>Ga0179593_1358518_pt1 | contig 19375 bp, 17 predicted proteins | sample CZODoug2_1_08_16_FD_185931 | JGI IMG/M metagenome (GOLD analysis project Ga0179593, IMG submission 185931) | Vadose zone soil fungal communities from Angelo Coast Range Reserve, California, USA - CZODoug2_1_08_16fungal (PacBio error correction) | ecosystem: Environmental > Terrestrial > Soil >...
GGATTTGCGCTTAAAAGAAGCGTGGGGGAAAAAACTGTTTAACCGAGGCAAAAAGTTAGGGACGTTGAGCCCAAGAATCAGAATGACCAGGGAAAGACCGTTGAGAGGGGAGCGGGAACGGAAAGTCAAAGAGCAAGTTCCCTGCACAGAGGAACGGAAGCAAACCCATTTAGCATAAACGGGGGCATGATTGTTACACACTGGTAACATAGGAAGAGAACCGAAAGGAGAGGAAAGAAGAAGAACGGCCAGGACTAAAATAAGAACCAAGTTGGGGGGCAGGGGGTATTTTAAGAAAAGAAAGGGGGGGTGGACAAAGAAAACATCTATAGGCATTTAAAAAGGTTGTTTGTAGTTGGAGGAGGCCGAGATCCGTACTACAGTTAAAAAAGTACAAAAGGGACGCAAGAAGCCGAAAGAAACAAACCAAATCTTTTATAGACGGTTCAAACAGTTAAAACCAATAGAGGGGGTACGCAAAAGAAAAAAAGTGACTATACGTTTTAAGAAAGAAGGGGAGGTGGGTGGCAGGACACACGCTGGGGAAAAAAAGAGACGTATCGCTGTCAGCTGGTCGTACAACAAGCAATTGTCCCGAAAAAACCGACCCAAAAGGGAATACGCAAAAAAAAAAGGGGGCGGGTTGTGACCACAAACGGACAACGCGCGTCAGAAAGAAAGAAACATCCAAAAACAAAAAAAAGCAGCAAGGGACACCCCGGAAAGGGGGGGACAACAAGGCAGAGTTTATGGGAAAGCACGAGAAAAAAGAGCCCGGTGGGGGGGCGACGCACGAGCCCGTAAGGAACTGCTGGTTGTTTTCAGGGGGGGCTTCCAAAACGGAAAAACAGTCAAAAACTGGTTGGTGACAAAAAAAAAAAAAAAAAAATGTTTTTTAACAATGAAAAAAAAAAAACAACAAAAGGCCTCCATCCGAATAAAACAGCGCAAATACCTCGGGGGGGGTCCAAGGGGGGGGGGTGTGACTAACACTTCTCAGCAAGGGACGCTTCAATGACCAATGGAAAGAGAAAAGGAACAAGAAAAGAAAAAAAACACACGCGACAAACATGAAAAGCGACGGGACGATGTCTTGAACAGACCAGAACTCAACCTACCGAGTCAGGCACACAGGGCACTCAACAGCAAGGATGCTGGGGGGGAAACGCAAAAAAAAAAAGAAAAGATCAACTAATAAAAGCCAAACCAGTGCGCGGATACAACTTCTCCACTGCCCTCCAAGAATCTGGGAAAGGAAAGTGGGGGAGGGGGAACCATTGAAATGAATTGTGCCGAAACCAGGGGGGGGACCCGCGTGATAAATTCCACATCAGGCCGTTTGGGTTGGCCGGAAAAGTGAGGCCTCAACTGAATCCATGGATGGGATTTGGGGGAGCAAGACCAGTCACGTTCAATCAAGCAAAGAGACACCGAATATGCTTTGGGGCTAACCATTCATCGACTGTCAGGGAAAAAGGAAAAAAATGGGGTCGGAAATAAAGAATAACAAAAAGGGGAGGGGTTCATTTCTGGGGGGAAGGGTATTCCAAATCGGGGGGATCAAGTGATTCCAAGAATGAGAAGAAGAGGAGGAAAAGGGGGTCTTCCAGAAGGAAGTAATAACACATCAGGCCTAAAAACTCACTTGAGAAAGGATGGTCATCTGGACAAAAGACCCTGCTGAGCGTCGCCAGAATGAAAAAAACTTCCCATCAACCGAAAAGGACGGATCCCCGTCCGACACAGTCGAAAAATCGGAAAACGAAACTCACGACCAGATCCTACGAGAGCATCAAAAAATCATAACGACACCAAAAGCACCGAAACAGGAGGTCAAGTAAAAGGAAAGACCACTACAGAGGAACGAAGGGCACAAACATTCGTCAGAAAAACAACATCGAGTCATCCAATAAAAACGGCCATCCGTCGAACCAAAAATCTGAAGTGAGGTACGAAGTGTCTTTGAAAAAAACGGTTTCAAAAACTTAAATTCGGAACAAGGGGGTAAAACCGTGTTATTGTAAGTACGTGGAAAAAAATTTTAGAGTAATTAATTGTAAATAGGGGTGTGAGTAATCTCGGGACTGAGTGCTCTAAGTCTTACTCGTATCAAGCACGAAGGAACAGGGTGCAAAAAAACACAAAAAAAAAAAAGTCGAAAGGGGGGGGTTAGCAAAAGACAGTGACTGTGAAGGGTATAAAGACTGGTGCCGACTCAAAGAACACGCAAACAGTACAGGAGGTTCCTTAAAAAAAAAAAAAAGACAAGGGAGGTTAATGGGGCGAGGGGGTGGGCCGTGAACCTCCTCAAACGGGGTGAAGATCGGACTAGGAGGGACCGCCTCCCGGGGTACAACTCAATACACAAAGACGGCTCAAGACATGGTAGGTGTGATCATTAAGAGTCATTCATGAAATATGGGTGTCGGTCAATCGGCGTACAAAGTATGTCTGTCGGTGTCGGTCAAGGAAGAAAGAGGCAGCTAAGGGGGGATAGGAGGACTTAGTGGCCAAATTATAAAAATCAGCATGCACTACTTAGCAATTTGGGGGGAGAAGGACTGAGGGGTAGTCGCTCAAGTTTATGGGGTGGTTAACCTTCAAAGAACACCCATCATCGAGGGAAAAACGTCAGATGAACGGAGTTAAACAGCGAAATTTCTGGCGGAAGTAGGTTAAGGGCGACAGTAGGGGGGGAACAAGAGATATCAAAACCATCCAACAACAAACGAGGAGGGGAAGGGGAAAAAAAGGGGAAAAATAGAGAGGAAGGAGGCCTGGGCTCTTGGGGGCGACCGGGGAGAAAAAAAACTTCAAAACAACGAAAAAAAAAAAAAGGTAAACGCCAATCAGGACGAATCAAGTCGCGAGGTTGAAACAAAAAAAAAGGCGAGCACAGGGGGGGAGAGGGAGCGGGGGGACGTTGAACGGCAAATTTCAAAAATTTGAGGGGCGGAGTACCTGCCTAAGCACAAAAAAAACAACGCATAAATAAAGAAGGGGTGCAACCCTATTACAAAAAGGGCTCGACAAATTTCTCAAACGTGCGGGGAGAAAAACTCTTCTAATATGTGACGGTCAGGTAGACAGGATCACCAGTACGAACCTTTCCTCTGGGGGGAAAGACAGGCTTCGATATGAGTTTTCAAACGAAAACTTCAAGCTATACTACGTTTGTGTGGGGAGCTTGCAGGGATAACTCTGAAGATAAGAAAAGGGAAGGAAATTGCGTGCTAAACGAGAAGATCAAAACCAAAGGAAGAGAGGGACGGGGACATTTAGAGGCAGAGTGACGTGAGGGGGCTGAACCTCCCAAGTCAAAAAAATGGCGGGCAGACATGATTGGTGGTCAGGGCCAATCAAGGGGGGGGTCACCGGCAAGAAGAGAGAGTCGGTGGCCTGAACAAACTCAATAAAGCAACTGACAAGTGACAACTAAAATAACAACCGTAGTGAGGGGTTGAAAGGAAGACCATCACCGCGTCAAACCAGCGAGTGGGGTGGTTTATACTAAAACGTCTACGAACGGGGGGGGAAATTCTGTCAGAGGGGTGGAAATGGGGGAGGTTTTTGGAGAGAAACCTACTATGGTGGGGAGGAGGAGTACTATTTTATGCGTCAGGGTGAAAAAAGGAAGGGTAGGAAACTAAAAAAAATTGAGATCCAGAGACTAGTAGACTATGGGGAGGGAGTCTCGAAGGATAAGGACCGAGGGGGAATCAACTGCCACCAGGGCAGGGGAGAATGGCCGTGGCGATTCTATTAAAACATCAGGGGTTAAAAAACTCTTCTCGGGTATTTGGAGGTGGTAGGGCAGGGTCGAAGGGACTACGGATTGCGGCCGCTCAAAAAAGATGGACGGGGAGGGATGAGAATCTTCCCGAAAAAAAAGGCTCCGCGGTCCTTTTCACTACGTAAAAAAGGGAAGGGATAGAGGGCAGCAAGGTGCACGCCAATCGAAGAGGGATGTCAAGGGGGTATTGGTTGCGCAGGAAGACGGGCAACATGAGCAAGAAAAGGAATCAGAGTGGGGTCAAGACATTTCCCAATTGGAACAAATTTCAAAACAAGGGAATCAAAGGTGCAGAGGTGTCTTTCTAATAAGAAAAAAAAAAAAAAAAGAACCAAACCCCTGCGTGCGCTCGTGCAGGATACAAGCTTTGGGGAAAAAAAAAAAACCATTTCCGAACAAAAGGTATAGGACAAAGCAGTCTCTCTGTGCATTATACGCAACGGCCTTGGGAGGGCCTTAGCCGGGGAGAGAAGAGGAACTACCGGGGGGGGGTGGGGTGTACAGTGTCAGGGATTCAAAATGGAATTTCGCTCGCCCTGCTGGGGGGGTGTAAGGGCCAGGCATGTCTAATGGTGGTAAAAGTCTTCGAAAGGGGGAATTGGGGATGTACCAAAACTAAACTTGGTGGTTGGCATGCACGGTAAGGGGATGGTAAAACAGGTGGGGGGGGGGGGGGGGGGGGGCTTAGGATAAGTTCGAAACCAAGACAGCGGTCAATCGTTCTGTAGAGCTTAAAAAAGGAGGGTTCCAATGTGTGTAAGGAAATCGGGACTGTGTGGTGGAATAGACAGGTGGAACTGTCGGGATGGTGAATCGAGGGATGACGGGAGGAAATAAGAGGCGTGGTCTCTTTAGGCTGAAAGAACCCACTCGCGGCAAGGAAAAAATAACGGGCAAATGGGGTTCCAGGGCGTTGAAAAGTCAGGGAGGGGGGGGAAAACAATGATAGCTCTACAGTTGAGACTGGGTAAAGCGGCTCCAAAACTTCACAAAGGCGGGGGCGAAAATCAATAAGTGGAACAAGACAAAGGTTCGAGCCGCCTGGGCCCCGCAGAAACGAGGGTCACGAAAAAAAGCAGTCTTGTCCTCGTCATAAGGAACTCATTCAGGAGCGGCGGGGGGGGGGACGGGGGGAGGGGGGGGGTTCACTCATACGGGCGCGGAGACCAAGAAAATAATAAGCACCCACGGGGAACCTGACGGAAATATAAACGCCCATACTGACTGACGGAAAGTCAAAGATCCTGGGGACGTAAGGGGGGGGGGGGGATCCGACCGGCCATAGCAAGAAGAGATAGAGGTAAAAAAAACGCTGCCCAAAGAAGCTGGAAAAATTGAAAAGGTTGGTTTGGTGGAGAAAAGGGGAGACAGGACAAGTGGGGACTTTCTATCTATTGAAAAGGAAGGACGCAGGGGGGGGGGGGGGGGGGGGAGGGGGGGGGGGAGGGGGGGGGGGGGGGGGGGGGGGGGGGTGGGGGGGGGGGGGTAGTTGCTACTACTGATCTTTATCAACGAACGGAATCGAAAGTTGGGTACGTAACTGAAGTTCACCCACACTAAAAAAAAAAAGAAAAAGAGAAAGAATGAAAAGATAAAACTGACGGAAGGGGAAAAAACGTGGTCCCCTATCATCGTCAAAGTTGCCTCCAGAAAGTCAAATAAGAGAAAAACACCCGCACCATAACTGAAAAGTATGGGGAAACCAAACAGGGGGGTACCGAGCAACGGCATCGTAAAAAAGAAAAACTGGTAGCCAGAAGGGCGGCTTCTGTTTTGGGGCACGTTGAAAACGTTGCGGCGCGAGGAGAGGGAAGGAGGACCCTGAACGGCCATGGACGATAGAAAAAGGGGGGGCAGGGAAAAAAGGGGGAGGTTCCACCGAGTCACTCATGGTCAACAAGTGTACAAAATCGAGTCTTGTCAGTTATTCAAAAGTTTGGGGGTAGTCGGAACATTTAAAGTAAGAAGAAAAATAAGAAACCACTGCACGTGGGGAAAAGAAAAGAGCGAAAAGTCTTATAATCGTAGAAAAGGACGAGGGAACGGGAATTTTGGGAACGTTAGAACCGCTGGTAATTGACATTAAACGGGGGGGGCGAAAATGTTAAATTGGGGTGGGATTGGGGGGGGTTAAAACGGAATCACAAAGAGAAAGAAATCAGGACGTAGCATTTGACATGACAGGGAGGTCTTGAGGGTCTCCCATTGGAGCCTCAAGAAAGCAAAATTGGATACAGGACGCTTTCAGGGGTTGAAAATTAAAGTTGATGCCACTCCTGTAGGAGTCAGCACAAGGGGCAAAAAACACAACAAAAACCCCAACCCAATAACAACCCCAAGAAAACGTCAAAGGGGGGAACGAAAAAAGTATCATTGTGGTGGAAACAGAATGAAAAAAAAAACCTAAGATAGAAAGGACTGAGCGAAAGAGAGCTTGGGGGTGGGGGTTAACGATTGAGACGGAAGAAAACCAAAGTACTGTTGGAAGCCAATAAAGAAAGAGAAAAGAGGGAAACTGAAAATAGGTATGTGATGTACTGAAACTCATACAAGGTTCGAAGGGGTATCAAGGGGGGGAAGAATCAAAGAAAAAAGAAGATCAAGCGAAGAATCGGGACAAAGCGTGGAAAAAAAGGGAGAAAGTAAGAACCACAGCAACGGACGGTCCAGGGCGGGTTCAAACCGGCACGGCTGAACAGGCTATTCGCTCGCTCGGCGAATGCACTGGGCATTTTCCGCCCGGGGGGGAAATTCAAACCGAGAAAGACAAACTTGTGCTGCGCAGGGAAAATGTAAGGGGGGATCCTTTCTCCTACAGCATTTGGAAATGAGTTATAAGTGTCACAAAAGTCTAAGATAAGAGTGGTGGGGGGGGGGAAAACCGGGGTCATCGGAAGCAGATCTGGCAACCAGCATTCACTTCACGGGGGTAGCGGGGTGTGCAAATGAATCTCAAGGCCTCCTCACAACGTATAAATAATCATGAATAATCAGGCAACCAGAAGTACTCACACGGAAGGTACATCTTTGGGGTTGAACGCACTGCTTTCAATCCTCCATCAAGATGAGAGGCATCACCATGTTGGTAAGATACAAAATAACACCTTAGGGTTATCAAGGGGTATCAGGTCTGGTCTGTCAATATTATTCGGAAAAAAATATATGGTGACGGGAATGAGAAAAACGGTCAGGGGCTTGTCAAAAAGGAAGAGGCCTGAGCCACGGGTACCAAAGAACAAATGAAAAAGATCGAGGTTTCTTAAGGTTTGTTGCATACGATTCAGTGAGTTGGTCGAACTGAAAAAACGTACATAGCTGCCCGGGATCTGAATAGAAAAAGTAAGACATTCTCCAACTGGAGGGGGGACAACTTCGCGTCGAAAAAAAAAAAACTATCCAGTAGAGACAATGAAATGTCGGAGCGCGGGAACACATAGAAGATTCTTCCAGTCTTTCTTAATGAAAGGGAGTGCTTATGAACGCACATACAGTTACAAAAAAGAGTGTACCCTAAATTTTCCTTTACGGGTAAAAAAGCAGTCAAACGACTACGAAATGTAAAAGCCATGGCTACGAAAAGACAGAAGTCGCCTCTTAAAGGGCATCAATAACACCGGATTGTATAAAGGGACGCTGGTCTTTTAAATTCGAACGCAGGGGGGTCAAACAAAAAATGACGTGACCGTGAAGGGGTGCGGGGGATTTAGGGGCAAATTTTGGGGTCAAAAATGTCATGAGGCTTCAGAGGGGAGCGGCGTTTTCGCGGAGCGAGGCGAGGATGGCGAATGAAAACTAGAGGAAAAAAGGGGGCAGATCTGACGGTTGCACTAACAGCCTAGTCAAAACATGAAAGGAGAACAGTTATTTGAGTTCTAGGGGTACTTTTTCACTGCATACTATCAGGATGATATAGAATGTAGAGTTCTAAAAAAGTGTACACGTAACAATCACCAGATTCCATGGGGCTTGATGCGGGGGAAAAAGGAAAGTGGGCTGGGCAGAGACATGTTTAAGAACCATCATCGGAGATCGTATATGTCTGCACCCTTGCTGGGGTTCGTCACAAGAATTTAAAAGACTACAGAGTCTTTCTGCAAGTACATCGTCCAGTGGAGAGAGGTGTGGTTAGTAATAATCTAAAGGCGGCGGTATCAGGACTGCTGCTGGTACCTCACGACTGTGCAATGAGGACGTTCAAGTCTCGGAAAAAGGACGGGTACTGGTGGGACGAAAGAACATCCGCATAACCGAAGGAAAAACATGTGTATATGTTGGGAACTCTAAGTTTCCTGAGGGTACAGCGAAAAAAAGAAATCTTGTGGAAAAGGCCGCTGGCTAAAAATCCATCACAAAAAGAGAGGAAAAAAAGCGAGGAAACTGCCCGTTAAGAATTTCGAGTATTGCACTTCTAAAAGTTATAAGCGACAGGGGAATCCATAAGGTGTAGCAGGATTAACGTCGCAGAAAAAAAAAAAAAAAAAAACTAGAGGGAAAAGTAGATGAGATCTTTAAACATTAAAAAAAAGAAAAATGGAAAAATCGGTCGTCTGGGAGTAGCTCAGTGCACGGGACGGGGAATAACGCGTGACGGGGGGGACCTCTGGATGCCGTGTCGAAGAATGCTTGGTGAAGGTTAACCTTTCTGACAAAGTCCGCTTGCTAAACCGGAAAGGCAACGCAAGAGGAGGAGTGCAAGTGGCTGGTGAATGGCTGCTGATAAAAATGCGACTTGCTAACTAACGTAGCAGAACGAAAGTACAGGGGTAAAGCCGAGGCAGTGTACTGTCCCAAAGGGAAAGAAACAACCACGAGGACAGCTCGGCACTCAGGGGCGATGAAGGGGCGGAGCGGTGGTGGGAGACCCCGGCAAAGGGCAAGGTAAACAGGAGGAAACAAAAACGATGGAAGTGGGCAATGAAAAGCGACTCGAATGCCCAAAAAAAAATGAAGAAAACTGGGATGTGGATGGATGCGGAGCGTCGGAAGCTTAGAAGGAAAGGGGACGCGCCAACTAAACATTAGGGGGAGGAGACAAAAAAAAAAGAGCGCTGTTTAGGAGGGAACTTTGGGGGTTAGGGGAAAACAAAGAGAATCATTCTGGCCGTGAGATGTATAGAGGAGGGGTTTGCACGAGGGGGGGCGACGAACATCAATCTCTAAAATCGTTTGGGGTACCTCATCACGTAAGTAATTGTGGGGGGGGGTACGGAAGACTCAAACGATCCAGGGAAAAAATGGGGAAAAAAAAAAAATGAAAAACTATAAAACCACCAATAAGGGGGGAACAAAAGAAGAAATACGAACCCAAGAAACCAAATAACGTACAAACTGATGGGAGGGGACATTGATAGAGGGGCACACTGAACACGGGAATGTTTCAGACTATGTAGGGTGGTAGGGGGACGAGGGGCTCTTCGTCTATGTGGAGATCGAGAGCCGTGAAAAAGAAAGGGGGTAACAGGGGGGAAGAAAAAGGGTCGAAGGGTTTGGGGGGGGGTGGCAGAGTGAGGCGCGGGAACTGAGGGGGACGCGGGGGGAGGGGATGGGTTTTTATGAATAATGCCGGCGCCTGAGTGTTCGCGGTAACGTCCCTTGGGGAGGTGAACTGTCTGGGTGTGTGGGAAAGTGGGTGTGAGGGCTGGCAAAAAAAGGGGGGCGAAGCGGGCGGGGCTTGTATGAAAAAGTTTCAGACACGAAAAGGATCGCGTGGATATGTACTCGGATCTACACGGAGGGGGACGGGCGGGGGGTGGGTGGATGGAGGGGTTGAAGGCAAGGGGGGGGGGTGGGAGGGAAGGGGCGAGGTCGGGGCAGGGGGGGGGGGGTGGGGGAAGGGGGGCTGAGTCAGGCACGAGGGAGAGGTGGCAATTGTCGACAGGGTGCAGTTTATAAGCTGAAAAGGTACGGCCGGGGAAAGGGTACAAGAAAATGCGGGCTGATTGAGGCGAGACAACAGGGGGGTACAGGCCCCAGGGGTGGGTGGGGTCGGGTGGCCTTTCACAAATGAATGCAGCCGGGGAAGAAAAAAAAGTCCGTCAAACATGCTGACCGAACTGCAAAACCCAAGGGGGGGACGGGGGGGAAACAGCAGGGCGGCGTCTACTCTCACGCAAAATGCGTAGCAGAAGGCGACAAAAAAAAAAAATACGACCGTCAAACGGGGTGGTCACGAGAGGTGCAAAACAGGAGGCGAAAATGGTGGTCTTATCGGAACTGAAAATTAAAGGGGGACGAAAAGAGGGAAAAACAAACGAAACCTGATTTTGCTGTGAGGGATGAAGACGTAAAAAAAAAAAATGTGGTGGTGGACCGAAGAAGGGGGGCCAACCAATCAAAAGAGGTCAGTCGTAAGTCAGAACGCAAGGAGGGGGGAAATGTGTAATCACACGCGGGGGGGCAAGCAAGGGGTGTCGGGGTTCGTGGGGGGAAGCTAGCACGAAGCCAAGGCGGGGGGGTAAACCAAAAAACAAAGGAAAGACACCTCCACGGCATCTGACGGACCGGGGGGAAAAAGGGGTCAAAATCATGGACATCTCACTCTGGACAAGATGAAAAAAAAAAGCAAATGTGTTCATGACGCGGCAAGAAGCAGCCACCACTCTCAAACTCAATGAACGCAAACCCGGAAGTATCAATGGGGCGGAACTCTAAGGACAACCAAGAATTGAGAGAAAAGCCGTCCTCTAAACGAGGTCGGGTTAAAACAGTCAGGGGGGCGGCGGAGTTCGTGGACTCTCGGGGGACAAAGACGCCGCTATAAAAAAAAAAACTGTCCGAGGTCATGGGTCAGCACCTGTGATCGAACGAAAATGAAAAAAAAAACAAATAACGGAAGTGACGCAACGACGCAGAACAAAAGAGGACGGGGAGCAAAAACTGGCCAACATGCCCCAAGCATAAGTTCACGGGGGGAAACAAGTTTTCACCTTTAGGGACGAGGGCCGCGCCGGGGCGCTGGGTGAAGTAAGCGAGGGCAGAAAAAAAAACACATAGCGCAGTCAGCGTGTGGAAAATAGGGGCAAAAACGCATTGCTCACGGGTAAAAAAAAGTCCACGGACTTTTTCTAAACATACGCTAAACCAACAAAAAAAACAAGGGGGAATTATGAAAGAAGGAAAAAAGGGGAAGATTCAGAGCCGGAGCGTGGGAGCAGTGGAACCGAAGCAAAGGTAAATCATTCACGGAAGACAAATAGAGCCTGGAAGACCACTGGCTGGAAGAACTGACTGGAAAGGTCACTCGATAAAAAAAACAAGTACGTCAAACAAACAGTACTCGATCCTGGAGGGAGAATGAGTTCTAGTTGGCTAAAGGGCTAGACGTTCGGGCCCAGGGGAAAGAAAGGGGGGTGGACGAGTATTGGGCCTAGGACGAAGGGGATCACCAAAGGGCAGTATGTTGGTTAGAAAAAGGGGCATGACAACATCTGTGATGCAAGGTTCAAAAAAAGTTGGGGAGGAGGTAAGCGCGGCACTGCGAATCGTCGGAAAAGAAATTAAACCACTACAGTGTGCCAGCTGCGAGAAAAAAAAAAGCCGGCGCGACAGGTGGAGGGGGGGGAAAAGGCTTGAAGAAAAGGTATAAGTGGGGCTGTGTAATTCGAACACTTGATGAAAGAAAAAAAGGGACTTGGGGATTTTTTCGGCGAGGTGAGTTTGAAACGAGGTAAGCAGGAGAAGGAGAGTAAAAGAAACTGACACACACACTCCTAAAATGAAATATGTAGCTAAAAATAATAAGCTGAAAAACAGGGGCACAAATATTCAAAAAGGCAAACAAAAAAAACAACGAATAAAAGAACAAAAAAAAAAAAAAGAAAACAAAAAAAAAACAATAAAGAAAACCGAGGGGGAGCAATCAGGGTGTATGGGCGGGACCGTAGAAATCAGCTCTGGTTTTAAAAAAAGCGGGGACAAAAAAAAGATGCAGGAAAAAACTTGCAGGGGACAAAGTTCGGACCGAAAGGCGAAAAAAAAAGTAAGTTGATCTTACCAAACCAAAGAGAACGAGTCTGCCAGGCGGGGGGACAGCATCGGAAAACAAAATGGGACGCGTGGTGGCCGAGGCTTGGCAAAAAAGCGGGTTTTAGAAAAAGCCCATCAATCCCTAAAAGCGAAACGAAACAGCGGGTATCGTTTTGGGGGGGGGGTACTGAAATCTGCCGGTGCGACACGGGAAAAAAAATGGAGATACGGACGACAATAACCAGCAAGAAGTCCGGCCTCAAGGCGGCCTAAAAGGACCTAGAACGGGCTGGGGGAAAAAAAAACCGTACCGAAACAACCTTATATGCGGAGAAAACGCCGCGGGGAAAGGACAGAGAAAGAGGAAAGGGTATAAAGAAAAAAAAAAAAGCCGGAGAAAAAAAATCAAAGTGGGACAGGCCATAAAAGACCGTGTCAGGGGGAGAACAGGGGGTAGCGCAGGGGGGGGGGGGTGGATCAAAGGTACGATGGGGGGGGATGCAGAAGAGTTCAAGTCCTTGAATTAAAGGGGGGACCCAAACGATCTCGGGTTTGCCCAGTCAAGAAGGGAAGAACAAGCTCGGAACAAAAGACCAAGGCGATCTTTCTCTTGGGGGATGTGGGGTGGGCAAGCAAAACGTGTCAAGCAATCGCAAGGCGAAACCCTGATCTGGGGAATGGAAAAGGTGGCAGACGCGAAGGGAGAATAATAAACATGTTGAGGGAAACAGTTGTCTAAATACGGGCACGCTGGAAAAAAACTAGATTCGGGAGAAACTATCGGGGGGAACTGGGGGTAGCGCGAGTCAGCGCAAAAGTCAGATAGCATACGAGTTGAGAACCCGGCTCGCCATACTCACTAAGCCAAAGGACGCTGAGAGCCTGGAGGTACGGTCAGAAAAATCAAAAATTTTTCCATATCCTCTATCTGGAAGGAAATCAAAAAAACATCTGACCGATAGGACGAGGCCCGCGCAGCCCGAACATCACACCAACCCAAAAAAGAAATCGGACGGCGTTCTCCCAAAATAACAGAAGTCGGGTTATAAACTAGGTCGCAAGCCATCCAAGATGGGGCGCGGGTACCATACAAAGGGGCCAAAAGGCTGGACACTTCTCAGAAGGGAAACCCTCGTTGCGGACTAAGTCGGGAGGAGTCTAAGAGAGCCCAGAAAAAATACGTTGTCAGGCCATGGTGCAAAGCGAACTTGAAAAGAGGGGTCGTGAAACGGCTTGGGGCACAAAACAATGCAGAGGGACGCAGTTTAATTACTCAAAATGGAAAACTATGAAGGCGTACATTTACATGAGCGCGGATTGTAGCTTAACGCGGAGAGGGGGGTCGGGACAACTCACTTGATTCGTCCGACTACGTGACTGGTGCAATCAAAAAACAACAGACTACTTAAAGACGCAGGGAAAACCTTTTCTGACCAAAAAGAGACGAAATATGATAGGGAAACAGAGGAAAACCATCCGATCACACCAAAGCAGCCATTCAAAATGGTAGGGGGAACCTCCTTGACTTGCTGGGGGGCTCAAGGTGATAGAAAACATTCAAAGACCACGACGCAAAAACCAGTGAGTAGGAGTGTCGGAAAAATGGGGATCCGGGAATAGCAAAGCTACGACAAGGGGGGGGGGGAGGCGTGAAAAAAGAAAGAGTTGCTTATATTAGGCGAATCGGGCTTGGTAATGGCAGAGGGGCTACCATCACAATAAGAGTATCGAGAAGTTGATGGGAGACCGAGCCTGGAGCCTGGGGGGCGGGAACATCAACTGGGTCTTCAATTTTTCTGTTACTAATCTGTGAGGGGATAAAATGGGGAAGGATGGCTCGTTCAAGGCTATCAATGCTTCGGGGGAACATTGGGTCATGTGATGCAGTTTGCCTTCTCAAACCAATCTATACATTCGCGGATGCTGTAGAGTACGGAAGGTGTCGAAGGGCGACAGGGTGTAGGGAAAAAAGGCAGACTCGGGCAACCATGAAAAAACAAAAAAAACAACCTGGAGGGTAAAGTGAAAGTAGAAAGAGTATCTCTGCCTTGGTCGCACCCAGTGCAAAGGATAAAAGGGTTAAAAGACGAGGGAACGAGCCCCACGAACAGGGGGGTAACGGTCCGTCGAGAAAGGCGCAGGAAAAAAGGGATGAGGGGGTCTAACGGGACATCAACTGGAACCTACCTAAACAGGAAGGGCTCGAAAGCAAGAATTTTGCCTGTCGGAATGATGTAGACCAACGCAGCGGAACTGCGCAGCTCAAAAGGGCCTCGCGGACTGGGGGATCTTGAACTTAACGGAGGGGGGGACTGAACTGAAAAAAATAACGCGTATCTGGAGTCAAAACGAAAAAACGGGAAACTAACCAACGTACCACTGTGCAAGGAGGCGCTGCTCACCCCAACCGCCTAGTCGATACTTGTGAGGATTGTAGAGAAAGGAGTCATCTCAAGACAGGCGCCACTGGGGAAAGGGGAGGGCATATCAGGGAAAAAACCAGATAACGTCAGAGGAGAAAGTATGGTTCAGGTGGGTGAACTGGGGGATGAGAGGGTCAGAAGAGAGGTGCACGATCAGTATGAGCTCAATCGGGTTCGGAAGAACTTCGGGTGGGGGGGGTTTCAAAAGTCAAAAAACGAGGTGAAACGGGAAGAAAGACGAGTTGAAATAATGTCGAGCTCTCCCATGTGCAACAAAAATCAGTAAAAAGCTGGCTCCAGTAATGTACAGGGGTGTGGGACTACTAAAGCAGAACAGATTCAGAAGCATTGGTGAAAAATGGAGGGGAAAACGAAAATGGGGGAAAAGAAGCAGTAAACGCGTTTGGGGGACTATGCCCGTTGAGGACAGGGGAAAGGGCGAGAATTGAAAAAAGGTCGGTGGATACGGGACTATTCCTTTACTAATGTTGGGGGAAAGATGAGGGAGTCAAAAAAGAGACGAATGTCAAAAACAAACGAGTGTCACGGCAATGTAAGGAGGTGGGGGCGTGGGGGGCGTATGCGCTGGTCCAAAAAGTCTGGCACCCTGAACGGTCGGGAGGGAAAGTGCGAGGGGTCAGCTGTCATGTTTAAGAGAAAACAGTCGAATCGGAGGTAAGTGGTCAGTTGTGCACGGGAGGGAAAGCCCGGGGGCGGGATTCCTTCACCCGGAAATTAGAAAGCGGAGGTGAAAAGGGGGGACTCAGGAAAAATTACGTTGCTACACATGCAGGCTGGGTTGTCTGCGGGCCCAGTGGACTCGTAAGTATACACAAAAAAAAAAAAAACTGCAGGCAAAGGTTCGAACAGGCCCAAATCGATAACTGGGCACGCGTGTCTGGGGTGGGAAGCATTGAGGCAAAAAAAATCAGAAGAGTGCAAGAGAATTGTGAAGTGACGAAAAAGACTCAAGGCTACAGGTAAAAACTCAAACTGTAGGGATCAGTGTGGTCTTGCTCATAAATGCACAAAACGGTACGGACGGACACGGTGTCCATCACTGGGCCGGGGGCAACCAAGGGAGAGGGGCAAGAAAAAATGCGTAACGAAAAAAAAAGGCAGGTAGGAACCTCGGGCCGGGTCTCTGTCACACTGCGGGGCACGCAGGGGAGCCGCGACCGCAAAAAACACGGAGGGGTTGTCGGTTTTGCTTCTTCACGACGTCAGGGAAAGGAAAGGGGCAGCAAAGAGCAAGGAAAGGTGGGGAAAAACGGGAGTTCCTCTCGCACAGGGTGGACAAAAAAAAAACAATTGCAGTCTTAAGCCTTGGAGAACTAAAAGGGAAAAAAAAAATCAGATTATTCAGCCTTTAAGGTGGCCGTGGTAAAAAAAAGGTTGGCAGCAAAAAAAAAAAAAAAACCAAAAAAAACAGGCGGCGGTCGGCACGGGGGACTGCAAAAGTCAGGGGGTCATGGGGAAAGACAAGCTCATTTTGCTTGAAGGGCGGGGGGGGGGCTGGGGGGGGGAAAAGAGTAAAGCAACAGACCGCCAGAGGGGGGATATGGGTCCCTAAAAACTCTAAAACCAGCGCCCGGCGATTAATCAAAATGAAGGGGGGGGGCGGGACACGGGGGAGGGACAGTACCTGTACATAAAAAATACGGATTAAAGTACGAGACTGTGGAAAGGAAAAAAAAAAAAAAAAAACCCTCACCCAATTCTCAAAGCAGGAAACACCTAAGGACATCAAAGGGGGGGGTACGAATCCAAGATTCCGACCCGGACTGGAGACATAGGACCTACGGCTAAAAAAGAAGGGAGGGTGACCCAAGAGAGGAGTGTGGAAAATGGCGGAGGGAGAAAAACAGGGGACTTCTGTTCTCCAAATAGACCTTATATACCCAATTGAAAAAACTGTACTCTGGAGGGAAGTTTAAAGAAAGTTCCCAATTGCTCGGAACGGCACTATCAAATGTGGTAGTGAGTCACTCGGGAAAGGGGAGAACATTAAGAGGGAACTTTAATACCGAGACGTAGCGCTGGGCCGACGAAGAAAAAAAAAAAGAAAACTAAGTGGAAAAAGGCTCGCCCATTTTAGCGTGGGTGACGACTGAAAGAACTAGGGAACAGGTCTTCAAGCAGTCAAAGCACAGGCGGGCAGGCAAAGTCGACCGGAAGGGAAAAAAAATCTGTCGAAAAGCGGAACAAAAGCGGACCAATGGTTTAGCTAAACGTGGAACCAGCGGGGAAAGAACAAACATTTCATCAAGACATCAGAAAAAAACAAAACAACAAGAGGAAAATAAGGAGATGATGAAAGGCAGTACCGAAACGGGGGAAAAAAAAAAACCGGTGCCCGTATGGGAAGGGGGTCAGTGGGCTCCATGAGGAAGAAAGAAAAGCACTGGGGCCGCCTAGTCTGCGCAATTGAAGTCGGGGAGGGAAGAATGCCTTAAAAAAGGGAAATTAACGGACAGCCGTAACAATAATGCAAAAACTGGGAAAAATTCCAACTAAAATGAGTGGTGTCAAACATTGACGAACATCGAGGAGTAGGGGGGGGGAGAGGGAGGGGCGAGCGCGAAGACAAGATAACCAAGTGGGGCAGAGGGGGAGTGTCCTAGCAAATGGGGACAGGACGCCAGAGAAATCGGGGTCTCCACAGGTGTGCAGGGGGTGGGGTAGGGAAAAGGGGCGTGCAAACTGCGAAGAATAAAATGAAAAAGTATTACCAGACAATTGCACGGGAACAAAAGAACGCCGCGAAAGGGACACGGGGCACAAGGGGGGAAAAAAAAGAAAAAAAGAAGGAAAAGGGTCACGGCAGTATTATGGGCGAGTACCGGAAAACACAAGGGAGTGGGGGACTTAGTTGCGAGATCGTCCGACAGGGGGAGTTTACCTCTTGTGGGAAAAAGAAAAACGAGCCCGTGGCGCTGTCCAGGAGTGAGACCTGCAACGTGCAGACACACGGCCATACCATGTAATGAAAAAAGCTCGAGGAATGGGAAGTTTGTATTGAAACTTGAAAGCCAAGAATGCGGGGAAGGGGTCCGGAGAGCCGCTCAGCCACTAACTTTGTGACGAAATCTAGATCTTTAATTAAGTGGCAATTAAGGGGTAAACAATTCAAGTTGGTTAATTAAAAATAGAAATCCGGGGAAGTGGGGGGAATCTTCAGAAACGAAACCCTTTGCCTTACTCTTGGGGGGGGTGGGGGTGGGGAAAATCCCTGAAAAAAGACTAGGCAAACTTGGGGAATAGAACTACCAAAAGACATCACCAGGGAAGCAGGAAAAAAAAAACACTTGTCTAGGGGGGGGGGTACTGAAAACATTCTTCCAGTCTTAAATGGGACATTGGCAAAAAATGGTAAGAAAGAAACTCACACGGACAAAAAGAAATGATCGACAAAATACAGCTCGGAAAAGTGGGAAAAAAAGAACCGAACACATCAAGAAAACAGTCAGCGCCGCAGGCACCCAATGCAGGGATAAAAAAACAAATGCGATGTCAGGAAGGGGGGCACCGCCGCGGGCAATAATCTGCTGCGCCACGGAAAAACTTAGGTTGTGAGTACACAAGGCCTCAAGGTGCTTGAGAAGGACTATGGGAAAGCCAAATTTTTCAAGGCCTTGAAAGGCAAAAAGGTCCAGGGGGGGGGGTTGGCTTGTTAAAGAAATACAACTGAAAAACATTTTGGTTAATGGGGAAGAGCACGCGCGATAAAACCGGTGATTTCTCTTATGGGAGTGTTGGGTTTAAATTCAACACAAACAGAAAAAAACAGGCCCGCAACTTCTAAAAAGGTATAACAATATTTATAGGAGAACCAACTTAGTGACAAAGGAACCCGGATTAAAAAACGTGTGCGTGGTCAGGTGGGATACGGCTCGTTCATGCACGCTGGCAAAACACATTACACAGGAAAACGAACCCAAAGGGTACGGAGAAAAAGAAAAATGTTCAGCAGCTTAAGATGGGCGTGTTAAAAAAAACAAAACAGGGCATGTCCCGAAAATAAAGGGGGGGGGGGGGGGAGAGGGGGGGGGGGGGGTCAAGTCAAAGGAATCTCAGACTCCATGCGTGTTGTGACACAAAGGGGAGTACACGGATGACCCAGTTTCTACTGGAGGGTACGTTTCTGACAACTGTGTGCCCTCCTAACAAAAACCAAAACAACCACACACCACAATGCGAGAAGCCTCCGCACAACAACACACAACCACAAAAAAAACGACAGCACAAAAAAAACCATTAAAAAACATTCCAACAAAACACACAAGGGCCAGCTGTATGGCAACAGATGAAAAAAAAAAAAAAACTGGGTGCTGGAAGGGGACAAGGGGGGGGGGGGGTTATGGGGGTCTGATTGGGGGGGGGGCGCGGGAAAAAACACACACAACGACAAACAATGAAACGCCACAAATACAACAACCCCAAAAAAAAAAAAAAAATCAATATGAATTAATCTTAGGAAATACCGTCTAAGTGGCTGGGCCTGCGCCCATAACCAGAGAGCATATACAAGTGGCGAGTAGAGAGACAGAAGCAGTTCTTGGGGGGGGGAGGTACAAATAGGAGAGAAAGAACTGTAGAGCTGCATAGGCAAAAGAATCAGGAATCCCTAAAACACCTCGACGAGGACTCAGGAAAAAGGGGGTCACTTGATACGGAGGTTTTTGGAAAAAAAAATGGGGGTCGCGTGTATCCCGGGGAGTTTTCAACGTCAAAAAAAAAAGGTCATCATTACTGTTAACGGAGGAGGGGGTCGGGGGGGGGAAAGAGCGCATTGGTCGGGGAACAACCATCTCAACGAGACGCCCGAACCTGTTGGGAACAATGTCTAACACCAGAAAAAAAAAAAACAGGAAAAATTAGGAAAGGGAGTGTGCTGTGAGAAATGTAAAGGAAAACGACAGCTGCCGCAGGGAAAAAAAAAAAAAAAGCACATCAAGCATCCCAGGGAACTGTTAAGGAGCGGGTATCAGTGGGAAAAATTCAGGGTGGGTATGTCAAGGAGACTTAAAAAACGACGCTTGGGCATTATGGTCCCAACAGGGGGGGGGTAAAGAAAGCACATTGCGACGTGAGGAGGACGCTCCTTGAACGAAAAAAAAAAGAGGGTGGTAGGGCCAAAGGGCGGGCGGGAAAAAGCTCAGTGTGCGACATGGCTAGGGGCTATAAAAGACTT
>Ga0179593_1552840_pt1 | contig 19374 bp, 22 predicted proteins | sample CZODoug2_1_08_16_FD_185931 | JGI IMG/M metagenome (GOLD analysis project Ga0179593, IMG submission 185931) | Vadose zone soil fungal communities from Angelo Coast Range Reserve, California, USA - CZODoug2_1_08_16fungal (PacBio error correction) | ecosystem: Environmental > Terrestrial > Soil >...
GCCCGGGAGATGAGGAGAGCTCGCTGCGCGCCCGATAAAAAAAAAAAGCGACTATCTGTTCGCTCGGCCTTCTCGAAAGGGAAAAAAGAAACGCGCGCTCTCGCGTCTGCCTGAAGGAACGCTAGTTAGCCTGCCATTTGCGCTTACGAGGAAGAGATAGGGAGAGACGCGGATCCTTCCATGAACCTACTATCGTTCCTTCCGGGGGAAAGGAAGCTACGACTTCTTACCCGGCTGGGGAATAGAGACTTACGGACGGATTGAGACTTGGCGTATTCGCTAGGGCTCGAGGTGCCAAGTTGCTATCCCTAACCCTCTAAAAAGTCTCCGCTCTCTCGAGGGAAAAAAGAGGTCGAGGAGCGGACCGATCTAAAGGGACCGACGTCCTCGTGCTGCTACGTGAGAAATGGCGACACGCGTTCGCCTATCGGGGGAAAACATCGGTTTATCCTCAACCGGAATCCGCCTGATCCGAAAAACGAGGGAGCAAGATGCGCTCTCTAGAATCGAAGCTAGAACGAAAAGGAAAGTGTTCGTACTCCTGAGAAAGAGAGAGACCTTTTTCCTCTGTCAAGGAAAAGAGCCATGTGCCGTCGTCCCTCGAGAAGATGAATCAGAGGACAACGACGACTAGTCACCGCTACGACCGAGAAAGGCAGACCACTCTCTCCCTATCGCGTCAGAAAAAAGCTCGCCCCGCCCTGCGGCTCAAAAAAAAAAAAAAACCGCGAGCAGGCCCTTCGGACTCACGAAAAGGTCAGGGCCACCACTTCTGGAAAAAAGAAAAAGAAAATCCTGCCTTTTCTATACTCAGAAAGAAAAAAAGACATTCATTTGCCCAGGCGCTCCGGGAAAAGAGAGAAGGGACGCAACCTCAAGCTGTCGAAGAGCCACCTGCCCGCGTCGGGGCTCGCCGCCGTACTGGAAAAAAAAAACGGCTTCCCCTTGTTTGTCTGAGGAAGCGCGCCGCTCAACGGAGCTCTCGGGAAAGGGGAGACCTCAAGGTTACTCCGTACGTGTATGGAGCAGAATGAAGGAACGGGATCTTTCTAAGGCGTATTCACTCAGCTATGCCAAAGAAAACTCGCGCTTGGGGAGGCAGAACGAAAAAAAAAACGCGTAAAATCTCGTCTTCTTCGCCGGCCCAAGTCATCGCGAAGGGGAATACTTTGGATCTCTTTGTATCTGCTCTAATATAAAAAAAAGCGGCGGCTCTCAAACCGTCCTTTCTTTCTCGGGGGAGAGAAAATTTCCGTGCGAGGACGCTTGGGCGCCACGGTGAGGGGTCTATCTGGAGAGTCCGAGTAAGGCTAAGGGGAAAGACCACTTCCTTTTATCTTCTTCGGGAAAAACCTCCGTCAGCTCGCGGAAGATCCATTCAATACTCTCTGTGCGATAACCTCGCGTTGAAAAAAAAAGACCTCTTAATCTCCTTCTGGGGAAAAGACTTCCCTGCGCAGCTCATGGAAAAAAAAAAAAGTTGCCCTGTAAGTGGGCCGGTAGGTCTATTATCGCTCGAGAGAAAAAAAGTGGCCTACACGTCACGGGGGGGGGGAAAGAAAAGACTCCTACTCTGATCTCTTCGCCGTCAAAACCTGCTCTCGGATGTATCAAAGAAAAAGCTCGAGACCTATCAAGGTCCCTCGTGAGGGTACTCTCTATGCCGCGCGAAGGAAACTTAGGCGGTGGATAAGGAGAGGCAAGCATCCGCCGCGAGCTCATCTACGACCAGGTTGGAGGGATCGTCCTCTTTCTTTCTTATAAAAAAAGCGCGGCCGTTGACGGTCCGGGAGATCCAGAGGCTATTCCTTCCACCCCCCACAGAAGCAGAGCGCGGTGTCCTGAAAAACGTCATCTGCCAGCGCGGGGAAGTGTGGAAAGAAGGAAAAAAGGTCCCTGGAGACGGGCACATATCTATGGCCCGAGACAAGAAACGGTTCGGCATCTGCGACAACCCCGGAAAGGAAAAAGCTCTCCCAGCTTATAAACGATAACATCACATGCTCGGGAGGAAGGAGACTCCCCGCGCCACTGCAAAAAAAGGCTCCTGAAAGAATCCTCAGTAAGGAGCCAAACGCTACGCACTGCTTTCGAGCGATGAGGAACGGATTGAAAGGCTGCTCTACTCTTCGGTCAGGGAGAGAATGCTCAGGCCCGAGGGGGGAAAGGGTAACCTGCAAGGGGATATCGACTAAGGACCCGAAACTCTGACGAGGGAAAACAGAGGATGGGGATTGTAACCGGCAACGGGGAAGCAGCTAACAGGGGAAAAGGAAAGGGCGACATCGTCTACAATTGGGGGGAAGAGCTGCAGAGACTGCATCCCGTCGATCAACGACCGACTATGTTAAAAGAGGACGACTTCTATCGTCATCACGCGTCAGTACCCTTCCGGAAGCTGATCATTGTCAAAGAAAAAAGCTTCTCTACTAGAAAAGCATCGAAACGGCTTGCCATTAGGAGAGGAGCAACACAACAGTAGGATTAAAATGAAGAGATCCGGCCTCGGGCGAGCGCGGGTTAGAGGCTAAGTCACGCCTGGAACGCTCTTTACATGAGAAAGAAACCGTCAGCCCTGGGAGGGAATCATCCGAGGAACCTCGTCGGATCACTTACTTGCCTTATCGAAAGAAAACGCCCCCTCGACTTGGAGAAAAAAAACAGCCCTGTGAGATTCGGACGACGTGGAGGGGGGGAAAAAAAGCCCCCTCCGACGAGGGAGTCATATTTTCGGAAAAGGTCGATCTCCAGCAGGGACGCCGAAGACAACGCTTTACCTTAGCATGCGATCACGGTTGAAAAAAAAACGCATCCGTATCATTTCTTGGAAGTCGCCCACGAGCGAAGAATAAAAAAGTTAGACTGCGACAGGCTCGTCTGCGGCGAAAGGTGCGGGACACGCCGGAAACCTGCTCCGACGCTGGTGATCGGAAGGAGCAGCGAGAGTCGCCCAGAATCCGCGTGAGAGAAAAAACAGTCTGGCTCTATGCCATAAGGGAAGGAGCGTAGCCAGACTCTTCTACGAGAAAAAAAAAAAAAAAACCCGCCCTTACCGACCAAAAAAAGAGGACTCACCTTGGTCTTCTCCACAAAAGCGAGACTGTGGTCTCGCTGGGGGGGAGGGAAGTATCCTCGCCCCGCAAAACGTCACCCGGCAGCGCGGGGGAAAACAGGCTAGCTGCAATCGCCGCTTTTAGGAAGAATAGCTGGCGCGAAGGAGGGAAAAAAATCCTGTGATCCATCCTCCAAGGGGGGGCGCTGCCTACGAGGTCCATCAAGAGAAAAATGTATCACCTTCTACATCCATTCCTGCTACTCCTTTGAGTCTTCAAAAGGAAAGAGATCCCGCGTCGCGTCGGGGGGGAAAAAACTTGAATTATCCCACGTTGGAAGAAAAAAAGGGAAGAGACCTCCGTCCCACTTTACCAAAAAAAAAAATGACGCGAAAGTTGAAAAAGATTAGGAGGTTGTTCTTCGGCTGCCGCGGGCCACTGTCCTGAAAAAGAAAAGACGAGTGGACCTCACAGCTCTGTACTTCGAAAAAAAAGCTCGAGGGTCGCGCAGCCGAAGAGGAGCGGGGAAAGAAAATAGTCCTCCACGCTCGCGCCTAAGCTGGCTGCTGAGGGCAAAAAAAGGCCATCTTACTCAAGAAAAAAACGGCGGACGTTTCGGAAAAAAAGCCAGAAGGGAGTGGGGCCATCTTCGCGTACTCTACCGCTAGAGATAGGAAAAAGGAAATTAGTAGGGAGCGACCGGGAAATAAAAAAAAGCCTCCCTCCCTATCCTCCTTATTCGAGAAAAAAGGTCATGCACGGGGAGAAGGAGGGCCAACTCCTCGATGGACTTCCTCAAGACGAAAGAGAAAGAGCCTCGGGGAAGTAAAAGAAAAAAAGGAAACTTACCCGAGTCTGGAGAGGTGCTTCGGCTCCCAAACCAAAGACTCCCGAAAAAGTACTTACCACCCGGTGGACGCCTCAAAGAAGGAAAGGCAGATCCCCTTCACTCTTGAAAACGCCCTCCGCGAGGAGGGCGTAGGAAAGATGTGTAAGTGCTCCGGGGCTCAAATTACGGTAGTAGGAAAAAGAAAAACGAAAAGGAGTAGCTGATAGCCTTTTTCGAAAAAGGATGTGCGACGAACGGCCTCGAGCATGAAAAAAAAAAACAGCAAGAACGGCGAGGGGGACTTTCTCTGCTTTTCAATGTATATTACCTATCGGGAGAAACTTGGGGAGGGAACAAGCTGGGCGGAGGAGAAGCTCGGCTTCGTGTCGTCAAGAAAAAAACCGAGACTACGCCCTGCGAGCAGGAAAGAGGAGAAAGAGCGAAAGAGTCGTACTGGGAGCATGCTTCACGAAAAACGGCAAGGGGGCAGTGCTGGGCTGAGGAGGAAGGCTCACACGCTCCCTCTTCGTCAAAAAAAAAAGAAGGCGGGCAAAGTGCGAAAAAAAAGATACGAATACCCTTATCATCTATCTCTACAGCGGGGCAAGAGAGAGCAGCACATACCGGGCGAAAAGAAAAAAATCAGTCGCCCTCACGACTACGAAAAGGGGGCGTAGCGCGCGGCGCACTCGAGTGACAAAGAAAAGCTGTCGGGCTGGGAACACCTGACGAGCACCTCGCGCTAGCACAAAAAACACAGAAGAAAAGGGAGGGGGATAGCCGGAAGAAGGGAAGGGAAGAGTGCTCGTATTCCTCCACTGCAAAAACGGCTCTGCCACGTAGGTGCCAGGAGGGACAAAGGCTAGCAACTGCGATAGGCGTCCACGACAAGGGCTCCGCGATACTCAAAAAAAGAGAGAGCGCGCTTGGCCGAAGGGAAAAGGGAAAACGGACCTATCTCACCGCCTCGCTCATCCGTCCGAGGAAAGAAGCGAGCGATCGCGCTCGCGAAGCAGCAAAAGAAAAAAAAAACTGAGGAGGAAAAGGAGAGATCCCGAGCTGCTTCTCGAAAAAGGGAGAGAGAAGGACCGATCCGCGCAAAGAAGAGGGAAAAGTGAGCTTCGGCGTCTCGCAGCCCAAAAGAGCGCGCTATCGCGTCTGACGGGAGTCGGCGAGGGAAAAGGGCGCCGTTGCCGAGAAAGAAAGAGGGAGCTACGCGGGTCTTCCGGAAAAAATGCATGCCGACGATCTTAAAAAGAAAAGAGAAGGATGAAAGACTTCTTCCCGAGATCCCTACCTCGCGTCCTGGCCCGCGGCAGGAAGAGATGCAGAGGGGGGAGCGCGGTGGCAAGAAAGGGGCCTATCCCGAACCCTCGCGGGTCAGGGAAATCCCGATCACAGGAGAGGAGGAGGGTCTCGTAAGAGATCTTCGTGTGCGAAATTCTCCGCCCAGGGTCTCGTGAAAAACGCGCGCACGGGCGGAAAAAGGAGCGAAATCGAGGATCCTGGGCTGAAGGAATACGGGGGATCCTCACCGCGAAAGTTTCCGCGTCCTGAGTCGCCAGAAAAAAACGTGTGGGGTATCGTGAGCGCCTCGCGAATCGAAGAGAGGAGTGAAGTTGCGGACGAGAAAAAAAGAAAAGACCGGGTTCGCGCTGGTCTCAACGGAAAGCATTGTGGGCGTCAGTCCAAGATAGGGAATACTACTACGACGATTACCGCTACTACCAAAACGAGGGGATCCTCCATGGCATAAAAAGGAAAATGATACTGTTAACAGCGATCAAACGCTGGAAAAATGGCTCTTGTTGCCAAGACGAGGAGGGGCTGGTCGTAGCACAGAAGTCCGCTGGGCAGCCAAAAAAGAGAGAGAAAGAAATTTGTCGAAAGAAAGAGAAGGGGAATGAATTTCTCCGTCGTCGGAAAAAACAGAGCCCTCCGCACGCCCTGAAAGGGAGAGGGAGGGGAACCCGACCCCCTAATTGACGTGCCACTTCGCCGACGGGAGAGAAGGGAGGGCCTTGCAAAGACAAGGGGGGAGAGGCTAGCCGTTGTTTCTCGAAGGGTAGACTCGTTCGGCGTTTATTGGAGGTACCAGGACTTTAGCCCAGCCGATAAAAAGAGGGGCGAGTGATCAGTCTATGAAAAAGAGGGAAACATCTAGGATTGCATCGCCAGAAGGGGCGTCATGCCCCTCCGGGAGAAGTCTCTGCTGGCTGCGCCTCCCATGCTGCCAAAGGGAGAGAAGACGAAGGGAAGACTGGAGGGTAGGAGCTCGAATATCCAGGAAGGAAGGTCTTACGCCGAAACTTACCGCCGTGAGGAGATAGCGTCAGAGGGGAAGAGGACGCTGTTCCCTCAATAAGCTAGCGTAGAAAGAAAATCGGACCGCCAGAGCCTTGTAGCGAAAAACCCGGAGAAAAGATCAGCTCGCGTTCCTCATGCAGAAAAAAACTCGGCGGTGGCGGAGAGCACATAGAATAACACCTAAAGCCTCGACTTCCCGGTGCAATCTCAAAAGGGAAAAGGGGAACGTTAAACGGGGTAAAGGAAAGGAAGAGAGGCGACCGTGGGCTCTAAGGGAAGCCGCGCGGAGCTTCGTCGTCCGGAGAAGAGACTTCGCTGGTACCGGCGGGCTATCCACAAGAGCGAGAGACTCTCCATGAAAAGGAATCGATGCCCGCTCGACAGGAAAAGGCTGGATCGGGAGTGGACTCATCCAACTCATCTACTACCATATCGGAGGAGGCGACGAGTTCGGGGAGAAGGACCAATCTCGGGGCCAGGGAGGGCTCGAACTCCAGAAGGAATCCCACAAAATCTCTCCTCTCCGAGGGGAAAGGTGGAGAACTACCAAGAGGAAAAGAAAGACGTTCCTTTACTTGGACTACGATCTCTTACGAAGGGAGAAAAAAGAAAAATCTAGTTGGTCCTCGAGCCAGACGGTAGGAGAACGCGTAATTCCTGGAGAGGAAGAAAAGAAAAGGTCGATACCAGCCGAGGCGAGCTCCAAAGGGAAAGAAAAACTCGCTCCTAGAGCAACTTCGCAGTCTAAAGGAGGAAAGGGCTTGAATAAAGAAAGGGGAGAACCTTCATCTGCCAAAGCTGCTCTACTGCTTCGGGGAAAAAAGGATCGGATAGGATCAGACCCGCGTAAGAAGGGTCAACTGCAAGGAAAGAAGAGAACGTCCAATATAGATTCCGCCCGATAGAGGAGGGGGGGGGAAAAGCCAAAGTTCGTCCGAATCTACAGTGACAGAAAGAAAGACAAAGTCCGAGGGAGGGACTGTCGATCCGCAAGGGAGGACACTACTGTCACCTCGGCGAGGAGGTCTACGCGAGATCTGCAGGAGGAACAGGAAGGCCAGTCTGAGAGAAGGGGTCCCAAGAGGCCCTATAATCTGGCTTCTCACGAAACTTTGCCGAAAGAGAGGATCTCTCTCAAAAAAAAGGGAATAGAGATCCTTACTAAAATGCGACGCCACTAAAAGAAAGGGTGGGGCTTTCTTGGAAATTATCATACAGCCGTCCTGGGGAGGAGGACAGGGATCGAGGAGGGAAAAACGATGTGGAACCTCGTCCTTGAGGAATCGACCAGCTCGCCTGAAACGCCCTCGGACTTGTAGGGAAAAAAAGGACCAGAAAATCGTCCCTGTCACGGGGGGGAACTTGGCCGTGGTCCCCCCTCCTCGAAGGGGAGGATCAACTATCTGGGGCCTTCGATCTCAGCAAGGAAAAGGAACCACAAGGGGGGGAGGGAATTCTCGATCACTTGGGGCCAGCCAAACGTCTCAGTGCTTGCAGATGCCGGGGAAAAGCGAGTACGAAAAGGGGGCGATGATACTGCGAACTTGAAGGAGCTTTGGCGGGGGGGAGAGAACGGGAAAGGAGACTCCGGAGCCTACTCCTAATGTGCTGTAAGAAAAGGGGAAGAGCAGAAAAAAAAGAAAGCCAGTCCGACCGTCTTGCGAGGATGGCCTCGCTCGCCATAAAAGGAGGGAAACAAATACGCGACCGGAGGACGCTTGGCCCTGCCGGGGAGGAGAAAAATTCGGGAAGAAGAAGAAGGACTCTGTTTTAGCGGAGAGAGGTAGTTTCGGAAGGAGAAAAGGAAAAGCGTTCCAGAACCCGACCGCAGGGAATAGAGTGGTCTCGATGGGGAGAAGAAAAATGGGAAAGGTCCAACGAGCACTCAGGCCAGAAGGGGAATAAGGTAGTTCCATGTAGAGGGATCTTCGTATCTGTGGATCGGAAGGGGGAGAAAGTCCGCGCCGTCTACTCAGGGGAGAAGAAGGATACCTCTTCTTCTTCTGGTCATGTCTGGGGAAAGAAGACCCACGGTTCGCCCTCGCGGAAAAGAAAGGAAAATACAAAGTGGGGGATCCGCATGAGATTCGCAGTTGCATCAGAGGGGGGAGTACGAGGAGATTCACCGAGAAGGAAAAGAGGGGGGATCCTGGCACATCGCTTTAACTTCGAAGCGGTGCTTAGAGGGGCGAAAAAAGGAGGAGGCGACTCTGAGACTTCCTCGGACTAAACGATAGATGCCTAAAGAGAGAGGGCCCATCTCCTAAAAAGGACGCCTCGCCGTCGCCCAGGGCACTTTTCGAGTCGTCGAGAGCCCGCAGGGGGAACCTGGATCTTGCGTCTCTCGATCGCCCACAGAAAGGGACGACGTTACTCCGCAGGGGCGGAAAAAAACAGAGCCGTCATTATGGGGGAAAGAACTGCTGTCAAAAGGCGAAGGCCAAAGGAGCCACTCTATGCTTGCCTCCGACAGGCTCTAGAAGACACTAGCAAAGGGAAGGAGGCTCCACGTACGAAAACGAGAGGCGCGTGCGCGCGAAAAAAGACCTAAAACGGGAAGCCGCAGATCGCGGCAGACCGGCGCGAGCCTCACTCGAAAAGGGGGGGGAGAGACGAACCGCCCGAGGGAAGGGAAAAGGGGCGCGGCGCGCTTTCTCAATGAAGGGGAGGGAAGGCCAAGGCTAAGCTTGATCGAGCGTGTGAAAGAGGGAAAAGAGGCCTTCGGTTCGAACGACGGGGGAGAGGAGCAGAAAAAAACAAGAAAGAAAGCTCCGCAGGTCAGAAGGGAGGGGATCGCGGTTCCCATTTATATGACGCGATAGAGGGCACCATCGGGCGGTCTGTCGGGGAGAGAGGACGAAATTCCTCGATCAACTATCCCTCCTAGGACGACGCCCAGGGAGGCCAGGAGTCTCGGCGAAAAAAAAAGGGAATGGTGCTCCTGCGTCACGTAACACGAGGGGGTTGGTCCGTGCTGAGCTGGAGGTAGCGGAAAAAAAAGAAACACTCTCCCTCGAAAAACTCAGTCGTGCACCGTTCGCGTTGAGGAAAAAGAAGAATCGATCGGGCGGGCCTCAAAGTGTCTCTCTCGATCATCAACTAGGAAAAAAACAAAAGGAAGCCGGAGAAACGACTGATCGAAAGAAGAAAAAATGGAACAGTGCTCTGCCGATCTCTCCGGAAGGACGGGATAGCCAAAGCCTTGTCTGGCGGGGCAAAAAAAAGGAAACATCAGCAAGTACTGCTAGTCGGATAGCCTGGGAAGAAGTCGTAGCTCAAGAAAAGAAGACAAGGAAGCACGCTCGAAAAAAGAAAGTATGTGCGGCTCCGCTTAAAGACTAGCACTGCGCATAGGGGAGGGGAGAGAAGAATACCAGGGAAGCTATAGCGCGCGGGCCTTAAGTCTGTCGTGGGCTGCGAGTACAAAGAAAGAGCAGCCCTCTCTAGAGGTGCAGGAATAGGGGAAGGGAAAGAGGGATCGATCTCGATAAGCAGTCTCTGTTATCAGGAAACGAGAGAGGATCCCGCCTGGAGAGTCGAAAGGAAGCCCAACGATCTCGAGCGGGCGTCGCTATGCTTTGCCTCGGGCCGCAGACGACCGCATTCCTGGCAAAGAGGGAGGAAGAAGAAAGGCGGCTTACCTGGGAGTCCTCGCAGAAGCCTATGCGATTTCTAAGACACACTCGGCGCCGGAAACCTACGTGGCCGAGGCAAGGAAGGAGCGGGACTGACGGGGGGGGGGGAAAAGTAATCCTGATCTACGACTTCTTAAAAAGAGCGTCCTTCCAGCGGCGAGGAGGAGTTGAACCGGTGGCAACCTCCAGACAGCTTTTGGAGAAAAGGGGGGTAATCGGTTGCTCCCGCAGCGGAGGGGAAAAGGCGACATGGTACTCGCTTCTTCGTCGAGAGAAGCCGCCCAGGGTCTCGTGCTGCAAAGGGCCCGCGTTCGCTATCGAGGATCAGAAGGGAGAAGAGTTGAGCCTACAAGAGAGAACTCCTTATCGCCCTCCCGTTCGCCGAAAAGCAGCGCTCGAAAGCTAAGCTTCAGCACGGGAGGGGGGGCTGCAAAAGGTCCCCGACCGGGGGCGCGCTGTCGCAGAACGAAAGAGGACTGCGGAATGGAGGAAGGAAAAGAAAAGGGAGTCTTTATCTCCGAAGACCGATCCCGCTAGGGGAGAACGCTCCCGCTGTCTTCCCTCCAGTGCCTCGAAGGAACGTAAATAGAAAAGGGGGTAACAGAGGGGAAAAAAAATGAAAAGGAAAGATCGGTTGCCTTGTTGCCCTAGCCGTCGTCGCACAAGGAAGGGGCCCAAGGATCGGTCTCGCCTGCGAGAAGCTCCTTGTAGCGGTGCCTACGAGGGTGGAAAAGGCTCGAAGGGGGGGAAGAAGGATCCTTACGCCCTCCTCCAATGCCCGAACTCCCTAGTGACTGTGGGAGAAAAGCGCTACCCTTTTGGTGAAAACGGGCTCTCTTTGTTGAAAGAAAAAGGATCTCCGTCGGCGTTTATAAGGAGGAGGGAGAGGCACGACTGGCTCGTGCTCGAGGGAAGGGGGAGCATCGGGAGTTCATCTCCCGATGGGTCCTCGCTGCTGGACGGCATAAAAGAAGACAGGCGAGCTCAGGATGGAGGAGACGCCCATGCTTGCCAAGGGCGCTCCCAGAAGAAGGAAAGGGGAAATCAATGGCGAAATCCAGTTGTGAAAAACTCGGCGAGAGAAAAGAGGAAAACTGCCGAGCGGCTCGGCGTCAGGAAGGTGCCATCCGCCATCTTTATTCGCGAGCGGGGGAAAAGAAAAGGGAAGAAGGGGGAAGCCGACCAACAGAGCCTGTAGCTCTGAAAAATCGAGCACCGCGCGGCAGCTCGGAAAAACATCGAGTTCTTATACCCTCTCGGCGGGAAAGAAGTGAACGTGAATCGAAGAAAAAAAAAATCCTCCTCGCCTGCCAAAAAGCGGAATCCCCGTTTCAGGGAGCGAGGAGGACTCGCGCGAGGAGAACCTTTGGCTCCTTCACGGGAAGAAAGTGAAAAGAACGCTACGCGAGATAGGAAAGGGAAAGGAAGGCCGGCGCGATGTACCGGCGGGAAGGAGACTCCTCTCCATTGCCCTCAGGAGAGGATAGCAGCCTTCGGCGAGGGGATCGGCTTTCGTTGTACAGAGAAGCAAGAAGAGCGCATAAAGAGGACGATTGCAGCCGCCGCTGATCGTCCCCTGACCCTTACTTTCGCCGGATCTATCCAGCGTGGGCTAGGAAGGGAGCAAACCAGCAGAGGGAAAGAAAAAAAAAGGTGTCTAAGTGGAAGGAAAAGGCCAGCGCGCGGGGGGGAAAAGGAAAAGCAGCAAAGTCTAAGGTCCTCGCATCGAGGGCCAACAAGGGGAATAGGAAAGACTGTAAGTGAAGAGCGGAATCCCAATCTGATAGTCGCCGGAAAGCGGAGCGCGCTATCCCCTCTCCAGGAGAAAAGCAAAGCTCGCGAAGGGGGAAAAGTCGGCTTCCGAAAAAATGCGTTCCTCGGCAGAAAAAAAGGGGAGCATCTGCCATCATTACGGCGGGGGAAGGAAAAAGCCGTGCCAGACCGTTATCGGGAAAGGGCCCGAGGGAAGGAAAGCCATTGCTGAGATCGCGAAAGATCTTCCCTAACATTACGCCATTAAAAAAGAGAAGGGGTGAGTTTGGTAACAATCTTCCGCATCGCCAGAGGGAAGGGGGGGGGGAGGAACGGCTTTCCATCGAGGCGTTATCCCCGGCCGGAAAAGGAGAGACGCAAGTAAGGAAGCACGACGAGGTAAAAAACAGAACGCGATCGTCCTCAGGGGAAAATGCCGTCTGATCATGTCCCAAAGGAGGAGAAGGCGGGGGGGAGAAAGGAAAAAAAAGGCTGCCGAGTCCGGAAGCAACGGAGGAGGAGGAAAAAAAGGATCACCAAAAGTTTCGATTCGACCTAAACTCCTTCTCGAATCGGGGAAGGAGTGAGGGTACATGATAAGAAAGGGAGACTCCTTCGTTGAGGGAAAAAAAATCTCCGATGTGAACCTCGTAAAGGGAAGGGGGAGTGAGGGCTACACAATCGCCGTCCGTGAGCAAGAGAGGGAGCCTATTTCGAACAAAGAAAGAAAGGGCATGCGTACACGTGGCCGGTGGGAAAAAAAGGACGGAAGGGGGGTGCCTCACTATAGGGAAAGGAAGCGAAGTCCGTTTGAAAGAAAAGAGCGGTCCTTATCATAGGTTGCAACCGGCCTAAGCTTAGAGGATGGCATATCTTCGCTCCAAAGAAGCTATTAACTCATCGTACGCCGTGGGGAGGAAATGCGAAGTGCTCTTCGAGGAGAAAAGGGGGCTCGCCGTGCTGGGGGGCGAAGTTTGCTGAGAGGAAAAGACTGTGCTCCATAAACTCCGCGTGCGCGATGCCGGGAGGGGGGAGCGAGCCCTCAGAAGAAGAAGGAAAGCGCCATACCTTCGAACACGCCGTACCTGTACCGCGAGAGGGGTCGACCAAAAATTCTCCTACCGCGAGGGGAGCAGGCAAGAAAAGGGGCGTTCGATACTGTCTACCTGCAAAAAGACCGACCGCGGCGAGCTAGGGAGGGTAATAGAGCCTTCCTGGCGGAGTGCTTCCAACGAAACGCCAAGGAAAAGGAAGGAAAGAGCGCTGTAAGGGGGGGGGCATCTAGGGAAAGGGGGATCTACTCCGGCTACAGAAGCGGAAAAGGAAGGCACAAGCGAAAACGGCTCCGATCGCTTCGTGTCATTCTGGCCCCGCCCAAAGACAAAGGGAAATCGCTCGCGATGAGAAGAACGAAAGGACAGGGCACTGGTATTCCAAAGGCCGATTAGGAGTGTTCGTCGAAGAGGGGAGGCCATGACTGCCGAATCACCTCCGAGGGGATCCGAGGAGGTAACTTAGTCCTGGAAGGAGGGGGGAGAAAAAACCCCACCCTGCGCGCTGTGCAGCAAAATACCAGGCGCTGGCGCAGGACATGATAGCTCTCCGCATCTCTCCTACCCGGAGAGGGATGAGGGAAAAAGCTCCTCGAAGGGGAAAGAAGAAAGCCGATCCAGAAATCGCGGCGTACGAGATCCGCCGAGGGATCGTCGGGTGAGCTTACCTCTCGATAAAGGGAGGAGGACGTAAAAATAGAAAAACGCATGGGCGAGCCGCCCGCCCTAGCCGCCTGAGATAGAGGAGAGGCATGAAAGGGAAAAAAAGGAAAAAGGGCGAATTCCCTCATGAAGAAAGGCTCGCATGCCCAGGCACGAGCCGCGGAAGAGGGAAAATAAGCTTCTATCGGTACACTCCGACCGAGAGAGAGGAAGGAAACAACGCGAGAAGAGAAAGGGGAAGCCGCACTATCGAGGGGAGACTCGGGCCTCGGCAGTGGCGCTCTACCGGGGGAGGGGGGAACGAGGTCAGTTTGGCGGCGACTCGCCTTTTTCGCAAATGACGTTCAAAAAGGGGAGATCCAAAGGATCTCTCCAATGAGAAGGAAAAAAAGGGGACATCCGTGGTCTGCAGCGAAGAGCGCGGCAACACGACCAGCCGAGTAAGACTAGTGGTTCAAAAGTTAGATGACGTCGATCGGGGAGCTATTCCCTGGAGGGCAGCAAGAAGGGAGGGACGTTACGAGAGGGGAGAGTCCCGATCACGATCCCTCAAAAATCGATCAGAGCTGCCCTGAGAGAGAGGGGGGGAAATTAGGTTGGTTGCTCGGCGTCACTAACTACTTCCTCGACTTGGAAGGGGGGAAAAGGGGATTCGCGCAGGAGGAAGAAAAAACGCTCCCCGGCTTCGACAGGCGGCACCGTCAGGAGAAAAAAGGGGGAGCCTAATCCGATCCTCGAACTCTAGATGCTAAAAGGGAGGAGCCTCTCAGCACTGAAGAAAAAAGCGCCTGAGCACACGAAGGATGGAAGCGACGCCGCGTACCCAGGAGGGGGAGAGAAGAGGATGCATCTAGTGACCCGAGAGTTTCTGTATAGACAAAGGCTGTCGGGGAGGAACCGAGAAGACAAATCGAACTAAACAAGAAAAGGAAAGGGAAGAACGAGGTCGGGATATCCGTGTCAAGAAAGGAACGGCCGGCACGCTCGTCGCCTTGCTGCAAAAAGGAAGTAATTCCGCCGCAGTCGTCGCAACGTATAACGCAAGAAAAGCCATAGGGAGAAAGAAAAAAGGGAAAAGGTTCCGACGCGAATAGCGCGCAGGGCAGAGGAGACGCCCTAGCTCACCGCCTAGGGAAAGCGGGACTCGGTCGCCTCTCGAGCGTCGATCTCGAGAAGCAGCTCGGTATCAGAGAAAAAAACAAGGGGAGGGAATATAGAGAAAAAAAAGAAAGAAGGGAAAAAGAAGATCCTCTCGCTGCTCCGACAGGGAAAAGGGACGCTGGGGCTGGAGGTCCAGGCTCAGCCCAAAGCCCTCCTTCTTCCCCTCGCGCTCATAAGGGAAAGGGAGTAGAGAGGTCTCTTGTCGGGGGGGAGGAGAGGGAGACGCCGGGGCTATCTCGTTTCAACTAAGTGCCGAGGCCGCAGGAGGAGGGAAGGGGACCAACCGAGCCAGCCTGAGAGGAACCTTACTTCTTCCCTTCTATCCCTACTGAGAGGAGGCGTGGCGGTGCGATCGAGAAGGGAAACGACGCTTGGAAAAAGGTCCACTCGAGTTTTGGGAAAAAGCCAACCCTTCGCAGGGGACGCGGCTTTCGTCGTCGAGAGAAAGGTGGGAGAAGGGGAGAAGCCCGGGGCCTGACGGGAGAGAGAGCGCGCCTGGGCGGAAAAAGGCTTGCCTGCGCATCGGAGGCAAGGAGCGCCCTTCACCTTTCCTACACTACTAGTTAGAAAAAGAAGAGAGCTAATAGGGAAGGAGAAAAAAAGTCGAGGCCGGGTCGTTACGCCTTCTCACCAGTCCAAGAAAGGGGAAACTGCATCATTGCAGCTTCTCTGAATTGGCGTCGGAAGGAGGGATCCGGAGTACTACACGACGAAGAGAGCTACGACCAAAAAAAGGGCCCAATCTATGGACCGTAGCAAGAGAAAGACTCCCCTTCCCTTCGGCAAGAAAGATTGAAGAAGGAGGGGAAGGAAGTCTTCTCAAAAAACACGGCCTGTCCCACGCTCAGAAAATTTATCAGACATTTAGAGCGGGGACCTACGACTTCTTTGCTCCAAAGGAGAAGGGGGAAAACCCGACGAAAAAGAAAAGAAGGTGTCTTTCCGAGAGAAAGGTGCCGGGGCTTCGCCGCCGGTAAAAAAAAAGAGTTCAAAAAGGTGTTCGAGACGGGAACGCATTTGTTTCCGCCAAGGAAGAGTTCTGCGTTTGGGAAGAGGGTAAGCGTAAGGGAGAGCCCCGCCGATTAAAGCTCGGCTATGGCAAAAAAAAAAACGAATTGCATCGTCCCGGCTGGAGATCGTGAGGAGGGAACACCGTCCTTAGTCAGGCTCGGCGGGTCTGAAGGGAGTCCGTCCTCTTTCGCGGGAAAAGAAGTAAAGAAGGGGGAGGGAGGGAGGTCGCTCGAAGATCCATTGGGGGAAAACATATACGCCTCGAACGGCCCAGAATTAGGGCGCGGGCTCTTCCTTCAGCTGGCAAGAAGGTGTGGAAAGAAAAAGTAGGAACGAGTCAGGATAAGGCTCCGTAAAGGAGGAAAGCAAGGCGTTTAGCCATTCTTCTAAAAAAAACGAGAGAGATAAAAAGCACGCGGCCGAGGCTTTGCGTGATGAGGAAGTCTGTGAGCGGCCGTCATTTTCCCGCTAATCAAAAAAAACACCTAAGAAGAGGCATCAGCAGCTCATGCTGAAGAAATAACCGTGGGCCGGGATGTCGGAGAAAAAGGCTAAGTCCTAACCGTGAGGGGGGGGGGGAACAGAATGAACAGAAAGACGCGGAGCTCGGAGAAGGGAAAGCGATGTAGTCCGCGTCGATCAAAGAAAAGAAGGGGACTCGAGGCCGAGCTAACATTAGCGCCTTCAGGATGGAGGGAGGATGTACAGCAAGAGAAGAAGAAGAGGGGGCGACCCGCTGCGATTGAAGGGGAAAAGAAAGATGTCCCCGCGCGGCAGGGGAAGAAAAAACCCGCTGGGGATTCCTGCTCCCACAGCGCTCACAGCCTCTCGGGTCGTCGAAAAGAAGGGAAAGGAGGCCATCGGGAAGACGGTACGGTGGGACGTCGACGGTCTGTCGCAGCGAGAAAAAGCTAGCCAACGGTCGGCATCGCGCACGCGGGCCTGGAAACCACTGATTAGCGGTCGGAAAAAATGGCACGTCCGAGTCCCGCGCCACGTGAGAAACAAAAGAGATCTCCGCAGAAGAGAAAGGTCGCAGTAAACGTACGCTGCGTTCCGAAAGGGAAAGCGGAACTTCATCTGCCCAAAATGATACTGGCTGCACGACATGAAAAGGAAGAAGGAACAAAAAAAAAAAAAAAAAAAAAAAAACCCAAAGAAAAACCCCCACAAAAAAAAAAAAAAAAAAACAAACAACCCAAAAACCCCAAAGAGAGAAGAAAAGAAAAATATGCAAAAACCCCCGGAGGGTTCACCTTTGATCCCATTCAAATTCCTTCTGCTGTTATCTACTTCCCAGATCGTAAGGACTCCAAAGAAAAAAAGAGAGGAGGGTATGTGGTAAAAACACTTCTTCCGAAAAAAAGGGTTCTGACACTTTCAATTCCGATTGGAAGGAAGGGGACGGAAGGGGGAGCCGCAGTCCCTGGAGAGGTTCACCTCTTCAGAGCGGCCTCACGAGATTCCGCATTAACGGGCCTTAAGTAAAGAAAAGCGCTCCCAGAGGAGCGGGGGCGCCGCCTCGAACGGCTGAAAAAACAACAACACCTGAGGATGAGGAAAAGAATACTCATCATTTTCAACGATGTCTACACTCCAAGAAAAGAGAAGCGGGGCGAAGGGATCAGACGGCCGGAAAGTCGTGAGGACGATCGCGTCAGGGGAAGAGGTGAAAAACGACGTCGTGGGTTCTGGGGAAAGAAAAGAGGCGGATCGAAAGAAGAGAAAGGAGATCACTCCCTCTAAGGGTTAGACCATCAACCAAGGGGGGAAGAAGCAAGGGTACCACATCCCCCTCCTCGGAAAGGGGGGAGGGAGCATAGTGAGGGAAGCGGGCCGTCCGATCTACAAAAAAGTCGAAAAAAATTATAACTTTTGCAAACGTTCCTAAGCGTATCGCAGAGGAGAAGGTGCCGGGGAGAACACGATGAACGCAATCTTGAGGCGGACGTTCTAGAGGGGGAATGGGCTGGGCTCGAGTTTCTAGTAGCAAGAGGCCGAAGCAGAAGGGGAAGGGGGTCGACCGAGAAGGAAGTCCTCTTCTCGAGAAGGAAGAGGGGGCTGAGACTCGATCTGAATGTCTCCTCGAAAAGAAAGAGACGATTCTAGGGAAGGGAAGTCCGGACCAGGCCGCTGCCGTGGGAAAAGAGAAATCCTATAAGGTTGCGCTGCTTGTGTTATCATTAAAAACGCTGTATTGCGAAGGGGAGAAAAAGAACCGGCAAGGTCCCCATACCTACAAGGAAACTCAATCTGGTTCAAAGTCTATTCGCTCGGTGGAGAGAAAGGGACTCCGGGAGAAGGGAAGAAGGAGCGGCCTCGAGGTCCATCAAAAAGAATCACGGTTTTATCGAGCACGTCTACATCCGCTCCTGCTAAGAAAAAAAGGCCGAAAGCTCCGCGTGGGAGGAGGAAGGATGCCCGTCCCCCACGTGAAGGGAGGACGATCTCGACCTCCCGGCCCACGTTCCAGGGAAGCCGAAAATTATCTGCGCGGGGGGAAGGAGGGGAGGAGGTGTTATCCGCGGTCCAAAAGAAAGGGTCTGGTTAAAGCCATCTCTTTACTCTTAAAAAAGGAACGAGCTACTCTCCGGGAGAAGGGGGGAGAACACCGCTTACCAGTCGAGGGGAAAGACCTTCTCGTACTCTCAGAGAAAAGGGCTTATTCCCACTCCTCGCCGCCATCTGCCGAGAGGAGAACTAAGGCTGCCGTGCGAGGCCGCGTGGCCCACTGGATAGTCAGAAGGATCTAACTGAACTTCGTAACCTTCGTCGGGCATCGAAGGGGGAGTAAGGGGACGAGGACCGACCGCCGAAATAGCGAGCCGCCGAGGGAAGCAACGTCCCGCCTGTCTATTCCCCTCCCGAAGGGGAAGGACCGACAGGCGAAAAGGAAAGAAGCACTATCCCTTCGTGAATCGAGTACGCGTACCCGATCTGGAAAAAGTAAGGGCTCCAACAGAGCCTTCGACGCACCAGAAGGGGAAAAAAGAGTCGTTCAGAAAAAGGGAGGAGAGAAAAATCGGTCTTCGGCAGTGGAAAAAGCTATAGGTCACTGGGGGGGGGGGGTGTTGGAGCTTTTTCGGGGAGGGGGAAGAGGGGGCTCAAAAGGAAAGATCCATTAGTCTCAATCAAGGGATCCGTGGAGCCATCTCCTTCTGTGAGAAAAAGGAGAGACGCAAACGAGCAAAAGGGGATAAGAAGGGGACGAGCTTCTTGCGCTATGGAAGCTCTATCTTTGAGGGGGAAGAAAAATGTTGAGCGTGCGTATCTCGTGTACTGAGAAGGAAAAGGAGGTCCTAGAAGAAGGAAGAAAAGGACACGCCCATTCGAGCAAGGGGAAAAAAAGCGCTACCCCGGTTCTTGTACTGGCGTAAATAACACGGAACTCTACTTGTCCTTATGAAAATAGGGAAGCTAGCTCAGAGAAAAAAAGAAAATAGTCGTCGACCAGGCACCTTGCGAGGTGAGGATCCCCCAGAAAGGAAAATAAGATATCTCTCGACTGCAGTCTGCCCAGTGCGCGGCGAAAAAAAAAAGGGGCGGACGACAGGGAAAAGAAAAAGGCTCCTCGCCACGACTCGCTACAAGAAGCGCGCGGCGCAACTCAAAGGAAAAACGGAGTCTTGCCACCGCGAAACCTCCGTCATCGCACGCACAGGAAGAAGAAAGGTCGGGATATACAGGGGGAAGGAAGCTCAAGGCTGCACAAAAAGGCCGGCACTCTCGTCGGGAAAGAGGGAAGTATTACAGATCCTCGTCGCGCAACAGATATCCCTCTTCGACCAACAGAAAAGCAAAGAAAAACCTCCGCGAGACTAAGAAGGGAAGAAAAGGAGAGTTGCCGGAAGGCGGCGGGGAAAAAGAAGAGACAGCCCGCCTCGAGCTTTTCTCTTATCTGGGAGAAGACT
>Ga0179593_1355880_pt1 | contig 19373 bp, 26 predicted proteins | sample CZODoug2_1_08_16_FD_185931 | JGI IMG/M metagenome (GOLD analysis project Ga0179593, IMG submission 185931) | Vadose zone soil fungal communities from Angelo Coast Range Reserve, California, USA - CZODoug2_1_08_16fungal (PacBio error correction) | ecosystem: Environmental > Terrestrial > Soil >...
AAAAAGACAAAAAATGGAGGGCAAAGAAAAAAGGGCAAAAGCGGAAATCCATCAATCCTTTGGAGGAAAATTCTATTTTAAGGGGGGGAGCTGGAAAGGTGGACTGACTACACGTGGGCCGGGGGGAGGAAAACGCTCAACGAGAAGCAGGGGCAGGAAAGGCCGCCAAAAGGAAAAAGAGGGAGTTGATCCATCGAAGAGGCACTAAACATGTAGGGGGAACAAAATTTGAAAACGCCTCTGACTTGAAAGGGAACCACTTTATTTACTAAAGCGACGCGCCATATTACGAACGATATCGGAAGAACGTGGCAAGGGGGGGTCAAAGAGATCAAAACCGGAGTACGAAACGGCCGGAAAAAAAACCCGTTTGTATAGGAGAGTCGGAGGGGTGCGCTCCTGGGGAAGCGACCAACAAAGGATTGCCATTTGCGTTGGGAAAGGGGGCCGGGAATGGAGCCTGAAGGGGGCCCCTAGGGCCACCTAGGGTAGAGGTCATAAAAACCAAGCTAAGGCTGACGATGGGGGCCGCAGAAATGCGGACTGGTCATCGGAAAAAAAAGGCTCCAAACGTCTCAAGAAAAAAACCTCGCGAGGAGCTCAGGGGTAAAAAAATTGATGACAAAAAAAAAGGCGCGAGAGAATAAATATTACAGGCTGGAGAGGAGGGCGGAACGACCTGGAAAGGAGAAGGGGCGGACCCTTGGACAGGGATCCCGATTATGTCAAAGAAACGAGCAGAGAGGCTAAAAAAGGGGTTCCGAGGCGCTGGGGGAAAATTAATAAGCATACGCGGACTGTTCGAGCTGGAAAGATTTATGTACTAAAAGAAGGGAAAAAGCGGAAGTCACAGTCGAACTCAAGTTAGCCGAGGACACGCCCACACGGAAAGGGAAAGAAAAAATTTAAGTAGAGCAGAACATTCAGTGCAATGAGGACAAGGAATGGAGCTATCACCTCGAAAAAAAAGTGAGAAGGAAAAAGGCTGCGAGAGGGGAGGAGAAGCAAAGAAAAAGACAGCGAACTCTGAAATAAACTGAAGAAAAAAAAAGTCACACGAGCAGGGGAAAAACCTCTGAGTAGCAAACGGAAAGGCACCGTTCAGAGGTTAACGTTCCGCTGATCAGGTCAAAAAAAAGCGAGAGAGCGCGGGAAAGAAGAGGGGAAGGGATTTCCTGGGGTCACTTGTGCATGAGGAGGACACCCCAGGAAATCTAGATCAAGAAGCCCAGTCAGGGGGATTGATTGCCTGACGGTAACAAAAATTAGGAAAAAAAAAAAAAGGGAGGGCAAAACTCTCAGGAAAGGAACCACCTCTCGAGAAAAAGAGAAGACCACAGGAACCAGTAGGAGGAATGGCCCTCTCACATCACGTACTTTATTGTAAACTGTGACTGATTAAGGTCCAGAAAGAAGAAGGGGAAAAAGTGAGGGAGGGAGGAGGATATCTACATTCAAGATGAGTACAACAATGTCAAGAGTCCGACTGTTCGTGGACTGTGGTTGACCGTTCTTTACCAGGGAAGGTAGGAGTAAGGAAGTACAAGGAAGAGAGAGGAAACGTAACTTATGACGGGGTCAAGACCCCCCGAATCGTGCTTAATCTAAGAAAACTGGGAGATTTCTCCGAGGTAACAGTGTTGGGTTTCTTGTCTGGGAAATCAAGGGGAGAGAGCGCAAAGAGTAATGATCGTCGCTGTTTGGCGTCGATGGCCTCTTGAGGAAAGAACTGGACTTGAGGAATCTCATCAAAAAGAGGAGGAAGGAAGCAATTAGATACGGTCTCGGAAGAAACGAGGGACGGAAACAGTCGAAAGCAGAAAGCCGAGAGATGAAAAAGGGGGAAGGGATAGAATTGAAAAAAAACCGAAACAACGACCCTAGGGCAAAAAAAAAAAATAAAGATTACAAGTGGCGAAAAGGGAAGAGATAAAGGAAGATACGTCGAAAACATTTACCGCGAAAAAAAGACGGGAAGAGAACGGTCGAAGACTGGAAGGCAAAAAACAATAAGGGCGCACAAGGGAAGAAGGAGGAAAAGGGGTTAAGGCCAACACTGTTGGAGAGCCTTCGGGGAAGGAGATCATCCAAATTCAGGTTTAATCCGGGATGTAGGCCTCAATTACGGACGTACAAAAAGAAGAAAAGGGAGAGGTCTCGCGATTGGCCGGGGGAAGGAGGGGACTTTTTGAACAGAATACTCCTTGGGAAGTCAGTCCACTTTGTAAAGACGCAGGAAATCAAAAGAGAGGAGAGGAGAGAACGCGGTACTTGGCGGAGGAATAGAAAAAGAACTCCAAGAAACAGTGAATTCCCGGCAGCCGAGAAGCGCGGGCGTGGTGAAGCCGTGAGAAACAACGGCGAGAACAAAGGCGGGGAAAAAAGGGGGGAAGAGAGCGTCCATAACGTCGTTCTTCATGGTGTAGCAGGCAGTTGGTGACGAGGGAATGGGGATGGTGAGAGATAATCGCCGTCGAATGCTACCGGAAACTCGGAAAAGGAAGGAGACTTGTGGAAGGCTCGCGGAGAAATAATCGAAGGAATTTTCGGCCGTTTGTGCGAAATCGAAGATGAGGTACGCTGGGCTGGCAGCCGGTCAGACTGTAAAAGAGTGTCCGAGCGTACGGAGGCGATGGACAGCGGATGAATGCAGCAACTCAAATACACAGGAAGGTCTATTGGAAGAGGAAGGGGATCGGAACCAAAAGTGGAGGGACAGGAAATTATATGCTCCTGTGGACAACAAAACCCACCAAAAAAAAAATCATCTGGATCGTACCGAACAGAGTAGGCACCATACGACTCAACAGAGTTCCAAACAAATTATCGAAGCATCCAGGATTGGAGAGCCGAGTGAGGGGGCGGAAAAAAGGATCGGGGAAAGAAGAAAAAAAAACCGGAGAGTTTTGGAAGCGGCGCGAACCGGACTGAGGACCTACAGTAAGCAAGTCTCATGGGGGAAGCATCGGCAGGCGTCAGGCATAACCTCACTTGCCCTCGAAGATACAAAATAAAGGGGAAAAAAGCTAGAAGAAGGAGTGAAAGCTCAAAGGCTAAGGCCGTTCTGGGAACCGGAAAGGAAAGCCAACTACCACGAAATCTAAGAGGAACGCCAGTTCGGTTGAAGGGCCGACGGCGTTCGCTTTAAAGCCACTCTCAAAGCAAAGAAGAAGAGAAAGATGGCTAGTCCGGTTCAAAAAGGCACGGGTTCACCAGGTGCAATTAACCAGACTCAGTGAAAAGCTTGGTGAATAAAGAGGTGCAATTAAAGTCAGAAAGGGGTGACGATGGTCTGGCAGTGTAGCTTGTACCACCGCGTGGAAAACAAACAATGGGTAGGAAAAAAAGCTACTCGAAAAGAAAGAAAAAGGGAGAATGGATGATTGAGCCTGCCAACGCGTGTGTGGAGAAGACAACAACGCGGGGGGGGGGAAAAGAAAATACCACCCCATTCCGCAGATCCAATTTCGCCTGCACTTAGACAATACCGTGCGACTGAACGACAAGGTTATTGGCTCAAGGGAAAGGTTAAAGCTTCACTGACGGAATCAGCCGGTAGGGAAGGAGTGCTTCATTATGGCAACTACATGGAAAGGAGGACAACTCTGTGAAGAGGGAAGGAAAAACCTGGATTTGAAACTGCCGAAACAAAAAGCCAAAAATCCGGAAGAGAAAGGGGAAGGAAGTATCGCCAAGTCGGTGTCAAGAAGAAGGACGCTGAAGGGGACTATTGAGAGAGTCGGGTGCGCAGAATTGGAAATAAATTCGAAAAATTCGACAGAGGGGGGGGGGGGGGGGCAGGGAAGGAAGAATGATGCAAAAGAACAGGTTGGACAAGTTTCCCAAAAAGAGATAGGAAAGTCCGAGACTCTGACAAAGATTCCCAAAGTCAAATGAAAGAGAAACTGGGACTAAGAAGATGAAAGATAGAACGCATAAACGCAACTCCGGGGAGAATCTAGGAGGTACCGACCTGGGGGTATAATCATCCACCAACCTTCGGTGAAGACAAAGGAGGGATAAGGCTGGCGCACACAGGGGAGAGGGGATTACTCATTTTTCGACGATCTCCCTAAATTTCAAAAAACGAGAGGGTGATGAAAAAAGGGGGGGAGAGAATGGTCAATCGGAACTCATAAAGGCGAAGGGGGGGTTCGTTCTTCGGAAGAAAGGAGGAAAAAACAAAAAAAAAAATACAGACAGGAAAAGCCAGAAACTATGAACAGCGGCCACATCGAAGACTCCGTTCGAAGGGGGGAGGGAAGAAAAAGAAAGGAGAACTCTTCGCCTCGATGCGCGCCGCAACAAAGGACATGGACTAGAGAGGATCGATGACCTACGAGAACCGAACGCTACAGCAAGAGGGCCCCTCCCTTAAAACAAACTCAAAGGACGAAACTGAATTCTTCAAAAAAGGACTCTTCTTCACAAACATGAAAGCAAAACCGTCGCGGGAAAAGCTTCAAAGGAAAAACAAACGGAGCGAAAAACTGGGAGATCTGGGGATTGGCTGGTTCCTCGAGGTCATACACTTTCAATCAATCGACCGAAAAACCGCGCGAAGACACTCGAGTAAAAGAAAAGTGAGGGAAAACGAAAAAAAAAGAAGGAGGCAAAAGCGCGGATGTTTCAAAACGACGGAAGAAACTGGAACCATAGCGGATAAGGGAACAAGTAGACCGGGGCCAGAAGCGCCGAGTCAGCCACCAGCAAGACAGAAGGGTGAGGGGATGAGGATCTACGGACAGACAATGTTCCACATCCGGAGACGCTTTCCTTAGGAGGGGCGGAACTTAAATGACAAAAGCTGCGTCCCTTGTACCGGGATGGGAAACCTTGCGAAAAACACGTGCGCGTATACGAGGGAAGGGAACGTCGAAGAAAGGGGACGGGATACGAACCGTCTTTCCGACAAAAGCCTAATCTGAGTATCAGCCTCGGCACGGCGGGAGCGGGTGGAAATAGAGAAAAAGGGTCAACTTCGCATATCGCCCAAGAAGTGAATGAGCCCATTGGGGGGGTGAATGAGCTAGGGGAGCTAAATACCGTTACTTCTGAGCTTGTCCGTCAGCTCAAAAAAAAAACAAGGAGAGGATAAAATAAAACGAATTCGACGGGGGGGGAAGTTTCCTTAAGATCAAAAATCTCAGTGGGCGCAAAAAAAAAAAAAAGCCCGTAGGGGATAGAAGAAAGGGAGCGGATCGAATTTGCCAGAAAAACAAAAAAACCTCTTCATATCTGGCCAAGGGTTAAAAAAGGAAAATTAGGCCATGGACGGACTTGATCCCGCATCGGAAAGAAATGAGAGAGGAACGACATCAGCCGACGAAGTAATAAGAGACCGTTCAGAAAAGAAAGACGAACTACAAAAGAGGGCGGGGACTAGGGGGAGGGGAGAACCGATTTAGAAAGCCGGCACCTAAAAGTGATTCCGTCTGGAAGGGGGAGAAAAATGAGGGGGCAACTCAGTCTGGTGCCTGGGGGGAAAATTCAGCAGCGGTGACTGAACCGGGTCATGGTCTCTCGGACGCATGCGCATGCGCTGGAATAGTCAGGGTGAAGAAACCGGGAAGGTGCTTTTTTTGTGCCGCCGGCTACGGGGGACCGGTCATGGACATGAAAGAACGGGGGGAGTCTCTAAAGCTTTGACTAAGCACATGATAAAAAAGGAGAAATACGGGATAGGAAGAAAAACTCGAAAAAGAAGGGGAAGGTGTTGAAAGGGGGGGCACATTACGTCAATCCAAGCTTGCGGTCCATTGTGCAACAAGCGCGGGTTACGTCAATTCGGGAGGGAATAGGTTGGGTGGAAGGTGTGACATGTCCGCTGGGGCATTCGAGGGAAGGAAGAACGCAGTACCATTCTATCGAGCAAAAACCCCACCCTTAAAAACGACTTCACATAGATCATAGATGAGAAGAAAAAGGACGGGAGGAAAGTGGATAAGCTGAAAGGAGAGGTCGTCGACCGTCTGCGGTGGCCTCTTTTGCAGACAAGAAGGGAGGTGTTTAAGGGACGGTCAGTTTAAAAAAGAAAAAGCACACTCGTTGAATACGACCATCTATGCGATGGAAAAGCGCCGGAAAAGAGGGAGAGGAGGGGCTAAAAGGGGGGCAAGCAGGCATCGTGGGATCGTCCTACTGGAGGGAAGAGAGACTTCAATAATAAGAAACGATAATCAAGGAAAGCTCAGAAAAACATTTATTCACGGAGAGAAGGAGGACAAGAGAGGGGTAAAAGGAGACTCCCCGCGCGTGGGAGGCGAGGCGTCTGCGCGCCTCATGGACAAAAGACTCGGAGCATTGGAGCAGAGGAACCAGTAATAAAAAGAGCGCCAGGACGAACCTTCTACAGGTTCAAACAAGAAAGGAAAAGAAAAAAAAAAGGAAAGGGGAGAAAGAGGCCGTCAGGCGCAAACACTGCAGACGGCGAGCGAAAAAAAAGAAACTTAAAATCTCGCAAGAAAGAAATCAGGCGAAAGATGGAGATCGTTCAGAAAGTGAAACTAAAAAATATCTAGGGGGTCGGAAAAAAAGAAGGTGGACGAAAAGGGGTTTGCAAACCAGGTGCAAGGGGGTCCCCCGAATAACAAGGGACAAAGTGACCTCGTCCGAGGAGGACCTGGGTGGGCGCAGGAGGGAAATGCCAGGAAGAGGGGAGGCATAACGGCAACGTGGCGGTCAGTAGACAACTATCGAACACGGACCAAAAAATTGGATGACAACTGGGGGGGAAAAACCCAGACACGTGGTCAGGAAAGAGCCAAAAACACAACGAGAGGGAAGGAGACTGAACGGCACACGCGGGGGAAGAGAAAAGCGTCATCCAGCGCAAGTTGGAGACACTTAGAGGTGCCGGGGAGATTAGCCGTGAGAGGAAGACACTTGCACGGGGGACTAAGCAGGCATGGTCCACACATCGGACGGAAAAAAAAAGTTAGGAAAGGAGGGAATAAAAAGGGAGGGGATCAAAACCGCGGGGAACCCGAGGCGGGGCAAGGTGCAAAATAAAACCTTGGCCGAAAAATCGGGGCGCCAGTTAGAGAATATCGGGAAGAAAAGTTGCATAAGCGATCGCAAAATAAAGTACGTCAAAAAGGGGAAGGGGAACGATCCTGTAAAATAGGAGTAGATTCATTGGGAAGATCCTGGACCTTCTTCCTTGAAACAAGAGGCTGCGAAATTGGGAGTAAGAAGCAGCCGTCAGAAGGAAGGTGCACCGGTGACGGGAAATGAGAGGAGTCGAGGCGCCAGAGAAAACTGACGTGTACAAGCTTTCTTCACTTAACAGAACCTGGTAGTTCCAAAAAAAGTGCTTACAGCAGAATCGCAGAGAGAAAAAACTGCGGGGGAGGAGAATTCTGTAACGGGGACCAGGGGTGGAAATGAAATCCTCACTCGAAGCGTCTTCAAAAACTGGGGGGGGAGTATCTAAGGGGGTATCTGGGCGGCTCCGCTGGGGGTATCATTCGGGAAGAAAAGATGAATGGGCCAGTGGAGACAAAGATCCCTCGGCTTCAAAAGAAGGGGACGGCAGGCCGGGGAAGGATACTAATACAAGAAGGGAATATAGTGGGGAGACTAAAAAGCCGCGTACACTAAAGACAGGAAAAGCAAGGAAGTAAAGGAAAAAAAGCTAAAACGTAAAGACAGTAAAAAAACGCCGCGATCGCCCTATATGGAAACGCAACATCACTTCGACCTTCTGAGAAGCGATGCGCTTCCCGACACAAAGGGGAGAGGGAGGCTTCGGAGAGGAAAGTACGAGGAGATCAGCGCGAAAGCCACCGCTCTACAGCAGCGGGGCCGCGCTAAAACGACCATTAGAAAAGAATAAAGAGACACAGGGGGATGCGATGGCAACACTGCAAAAAAGAAAAGAGAGAAGAAAGGGAAGCAGGGGTTGGGGGGATCGATTTGACTCCAAGGAACCCGTCGAGAAATAAAAAACAGACAGCCCTCAAGAGGAAAGGAAAGGCCGCCCAAAATAGGGACTGACAATGCAAAAGCAACTGATGTTCAAATACGACCAGAACGTGCGCCAATCGCGGGATTAAAAGAAAACCACCATGAGAAAAGAAAGACCCCGCGAGAAGGAAAAAATCAAAATCAAACCTAATTGGGTGGTACTAGGGGAAGTGATCGCGAACCAACCATCTGAGAAACTTAAGAGGGTAGGGCAGAAACACAACGATGCTAGGAAAATAAGGAGTAAGAGTACAAGCGTTCTCCACGGGAAGGGGTGGGAGAGAGGAGTACGGTCAAGGGAAGCTCGATCGTAACTCTGGAAAGGAGAAAAGCGGGAACGAACGTAACCGGCTATCGGGGGGGGCAAAACTTTAAAGGAAGAAGGGAGAGGGTTGGGGAGGTCACACTAAGCCACTAAAAAGGCATAAGTCCAACTAATTCTGAATACGACGAAGGGAGTAGGAGACCTCGGTCAATCCGGTACTGCTGGAACCGGAGAGAGAACAAACAACAAGGATGGAGAAAAAGGGAGATACGGAAAAGAAAAACGGGGATTGTATGAATATGACCACTGCGGAAAGGGAACATTGGATCATTCAGAAAAGCTCTGCGGACGGTAAAGATGGAGACAGAAAAAAAAAGAACAAGAGGCGAAATCACCCTATGGGCAGCCTCAAGATAAAAAATTTTCGAAATAACTGGTCTGGGATGCACGACAGAAGGGGGGAGATGAAACGGACATAGTTGAACTTACGCGCACGAATAAAGATCGAAGCAAGGAGCAAACTGTCCGGACACGGGAAAATTATCAAGCGGGGGACGGGGGCTCTTCCGGGGTAAAAAACCTACCCGAAGATGGGATAGAATCTGAAAAGAGGAACATCGTTGCCAACGGCTTGTCAAAATGGTGAGTAAAAAAGACTCGCAAGGCCTTACGGAGAGGGGGGGAGGATATAAGCAGATCAGGAGAGTGGGGAAAAAAAAGAACGGGCCATTTGCTTGCCTAACTAGGGGGGCGGCCGGTCTCAAAGTCAATCGAAGGGCTCAAGAGGTGGTACTTTGAAAAGGGAGGACCAGAAAAGGAGGAAAGAGGATCGCGGTCGAGAGGGGTGGAAGCGTGCACGGCGGAACCAGGCTTATGGGAAAATGTTTTGTTATACGAAAAGGGTTCCAGGCCTGACGTTCTTCAGGGAGGTGATCCAGTTATTTGGTAAGTCGAGGGAGGTGGAGGGAGAGAGGATAGGGGAGGGATCCGGCTAGATCCACCAGCAAAAAGAAAAAACTTGATGCTGTAATCAAATCTCTCGAAGAGCAGAGATGTGGGGGAAAAAAAAATGAAATAATGGGCTATCTCTAGGTACAGCGGTGCGCAGGAAGAGAACTAAACGGAGAGGGGAAGGAAGGAGCGGTTCCATAAGTGGACTCAGAATCTTGCCAAACGAACCAGAACTTATTAAGTGGAAAAAGAAAAAAGGGGAAAACCTCGCGATATTGAGGAAAAAAGGTTGTACTCATTAATGAGGCGCGCAGTGGCATAAAAAAAAGGACTTACTTAAAAAGGTTCCGCCCGAGGAAATGACTCATCCAGTAGGAAACACGATCGCAAAGGAGAAACGATCATCACTCGGTAATAGCGGCGAGTGTTTGACGGTCTGCACGAAGAGGGGGAAAAGAAAAGTTACGAAAGCAAGGTGAAGCAGCGGCACAGCAATTAAGGGAAAAGAAAAGGGGGGGGCTCCTCAAGAAAGAGGTGGACAGTGAACAAGAGGAATTACAGATCGCGGAAAAAGGCACACAAATGGCTTGCCGTGGTGGGGCGCAAGGAAAGGGAAAGAGCGCAACTAATCACACGGAACATATCGCCGGGGGCCGCAGGTCGTCTTGGAAATCGCTGCGATCGCTGGAAAAACAAGGAGTCAGAAATAGGAGCAGAACCGAGTCCGGTTTCCAACAACGGGGGCAAGCCAGCAGGGGGAAAAAAGAGAGGGGGAAAGCGTTTAGAATCAGGTAGTGCAAGAATGACGGTCATCACCAACTATTTGGACTTGGGCGGCAGGTCTCTTTGACATCCGGCATGGGAAACGCTAACGCAACTCCGTCCGTCCTCAAATATCTCTGGACGCCAAGCGAATTGGCGCTTGGAAAAAGGGAAAAAGAAAAGAGAGGGGGGCTGTATACGAGAGCAAAAAACAAGGGAAATAGAGAGATACACTGAACCCACTCTTTTGGCGCATGCAAAGCAGTAGGGAAAGAGAAGGTTGGGCTTAAGAGTTATTCTGAAGAATACCGAGACTACGACACGTTGGAAAGTAGCAAAAGAAGAAAAGGGGGACAAGCATTCCAAACAAAGCCAAATAGAAGGGGGAAGACAAGGTATGTTACCTAAAGGTCGGCAACGCTTTGAACAAGGGAGGGATGGATTTGAAACCTTGAAAAGAAGGAGGGAAGAGGGCAGGGAAGAAGAACGTGAACGTACAAAGAATATAAAAACCGTCGGCCAACTTAATCTAACCGCCCACTCTTGTCTGGGGGGAGGATCTTATAGGCCATGGAAAGGCGGCAGTTCGCCAAGACGGATCAGAGATTGCTGTGCAGGGGAGGGGAAGACATAGTAGTCAGCAATGCAGTGCCACACAATTACGAGAACAGAGAAGAAGAGGAGGAGACAACGGAGTAAATGATACTATTCGATCTGAAGGTACTTTGTACCTGGGGTCCTCATTAGGCCTCCGCGCAGACATATCAGAAAAAATTAATCAAGTTCAGTGAAAGAGACCGGGGGAGAGAATCAAGAGAGCAAGAAAGGAATTAACGTAAGTCTTTTCATCAAAGAAGTGATGAGGTGTTAAAGTGGTTTCTGTATCGAAAGAGGGAATGAGGGCCAAATACCAGGAAAGGGAAGATCAGCTGAAACGGTCTACAATCGTTAAGAGCCGTTCCAAAATCGAAAGAAACGAATAAGACACTGTTCGTATCTGGGGCTGCGCACAGAAGCGAAGAAGGAAATCATCGACGGGGGGCCAGTAACAGAGTACCCATTCAACGCAGTAAATGAAGCTCCTGTAAGAGGGGACAACGGCGAACGTAAAGATAGGAAAACGAATAGAGGTCCACAGAAACCGGTGGATAAGACCAGACAAAAAGAAAATAGCCTGTCCTATTCTTCGCGCAAGCCACCCGAAACAGCGGGAAAGGCGATAAGACAAATAGGAGGAAGAAAGAGGGAAAAGGCGAGGGAATGTCGGCACTGGGAAAAAGGCGTGGGGGAACAAAAATCGCTATACACTCCGAAAGCCGTGGGATGGATTTCTATCGGCTCTGCAAAGTACACAAAAAGGGGGTAAACGGGGGGGGAGGGAAGAAATCAAGAAAAGCATTACTTTTTTATTGGGACCGGAAGGGAAACCAGGCGGAGGAAAGAAGTCAAAAAACGCCACGGACGAAAAGAAAAAAAAGTTAACAGGAGAAAGGGTAAGTGCCTCAAGATACTCCAATCAAAAAATATAGTTGGCAAATGGCTGATTCAAAAACGGAATCGAGGAGGAGGAGGTCGGAAAGCGTGGGAAAGACGGCTACAAACGGGGTTAAGCCAATTTAAAGATCCGTCGTTTGGGGAGGAAACGGGGGACGTTCCCTGAGGGAAGGGAGAAAAGAGTCCGGGGAATTAAGAGTAAAGACGAGAAAGACTACGAGGACCGCCCAAACGAAGTCGTATCTAAACGAATTTCGCGAGCGGCAGTGCGGAATGCGAGGGAAGGGAAGGAAAGAAAGACCCAAAAGCGTGAAAAAAAGGAGACGGCGCCCTGGTGGGGGCGGTCAAAAAGAAATGAAGTCTCCCAGAACAACTTGGGCCCTGTGAAGAGATCCAACAACAGCAGAAGGACATAGGATCTCGAGGGAAAAGGGGTAAAGAGCCGCCGTAAAATCTCTCGGAATCCTGCGTTCAGAGTCTAATGGAAACTTTAGGGATTTACAAACGCGACCCCAAAACGAAATCGATCGAGAAAAAGGAGGGAAGTGGGAAAGAACTTTCTTTCATCAATGTCCTCTCTCAGTAACGTACATAGGGGGAAACTCCTGACGGGAAGATAAAGTCAGATCAAGGAAAGGAAAAGGAAAAGCATATTGCTGGCAAAACGTGTAATGGTAATAAACGTACATACTCTCCTCTCATATGGGGATCCACGTAGGAAAATGAAGCCACATTCCGTTCCAATCCCCCCCAACCAACAATGGGGGGGGGAGGGAAGTCTCTTCTCGGTAAGTAAACCGGGGGCTTTTTGCTGATCTTCAATCGCGTATTTCCCTTTCTATGATCCGAGGTGGGACAAACCTCGAGTTCGTTACGTTGCGGAAAGGGAAGGAAAAGAAGAAGAAGAGGGGGAGAGGGTCTCTCGTCGGGGGTTAAAAAAAGGGAAACGACATTAAAATAAAAAAATAAGACCAGGGAGCAGGATGACTCTCGCGCGTGCCGGGGGTGCAGTAATCGACAGACCAGGGAAAGGGGGGGGATAAAAGAGGGGTCGGAAGGGGATAATTCCGTTGAGGCGAGAAGGGGTCAAGTCAGAGGGAAGTGGCGTGAAGGAGAAGGAATCGCCATGATGGAGAAGCGGCGGGAAAAATCCCGTTTCTTGAAAAAAGGTGATAAAATCGAGGGAGCGCGAAGACGAAGGCAAATGGTCACAAGCAAGGAAGGAGAGAGATCGGAGGACTCATCTGGACACCATCTTCAACTTTCCTTGCGAACTTAAGGGGGCCATGCTGTTCAAACGCAGCAAGAACTACTGACAGTAAGAGGGCCTGAGGGAGATTGAAAGACTAAGAAGGGTAACCCAAGGTAGAAACGGGGATGGCGTCAAACCTTCTAAGAGCAATACCGAACTCGAAGACTGACAGAGCCCCCAGAAGGAAAGCAAGGAGCTCATCCAGGGATTCACACGCGCCGATGTCAAGAAAGGTACGAAAGAATCAAAGCCTAGCAGGGGGGGCGAGCGGGCGCAAGCTAAGGGCAAGGGAAGAAGGGGCAAGAGGGGGAAAAACGGGGACAGAGGGGGGGTCTCGGGTCCTAAAAATGCGCTCAAGCATCGAAGGCAGGAAAACTGAGGAGGAAGAAGATGGAAAAGCCAACAGCATGGAGAATGCCGTCTGCCGAAAGGCGGCCAGGAAAAGAACCGGACTCATAAAAGAGCGAACGGTTAGCTTTCAGACGATTTAGGGCTTGAGATGCGGTACGGGAGGGGAGGGGGTTCGAACGTCTCCCGAGATCTAATCCGGTTTCCGGCAAAGTTAAAACAGGTGCAATTGCCCAAAAGAGGGAAAGAGAGTTTGAAACCGAAGTAGTGTCAAAAATACTAAAAAAGATAAGCCTAGGGTGCTATGTGGAAAACCAGTTACTTCAACATTCCTGCATCGTGAGCGCAAGAAAAAAAGGGGGCGTCAGTCAAAAGGTAAGCTGCCACGGAGAAAATGAAAAGCGAAATTGAAAGGAAGAGGCGAGGCCGGCCGAAACCAGGGAAGGGGGAGAGCAAAAAAAACAAGAGAGGAAAGAGATAGATACCTAACAAGGCGTGGTCCAAAAAAAAAAACGGAGCCCCTTTGAATTGATTCCACTGGGAGTTAATTCCCGTGGAAAAAAAGGCGACTACAAGGGGTAAAAGTTAAGATCCGGAAATGGGAAAGGAAAGGACGCCACAGAGTAAAAAGAAGGAGGGGGGGATAAGGTTTTCGGAAGGTATACAATTGGGGATAAACGATGACCGATTCTGGAGCAAACCCGGTCCCGGAACGGGAGAAAAAAGAAGGAAGGAGACGGGAAAGAAGACGTGCCGGTAAATCTATGCACGTAAAGCTGCCCGAACGGTCCTGGAAGCAAAAGTAAAGATATTGATAGGGAAGAGATTCGGAGGACAGTAGGCCATGACGAATTCTCTTTGAGGTTTAAAGGCCGCATACTGAAAGGAAGAAGGAAGGGGGGCACCTGTTACGCAAAAGCGTAGAAATCAAGGCGCCAGCTGAGACCTGACTTACGATGTCCGCTTAAAAGGACTGAGGTGAGGTTAAAGCAGGAAAGGGGCGCGCCGCAGATCTGCAGGATGGACCAGGGATGAGCGCATCACGGGGCGCGCTCGAAATGGATGGAGGATTAGGGGGATGGGGATCACTCCTTGTCGAACACAGTTCGGACCGATCCCCGATGAATAAGCAGGAAAGTATCAGAGAGGCTCGGAAACTAGGGGGGGGGAACCTCTGCAAGAGGGAAAGGAGCTTTCTTAGCTCAGGAAGGGGACCAGCCGGGGGAGAAAAATCGAATTAAGACCAAGGAAGAGACACGCCATAGCAAATGAGCAGTCGGGAAAAAGAACAGGGGAAAAAACTCCTGATATATCTCCGGAATTGGGATCGCCAAAATAACATTACTTCTCCTTCAAGGCTTCGAAAACCGTATGCGAGGAATACATAAAACAAAGTGGAGAAGCGCGAGCGATAGCAGGGAAAGGAGACCGCCAAGAGGAAAAAGAAAGGCCTCACTAAAAAACAAACTGGGAAGACGATAATTAACAACACAAGGTGCCAATTGGAAAAAAAAAATGGGAAAGGCAAACGCAACATCGCACTAGCGCGAATAAAAAGAAGAGATGGGGGTATTGGAATGCTATGAGGAAGGATGCCCCGGAACAATCACCGGCTATCATGCCCTCAATCAGAGGATGGGGAGGGACGTAACGTCGCCCCAATATTAGGAATGCGCCTCACGGGAAAAGGGACAAGGAAAAAGAAAAAAATCGCACGGCAAAAGAGGTGTATAAAAAAAATAGTTCAGGGCAAGGTAAGGAAGCCATATTAAGAAAACAAGGAAAACCCCGAATGGGATTGGGGAGAGAGTTAACGACTTCACATGCTTCTCGGAAATCTTCATTCGCGGGGCTTTCAAGGAGCCACAGATGACAGAACATGTCCGATAGTACGGAAAAGGATTAAAAAAGGTAACCTTCTCTCAAAAGTTAATGCGCGGAGGGTGCCGTTCGTTCTCCGATACAGGAAAAGGGAGGGAAAGGAAAAAAGGAAATGCGGCAGAATCGAGCAACTTCAGTAAGACAGGAAGGAAGTTGGGGGCAAGCGATCAGCTGAACGGGACACGCAAAACGAGCTGACTGATACTCAAACGGAAGCGAATGGTCCATCTTATAGTAACTGGAACGGAGGCAGTCGCACTCCTCAAAACACCAAAGAGAGACAAGCTGCACAGGGAGGGAGGGATCCTGAAGAAAGGCATCCGGAAGGCAACATGCTCTAGTCAAAAAAAAAATGCCGATATTCTCACGAAGTGGATCGATTTCAAAAGAGACAACTACGAAAACGATGGAGTAAGCCGATCGGAAGGGGAGGGAAAACTGGAGAAAGAAAAGAGGGAAAAGATATAAAGGGAAGAAATCTAATCCAGTCAAAATCGAAGGGAACTTGAAACGGCAAAAGTCCCGGTAGTCCAATCAGACGCATAGGGGGGGGAAAGGGCTGGCAAAGTGTGAGGCCGCAAAGAAGCAAACAAAACCTCCTTTACGGACCGTCGGGGGAAATTAGGGCCCAACCACACCCCAAGGGAAGAAAGGAGGGAATGGTGATGAGGGCCTGGCTCGGCTCTCAGACCTTTACAGGTGCTGGATCTTTCTAGCGAAGGCGCAGGGCTGAAGAGTGAACACTGTCGCTTGTTGGGCCGTCCGACTTTTGGGGGGGCCGGTCAAGTCAAAGAAAGAATGAAGAGGGGGAGGGAGTACTCTCACAGTCGGCTTGTAATTAGGCGTAGAATCTAAAACTAACAAACGACGTCACTCGCAAGGGAAGGACTGGTGAGGGATGCAAGGGAACAGGCAATGTTTGGTTGCGAAACGGGGGGACTTCCTTCGTCTTCATGGAGTGGAAGCAGGCGGTGAGGGGGGGTCCGCGGCCGGTCATGTGGATTCGAGGAAGGGGAGGAGACCTCTACGCCTCGTCCCGGCCTTAAATCCAAACTGAGCGGGAAACGCAGAGGAGAGGCGAAGAGGGGAGGAGGGGGCAGAGAATCTGAAATATCAAGTCAAACACCAGGATAAAAAAGTGCAGTCTTCTCCCTTTAAAGAAGATCGGGTACACGAGAAGGTCCTCGAGGGGGCTTCCATAGAAGAACACGCTAGGAGAGGGGCAGGAAAAAAAAAGGAAGAGACCGAGAAAAGTGGAGAACTTTGGACTATCGTAAGTCTACGAACAAGTTCGGATACATCGACTAACAAAAGCCGCAGTCAGTACTTGCGAATAAATGACCGAGTGAGATAGGGGAGGGGAGAAGAAAGAAAAGGGAGGTTTTTGCCGAAGCGTTAAGGAGCCCTTACTGAAAAGTTACACAAAGTAGAAGGGAAAGAACATGAGGGCAGTCTTTCCAAAAGGGCAAGCTCCTGAGGGCCGGGGAAGGGGGAAAAAAGATGACACACGAAGTGAAAAAAAGAAAAAAGGCGGGTCTTGGGGCGCGATCAGCCTGAAAAATTCAACTCTCAGAAGAGAAGGGAAAATAATAAGAAGAGGGAAGGCAAGTCTTGGACGTAAAGTCTATCGGGACCGGCCCGAGAGGAAAGGCTAAAAGGGGGGGGGGAGGGGAAGCCGGTTTCCGGGTTTCACAAATCCAGGTGCGTGCCCAGAATCGCTGCAAAGCGTTTGACGACTCAATTCTTAAAAAATAATTACTAAATCATCACCACAGGGGGAAAAGGAAAGGAAGTGAACCATGCAAAGATGGCGCGCAAAACGGGCCAGTAAAAAGAGAAGCTCGCTAAGGAAAAAAAAAAAAATGAGAAAGGGGAGGAAGCTTGGACGTCCTCCAAAAGGGGTTTCAGTGTGGGTCTACAAAAAATTGGAGGAACCAGGGAAGAATACACCATGGAAAGGCGAATAAGTCGCCTTCAAGAATCCGGGAAAGTAAGACGTGAGAGAAGGCCGTTATTTTGAAAAAGAGGGAAGGCAGGGGGGGAAAAAGCTAGTCCTCCACTCATTCACAAGAGTGATCCTTTCTTCATGGTCATCTCCCTAGGGACACAAGCTGAAAAAGGTCATTGCGGAGGGGGAACTTTACAGCGGCCAGTAGTGGTGTCCACCGCGGGGAAAGGGAAAAACGGAGACATCAACCGACTGGGGCCATAAAAAAAAAAAGAACTAGATCGAGCGGCCTAGGGATCACCGCAGGAAACGTCAAGCGCAGACGGCGCTGCAGCGGGAAAGAAGAGAAGCCTGCAGGTGGACACCTGGACGGGACCGAGTCTGTCTGGAAAAAACGAGGCGCCACTGAAAACTGGATGAAAAATGCGATGCTTCAACTAAGGGCGGTAAGGAAAGCGAGACCGAGAAAAGAAGGAGTACGCGAGACCGGGATGCAAGCGCCATCACGCGGAACTAGAAAAAAATGGAATTATCCTTCTGTAATTAAAGAAACACTAGGGGACGGGTGATACGAAAGTAAAGGGGAGAGAAGGGGAAAAAGCAGCAAAACTAGAAGCCAGTCACCTTCAAAACCTCAAGGGTTCGCTGGGGGTCGGAATCGAATACACGGACTGGTCTGCGTCAAAGCCGCGAACAAGAAAAGGGAAAAAGAATCAAAGGGGGGGCCCAGGAGCAGAGGAAACAACTAAAAAGCAGCCTGAGCCAAGAGGAAGCGGGAAAGGGAAGAAGGCATCCGGGACTTCGCCACGAAGGGATCAACCAGGTGGAAAACCTGCGGCTGCTCGATAGCAATTCCGAGAGACAAGAAAATCCCACCGTAAGCTCCATAAAAAAAAGACGGCGAACTCATTACGAAAACACCCGCATGAAGAAAAAGGGGAACAAGCACAAAAAATGGAAAACCTGGCGATACAAGGAAGCTTCCCTCTCAAACAACTGGAAAAAGAAAAACGAGCTAGAACCGGGAGCATCTGGGTAACGTTCTACGCCGTCGACAAGGCAAAAGAAGCTAGAGACACAAAAAGATCTTTTAGGACAAAACTTACTTCCCAAAAGGACGCTTCAAAACAAGATAAAAGGAAAAATGTCAACTGTCATCAGAAAAAGGGGAAGGAGGAAAAATGAAGGACAGGCCCCCAGAAAGGAAAAAAGGTGGCACTAGTTGACTTATCGCGACACGAAGGAAATAGTCGGGGACATTTCTTTAAAAAGGTATGTCACACTCGGTGACACCAATGAGGACCCGACGTTGTGCCCGTTATGTAGACTCTCTTCCGTTCAAGGAAAAAAGGGAGGTAACGATGGTGACCGTGGAAGGGAGAGGACGCAGATTGGAGAAGACCGTCGACCCGACCGCGTCAAGAGGGGGAGGTGGGGCGATGGGGAGGGGAAAATCGTCAGGGTCCGGTCGCACAGTATTGGACGAGATCTCATTAGGTACGGCGATGAATATATCGAAAATCCGGGAAGGGCAGAGGGGAACGGAGAAGAGACAAAAAAAAAGGAGGGATGAAAAAGAGATAGGAAGGTAAAAATCCAATGACCGGTACTCAGAGGCAAAATCGGCGCCGAACGAACATTAAGTCCGGGAACGGAAAGGCAAGGAAAAAAAAAAGAGACAGTCAGGCAGAAGAGCCGAGTGGCTCGATGCCTAAAAAGTGGAACTAAGGATGGGAAGAAGAAGGGGGGGGTAAATCAAGGAGAGACGTTTGCAGCATCACGTGAAAGGGAAGAAGAAATCTGAAAAACGGGGGACGACATTGAGGCATAAAAAAGAGGGGGAATGCACTATACCTTTTAATCAAGAGTCAAAAGGTGATGCATTCAGGGGAGAGTCAACCCGTGAGTTGACAAAAAATCCATTCGGGCTTTGGGGAGGCCGCGGGTAAAACTGATGATGACGGTCTCCGCGATTGGGAAAACGCTTATCAGGTCTTTTTACATCCCTTTAGGGGGGGGAAGCCTAAGTTTGTGGCTCCGGCTCAAAATCAGGGCGGATAGAGGAGAGGGTACTTGTAAGGATACGGGACAGGAAGGGGACTCCAACCAGATTTCACCTGACACGCAGGGCCGTGGGTGAAGAGTGAACCGCGACGCTGCTGTTCTTTTGGAGCGGGGGAACGGAATTGTCTGCACATGGCGTGTTCGGGGTTGGAACGCTTTCGCGGGGGGGCAGGCGAAAATATTAGGAGTGAGGAGAAAAGGGGGGGATGCGGGGGAGCGCTAGAGGCGAAGGAAAAAAGGGGGAAATTGAGATCTAACTACAAGCCTATCGAGGAGTTCAAAAAGAGGGGAGCTGGTCCATCACGGCCGTTCGAGGACGCGTTTCAGAAGGATGGGGAAGAGAGTTCACAAAGATCACAACAGGACCATATGCATGAATTAAATCGACTGCCGGAAGAGACCTAAATTGGCCGCTTGACAGAAGGGAGACGGAGGTCCAA
>Ga0179593_1407736_pt1 | contig 19373 bp, 12 predicted proteins | sample CZODoug2_1_08_16_FD_185931 | JGI IMG/M metagenome (GOLD analysis project Ga0179593, IMG submission 185931) | Vadose zone soil fungal communities from Angelo Coast Range Reserve, California, USA - CZODoug2_1_08_16fungal (PacBio error correction) | ecosystem: Environmental > Terrestrial > Soil >...
GGAGAACTTCTAAGTTAGAAGGGGACGACGTTTGATGGAATGCACAAACGAATTACCATTAGGGGAACTAGACTAAAAAAAAAAACTTAGTGATGTGGATAGATTTCTACCAAGGGCCTATGGCATTAGTACAGAGACCTATCTAAGCAAAAGTTAGTGAGACGTAAATACCATTCGACTACCGCCAATCCGGAGAGCTCGTCCCTGGTGATAAGAAAGGAAAGATAGTAATAGCAAAAAGGGTCCTCAGGATCTGGCCAAAATGAGAAGAAAACGAAAAAAACCGTGGACCAAAGGACGGTTCCAGAAGTAAGGACAATCTATGAGGTAGTAGAAGAAAAGCGATCATCCATAAACTCTACAAAAAAAAGGAATAATAGAGAGGTAAAAAGAAAGTTATAGAGATAAAAGGCTAAGAAAGGGGGCAAAAAAAAAGAGTGAAATATAATCAATATGAGCCGAAAAACACGGGCGCAGAGTGCGACTTGCCGATAGCCATAAAAAGTTCCGAAATGTAAGGGAAAGAAAAGGAATTTCTTCCTAGCTGAGCAATAAAAACAGTCAAAAGAAGTCGCGTGAGGTCATGAGAATTGCCACAAGTCTTTGAAGATTCCCCATTTTAGCAAGAAAAATCGCAGAGAACTCACAAATAGGCAAGGAAAGGCTCAGACGGTTTGGATACGATCTCAAGGAGAAATTTCAAAACCTTAAAACCAGGGGACAACCCCCTAATGGCAAAATTCAACACTAAACTCGAATAATTGTATCCGAATCTGCAAAAAAAAAGATTTACCTCAAATCTGGGAGACGGGCCTAGGAACCAGAATTCCTCGAACTCCTTGACTAAAAGACGAAAAGCGCGGTCATGCCCGGAGGTAGCCTATAAGGATTAGACCCAGGAACTTTCAGCGGAACCGATCACCGTACCAGCTATCATATTGATTAAAGATGCCACGACTGAGTGGGGTAGTGTGTGTTGGAAAGACGAGATTCAGGATCCGGAGGAGCGAGGGATACAACGTTTCAAACCAAACACTGATCGCGCAAAATGTAACGTTCATGAATCACGGCTCTGTGTGGGAGTATCGCGGCCCCGTCGACATCAGAGAAAGCGGACCATACAAGAAGGAGAAGCTGCGAACTGAATCAAATGGAATGGGTGTGCCTAACGGCACACACAGAAAAATTTTGCTAACGATATGTTCGCAAGGAACAGTTGACCTGAAGTGCTTCTTCAACCTAGCAAGGATAACGAAATGCGAGGAACTTTTCCTACCTAGGTTGAGACCTGACGCAGCCTAACATATAGTCACCGGACTTATTGACCTTCCGCGCGAAGTAAAGGGATAAATGCAGTATCTGTTCCCATTCAGCTAATGAGCAGAAGGGTTTCCTTCAACAAAAGCATGCCCTTTAATGAAATTTCGTAGTCCCGTTGAAGCGCCGATTAAGCCAAGGGGACTTCTAAAAGTCAAAGCATCTACAGACAATATAAAGTCTGCGGAGTACGATGAATCTGATGAGAACAATTGTATATACGCAGCCGAATCAGAATTATTATTATCCCTAAGTCCCTTAAGGACCTAAGGAAGGCCCGCGAGCCGCGAACGGAGAATAACTCTCTAGAATGCCGGCACCGTAGCCAGATGTAGCAAACAAAAAGAAGAAGAGAAACAGAAAAAAACAAAAAAAAAAAACTCCCCCCTTGGCAATGAAAGTTCGAATTTAAAAAAGAGAGTACGAGATATCATAAGGGCCAAACGTGGGGGTAAAAAGCTCGTAAGATCTTAGGAGTCGCCCCTTCAAAAGCTTCGAGCAAAGGGCAGCGCTAAAGAAATATGCTCACTCAGACGTAGAAACGAGGAAGAGAATAAAGCAACAATAATTGAACTGAAATAGATAAAATAATTCGGCTGTATACCAAACCGCACTAAAGAGAGCGGTTTTTCCTTCTAAAATAAGGGAACGACTAAGTCCCAATTCAGTTCGAAGGGCTTATGTAAGGACACATGATATAGAGGCCCTTCAGCCGATTCCAAACAAATTCATATAAACATTCGGAAAATAAGGTACTATAAAGAAAAGTGACTATCGACAATGAAAAAAAATACTCTAGGTGCGCTGAATTAAAAGAAAATATTATTCCTCGAGGACAACAATTAGCACTTATTGGGTGAGATGCACACGTGAAGACAAAAAGAAACGAAAGTTCACCTCCTTCCAAATTAACACAAAAACAGTCCGCATTAGAAGGTTACGTCGCGGGAAAAAATCTTCCGGATAGGCGAATTCCGAACTGACTCTCGACATACATTCGCTCGTCGAAAAGGCGACTTTTATGGTACATGCTTCCAACCTCAACTCAGGCTACGACAACAAAGAAGTTAACAATGGGCACTCAGTTGAAAAATAAAGTAAGTCCGAAACAAAATGGCTGAGGTGTCGGCAAAAAACTTTAAGAGGGTCGCTATAAATAGAGTGTTCCTTATGCAAACGCAGATGGGTAATTTGGGGGGCGATCATCCAGGACCATTGAGCGGCAGTCTCTATGCACTCAAGGCGTCCAGTTAAATACGGAGATAATAAAACGCGGGCCTGCATGCGGGAGACGTCAAAAGGGATCTTGCGATGTGGGGGGGGTCGCTCTAGGATGAAAATACCCATAAGGGGTTTTCGAGAGATGGTGAACAGGTTTTCTTCACTAAAAGAAGCGAAAATCACGCTCAAGGCAAGTCCACCTAGCCACTAACAAAGCAAGAATTGGACTCCAGTTCGAAAAAAAAAAAACCTGGCAAGATGGGAAGGGCCCGCAGGCGAGAAACCGGTGCGGATCACGTCATCGCATCTTTGGATGGTACATCCCAGAAACTACTCGGTAGAGCAAAAGTCTTCTTTGAATTTAATATTGCGCAAAAAAGCCTAGCGCGGCAAGGGGAAGAGGACACGGTTTAAAGAACGTAGCAGACGTAAAAGTTGTAAAGGAAAAACTCAAATGTTTAGACACAAAGGAGTAAGGAACATGCGAGATAAACGATGATGATGTGGGAGCTTGAGATTTGTTAGGTATTCGTATTACGTTCTCCACTCTAGCTGTTTAATTGACTGAACAAGCGAAGAAACCGCGTCGTTGTCTTCAACAGGGTGGATAGATAAGTTTGAGAAAATTTAAAAAGCCGAGTATAAAGGAAAGTGATACCGTATCGAGTTGGGACTAGGGAGGGTGAGAGAATCTACCCAAAGCATGTAAAACCAGATGTCTCTTACTCCTCGAGAGTTGGAAGAAGAAAGTTCGTTTTAGGTGGGTGATGGAAAAAAAAAAACCCCAGCCCCTTGAAAATTCGCAACAAGGGAACATAGTTCACCGAGGAGAGGGCGGAGTAAGCTCCTTTCCGCCTAATGAGGACACAAATTGATTCTATGAGGAAACAGAGAAAGGAACAGTTTGCAAATGAACAGATTAAGATATGCCATACCGACAGAATCTTATATAAAGAAAGAGAGAAAAGGAATTACAAGAAAACACGTCAGGGAGAACACCAAGCACACCCGTGCAGGTGAAATTGACAGAGAAAACATCGGATCACAGCAGGCCCAAATCTTTACCTACCGAAACGGATGCATCTCAAAGAATTATGTAGGATTCTGACAAACGAATAGGGTTGGGAGGTGAAGTGGTACTGAAATCTCTCCGATTTTATTTTAAATTTCAATTTCAAAGGGGGGGGGGGGAGAGTATTACAAGTTTAACCGCGTTTTGATTGTTATACAACAACGCGGCACGGTATTAAAGCGTAAAATGAACCTGAAAACTCAGTCTAAGGAAGTCGGAGGCGTACTTAGGAAGATCATTACCACAAATCCAGGTTTGAAGTGTTCAAGACAACTCCATAATTAGTTCAGAGAGAACGTAGGAAAAAAGAAGTGGCGCAGTTGGTTAGTTGGGTTTCCAACGCTAGGCGGCTGTCGGGGGGGGAGGGGGGAAGAAGTTTCGCTGGGGGGAGTCAGGGGGAACATAAATGGCCATTAGGGACGCGACTTAGGGAAAATAGGGGGGGAGGAGCAGCCCGTATCTGGCAGCAAGAAAGAAATAGGATTTGATTTCAGGTTGCCGGGCTAAGATCAGCCAATCAAGGGAAAACGACTACTGAGTGAAAAGAGTTGAAGGAAAAGATATTTCGGTAAAGAAGATAGGATTGTGCTGAGGGAAATCTTACGCAGGCGGGGGGGGTTGTAGAGGGCCAAACACAATGAGAGGGGTTCGATGGCCGGGAGAAAATTAAGGGCAGCCTGAAGTCCCTTTTCTTTCCGGCCGGGAAAACAGAAAAGTTCAAGTAGAACAGGCTAAAGAAGAAGACATCGAAATAGTAGGTGTAGCACCGGCCCGAGATTCCTCGACACCCTACCTTAGCGAGGGTCAAATTCTGATACCTTGAAGATTAAAAACGAGCGCAGGGGCAACTTATATACACCAAATTGAAAACGAATGATAAAAAGGAGGTACGCTACAACAAACGTGACATATTTATTAAAAAATTGTAGAAATAAATGCCCTTTAACCTAGGGTTGGATGTCAAGACGTAGAGTGATTGGTGCCCTCTCAGGGGATTAATAATATCGCGGGCAAAAGGACGGAACAAGTCCAATCTATGAGGCGACTACGCCATTTCGCGGTGCAGAGTCTGGACACATTTAAACTTTTAGGGAGAACGTTTCCGGCAACTCTGGCTAGAAATTTTAAGCGTAAAAGTTATTGCGGTGGGTCTGTTTGAGTGCCTCCTCTATTTGTAGGGCCGTAGGAGGAACGGTATGTAAGAGCAACGCAGGACACGGGGCTAGAGGTGTGGAAATAGTCCTTTTCGAGCCAAGGATTAACGGAAAAAAAAAAAACAAAAATATATTCCGGGTGAGTTCGGAATAGGGGAAGAGGAGTTTTTTTGGAGGTGGACTGACTAGGCGGTTCCGAACTAAATAAAGCGGTGAGGGATAGGATACTGGCGTTCGGGTTCCGGGGGGTCTCTCGAGTTAAGCGCGCGGCAAATTTCATGGTCATCTCTTCGTCAGGATGGGAGGGGAACGTCCCTAAAAAAGTGGGTTCGCGTTTAAAGAAAAGATGGTGTTTTGAAGCGGAAAGGGGCCGGTAAGTATTGGATAATCTCCTGCTTGGCAAGGAGGGAGGCCGAAGTAGCAGTCAAGAAACCTGGGGTAGCGACCGGGAACGGAGACGTACAACATTGTTTTAATAGGCATGAAAAACCCACCGAATAAAGCTCAGTGAACCGCGTGGGAAAAGAGGAAGGGACTGGACCGCTTCAATTCCATAACGGGGTGAGGGCAGGAACAGTCGGGTTCGTCTGAGAGGGAACGGTCCGCCGTGGGTAGGAAAAACAGACCAGAAAAAACGGGAAGCGGGACTAGCGATGACGGACCGTTCACAGGCATTAAGAGAAGACTCATAAAAATTGTGTTCATGAAGAAAACGAATTGCCAAGGATCATAGGACAAGGAACGGGACGCGAGGGGAATAGAATCCATAGCCGGATGCTAATGCCGACGGAGCCGACGATGAAGGTCACTGAATCGGAAAAGAGAGAATGGTCTTGGAGAAAGACAATGAAAAAAAGATAGTCCAGAATTAACTTTCGAAAGGAAAAGGAGAGTTTTGGGGGAAAGCCCCAAGGAAAAAGAAGACGTCACGAATACACCATGAGGAACACGGATCGGCGCGCCATTCACAAGTGGCCCTTTCTTATTGCTTATCGAAAAGGGGGAGCGGAAGTGCACCTTTACCGTAATGAGAGGGGTCGGAGGTGGGGGAGAGAAAAGGGAGTTCGAGTGGTTAGAGGGTCCTCTTTTCGGTAGGGGTGTGGTGTGGTTACGGAACGGGGGTGAGCACGAAGCACGGAGTTCCTTCAGACTTTTAAAAATTGGGGGCGGATGGAACGGGAAGAGGTTTTTCCTGGAAACAAAAAAGGACGATCCAAACCATCCAGGGGCGAATCTGGAGTGGGCAGAACACTGATATTACAGAGTGGGGCGAGCCGCAATAATTGGGGTCGGAGAGGGGGGCACTGACCTGGGATAATAAACACTCCGGAGGAGGAGGAAAGAAGCGGGTAGAGGTCCGGGACGGATATTTTCGTCGAACCGGCGCAGTGTGGTAGGGAATATTGGGGATCAGATTATTAGATTTGCTGGTTTTGAAAGTGGGTCATTGAGGGGTGATGACTTTCTCGTAGAGGGGGGATGCTTTTCCAAAGCAAGAGGATCGGACAAGGGAAAGAGTAGGGGGTCGTGGGAGGATTCCGATTAGGGAGGAAAGGTGGGTTAGGAACAGGAGACATTTGGTGCACTTCGCGGCTGGCAACAGATCGGAGAGAAACGAATCTACTTGATCTTTGAAGAGTACGGGTGCGGATTGAAATATGCCATAGAAGTGTTAATGAGATCGAAAACAAAACAAAACAAACAACAACGTGGGGAGAAAATCTATCCAAAAAGGAAATGTGACACTTCCCATCTAAAGCGCGGCGAAGAACAAGGAAAAGCAGCCGTCTACCAAACAGGCCCAAGGACAAGTTCGTCTCTCAAGTGCGAAACAGATGCCTACTACTGGCTAGGCAATAAAAAAACATGATAAGAAGGCGACAATACCTCTAGAAACCCGAAGAGTAACGTTTCCTAGGAAAGGGGGCAGCGGTTTAGTTGCGGAAAAGAAGTAACAATCATCTAGGATAGCTAAAAATTAAGTGAAACTCTGAATATAAATTAAAATTCTATACGAAGGTCTAAACCTAAAATAGAATCCAAAGCGGCGGATCACCGGCCGTCGCCGAAATATTTTAAGATCGACCACAAAAACCAGGAGCTGTAGGACAGACAAGATCGCAACCTGCCGTACGATAAGGAAAACTGATAGATCTCTAATGAGGGAAAAAGCGAACAATAATCGCCGATGACAGGAAAATGTGAAGACTAAAAGAAGAAACTGACGCTCTGATTGCCGAGACAAAGAAACATAGCTGTCAGGGTGTTGAAAGAGGCAGGGAGAAGGGCGGCGAACAAATAACACTTCGGACAACTGACCCTATCCCTCCGGGCGAAACGCAGAAGAACACCGAGAAAAAAACCATCATAAGAAAAGATAGGCAACGGAAGACAAAGAGTCTATAGCGAAAGTAAACAAGAGAGCTGGAAAGGCCCCTATGGTCAGCCCATTTCCGGGTGCCAGATGATTTCTCTCCATCTCCCCGCCGGAAATTCGAAGAATTATCCCAGAACCAATTGTTTTGTTAAAAAATCAAGATGCAGAAGTCACGGGGGAAGAGACGGACGTCTCAGGGAAAGCAAAAAAAGAGTGGAACAAACTTAGAAGAAAATTCTTCTTTGACAGACCTCAAACAGCGGGAGATAAACGGGGAAAAGTCAAGAGAAATCGTCCATGAAATCGAGGCCTCCTGCAAAAGAGTTCAATGAGCTAAGATCTGTGAGGTACAAGAGCAACATTGCAAATATTCAATGAACGTTGAATGGGAACAGAGGTAACTGAAAAGCGTGAAAAAAAGGAGGGGAAAGGTCACTAACAACCGAGGGAAAAGCGAGGCCGCCTCTAAGGGCTTGTCCGAGCCAATAAGCACTGCGAAGTAAAGTCCACAATCGATTGCGGCAAAGGGTATCTATATGGTGGAGATGAGAGAACTCCCTTAGGTTAAACCCTGACCTGACACAAAACACCAGAGAGGTACAATCTTTCATAGGCACCGCACATATAAGCAAGACAGAACATGGGCTATGCTGACAGACCGACGATAGCATAGAACTCTACCAGAAATCGGTATAACCAGATTCTAAATATGGACGAGGAAGACCATGAGCACATAAACGAAATGGCGTGCATTTCAAGGAAGAATTCCGGCGGCAGGATGATTACATAACTAGTATGCTTCAAAGATTATGAACCGAGAGAGTCAGCCATCACCATTCGAAGTGAATAAAATATGGAGCGGGGTTTTTAATAGTGACCTCTAATTAGGGTGAACATAATAACTCGCTGAAGTGTGGAGGCATGATAATCAATCTCTAAAAATTCATCGGAGCCGGAAGCATAGGTATAAGTGCCTCATCGTCTCGGGAAGACCCGGACATATAGTTAAACAGTGTTATGACCGTAAGCCGGCAAAAACTATTCTCAAAGGGAGGAACACAGAGACAACTATGGAGGTAGCAGAGTGGAGGAAGAAATCGTAGCTAAACTAATTCCTAAATACATTCGACGAAAATGGGGCGGACGTAGTGGAATAATAGGCCCGGTTAACTCTGCTCACGATCTCTACAACATACATGTGAACCAGTAGAGACTAAAGATCTGGAATAGTGCATTATCCGATTAAGAGCCAAAGAAAGTGATCCACCCTACGAATCCGAAATTTCCTCCATGAAGTAAAAGCCCCACCAGTAAAAAACAAACACATGAACTCATTTTTTGAACAAACGAAAACCCTTATGAGCCAACCACGTACTGAAGAATCCGATAAAGAGCGGAAGAGCAAGAATTTTGATGTGAGGCCATGTCAAGCGACTCGGAGCAGCTTCTGGTGACAGAAGAAAACGAGAATTCCTGTTCAAAAAGAAGGTTAACACTCAGCAATTGAACACACTCGACAAGGTTCCCGAGCTGAATATAAGGACCGGGCAATAGGGGCTGCTCTTGTGTAAGGGTTAATCAAAAAATATCGATGAACAGTCGGTAGGGACGTGGAAAGACCTTGAATGGAAGGATTGTGCGAGGGGATACCACAAACTAAGATCCAGGCGACCGCGCATGTTAGACAGTAGCAGCCACCGACACGCACATAGGGCGCCCTACTTAACATGCCCGTCACAACAGAACACCTTACAAACAATTTCGAATTAAATTAAGCGAACAGTTCACTCCCTATATGCCATAGGAGTAGGGTGCACCTGCTCGCTCAGGCTTCGGACGGGAGTAAGATCTTCGGGCTTGTTCGAGTGTGGGTACCGTGCACGCTCTGCTACCCGAACTTTCGCTCCCCAAAGTGATCATGGGGAAAAAACTGCAACCCAAGATTCGACCGACTTCAAGTAGTAACCATGGGAAACATCCTGCCGGGAAAGGCCCATCGAGTCACAGACCGTCGTAGGGGTTATTAAAAACACATATAAGCATGGAGGTCATCTCACTCCACGGACGGGACTCGAAGAGCAAAAGTAGCAACGAACCTAGTTTGAGTAAAAAGGTATACCAAGCAGTAGAAAGAGCTAGAGGTTAGTATATACGTCGCGATAGGAAAATGATAATGTCCCTACTACAGGAATGTACCAGTCAACTCCAGGCAGAAAGGCGAATTAAACAAAGGCAACATGGACACCAAACAATATGAGTTAATTACAATAAGAGGATGAGACTCAGTATAGGAGTATCTCCGGGCCAGGGGTATTGACAATTATATATCTAAAAGATGGACCACGAATATCCATAAAGATAGTAAACCCAACCCATAATCTATCTTTGTCCTTCTCATATAAATTAAAGTGTACATCCCTTCACAATTTCTCTAACCCTAAATTTTCTCGGAAACTGAAGGTCTTGGAAGGAGGGCGCCTCTTTCTCATACCAACCAAGTAGAGAACTCAGAAAGCCCCCGTTAGTAACAATCAGAAGTAAAAAGGTGTTCTCCCAAGGCAGATAAACCAAGTACCTTGGGGTAGGAAGAACGCTTTGCCGAGAAGATAACGACAGTATTTCAACTCGACTTACATAAAGAAGAAATGGAGGTGGACGTTGGAAGTAAAAATGCAGAATGTGCCACGATCGAGAGAAGATTAACATGGAAAAAAGAAAAGGATGTAGAAAGAGAACATGGGAATCCACGCAACCCGGTATTGACACTCATTTTAAATTAACCCTCTCTGGCGTAAACCAGGCGAAATTGAAAGATAACTACAAAATGCAACCTGGTAATCGGCTAATCCCTGGGAGAAAAAATAATTAAACATTAACATGGATATGATCGTGTAAACCACGTAAACGGATGAGTTAAGGATAAGGAAGAATATGAAAATTTTAAAAGTTGCGTCGATCACTTTTGGCCGCGGGCTCTGTGGCTTTCCCTTTCTCAGTACCTGTTTCTTTGTTTAAACAGCGATGCTGGCTCGTGGGCGCTGGGCCATTAACCGAATTGGAGCGCGGGAAATAGGGATTAGTCTTCAACATGTAAAGATGGCCATCTTGAAGCGAAACTCAAATGGATTCGGGGAAATAAACGAGGAGGAAAAGACGGAAGACTTCATATTGAAGCCCAGCATACGGTACACCGTGTTCAATGGCAGGGAGGCGCTCAGATCACTTTGCACCAATTCTGCCCGTTGCTTCAAAGGCAACAAGCAGGCGAAGTGCAACCGATATGGGTAGGTAGACTTTTGAAAAAACCCACAGAAAACAACGGAAACAACTTGGGTGAACGAGGGATTCCTCTACCAAAAGAGTTTGGACTTTGCGGGGCTATGGTTTTAACTTTAGGTGTCTTCGGGGGCATAATGGGTTTCGTGAAGCAGCAAGGAAAAAAACTCCACGGAAGATCTACTAAAGGAAGAAACGTTATCATCACCTGCGATCTTACAGATAACGGAAGTGGGGGGAAAGCCATAACCACTTGCAGCCGTTGATTGGACATAATGACGGTAGTTGACATTAAAAGTCCTGTAAGAGGGAAGGGATAAGGGTGTTTACACTGCAGTTGGAAACTACTACTTTATACCCGTAACCGAACAGCGTCCAACGATGAACTATAAATGAGAATACTGATTTTCTGAAGGAAAATTGCAAAGCAATTCACTTGGTTTTTCGGGCTAAATTAAATGGACTGAGGTGGAAGTGGATTTTCCGTGGCAGAAATAGGAGCTGCTCACCGACTTGGCCAAGACAATTGTGGTGAATCCGAACAGGCAGCAGAAAATAAAGTAAATGGACCGACGAGAAAAAATCGCCAAGGGATGTGATAGCCGCATGGGCTACTAGATCCTCCTTAGAAATAAAGATTTGAATATGGACAGATGTCTGAAGGGGGAAGGTAAAGCATTAGTCTTTAGCAGAACACAAAGAAACCAAACACAAAAATATAAAAAAACCCCAAAACCCCCAAAAATAATTGATAGACCGTTCACAGTGGGAGATAGACACACGGAGATTTAATACAGAAGAAGACAAGAGCACTAAAAAGGAAGCGAAGATGGAGGAACAAGTAATTCGCGTGTTCGTTGTTTTACTAGGGAGACTGGGGGAACCGGGAAAGGGGAAGGGAAATCGTTCCCTCATCTAAGAGGAGGTGCAGAGTCTTAACGTGGTCAGGCTTGTCCAAAGTGAAATTGTTAACGGGTTATGCCTGTCGAGAGGTGGGAAGAAGGCGAGTTAAGATTTTGGGTTGGCAGGGAGGGGAAGGGGACACCAAAAGTGTGGGGAAAAGAGGGACCGGTAAAGTATAGGAAGGAGACCGTGCCGAGAATATAGTGAAGGACTATAGTGCGAGGGTAGTAAGGTGAGAAAGGGCCGCCGAGGAGGTTAGTTTCAAATGCGAGAGGCGAATAGGAAGGCAGGTTGGAGGAGTTTACATTAGACAATCCGGGTCGAAAATACATGAGAAGACAGGCTGAGAAAGATCTATGTCCTAGGGACTGTCGAAGTTGACGTAAAGGCGAGTAAGCGCTAAAAAGAGCAAGTTTCAGAAAGCGCGAGCTACAGAAATGGTGAGGGTCGACCTCGAGGCGGACCGAAGGCGGAACGGATACAAATCGGGCCCGTTCCAATGGAGGGATGAAATATAGATAGACATTTTGGTGCACCCACTCCAATCCAACGAGTTCAGAGGATTAGGGAAGGGGGCGAATCAATTTGCTGTAGTTCGGGAATCTTACGATTTTGGCCATCTCCCGGGGGGTGGGGAAGGAAAGGAATTTCGTTGAAACGACTCCTGAAAAGGCTAACGAACACCTTTACTCTCCGACGGAAGGTGGAAGTAAAAAAAGTCAAGAAAATGCGCGCTACTAGGAGGGGGGATCGAGTAAAGCGTTCCTAGTGAGCCATTTCTAAGAAAGACAACTTAGGGATCTGATTGGGGTTTAGAACAGCAATGACGACGCAGGAAAGTCGTTGCAATCTGCTCCGGATTTTTCAGAGGGAAATAGCATATAACTCTACTCCAAAGATAGAGGGCAAAAATGACATGCGAAAGTTCTCTTCCGGATCCGTGAAGCGGACGGAGAATTCAAAGCTACCTACTTTGGAGCAAACAGCCAGTCGCTAGGGCTTGCGGAAGCAAAAAAATTCATCAAACTAGGACGACCGATATAAATAGGGGGTATTTGGGCCATCTCTTCGAAACTGGCCGGGAGGGTGGGGGAGGAGTGGTACACAATTTGAAAGGCCATGGTCCCGAAAGCAAGAAATACTGGCAGACAGGGGCTGATTTCGAAGGACGATGGAGGAAGCTAGAAAGCTTTTGAGGAGGAGTTTAGGGGTCCGCAGTCTCCTCTTTTTGAAAATTAGGCAACACTCCGAAGGTGGAAAGAGGGCGCGTGAAAAGCGTAAGGGGTTCCGCGGAGCACTACGTAGAATAGTTAGATCCATCCACAGGAAGAGGGCAGAGTACGCGTTGTTGGGGGAGGTCATAGATCGTGCGATGTACACGATCAAATGGTTTCGATACTAGAGATATCGCCACCGGAAGAGAGAAAGATAAATGCTTAAAATTCCTTCTGTTTAATGAATGCCTGGGCCTAACTAGGGCAAAGTGTCTTTTCATAGGGCAGCGGGGTTGAGTCTATTCACCATAATTTAATTTTTTTGGGCCGATGGTCGTGCCATGAGAATTTTATTCGGCGGTATTTTTGGTCATCTAGGATCGAGAGGGGAAAAAGAGAGGAAAACGGAACTGACTTCCTTAACTTCTCTGCGGGGGGCAAATACCGGTGACTGGTCTTTTCCGGAGCTGGAGGAAGGGCTGGAGTTAAAGGCGATGTCATGGGAAGGCGGCGTGGATTGCCAAAGGCTTCGCTGGGGGCTTTAGAAAGTCTTTGACCGGTAGTGTCGAATTTAAATGGAAATAGCATAATCCTTTACACACGATCTAAACACCACACGGGAGGAGGAGAAGTGATCAGAGTCCTAGGTTTTCCATACTCCTTACATCGTCGTAGTTCGCACATCCTGAACGCAGAAGAAAAAAGTTACCGAAATTACCCGAGCTGATAGAGCCACGTGAAGGGAGAATGCACATCTCACGTGATCCAGGTACTTTCCAGCCAGGGTATAGCGGAGAAAGAGCAACAGAAACGACGGACTATAGTAATTTCGTAAGTGCGAGTAGGTAGGACTGCTCGAGCAAAGGATAGCTTCGAAATAAAGGTATAACTACCATCAAGGTAAAAAAATTTCAGACACCAAGAAAAAGCAATACCAGTGAAGTACATCCAAGTTCACAAAAATATATCGAAACTATAATACAACATCAAGATAAAGCACAAACCAGCTGGTCTAAGGAGGCCTAGAAAAGACATCGACATTTAACACGAAACACTCCTTTAAATCCTAAGCTGAATTCTACAGCTAACTGGCAACTGGTCCATAGACAAGTAGGGGACCCAAACCAAGTGGGAGCCTTTCACACCGATCTACGGGAGAACTAAAGTTAAGACGAATAGAATAACACGACTTCCTCTATACGGAATTATTAGTTCGTGCTGCTTTATCTATTCCAAAAAATAAAAATATAGCGAAAACCGGACCTTGAGGCCTAAGCTGTTAAATTATGAAGAAAGTGCAAAGGATGCAAGAGCACATAGAGGAAAAATCCAAATTCACAACCCAATAATACTCCTAAAAGTTGTGGAAACTAAAACATATACTTGAATCCGCGGTAAAAACCATCCAGAGGACGGTAAGTATACAAGTCATACATCTTCCCTGACACAACGGCAAGGTTTTCGCACCAAGTAAGAGAAAACGCAGACTAGCGCATTAGACATTCTACCAAAAGTTGATGTAATGTAGGACTCCTCCATGCAATTTTCTACATGAAAATTGAGAAACAGAAGGAACCGAATACAAGACAACGTCATAAGTCGCTGAACCGTCTGATCAAACGGGGACACAGTCGCGGCGGAAGTAATCTCTAAAAAAACAAGCGAAGGATTCTATTAGTAAATTCTTAATGGCTACTAGGGTAGACCAATGATGGGACATACAATGCTTTCGCCATACCAAAAGAAATTATTATCAAGAAGCGAAAAAAGAAGTGCTAATAGTGCCCTGGATTTCAGGAAATGTGTCCTTTACGTAGACAGTCAAGCTAGAACAATCTCAATTGGCACCTCACTCTAAAGCACGATTGAAATCCTTCTGGAGCATAAAAAGAAACCAGCGCAACGCAAAACGTACGGATAAAAGCGGCACAAATATACGGTCGACCAGGTTGGCATACGTACTCAATGCTCCCAAAGTGGGGATGCTCGCTTCCTCTTAAGCGACGCGGTAATTTCAAGTGACAAAAAATATCAGTCCTGGATCCACTTCGGGAATAAAGGTGATAAAAACGTCTGACGTGACTCCCAAAAAGAAATGGGAAAGCCAAAAGGAAAAAAAGAAGAAAACGTACCAACCTCGAATATATCACATATGAAGTGAACCTAATTAGTAAAACATATTAAACGAATGGCAGAGACAGATTTGGGATACCCGGGACAGTGGAAACATCCGTGAGCGTGGTTTCATCTAGGAAGAATTGTTTTGTTCGAGTTTACGAAAAGGAGGAGCAAAGAGAAAGAATCAAAGAGAAAAAAAAGTGACCAAGACCCTAGTCTGATTAAAACAGAACAGACTTGGCCAGAAAATGCTGACTGACGTCCGTTTAGTATAAAGAGGGGATGCATGCAGCCTAAGCTGATAAAAATGACGCGGGCTCCAGAAGCACCGCACCTCTAAAGCAGCTGAAGGGATCGCGAAAGAAAGGACAATAGAGACCATCTCGGCTCGCAAAAGAAAGAGACATTACCACTTACCTGGCCTAGAGACAGGGGAATACTAGACAAAAAATACATAAAACGGCGCTCGGCTCAATTAAACCGAGAGAAAGAAAAGAAGAAGTCGAAACCCAATCACAACACTAAACACCATGATCCACAGATCCGCCCAAGCAACCGCTCATCAGGAGAGGGGGAACGGGAACCACTGGTGTTCTACCGAGGGTGCAGGCAATGGAAGTAAACTGGTCATTCTAAATACGCCCCCTTTCCAAACTGCCCACGACATTTCAACACAGAGAACCTACGCGTAATAATAGTGGCCAAGTCGCTCAGTCTCAGGAACCACAATGTAAGACTTAAAGAGAGAATAAAACCAACGCTTAGCGAGAAAGAAGAAAAGGATGAGGAGTGCGGTTCCTCCACGGGAGAACTCCCAAGAACTCGTAATGCAGACTAAAATGACACCATCCGTGTATGGGTCCAATCGTATCTTCCGTAATGTTTGGAAGAAATTTAAAAGGGAATGAAAAGTCAATTATGCCAACTAACGAGGGGCCAAGGAAGGCGACTTGTATGTTCTCGTAGCAAAGATGTAGAAATCTTCTTCTTCTCAAAGGTAAGGAAATCATTCAATTTAAAAAAGCTGAAATAATAAGATAAAGTCTAGGATCAGGGAGGCGGAGGCCCTATTAGAAGGGAGCGGGGTGGTAAAGACTCGCGACTGCTTTTACCTGTCTTTTCAGGTTTTGTTTGAAACATTTCTAAGACATTGCCGGCTGATGGAACAACTGCCTGTCCGACAGGACATAAGGGAAGGCAGAGAGGACGGGAGAGGAAAACAGGGTTGCGACGGGGGATGGGGGGGCAAAATGGTAGATCAGAAAGTTATCGGGTAATAACTTTCGGCTTTTCAACAAGGTGGAAACTAACACGGCATGGCCTCTCATTCGAACACCGCAATCCAGAAGCAAAGTGGATACACCGGGGCCTTGAGTTGCAATGAGACCAGAAGCAAAACGCTTCAAATACGGCATCCGTTAGACGAGGGGAACTCAATCGGTTTTGCGAGCAGCCGGGAGCGCGTTGAAAAATCGGAGCAGCAAGATAATGAGACGTACGGGCGAGGGCTCCAGGAAGAGGTTAATCTTTGGGACAAAATGATCAATAAGTCAAACAGAGATTATCAAATCCCCTTCTAGGAGCTGGCAAAGGCAGTGGCTGCTCTACAACAAGAAATTCAAAAAACCTATCTCGTTCCTCCACGAAGGAAAAGATGGATCCAAGCGATTCTACAATCAAAAGATACTCAAAAATAAGGTCAGGATGGAAATAACCCCTTGGAGAAATCAAAGCGTGTGGATACAGAGTGTATTAACCAAAAGCCCCTCACCCAAAATTTAGAAAAAAAGCGGGATTACCAAAGATGAAAGATATAAATACCAGACAAGCACAGGACACCCCGGTAGGAGGGGGGTTCTTATTGCCTTCACTAAATACTCTGCGATGAGCACGCCAGGCGACGATGGGTAAGCTCGGAGCGGGCGGAAAATATAACCAGCCGACCTACCCAATACACCTGCAGACGCATGAAAGAGGGCAAAAACAATAACGTTGAATCAAACGAACAGAATCGAACGGAAAATCAATAAGCACTTCACGTCAAAATACACGAGGTCGGGAAAATCACACAGGGTAACAAAAAGAAAAGAAATAAAAATAAAAAAAAAAGACAAAAGCACTAAATTTTGGTCTGAGGCGGCGAAGCGTAGGTTAATCAATCTCCCATTATTGAATTGCCGACGTTACAAGTCTGTTATAACGGTGTGCCGGGAAGGGAGGGTAAAAAACATTCCACGCGAAAACGGGTTATCGTAAGAAAAGTCCTATACGGAGGAGGAGGGCAAAAAAGGGGGAAGTCAATTCCGCGCATTCTCGTTAGATAAGGGGTCTGCGAAAGAGGTTGGGGTTCCCCTCGCGGTTGCTTGGTCGTGGGACCAGAAGGAGAAGTGCGCTTGTTGGATATTTTCACCACAGAAAGGCAGGCGCCGAGGAATCGGGTTTAGCCGCCACGGGGAAGGAGTTTACCTGAAGGGATAAAGAAGAGAGGCCTAAGGGAAGGTAAAACTACTTGGCCGTCTACCCGAGAAGTTTCAGGGGGAACAACGGTGAGAGCGGCGGGAGAGAGCGTAATATAAATGCGTGCTATAGGGCAGCAGGCGGTATCTGGTAGTGTCCAATTGCTTTGTTGAGTTTAAAAAGTGAGCAAGGGAAATAAGGAAAGGGGAGTGGCATATTTCAGCTAAAAGCGTGGGGGGGAAAGAGATAAAAAATTAAAGAGCCGGAAAGATGGGGGCGGCCGCCGAAGGCACTCCCCACTTAGCACTGTATTATTGAAAAAAGTAGTAGTTAACCCAGTTTGGGATTTAGAAGCGAGGATAAAAAGACATAATGTAAAAAGCCAATAGTCAGAAAAACTCGTAGGCCAATACTCAGTAATGTTTAATCTAAATAAATACATCCTACAATTGAATTTCCCCACTGGATGGGAAACACTCGGAATTGGTTTACTTTTTGGGGAGAAATCCAGGGACGGGTCACAAAGCCTCTTGGACGATTTATAAAAAAGTCGAAGGAAAAGCAAACAAAAAGATGGCGGTGTCAAGGTGGATTATTTCCGATGGGAGCGTACGGGGGGGTTAATAGCCTGGGTCAGTGTGGGGCTTACTTTGAGGATGGGAGTAAGGGGGGGCCTCCTCAAGGTGGTTTCGCGTAGGGTTTACGAATGTCTGTCTAGAATGCTAAATACTGAAGCCTGCAACTTCGAGAAAGCTTAAGTAATAAGAAGATACAGGGGAGGTAAAGGCGACAGGATTCACCAAAAATGGTAGGGAAGATTTAGCTTAACAAAACATTGTACAGATGGTTTGCTGATGGACTATAAGAGTTACTGTCGAGAGGGATGACAACAATCCTGGAAATAGATGCAAATAGATCCAGTCTTGGCTGTCATCGGAGGAAAAAGAGGGGGGGGAAATCTGCGGGCGGGTATTAACTACTGTTTAGTTTCTAAAGAGAGGAGATTAATGGTAGACGGAGCTTTGCGAGCCTGCACCTGTAAACTGTAAACATCTTCTTGATGCTGGGGGATGAGAAGGGGGGCTCGAAGAAGTGATTAGAGAAGGAGGGCTGGCCTTTGAAGGAAAATTTTCGTCAAGGGAACTGTACGAGAAGAGACTGTGTTCATTCCCAGGGGGGTGAGTAAAAATAAAGGCGTATTCTCGGAATAAGACGGAGCCGCCGTTGACGCCACCTACTTCATTAAGAGGATGAGAATGATGATTTCAGCGTGACCTGATATGTTACATATTGTCGTACTGGAATTGGTTAAGGATGAATTGACATCCTGTCATTCAATGAATATCGATGGCAGTCCTATTTCCTCTCTGGAAAAAAATGATACGAGGCGCAAAGCTCATTATTGCGTCGCTGACGGGTCTTGTAAACACATGAAAAACCCACAGCCGATTTTACAGAACGGAAAAAAAAGGGGAGGGGGAAGATTAGAAATATAGAGAAGAACCGAGAAGAGGTACAACAACTAGTGTCTTCTGTTCACTCAAGAAACATGTCTAAAAATGTAATTGGAGGGAGAAGGTGAGGGGGGGAAACAGGGATAAAAATAATCAGGAGTTACGCGCGGAAGGCGCAGAATCCGAAACGGTCAGGGGGTGGGGGGGTTGGGGTTGGGTGTGTTACCTGCTGCAAGTAGGTGATCGGAGAGTTGATAAAGCTGGCGAAATAGTGAAGCGGAGCCTAAATTAGGGAGAATTTCACTTTATGAGGAAAAAACGCGGAATAAATTTAGGGGAATACTCTAAGGGGAAACATGGCTCGATATGGAATTTGCGGTTTCACGAGGCGGGATGGGCGAGCTTGGGGGGAGAAAATCTGGTAGTCATCTAGGCGTACAGAATTACAAGTGAAAATATCAAGTCTTAATTTTCTTACTAAACTACGGAGGATTTTTCGGGGGAAGTAAGTGTGACTTTAGATTTCAGAGAGTTGAAATGGCTAATGGTTAATGTTGCGGGGGGAAGGAAGGTGAGGGAGGGATATCTGGCTCTTTTAACCATACTGACCCCGGGGGCTCCGGCCGGACGAAGAGCTTCGGATTTCTTTCGGGGGTCCGAAGGGAAGGGCCGGAAGTTTTCTATAATTAGAATTGTTCTTAAGAAGGGCAAGGGGGAGTAGTGAAGTGCTGCGGTGAGAAAAACGTGGTGGTGGAAGCGCTAACTGGAGAACTCACATGTAAAAGTGGGGGGAGGGGCCATATAAGATGT
>Ga0179593_1358573_pt1 | contig 19371 bp, 14 predicted proteins | sample CZODoug2_1_08_16_FD_185931 | JGI IMG/M metagenome (GOLD analysis project Ga0179593, IMG submission 185931) | Vadose zone soil fungal communities from Angelo Coast Range Reserve, California, USA - CZODoug2_1_08_16fungal (PacBio error correction) | ecosystem: Environmental > Terrestrial > Soil >...
AAAGGGGAAAGGAGGAGACGGGGGGGGCGTAAAAAAGACTTGCGAGATGAGTGATGGCTCCAGCAACAAAAGAACCCCGAAAAACCAGAAACAGCGCGGAAAGGAAAGGAACAAAAACGCAAGTGAACACCAAAGAACTATTCCAGGGTCAAAAAAAAAAAAAATGCTCAACAAGCAGGGGAAAGCAGACTTTGCATCAGAAAAAAATATGCGCGAATCCGGAAGGAAGGGGAAAAAAACTGGCAAAAAAAAAAGGGGTGTCCCCTCAACAAGGTGGAAGCGCCACTACTGAAGGTTCGCCGCCAGCGGAATTGGGGGGGGAGGAAGGGTGGGGGGGGACTGGGCGCTAGGGTTCCCTTGGCCAGAAATTCGGGGAGGGGGGGGGTGCTTCCCCGGAGGGGAGGAAGAGTCAACATGAAATTCACGGGGTCGTTGTTTGGTTGGGGGAGGGGGCGGGCGTGCCCTCTCCACGTTCGTACAGGGGGACAAAGGAAAGAAGAAAGACGGCTTTTACACCGTCCTAAGAAAAAAAAATGTTTGAACGCAGAAACGAAATAAAACATATGGTCCAAACGTAAAGCAAAAAAGAAGAAAAAAAAGGGAAAAGAGAGTGAACACCAATCCAGGGAGACGAAGGCGCTGGTAGTGGAGGCTCAAACCTCACCAAGGAAGCGAAGAATCCCAAGCCCCATCCGAGTCCGTAGCCCACCCGTCAGAAGAAGGGAGGACGATAACAGATCCCTGGGGCGGAAAGAACGAACGGGAACATCCCTGGTACACTAAAGGGGAACATGAAAAGACATGGGGGGAAACAAAAACAGACAAAATATTGAAAAAGACGGCGAACGCACGGGGGTAAAGAGCCCAAAATTACAAGTCGGGGAGAAAGTCAGTAATGAGTCGCAGGGAAACCAGATCATAGGTGGGGGAATGAAGGGGGACCCGCCCTCTCGAAAGAACAAAAAACGAGGAAGAACGAGTCAATCACGGGGAGTCTACGTCCCCCAAATACATCAACAAAAGGAACCGTCAAGGGAAGCCAAAGGCCCCGGTCAACCGGGAGGGACAAACACACTCAAAAGGGTTTTCGCATCGAGGGTGGATCCTCAGAGAAGTCTGGAACAATAAACTTTAATACAAAGTGACCGAGCAGACAGACCGGAACGACACAACAACAGCCAAAGGGAAAAAAAAGAGATCGGTCATGTCGTTGCAAAGATGAGACAATACAACCGGCGAAATTGGAACAAGTGGGCCCCGGGCGCCATGGTGACGAAAGCACCGTTACCGGTCAGCAACACAAGCACACAGGCGGCGAACATAATTGTTTGGGACTGAACCGAACCCCCGACAAAAACTCCGTTGACGAAGGAGCGGGCCCAACGAGATTCAAAAACAGTAAAAGGAAGCAGTGCAAAAAACAAGCGGCCGAGTCGAAGTGCACAAGTGGAAGCAAGGGAAAAATCTAAGTCAAACTAACACACGGGGGCGAAAACGGGCAGTCAAAAGAGAACCAGACGCAGTGGGTGGAAGTAAGGGCGTAACTGGTTACGCTCAATAAGGTGCGCTGCAGACCAAACGCTGGAAGGGCGGGGAGGGAAGGAAAAAAACGGCTATGCAGCCCTGGGGCAAATTGCAAAAAAGTATAAAAACACAACTCAAAAAAAAAACAAAACGTCCAGGACGGGACGGAAAACAAAAAAAGTAAAAATGGGGAAGAGCAGAAGGAAATATGAGGAACCGCCGGTCAAGGATACGCTTGGACCGCAGAACAAAGGCCAAAAGGAAAGAAAACCGGACGGCATGCAAAAAAAAAAAAACGTCAAAAAGGGCTGGGTCTTCCGGAGCGGAGGGGGAACAGGAACACGCCTGGATAGGTCGAAGACTCGGGAAGATGAAAAGGACGCGGCAACACCCCGGCAGGGCAAACCAAAGGCGCCTCCAGAAAAAAGAAACACGAATCCCTATGCCAACGAACACTATGGGAGTTGTCACTATGGGGAAGGAAAGACTGGCAAAATTCACGAATGGGGCGGAACAAAGACCCGAAAAACCTGCAAAATCGTCTAAGGGTTCCAAAAAAACAGAGTCGAAAAGCTCGGAACTGCGCCAAAAAAACCGCAGTTGAAAAGCAACTAACACACGAGCGCAAACGACATCACGGGGGGCATCACCTACCAGGGGGAAAACAAAAGAAATGATGTGGAACAAATCACCGAAAGGGGGGGGGGAAAACTGAGGAATGTGATTTTGCCCTAGCTGAAGACTCTCAGAAAAATCAGAAGAGACGCAGGTAGGCAAAAAAGCAAAAGCAGACGAACTAGAAAAAGAAGCGAAACCGAAAGACCTCAAGGCAAACAAACTTCATCAAGCTTAAAAAAAGGAACGCAGAACAGCCAGGAGACAAAAGCAGCAACAACTAAGGGAAAGCGGGGGCCGAGGAAAAGAAAAACAAAAGCCAAAAAACAAAATATTGGAAAGCAGGCACCTACACGAACACAGGGGACGAAAAGGGAGGCGCAGTTCCCTCCGCAAGCCACGGACGAAAGGGGAGGAGCCGAAAGAAATTGTGCAAGGAAAACACCGTGAAAAGGCAGGAGGATGGGGGGAAAAAAATCTCAAAAAATGTGGCTATCAACCTGGCAATCAAACCCTACAGCGACAAAAGGGAAGACGAGGCTCGGACCAAAAAGGGAACTAACAAACGATGAGAGAAATGAATTATCCAAAAAACAAAGCACAAAAAAAAAGAGCGCTGATAGAAAATGGAAACAAGGAAAAGTGACAATCAAGGTTCAAGGACACCAGTGGTCAAAATCCTAGGCAAAGCCAGCTTTCTACCTCAAAACCCTAAAGAAAAAGGGAGTCAAAAGAATGGGCGATCGACAAACACAGAAAAATCCAAGGACGAGGGGAGAGCTCAAAAGGTTGACCGCCATTCAACCTCGCACAAGCTCCAGGCGGGGGAAAGTTAAAAACAAGTCGTAAAAAGGCAGAAGAATGGGCAAAAACCCACCAGAATTGAGAGCAAAAGGGCGGTAAAAAGTCTTGAACAATTATACCAAGGGGCGAAGGACTAAGAGTAGTCAAAACCAAAAACAGGGTCCACTTTCCCTAGTAGGGGACTATGAGTCAGAAAGGCGGTGACTCCCCGTCTGTCAAAGGGATTCGGCGAAGGAAAAACACTCCCCCTAAACCTTTGACACTGGAGAGAGGGGAGGTGAAAATCTCAATGAGAAAGCAAGGAAAGCCGCTGCAAAAGCAAGTGCCGCCAACACAGAGGGAAACAAAATTCCTATTAACCTAAAATTGAAAAATTGGCGGAGGGGACAAGGCTAAAAAACCAAAAGGTGGAGATGGAAAGTGCTTTAAAAAGCTTAAGCCCTAACCGCAGGCACACAAAGCAACAATCAAAACAAGGCCTATTTCAAGCGAAAAAAAGCGAAAATTCGGCGGGACTGACAAAAAGAGTCGGAAGCATCCCGGAGCGAGAAGAGGGACTTTTCCAGTGAAAAGTATTCACGGGAAAAGGCTCTCATCAACAACAAAAAGAACACCGAAGATTATTATGGTCCAAAAGGTCAACAGCTAAGATTCTTAGTAGGGAAAGAAAGGACGTGAAACCAGAATCGCATTCAAAATAGGAAAAAACTGAAAGTTTACACAGTCGGACAAAACGGACTTCGATCCCCCGTGTCATCACATAAATGACCCTAACAAAGAATAAGAGTTTAAAAACGTTCAGGTGGGACCGGTACTGCTGCTCTGCCAGCTGGAAAAAAAAAAAACTGTGCATTTCGCAACGGGTCCGTCAGCCCAATCGGTCAAAAAAAAGGGAGGCATACGCCGAAAATCCCAGGGATCTGGGCTCCCTTGGGGCAAACAAAAAAAAAAGCCAGTCAAACAAACTGTCCTTGGCGAAAAACCACGGTAAGACCCCACAGCACAAAAACGGTTTGAGGCTCCTAGCCCTGAACAAAAACCCTGCAGGGGAAGAAAAAGGGAAAACGGCCGAGGAAAAAAAAGCCGAGTGGAATCCATAAGGGACAAATCGAAAAACATCGCCTGTTAGCAATGGCCTGGAAAGGGGAAAGGGGAAAAAAAAAGCCTGGCAGAGGCAAACAGCGCTGGAAAAGGGGAAAGTCAACTATGTATGGAGACAGGGGCGCTGAAAAGCCCTGCCCCATGACCGGAGCGGTGGCCAGGGTCCGGCAAAAGAAAAAAGAGGCGTACCGATGAAACGCCAATGGGACAAGGAAAGGAGCAAAACCCTGCATATCGCAAAAACCATAGGGTGTCGCCAGGAATGCGGATGGGCGGGGGAGACGCAAAACAAAAAAGGGGTTAACCGGGGACCAAGAGACTGTGAAGTCCTGGGGATAAGAAAGGGGATGCTAAAAACGTTCTGGTAATCACATGTACAAGGATCAGGTGGCAGCGAAGCCTCCCATGGCCGCTGTCAAAGCTGGGGACGGGAAAAAGCCGGACACATGGTATGGCAATTTTTTAGCCCCAAATAGAGGGGGACAAGGACTGTTGACTAAGCAAAGGTTGGGTCGCAGAAAACAGCTCCTGGGGTCCGCCCGGAACCGACCAGCTAACTCCAAATGCGTAGTACTAGGGCAGGGCGAAAGGGTCACTGCTGCACGAAACCATCAGGGTGGTTGGTTGGACGGCCTCGCCAGTCTAAGGAGGTTGAAGACACGGAGGTTAAAAAGCGGGGGGGGGGCGGGAGGGGAAGGGTGGGAACGGGGAGGACATTACTAACAAAAAAAAGAGGCCGCCAGTGTAAATGGTCCACGTTAACTTCTTTACATCAGGAAGAAAAAATCCGCTGGCGACCCGCAGGGAGAAAAGACTCCGATCGAAAGACAAAATGCGAAGACAACAATCCAATAACCACGGTGGAACTTCAAGGGGGAGGGTTGTCCAACCTAGGATTGGCCAACGGTCTAAAAAAACCCAAGCTGGGGGAGACAGAACCGAAAAAAAATCGCGTAAATTCACAGCTATCGGTGACGTATTAAACTTCAGGAGGAAAGGGGATGTAAAAAAAAAAAAACGGGGATAACGCCGGCTGGTGAGGGAGTTGGGGAACAAGGGCTTCAAAACGAACTCCAATAACTCGCACCGAGAGTGCATAGAACCTGCAAAAGGCGGTGTCGGAGAAGAGAAAGAAAAGGAAACGCGCTAGGCCGGAGAGTAAAGCACGCAAAACGAAGCACATCCTTGGGTGTAAACACAGACCTCAATTCAAGGAAAGCCCGCAGAGTGGTAAGGTCACGGCTGCAAAACACGCGACAATTGCAACCCGGCAATCAGGGGGACACGAAAAGCGTCAAAGAACCTCTTGAAACGTCATCAGGGGATCCCTAAGATGGCCTCATATCAAAAGGGGTACTTTCGGGAAAGAAGCAAAAGGTGGGCTTGCGCCATCAAACCGGGTGGGGGTGGAAAAAAACCAACTAAGCGCAGACTACGAAACAAGGGAAAGCTCGAAAGCAATCTGAAAACGTTTGTCCAAACGGGACCGGTAAAACGGAAGGACAAAAACAGGCAAGCCTGGAAGCATGGCTGGGGAAAAAGACGTATACAGCCCTCCAAGATCCCTCTGCTAGTACCAAAACAAAAAAGGAGAATGACGTGTCCGTAAATTTCCTAAACTCAAAAAGCAATGGTTAAAAGGGGGAGGAGGTCCACGAAGAGTCTAAGGAACAACAGTGGTATCAAAAAGGGGAAATAAACTCTCAACCAACATCTCTATACAAACCGAGTGTAGAAATGCAAGATAACTGTTTGTGCCCTTTGCAAGAGCGCATGGGGTGCCACCCCCCTCATCAAAGCGCATGCGTCGTCCAACCACTTTCTCAAGCTATACAGACATCTAGCAAGTGAAAAAACAACCAACGGGAACGCAACAGCAGAATAGGAAAAAAACGCTGAAAAAAAAAAAAGCATGGTGGACAACAGAACGAACAAACAGGGCAAATGGAACCTGTGGGGGAATCACCTGCGGGTTGAGGGGGAAACCGGTGAGGAAGCGCGATGCGTAACCCAAGGCATCGCCTGAAGGGGGCCGGCGAAAAAAGCACTCCATTCAAAATCACGCCGATTTAAGGGGGGAGCAAGCAAGGTCTGATCGTCGCTCCAGAATATAGGCCGCAAACCATCCGAAAAGCGAAAACAAAAAGACCAAAACAAAAAAGGGGGATCTTATCAAAATCGCGAACCAACATAGCAGCGGAGTTCGAGAGGTTATCTGAATAAAAAATGGGAAAACAAAAAGAAGGTATTTGCCGAGGTCCGAAAGAAAAGCCAGACAGTACCTTCCGTCCGGCAAAGAGTTATACGTGTGAGCCGGCATGGGGTTCGAAAAAACGATGGCCGAGGAAGGGAAAGCCGGACTATAATCAAAGCCGATTGAGCACCGACAAGAATACCAAGGCCAAAAACCACTCAAAAAGAAGCAAAACACACGAAACATCCCTATCAAAAAAGAACCCGAAAAACGACGCAAAACAAAAACAACAACATCCGGCCCCATGACAAAGAGAGAAAAAGTCCGCGAAAGTCCAAAAAGGGGGGAACGAAAAATGAGGGAAACACCAAAAATCTAAAAAAGAAAAAACGTCAAGGCATAATGGACGCATAAAGCAAGAAAGAAGCTGCAACGCCCGTGAAAACCGTTCACCATAAAAAAAGCACGGCAAAAAAACGAACGGGCGGATGAGGGGGGGTGAGCTACTCAAGAAAGAAGCCCACTAACATCCACTACCCGAGAAACAACGGAATCTCAAAAAAAAATTAAAAAACAACAAAAGGACAGGAGGAAAATAGTGATCCAGGTGAAGTGGGGAGGGTTCGGAAACCTGGTTGATACAGGACCTCCCCAAGCCCCACGCAAAACCAGCGGAACCGGCCCTGGACGCCAACACTGCCTTTGGCCTGTTGACAAACAGCGGGAAAAGGGGCAGCACAAAAATCAATAGAATGGGAAAACGGCTTTTCCGGCAACAAGGGGCGCGAGGCTGTGAAAAACTTTAAACCGGGAAGGTTCTTGAAAAGCGGTAAAGGGCACAGGGGGGGGGGGAGGGGGTCTGAAAGTTCGGGGGACATGGCCAACGGTTGGCCATCGGCAGGTTCGGGTGGGGGGGGGCGGGGGGGAAGGGGGGTGGAACCGCAACTCCGGGTCGCTCGGAAAAAAAAAGAAAAAAGAAAAGAAGACGGATTGGGAAACTCCCTATAAAAAAAAAAAAGGAAAAGGGACATCCGCCTCGCAAAAAAAAAACAAAACAAGGCGGGGGATCAAGAGAACAAACTTGAAAAACACAGAAAACCGGGAATGCCCAACCAGGGGGGTGGCAGGCGGAAAATGCGAGCTCACCAATTCTAAAAGAAAAAAAACCCGCGACAGGGGAAGGCAACCGGAAACGCGCGAAAAGCAACAAAACGGCACCCTTTTCTCCCACGGTCCTCCCTTCCGGGGGGGGGTGGGACTGAGGTTGCGCCTATTGGGGAAAAGCGAAAGACGAAAAGAAAGATACTGCGAAAAACGGAGGAGGGATCGGAATGGAACAAGATGGCACTGTGGGAAACGTCTCCAATCATGGGTTTCGAATGAAGGGTGAAAGCCCCAAGCCTAAAACACAACAAACCGGAAAAGCCCTCCCGATCAACAGGACGACCCAAAAAAGGACGCCGCCGATGTAAATTGCCCTCGGTGAAGAAGTCCCGGCGGGCAACAGCATCTGATTGGGAAAAGCATCTGAGTGGGGCACGCTTCGCTGTGTCTGAGAACCGCCGGAATGCAAACAGACATAAGGCAAAGCGCCGGACCGCAAAAACGCCCAAAACAAAACGGTCGGGGAAAATTTCAACATAACAAGTGGTACGCAAAATGTCCAGCAAGCCCTACTCAAAGGTGCAAACAAAGCATGGGCGCGCTAGGGGAAAAAAACCCCGAATTGGGAGAAATCCGGAAGAAGCAGCCCAAAGAAACACCTTCGCTGTAGGCAGATGGGGGGGGGGCACGAAAGAGATCGAGTGGGAAGAAAACAGTCCAACCTAAGCCACGCTATGGTTGTGTACTTGGAAGATTCCAAGTGGTTACAACAAAAATGCCCGAGGCCGGGGGAGAAAAAAGGCCCAAACTGGATGAAAGTTGGGGATACAGAGTTAAAAACTGGGTGCTATACAAAAACTCGGCAGCCGCGGAAAACAAACCGGCGGGAAAACCTTTCCGGAAGTAAAGGGGAGCCCATAGTGAAAATTACAAAAGACACCGGAGTAACCAAAACTCTGGAAAACCACGAGCAGAAAAAAGGGGGAACTTAAAAAGGAGCATGGGGCGACAAAAGCGGAGAACCCTTTCACCCAAAAACCCCATAAAATTCTAAACGGTCGGGAAGGGCAGGGGGGGTGTTTTCAACAAAAACCCAGTAAGCGCTGATCACTATCACGTCCTTAGTTTCTTGCCAGGACTGGCCAAAGGCATAAAAAAACCAGTCTTGCCCCCCCCGGACGCGGGGGGGCGGGCACGGGGGAGAGAAACCACACTGACTCTTCTTGGGTTTCAACCTACTACATCAAAAAACAAGAAAAAGAACCAGTAGACAAGGGGAAAGGACGAGTGTCGGGCAGCCCAAAGAGCACAAAGACGAAAGTAAAAAAAACAGAAAACGACCACGCATGACAGTGAGACTGTTCGTCGCCACACAAGGAGGGGGAGCCCAAAAACGAGGGGAAACACAAGGAAATCAGAGGTTTGAAACAATCTTAACCGGGCTGACCAATCTAAGCTGGGGGCGTGCCTCAGAAGGACCCCTAGCAAAAAAAAACAAGTCCACAGCATTCTCGAACTAAACTGCTGCCAGCGACGACACTATAAAAAGCTCAACCCAAAAGAAAAATAGGAACGCAGGGACTGGGAAATTTTCCATAAAGAAAAAACCATAACGTACCTAAAAAATCGGACAAAAAGGAACCAAAACGGGTGGGCTGGGATGACAGGCCAAACCTCAAAGACCCAAAAAACAACACACCAAGAGTGTTGGGGGGAAAGCAAAGAGCGTTAAAACTCAAGACAGGGATCGCACCAGAATTTAGAACAAAAAATCAGGGGTCAAGGACAACACAGGGGAGAAAAGAGCAGTCCAGAAAGGATTGGGCAAACCTGAAACACATAAGAACTGGCCGAGTAGGTAAAAATCTGACCAAAATTGTCGCAAAAAAAAAAAAAGAAGAGATTGCCAGGGGAAAAAAAAACCGTCCCCAACAGCAAAGAAACAGCGGGGAACAAATTAAAACCCGATGTGCGATCATGCCGCTGAAGAAAAAGGGCGACAGATCAACGCCAAACTCCACAATTGAAAAAGGAACGAGGCAAACTTGCCAAGCGGGCGTCACACAGGAAAACGGGGAGGTCGAAGCAACCGAGGATACATCAGCGAAAGAAGTCAGGGGTAAAAAACCAAGAGGGCAGCGAATTAAGTAACGATCAAAGCGTGGAGGAAAAAGAACCTGAAGAATCAGAAGGGTCTGCCGCGATGACGAAAAGAAAAAGGAAATTTTGAACAAGAAACAGGTGCCAAAAGGGCAATTGGTAGGGCCAGAGCGGACCGAGGGCTCATTCGTAAGAAAAAAAAATGCGCGAAGTCATTAGACTTAGAAAAAAAAAAAATACAAGGGGTGGGCGAGAAGTGCGATGGTCCAATAGGAGACCATGGGGGGATATTGTCTCGGTCTATTACCTTCAAATCCCAACACTCGGCGTAGGCCTAATAAAAGACAAACGGGTAATAAAAAAGCCGGAACGGAAGGGTAGGTACAGCAGCAAAAACTAGGACGGGGCACCGATGAAAGTACATCCAATTCAAAACAGCAAAGTTAATCTCTGCAGACAAGGTGTCGAAGCAAGATCCCCTGCGCCCTAAAAGCAGAGCGAGAGGGCTAAACCAAGCATTCGAAAAAAGAACCCAAACTGGCATACGAGAAACGCCAGCCTTTCCTCAAGAACGGGAGAAGAAAATTCTCACGCCCGATAAAACAGAAAGACTCTGTAATGCCGCTGGGTCCCTTCTCCAATCGGGTGACTACCAGGAAACCGCGGAAAGCAATAAATCCGGCGAAGAAAAGTGACAGGGGTGCAGGCTTGGTGGACTCCCAAGTGGAGACGAAGCGAGAATCGCTCTAAAACGAAAAGAAAGTATGAGGAAAAATAGGGAGGCTTCGGAAATCACGATATCCACACCTCTGGAAAAATAGAAATTTGGCTGGTAAACGTTAGAAGAAGACACTCATTAACAAAAATCAAATCCGAGAAAACGAAGGCGACGAACCAAAAAAAAAAAACAAAAACACCCTGTTATCGGACAAGGCCAGAGGACTCGTGGGCCTCGAAGAGCGAGAAAATGGCACACGCCGCGCGTTGTTCCCTTGGGGGGGGGGGTCTCACTGGTCCCCCCCCCGTGTCAAACAAACCCATTCGCAAAAAAAACTGAAGGGAGAGCGAACAACCGACAGGTCTAAAATGAGAACCTTGCAGAAAGCCTTCCACTGAAAAGGGGTTATGACTGAATTAGCAAAACGTCTGCAACAGGCAGACAAGGGGGGCGGTCGCCCCAGGGGAAACGAACGGCGTAACCCGACGTAATCTGCCCAGCCGAGCACGTCTACGAAAAACATCAAGTAAAAAGGAAAAACCTGAAGGGAACGACTAAAACAGGCTACAGACCCTGCCAGCTAACTCATCGGGGGCCCGGCTCCCCTATGAGGATCGCACAGAGGAAGGGGCCTGCCTGGCAAGCTCCAGGGCAACAGTGAAAACGGGAAAAAACGAAACAAAAATCGGAAACCCGAATTCGCGCCAAAAGCTGCTCGAACCTGGGAGGCAGAGAGCAAAAAAAGAGCCGTGAATCAAATCCAAGGGGGGGAAACAAGAGACGCTGGATTCTCTCACGGGACAGATGTCCTGAAACACCTGTGTACACGAGAGCTCAAGGGGAAAAAAATTGTAAAACGGGCTTTCAAGGAAAAACATGTCCCGCCGAGGGCTTGGTCCATGGACTACCAGCCTCCAGGAGGTCGCATGGTCCAAGAAGACTAACAGCACTGAAAAAAAAACCAATTGGGGGAAGGAAGGTTTACAGGAAGGACACTGAACTGGCAAAAAACTGGACGCACAGAATTGCTGCGGCCCCAGGATCCTGGGGTGTCACGGAGCGACGGAAACAAATGACCTCACGGGAGGATCTGATTACGGGCGGGTCCACTGAAGATAATCAAGAAAAGACCTTAAGCTGCCTCGTTGGGGAACCGAGAAGCACAAAGGCCGGGACACGACAGCCAAACAATTATAGATGATCAGAGGTTGGGCCAAAAAACAGGGACCCTGAAACGTGCGATTTTACGTTGAAATGACGAAAACACCAGAATAACAGAAGGCAAAAAGGGTGAGCCGGTCTACAAAGCAACGCAATGTCTCTTAAGGGGTCGCGGGGCGCACGCCGTAAAAAGCCGCCTGATTGGACGCCAAATTTCCCACCAGAACAAGAGACCAGGGTGATTGTCGAGTTGATGATGGGAAATCCAACGCGCAAAGGGCTAAATGCAGAGACAAGCACACGCAGTCCTTTAGCGGACCACTCAAAAAAAATCGCGTCTAACGGGGAGCGGGCGGACTGTACGAACAGAAAATGGAGCGTGTAAGCAACAAAGAAGGACGCGGGGACTCCAGCAGTGACGTGCATTGAAACAAGTGCAAGGGGGACACTCACTCAACTCAGGAACGCAAAGGGCAAAAAACAGGCCACAGGTTCTGAATGTGGCGGCCACGGGCGGCCAGAAGTAGCTTCAAAAAGAAACTTCTAATTAAAAAGGGGAAGATGAAGCAGGCCCCACGACCACACAAAATTTAAGGGGTGAAAAACGCAGAAGGGGGGAAGGCCCAACAAGGACAAACGATCTTGAGAAGCACTCAATGGGAAAAACCTCTTGTCCGTGAAAAGAAGGGGTACGCGGTGCCCTGCGAGAAACAACAACGGGGAACTCCAGCCAAAAAAAAAAAGAAAGGGTACTTTCCTGCCCGACGGCGCTCGATCAGCAGGGGTAAAGAGGGACAACGTGGACGCAAACTGGGGAGATAGGGCGCCATCGGAAAACAAGTGGGTGCAAGCCCTTCATCCCGCAGCAGGACTTTTCCAAGGCGCGTCACAGGGGTTACCAAACGAACGAAGGGAGTTTTTTTAAGTCGGGGTGACGCAAGGAGTACATCCTCGATCTTTTAGGTGAACAAAATGAACCAAGCGAGCGCAGGAAACTGACGTTTCAAGGAAAAAGCCAGCCCGCCAGGGACGGTCGTCGGAATAAGCTCATACTCACTGGCGGCTTTGACAAAGGGCCGCCAGAGAAAAAACATGCGCCGGACCATCGGGTTTATGGAGAGAGCCGGTCAGGGTGGGGTGAAATTGTGGGTGCGCAGTGACAAAACAAACTCGGCCGGGCTGAGGGCCTTGAAGGGTTTAAAGTTTTCACGAGAAAAAACGCAAATCAGTGAAGCGGGGCTCAAATGAGCGCAACAAATCAGAGGTGGGGGGCCAATGTGCCCACCCCGGGGACAAAAGGGGGGGACAGTAGAAAAAGAAACCGTCGGGGGCACGGGATTCGCCGCCTTCCCCATTGTTTGCGGCCGCGAGCATTTCAGGAGCTTGGGCCCGGGGTAGAAAGCGGGCCGAAAATCAACCCCTTGGAAGGAAAAAACCTGAAAGAGGGCCAGGACACAAAAAAAGAGGGGGACAGTCGGACAACGCCGTAGGTGCGGACCCAGCAAACGCCGCCTTCGCGACGGCAGCGAATGAAACAGATACAGAGGGAAACCAACCGCATGGAAAGCGCAAGAAAACCGCCCGAGCCCCATTTAATCGGGGGGAACTCCAAAGACCGCGGGACGGAAAAGGCCATGGACTGAAAGGATGCGCCTGGGGAAGGGTAGAAGAAGAATCGTAGGTTCGTAAAAAACAGGGAGGGTTGCGCCTAGAAAAAAGAAAAAACACACACACCCGAACCCAGGACCAAACAACAAAACTGAAAAAACCCCGTAGCGGTGAAAGGGACGGTGGGTGCAAAGGCAAAATGGGAGAGACGGGGGGGGGGGGGGAAAAAAACGGACTAAAAGGACACAAAAAACGAGAACAAATTGGCTCTGCAGCCAGAAAAAAAAGAGCACGAAAACCGGACCCCAACAACGACACAGAAGAAAAAAAAGAACACGCGCGAAAAGAAGAAAAACATACGGGCCCGCAAAGGAACACCTCTAAGAAAAAAGTTCAAACAGATCATCAGGGGCGACTGCCAAACCAAAATGCAGGCCAGGCCGTGACCAACCAAAGCGAGAAACAGCCCGAAGTCGGAGGCCGGGTCAGATGCCAGCCTGCGCGTCCCCAAGGTGAACAACGCAAACGACAAACCAGGGGGCTGAAGGGGGGAAAATCGTCAGTGGGGGCGAGCTCTCACCAATCAAAAGGCTCACCACAGGTTGACGGGAAAAAAAAACAACAGGCAAACAACGGAGCTCTACTGAGCAAAAAAAACCAAAAAGAGGACCTCAAAAGACGAGGAAAAGTGCTAGGGGGGTGGCTGTGAAAGGCCAACCAGAGTTGATGGGTCCTGAGCAAAGTCCCACCCACCACAAAAACACACCCAACTGAAAAAAAAGCGACGACGGGGTGAAAAACGAAAAAGGGACCCAGCATAAGAAACGCTGGACGCAAAAGGCCTTAACAGCGGCCCAAAAAAAGGGCGACAAGATGAACGACCAAAATGCCCACTGGGCGGCAGGGACCATGCCCTGCCTTCAACGGAAAGAACTGTTTCTTTGTTCCTTGGTCCTACCGCGGTGCTCCTAAAAGGGGGGGGAGGGGAAATTGTTCCCGGGCGGAGGTGTAGCACGGAGCAAGACCACCTGTTTCAAAAGAGTAAGGTTGGGTTGGCGGGCGTTAGGGGGGCGGAGGTTTGCCAGCAGCCGGGGGTTGGCAACAAGCCAGCACAAGACTCTGAAAACAACAAAAAATTGTAAAACGGCAAGACGCCAAAGAAACATTGTCACGCCCAAGGCCAAGACCACGATAAAACGCGTTGACCTACGCTCAAGTAATCACGTCCGACTGGCGAGTTTCTGGCAGGAGGACAAAAAGCGAGAAGAAAAAAAAACGGGGGAAACAATGGCAACCCCAACGGAAATCCCGCGCCGGAAGGACCGGTTCCCTAAAAAGAAAAATTGGATCAACCATCCTGGCAGATGCGCAAAAGGTTTCGAGGAAATGGTGGGAGGACCTATAGGGACGCGATCAAACAATAGGAAGGACCAGCCCAAATAAAGGGCGTTCTCAATAACTGGTTCCGCAAGGCCAAATCAAAGGTCGAGGACGCAAAACAACCGCAAAAAAAAAAACAGCAATACTGCCGAGGCATTTCAGAGGACAAAAAGCCTCCTCTTTTAAAGGAGTCCGGGGCAAAAAAACAACTGCCGGGGGGCCGGCATGGCAGGAGGGGGAAAAACTCACGGGGAGGGGTGAAAAGCGAATATGTCATGAGAAAAAAAGGGCAACGGGACCTTTGCAAAAGTGGAAAAAAAGGTACGAGCACGCACCAAAAAGCACCAAACTAAAAGAGCATTTCCAAACACAAAAACATAGGTCAAAACAGGGCCCGATGGTTGACAACGCGAGAAGGCAAAAGCCCACAGAAATAAAACCAGCAAAATGTCGTCAGCCAGCAGGATGAGCCTAAATAGACAAGACACAGGGCCACATTCAGAAATGAGATGACCAGGGGCACGGAACAGGTCCAACACACTGGAAAACAGACCCGGCTACCTATGCGTGAAATAGAAACTACAGAGAAGGGCGCGAGACCGGTTACTACGGGAAGCACATAAAACGGGAAAGGAAAAGGGACTCAGGCGGTTGGCTAACAAAGAAAAAACAATTCAACGGTGACGAAAGCCGAAAAAGGAAAAGCGAAGTAGACAAAAGGACAAGAGGCCCCTCGGGTATCGACAAACGATGTATACAAAAAGACGACGTTAGGCTTGACCCGCCAAGGGGAAGAGGGGCCAAGCACCATTGGGACACAAAAACGCCACGGTCCGCGCACAACGGAAAAAATCAAAGAGAGGGCAAAACGATGAGCGCGGTCAGAACACTCCCTGACGAAAACTAGGTCCGGCCCGATGGTTTGAAAAAACCGGACGGAAAAAGTGACATAAGATATGACAAAACAATGAGGGACCTCCACAAGGGAAAAAAAAAACGGTCACAATCCGGCTCTCTTCCGGGGAAAAGCGGAGGTACAAAGACCAAAAACAACGAAAAAACAAAAGTAATGACTGGGGATCAAACTGAGCTACAAAAAAAAAAAAGCGTCTCTGGGCGCGTCAAGACTCTCACCTCAGAAAGAGTCCGGCAAGGTCATAAGGAGGCCCAGATAGGGGTTAGGGGAGAGATTACGAACTAGACGGGGGTTGAACACGGGCAGGCCGAGAGACCGGACCAAGTCCTACCCAAGATAAACGGGGCGCGCACGGGAACAAAGAAGGCGTCGAAAAAAAATCTCGACCGCCAGTTAAACGAGACGACGTACAGGCAATAAAAAAGTTGAAGGCCAGGTTTGACAAATCAAATCGACTGGATAACGGACGTTCACCAAGAAGAAAAAAAGAAAAGTATAAAATAAAGATCGAGGCTATCAGGAATTCCACAGGACAAAGATGGGGACCAGTGAAACAAACGGGAACTAATGGGTAAAAGGAAGCAGGCGCCCATAAACAGTAAAGCTTAGTGGAACAAGATGAGGCTAGAAGATGAATAAGAAAAGCTCCACCGAGAACTGCGCGCGGCGTCCTAGACCAGGTAAAAATCCCGTCAACATACAATAAGCGACACTGAAAACAGACAGACAACCAATGACAAAAGAAACTCAACACTTGCTGGCAAAAGCGGGGACCGCCAAACCTCAAAAAAAAAGAAAAAAAAAGACCCCAAGACCAAGAGTTAGAAATGACCAAACATGAAAAAAAACCGGAAATGAAAATTTGGGGTGCAAATTTCCGGCGGAAACAAGTGATAACGCCAAAGGGTCCACAAAAAAAGACGGACAGAATAGGCAGCGGGGGGAAAATGCGCCAAAGGTCGCAGCCTAGACGTGAAAACATAAACTAAAGACTGGAAAGCAGGCCAAACTGACAAACAACGCGTCGGCAATGATCCGCAAAACAACAAAACATACGCAAAAAAAAAAGAAAAGCCAGTGGTTTCATGCAAATGCAACAGGCGCTACACGGCCAACATACGTAAACAAAAGGGCGAGCAAAGCGGGGGCATCCCGGGCGACCAACATCATCACAGGTAACCTGAAAAGACGGAAGGATTAGAAAGAAGAGCAGCAGGACGGCAAGAACGACGGCGAGGGGAAACAACTCAAAAAAGCGGAAAAAGGGAGACAAGAGGCCCACTCAAATCCGGAAAAACCAGGGTTCAATAAAAAGGCGTCAGGTACCAGACGGGGACGGGAGAGGACTTCGGTCTCACGCGGAGGCCGATAGAGGGCCACATGGTTTCTGCGAAGCCGTTAAAGACCGAGAATCAAGGGAGCGAAAAACGCCAGAAAACGACCAACGTTTCCCTTCTCAAAGGCCAAAAAGTGCCGGCTGGCAGGAGAAGGGGGGGACTTCAGAGGCTCCCCAGAAAAAGAAAAACCTGGCGAGCATGAAAATAGGACACCTGAAAATGTGACAAGGCGTGAAAAACCGAAGTCACAGAGGACACGACTAACCGGTAAACAAACAACTCCAACCCGGCAACGATCCGCCGGAAGGCCTTCACAGGGACACGGCTAAAATTGGGTTACGAAATTCACACCTGACACACACACATCAAACGAGAGAATAGATTGTGAAGAGCGGTAACAGCGGATTGATAAAGGAAAGGGGAGCATAATCCACACAACAAAAAACTGAGGAGAGGGGAAATCTACTCTCATTGAAAATGCAAGGGGTAAATCCCTTGAAACTTACAAAAGAGAAAAATCGCGATTGGAGCCGGGAAAAATTCACCGACCTTGACAAAAGATCAACCGTAAAGTCAATGCCCCTGGAAACTGTCCCGTCCTAGCAGAATCAGATACGCCGTTTGGGGACGCCACGTGAACAGGGGGGGACAACGGCCGAGCGATTAAAAGTTGGTACTAAGGGGGGCACTTGGGGTCCTGTCTAACCAGGCAACACTGCTGCCTCGCCTCCGAGGCTCTACGGCACAAGCCTGGCGCACGCGGTTATAAACCTGGGGGGCCCGTTACAAACCACGTGGCGCAAACTCTTCGTTGGACCTTGAAAAAATAAAAACTGCCCAGGGCGTCACCCCATGGCGGAAAAATCAAGCGGCCAGCAAGAGAAGAAGGAGCCATTCGCCCATTAAAAAACACCGCCCGAATGGTCTCACAGGACACATGGAAAATGGGTGGACTTACACAAAGGTCGACGAACGCGCCACTGGACCAGGGTCTCCCAAAAAAAACGCCCTCTGGGACGAACACGCGCCTGGGTCCACAACGCCCATGATTCGGGAGGGGGGGTCCATATGGTCCTGAACGGAACAAAATTCTGCTCGGTGAAAAAAAAAAAGCGCGCAAAAACGGGGGGGAAAGGACTTCATTCAACTGCTTCAAATCGCAAAAAAAAAGCCTTTCGATACAGCCCTTCTCTGGCCAGCAATTGAAGCAGGTCGCGGCCGACGTTCAAATACCCTGCGTGTTCAGAAAATCCTCAGGTCAGCCGCAAGGGTCGGGATGCAGCGAGAGGTGGCGCCGAGTTTAGAAAAAAATTCAACACACCCGCTACATCGGGCAGCTGTAAGACGACCAGGGGGGGGCAGGAGAAACAGGAGGAAATGTTTGACCAAGAAATCTGCCTGCACAGGAGGGTTCTCAGCCCGGAAGATAAAAAAATAAAATCGAGCGAGTAGTCGTGCGACTCGGGTCCGGGGGGGGGGGGGGGGGGAAAAACGCAAGAACATTCTCACCTCAAAAACAGGCAAAGTCGATCAGGGAGCTCTGACAGGAAAAAAAATTTCAATCAACTAGTTTGGGGTAGGTTGTAAAAAGAGCTTCAGAGCCAAGGGTAAAAAAAAGGCCCGCTGGGGAGGATGGTTGGGATCACTTGAAAATTCTGGGCACGAACGTTTGACCGACATGAGATAAGAGAAAAAAGCGGCAAAAAGCAAAAAAGCAGGGTTCTCGGGGAGAGAGGTAGTGTTATCGTAGATCCCTAAGGGGCCCCGTTCACAACACAGAACTGCCAGGGAGGGAGGAACCAACACTCGGCAACCAGGGCGCCCTGTCCATATCGGCTGGGGGGAAGTTGCAAATCCCAAACGCAGAAGGGGGGGGAAACAGGCAGCCAACGAGCGGGGACGACCGGAAAGCATCAGACTGCTCGTGACGGGCGCGGCGTTCCGGATGCAGGGGCGACACGGCGGGGGGAAACCCCGAAGATATGGGAAAGCAAAAAAAGTAGGGGGGAGAAAAGTAAGTTGGAGTCATGAGCGGTTAAAAGGACATGTCAAAATGCATAACAAACTGCCAAGCTGGATTGGCGTCGAGAGGAAAAACAAGCACTGGCTAAGAATTCCACAAGGAGCCCGGCGAGCGGCCATACAGGTAGTTGAAAACAAAAACCGGATCGCGGGATAAGCATGTAAGCGAAGGAGCGGAGGAGGGTACCTGAATCAGTCAAAAGGGACTAAAGAAAAACTTGGCAGAGTCAGTGGTAAGGAAAAACTCGAAGACCCGGCACATAAGTACATCAACAAGATAGAAAAAGACAATGGGGGGGTAAGGTCTGGAGAAATAAACGACGAACCGGTTGGTGGATGAGGGGGCGACGTGAAATGGGGTGGTGAAGGGCAAAGACGGAAAGGAGAAGGAAACACCCGAGGACGGGGCACATAGGCAGTCCCAAAGAGACCAAAAGGGGGGGGGTGCAGGGGGGTCACTTCTTGTCAAACCTGCAAACGCGCAGGCTTTCACTCCGTAGAACATCCCATCAAATCTTTATGACCAATAAATAAAGCGAGCCGGAGGGCCGGGCACTTTTGGAAAAACTTTGAGAAAGAGGAAAAACCCAATGTCAAAGTCTAAAAAGGCCCAAGAAAATAGCAGCAGGGGAAAAAAGACGTCTCAGAACGCGGAAGCGAAAAACAACGGAAGGCAGAAACTGGGACAGCAACACAATCAATGATATGAAGAGGATCGTGGGTGCCCGGTGGGCAGCTTGGAACGCAAACCCGCAGGACAGGAATGGGCCCAAAGCGTACACACGTG
>Ga0179593_1390480_pt1 | contig 19371 bp, 22 predicted proteins | sample CZODoug2_1_08_16_FD_185931 | JGI IMG/M metagenome (GOLD analysis project Ga0179593, IMG submission 185931) | Vadose zone soil fungal communities from Angelo Coast Range Reserve, California, USA - CZODoug2_1_08_16fungal (PacBio error correction) | ecosystem: Environmental > Terrestrial > Soil >...
TACCGACTCGAGGGGAACTGACCCTTACGGGGACGCGGGTGTGGAATGGGAAATCCCTGGAAACCATCGGGTCCGGCGGAAAGGGGGGAATACAAACTAGGTCGGTGTAAAACGATGGCATAACCGAGGAAAGAGGTCCCGAAAAAAACAGAGACTAATCAGGGGCCCACGCATCGAAAGAAGGAATCGAACACAGCGTGGAGTCCGCTGATTGGAGCGAAGTAAAAGAAGAAGTACTACGCCCTTTCAGCGAGGACCGAAGGACGAACAACAATGAAAAAGAAACCCGACCGGCAAAGGAGAAAATACAGACCGATCGGAGGGGGGGAAGAGAGAAGGGCTAGAACCGGCTCTTAGGAATGAATGTTCACCCCTTAGTCAAACCAAAAAAAGGCGGGGGAGGGGAATGTGTCAAACATGCATCGGGAAAAGTCTGAAGGACTGGCCCGAAGGAATGACCTAAGAAAGTAATCCCCTCATGGAGCTAAGTAGAGTGTGAAAGGGGGAAAGAGATTGGAAGCTTCACGGGCAGGGGGTGAAAGCCACCGGGCGGAACTCTTCCGGACCACTTCCGGACAGAAACATCGAGATGAAGCATACAACCGTAAACAGGCTCGCACTCTCGAAGAAGATTCGAAAGGTCAGGGGACATCTGTGGAAAGAAGAGGGGGTACTCCGAGGGACAAACGGAAAGCTAAAGAAAAGTAAGACCGGAAAAAGAAAGCGAACGAAAAAGGTGTGTTTAATCAGACATGCGAGTCAGTTGCTTTCGGCCCGGAGGGCGTCGAACGAAGCGAGAGTGCCCGGGGAGGGGTGATCTTAACTTCACGCACAGTCCGCACGGAAGCGGAGGGGCCGAAAAGGGTAATCCACCGAAAGAAAGATCAACAATCAGACAGAAGACTAAAGGTCCCTCAGGGGAGCGGAACGAGGGAAGTATCTAAAAGGACCCTGAGAGAAGAAGGAAAACCGGGGGGACGTCCGACGAAGCCGTCTCACGGGCAGAAAGACGTGTCGATCACGACCGAGACTTCAAAAACTCAGCAAAGAGAAGCACCATACTCGAATCTACGGAGACAGCCAGTTAAGCTGCCGAGGGACAAGCTGATGAAAAAAACGTTTATAACAAAAATCGTTCACGGCAGGAATAAAAGTTGAACAGGGACAAGCAACTGTCTACCCGCACGAGGCTGCTTGCCAAAGAAGAAGCCAACTCGTCCGGGAACTCGGGAGAAAAGTGGCGGCAAGTCCAATCAAAGGGGACAGGGTTCGGGAAGCGTTCTGGACAATTCCGAGAACAATGGTCCGACCATAAAAAAAGGAGAAGCAAGAAAAAAAAAGAAAGAGCGCGCCAAAAGGGCACGAACTAGCGATGATCCGATCCAGGCGAGTCAGAAGGAGAGGGAAAGAGGTCAGCGAGGGGGGGAAAAAAGGGGCTGCGCTCGGGAAATGCGATCGCAGAAAAAGTTAGATAAAGAACGACCCGACTTCAACGATTACGGCAAAGGTGTTGGGAAGAGAAAAGTCCGAAAAAGAGGGGTCCAAGCTGGGGCCACGATGATGGGCCGGCGAAGAGGAGTAAAAGGTGAACTCAAGGAAGATACTGCTCATACCGGAGCGAAAGAAGAACAAGGCGAGCGGGAAATCAGCAGGAAAAATTGTGCTGAAGCAGCAAGCAGAAGAAGGAGATGGGACGTTACCACCTTGACATCGAGTAAAAGATTGGAAAGCTGACAAGAAAGCAAGCGACAAGGTAGGGGTATCGATATTAAAGAGTCTCAGGAGCAGAGCGGGGGCTTGGACAAAATCTATCGTAACACTTGTAAAGAGACCGGATGGAAAAGCAAAAAAAAAACGACGTACCCGTGCGGGCTTCAACCACACCCAAACAAAAAACACAAAGGAACGAGCAAAAGCCAGAAGAAGGGGGATCGAAAAGTCAGCGGCCAACGAAAGTATCGGAGGCCTGCACGAAGGACTGGCAAAACGAACTCAAAAGACGAATTGAAAGAAAAGGAACGGGAAACCAACCCGCAAGGAGAAGCACTTACCCTGACCCAACGCGATCAGGGAGGGAGGAAAGTCCGGCGATCTAAGAAGCTAAAAAAAAAAATGTCTGGGAAAGGGGCGCGCCCGCAACTATAGAAGGAGAGGCAGCTAAGGACTGTTTCGCTCTAATTTCAAAAAACACGAGAGAAAAAAAACATCTTTGACGGATCCAGGGCGGTACGGAACGCAACTCTGGTCACCGGAAAGATCTGAAAAGTAAACAGGAACGCCGGAAAAACTCGTCGGGTGATCGAAACGCATTACATCTGAAGAATTAGGTTGGGGTGGATGAGGGGAAAGTCCAAACCGTCGGTTGAGGCCACTGAAGTTAGGGGCGCCACGACCAGTGGGTGGAAAGCCGCCGACTGACGGCAGAGTCAAGGGTGAAAAGGGGCTACGAAACTGGGTAGATAAAGCGAGAAAGAGGGAGAACTTCAACCCGCAGTCCGCTGCAAAAAAACGAGTTCTTTTTGGCAAAGGGAAGAGGGCCGCGCGAGAAGTGACTTTGCGCAGAGCGAAAGAGGAACCTGGCGGTTATGTCAAAATAGACGGGGAGGGAAGAAGGACAATGGACCTTGATAAGCAGATGCATGAGTACCAGGGTCAAGGAAAAACGGAACCAACTAGCGAGACAAGCCATAAGGACGTCAAAATGCACAAGAAGAAACTGAGACCTTCCAAACTGGCGTTAAATTTTCAACCCTCCGTCACCGAACCGGGGAGGGAGGGGTTGGAACAAGGCTAACGTCCGGCCGAATGCGGGGCACACGGCGCGGCAACGAACACCGAAATCGATGGGGAGGAAGCTTCACCAACTACAAATTGACCAGAGCGATCGCGGCAAAAAAAAGAATCGAGGAAAAAAAGCAAGCGCTTCTTTTTGGCAATCCGGAACAGGAAACGGCAAAGGGTCGAGGAAAGACTGAAAAAGGGGGTTGAGATACGCCTAGCCTGTATTGCGACCATCTCGCCAAAGAAACCCGCTTCTGAAATCGACGGAATCGAGGCAAAGGAAGGGAAAGAAGCGGGAACGGAGAGCGGAAGGGCAGCGTATACATAACTTTGAGCATTAGGGGAGGGGGATGCCCCTCTATAAAGAAGACTTCTCTGCGTAAAACAGCTACAAAAATGGAAGCCGGCACAGAAGGGAGATCCTAAACAAAAAAAAAAGGGAAAAGAAAAAAAAAGAATGAAAAAGATCGATGCGAGACCTTCTCGTCCGAAAGAGAAACGTCAAAGGGGCCGAGCGGGGGGCAATACCGGAAAAGGAAGAACTGAGGGAGCCAGAAAAGACGACAGACGCTCAAAAAAAGCTCACTAAGATTCAAAATGTCGGAGACTTCGTCGATCAGCAAAAAGAAGGATAAAGGGGAAAAGAAGTCAGGGAAAACGCAGTAACAGCGCGCGATCAACCAGGAAAGACCGGAGACGTAATACTAAACAGTGCGGATCGTAAGGAACGCAAAGCCACCGCTTGCCAAAGAGAGGGTAAAAAACATGATGTCCGGTGAGACGAGGTAACACTCGCCCGGACGGAGCAAAAAAGAATTGCCGAAAGATCGCCAGCGTGTCACCCGAGCATGGAACGAGGGAGGAAAGAAAAGATTTAGCCTGGGCCCCAAAAGAAAGTTGACTGCGGAGGAAAGGGAAATACCGTCCAATACGGGAGGAAGGTTCAAAGGATGGCCATTGTGATAAATATGCGGGGGGGGGAAGGGGATGATTAATCAGACCAATGAGCCAGAACAGAGGGGCAAGTGAAAAAAGAACCAGGGGCGAACCGCCTTCCGGTGTTCGCGAGGAGAAAAGCCAGCATGAGCCCCGCTCTGCCCAGCGGGAAGGCAAAAATATCGGCAGAGGAAGAACGGTGGAAGAAAAATTATCGCGGGAGTAAGCCAGATTGCGGACAGCATGAAAATTAGCAAATGAAAGCCGGACGGGTCCGCTACAGAAAGCGTAATAAAAACTAATATTCAGCAACCACAAGGAAAAAAGGGGGACACCAACCAAAGAAAGCCTCCACTGACGGCCCACGACATAGGACAGGAACGATATTGACCCAGGCAGAAAAAAGGGTCGCCGCGTACTGATGTGAGGTAAAAGAGGGCAAAGGAAGAGTGCGGACGAAAAACCGGCGGGAAGTAACAGGAATGGGCGCGAAAGGAAATCGAGAACAAAAAAAAACAGCACCCGATTCTAGTGCAAAGGAGGCCACAGATTCCCAGGATCAGATTTGGTGGTTTGGGGGGGGGGGGGACGGGGAAGCGAACCGAAACGAAGGAACTCTATCGGCGTTTTCAGCAAAACATGAGGGGAAAGAGGGGAGGATGGGGACAGAGACCGGTAAACTCACGTACCTCAAAGTGATGACGTTTTTTTAGGGCCAAGCGCCATAGAAGCAAGGAAAAGAGAGGAGCTCCCGGGAGGAAGAAGTGTCAATCACCATGGTCCTCTTGTCCGTTTGCACGAAGGGAACGCACGAACAACGGAGGGAAAGGCGAAGCCAAACTCGGGTTCCCACCTTTCCGAGCGGGGCCAAAAAAAAAAGGCTAATGAGCAAGGCGACGAAAAGGAACCGAGGACTCAGAGACCACGGGAAGACTGGGACTGCAGCATAAAAAGATGGAAAGAGGCGGTGAAACGAAGCTCCAAAGCCCGCTGCGGAATCAAGGAGGAAAAAAGCGCACCAAGGGAGAGGCTCAAGGAAAGCAGCTAAAGCTGCTGAGAAGAAAGCGCAATTCGGAATGAGAGAGTGCTACGAAGGAAGGCCAAGTCCGCGGCCACAAAGGCAGCGGGCAAAAGGGGGGAACGCGTAAAAAAAAATCGAGGAAACGAAGGACTAGAATCCGCAGGGGAACCAGTCCGCCCCACGGATAAAGTGAACAACCGAAGCACCAATCCCTACCACCAGTTTTCAGACTCCGCAAACAGCCCGAAAGAGACCTCGTCCTCCAAATGGAGAAATATCGCCGTCAGAGAAGGACGTGCGAGATAGTGGGTGGGACGGCTGTCCGGGGGCGGGGGGGGAATCTTGTAGGCGGAACTAGAACAAAAAAAGAGAACTGGAAGGAGGAGGACTCGGTGCAAAGGAAGCCTAGAAGGAGGGAAGCTGAAGCAAAAGGGGTAAAAAGGGAAACGCGTTGCCCGAAGGCGATGGAGAACGAATATCCTGAACATCACGCGTGGAGTTGAAGCCCAAGAAAGGGGGTCGCGCATGGTCGGCGACAAGCGAGTACAGGCGGAAAAAGCGGGGATACAGCGTGACCGTTTCCAATCCGCCGGGGGAAAAAAATCGGCGGCGTGATATACAAATTAAAGAAGCCTGGGAAAAGGACTAAAAACGGGTTCCCGGAAGCACCATTCTGATTAACGAAAGGGAAAGGGGGAAAGAGAGCGGAATGGATGTTAAAAAACTCGATACACTTGTAACGTGCGGTTGAAAAGGGGGAAAAGAATCGTGCGGGAGGCTGGAAGGAAAGAAAAGGGCGAAGAAGAGGAGAAAGTACAACAAGCCAACCTCATTAACTACTAAAGGACGGGGAGAAAAAAACTGGGCCTCAAGAAACGCGAAAGAGGTAGAAAGACGAACAGGGTCATTGATAACACGATGGCTTAAAAAGAAGGAAAAAAGCCCCACCACGACAAGGCGAACTTCCCCCTTCCCGACTGTCGCGCGCACGGGGGGCATTCCGGGGGAGAGCGCGATGTCGAAGAAAGGTGGTAAACTCGAAGGAACCCTTTGCTTAACAACGGGCCAAATTGAAATGAATCCTGCACAGCCAAAGAAAAGAACCACGTCGGCCAGGAAGAGACGAGCTCGTAGGCTTTACGCCGCGAACAGAACCCGGCGAGGGGAAAGAGCAGATGTGAGAAACAAAGAGAAGAAGGTGCGCGAAAGGGGGAAAATCACTCACGACGAGCACGCACAAGCCTCGTCCCAGGAAGGGGAAATAAGCCGCGCATCAAAGAGGACAACAGGACGCCTCGAAATCGCGTGGGCGAAAGGGGAGCAGAAACCCTAAAGAGGGTAAAGCAGGTTTGACCTCCATAAACGACTACAACGGTGTGGGAAAGGGAAGCACTATCATTGTGGACGCAGACGATCGTGTCGGGGGAAAGTGCGAGAAAGGAAAATGACTCGTCAAAACGGGGGGGGGAATCGTAAAAGAAAATAGGTAAAAACCCTCGCATCCATGGTCGAAAGGAAAAAGAGAGGGGACCACCGAAACCAAGAAAACCGGAGCGCTGCACTCCCGGCATCGCTAAGACTAGAGAAAGTATCCAACGCGACGAAAAAGAAAGAACAGAACGCGTAAAGATTCGCCATCAGGCGTGGAGAGGAAGAGGCCAAAAATGACCTTGATAGAAGGAAGCGGGTTCTGAAAACTTCTCCAAAGAAACGCCTGAAAAATCAGCGAATTGACCAGCAAGAAAAGGACCACAAGCGGGAATAAAACAATAAACATGAAAGGTGAGACTGCCAGCCAGAAGAACTACCGGGAAGACGTCGCGTCGCCTCGTATAGAAAGGAAAGCTCGTTGGTGTGCTGAAGAAAAAGTAAGGAATACATGAGGAAGTCGAAAAAGGACAACACATCGTGGAGTGTTTTAAACAGAGCCCGACGCAACGTTGGCAGTAAACGTTCCAACAGGAAGAAAAAAGGTAAAGAGCAGTCACCTCGACGGGGGGATCTCCTCGGGACCAGCTTTAAAAGACATCACTGGGGACAGGGAACAAAAAAACCCGAAAAAATTCTCAAAGGGGAAACTGGCGGCTGCGCCCAGTAAAGAAGGAAACAGAAGGAAAAAAACAATCAGGTTACTGCAAATCGAAGTGCCAGATGCCCCGCTTTCTCAGGCGGCGAAATCAAGAAGCTGAGAGAGGCACAAGGGTTGCCTCCGAAAGGGGGGCCAAAGAGACCGTCCCTATTTACCAGGAAGATAAGGACATCCAGAAAGAGAAGCTGAAAAAAATGGCCGCTGGGACGAAAAGAACGGCATGTGCGACTCTCAAAAAACAAACCAAACTGAGGGGGAATCAGAGAAAAAAAAGAAAAGGTCGTCGAAAGGCCAAAAGAAAATTCGAGTTCGAGTACGATGACAATAAAGAAAAACGGAAAATGGACAAGTCAGCGAGCGGCGAAACACCGTAATCTCTTACTTACGGCCGAAAAAGGGAGAAGACTAATCGGACACCAAGAGTTTCCGGAAATTAAGGGAAGATATCCCCACAGCTTGCTGGGAAAAGCCGATTCCAGTGGGCAACTACGTGGTTCAAGTTCAAACAAGGACCGGCCGGTAAAACTGAGTAATCTGAGGAAAAAAGGTCAACAACCGGGACGCTGCGAAATTAGCAAGAGGGCAACAGGGTGGAAGTAAAACTAATTCCACAAACGGCGGCGTGAACAAAGAGAGACAAAAAACAATGGAAAAAGTTTTCGAAAAGTAAAAGGTAAAATGTCCTCCGAGTCCTTTGCAGATCAAACCACACACGTAGCTGCCTGGTTTAGAAAGAACTACTGAGCTACTGGATTCCGGGGGCACTTCAGGAAAGTGGGGGAAGAGGGGGAACACGCCAGATCACATAGGGAATGAAAAGAAAATCATGACACGCGCGTGCTGCACTATGCCGGGCTTTTACTTAACGACAGACGGGGGGACAGGAAGGAACAAGCTAAAGCAGGGGGAGGTAAAAGCCGGCGCTTGGTCTAAAGTCACGGAAGACGTCGATCAACGAACAAAAGCATGGCTGAAAGAAAGAAGCTCTGGCCGAAAGGTCGTTCACCTCGAAAAGTATAATCGAGAAAATGCCGGCCTCGAGAAATGCCCGCTGACCTGGGCCCGGGGCTGGTCAGGAAATAACTTGACGGCGACCATCCGGGAAACGAGTGGGAAAGAGTTGCAGAAACGATTAAACGAATCGGAACGGCAAGTCCGGCGAAGCAAAGGCCACACAGAAGAAGGCGAGGAACGAAAGAACAAAAGAGAAACCAACACCCACGCAGGGGGAGGGCGCGGGAAGCTAGGGAAAAGGACTGGAAAAAAAAAAAGGGGAAACGCCTCGCGAAAAACACTAGACTCTTGCGAGAGGGTCGGCGAGGGGAAAGGACGCAGAGGAAAAAAACGGGTCCTTAGGAGTCGATAAACTCGCCGTCGTGATTTTGAAAAATGATCAAAGAAGGGAGTAAAGGGCAACTTCCAGATCCAAGTGAAAAGCCGAAGGGTAAAGAGAGAGAATTGAAAAAGACTAACCGAGGAAAACAGGTCGCGGAAGCCCGACGAGGGGTAGTGCAGTTTCCGAGTCAATGGAAGCTGAGGGCCTTGTGAAGACCGGCGGAAAGTCCTAACAGAGGTGAAGAAATAGCCGAAAGCCCGGACGCCCAACCGGACGCCGCAGAAATACAGTTTAATACTCGGAAAAGGGGAGGGGTTGGAAGGGGGACAAAAGAGTGAGCAGAGGGTCTAAAACTGCAAAGGATCAAGGTAAGGAGAGAACCTAGAAAAGTTCGCCGACCATGGGTTGAATGAGAAGTCTCGAGAGGGGAAGTCTGCCGGGAGTTCGGCCGTATTCGCTACCCCGGAAGGGGCCGCGGGTTCGGTAAGCCAAAGCCGCGATCTCGTGCCGGGACCTGGAGACAACGCAACGACTGAAACTAAGAATAAGAAAAGCAAGGGGTCCCGCGAAGGCCTGCGGGGAGGGCCAGAATTACAAGGAAAGTAACGGACGAGAGTGAGAAAGGGAGAGTCCAACGTGTTCCCCGGATCAAAGGCCCGCCAGGAGGAGTGCCACAAAAAAAGACAGCGAGCGAAAAAAACGATTGAAACAATTAAAGCCAGGGAAACGTGGGATGAAGACAGCGAGAGGCACAAAGCAGTCTGTGGGAAAAGAATAAGGTTACGGCAAGGAGTAAAAAAGGGAGAGAACCATCGCTCGAAAACAAGCGGAGTATTCAAAAAGGAAAACAAAGAAGAGAAAGGAGCAGGGGGAGTTTGTCGCCACACGATCAGACACGAGATGATGGAAAAGAGTACATTCCGCCATACACGAAGGGAAACCCTGACCCAGGCAGAAAGGAAAAAAAATCGAGGAAAAAAACCCCTTAACGCATGAACGAAACTCAGGGGGAGAAAGGAAAGCGAGAATCGAAAGAAAGCGGAGGTGTGACGAAGGGGAAAAAGTAGGGGAGAAGGGAGGTAAATGGGGAGGTCTGGAATACACGTGGGCTACTCTTACCAAGGCCTACATGCGAGAGGACGCGTTTGGGAATTAGGGTAAGTCGCCTATAACTCCTCATGCAAGTAAAAAGGAAGTGGTCACGGCTCCATGAGGGAACTTCCTCATACGAAAGCATGAGAAGGAGAATACAGCGCCGGAGTTAAAGCAAGGAGCAAATACAAGCCCGTTTTGAAGGCGTTAAGAAGGATACGAAGACGAGCTGGAGTTCCGCAAAAGGGTTGGCACGATTTTTGAATAGGGGGAAAGCTGAAGGGAAAGAAAAAAGCTGAAAAAAGGGGTCCGGTGAACGGATCGGAGAAAGACGCGAAGGCGCGGGTTCTGAAAAAGATCACAAAAGGGTGGCCACGGCAGGGGAAGCAAAAGAGAGACTTGTCCAGGAAGATTTCAAGGGAGCGCCGCGCACGGGAAAAAAGAGGAATGTGGAAATACTATAGGGCTTGCGAGAGAAGAAAAAAAATCATCGGAGCCTCTCGGAGGCTATGGTGGCTTTGAAAAAGAAGACACGCTCAAGGGGAAGGAGAGAATGAGAAAACGGGACCACCGCCCTGAGAAGGAATGTGCGATGAAAAAAGAAGATGGGGGAGAGTCAAGGAGCCGGCTATTCTCCCCTCGAATGATGAGGGACGGGACGCCCGGTCAAGAAATTCCCTCAAGGAATCGGATGGTGAGGGACGACTCCGAAAGTGGTGACCACTGAGAATGCCCCATGCTACGTCCCTTGGGGGTCCGCAAGGCATCCAAGACAAAAGAGACGGACCAAGAAAGCTGGACCGAAAGGCATTAAGCGTCCGAACACAGCTGAGACGATCAGAAGCCTAGCGGAAGAATGTGCAGGGAAGAGAGGAGGTCAAGTCAGTGGTATCTCCAAGGTAAGATAAGCGGACAACAGGGGTGGGAAAAAGGAAAAGGTGGTCTAGGGGGAAGAAGCGTCCGTTTTCAGGGAAGAAGAACTGCTCGCCAGAGGAGAAACGAGATCGTCTATGAAAAAACGGCAAAGAACGTAAAGAACCGGAGAGGGGGGTTGGGTCACCGTGAGATTGCCGTCGCGGATTCCGAAGGGAGAGGGGGGGGGCAGGCAGGCCAGACGGGCTTGAGCTCTCCGGGGGGGGTTCTTTAGAAGAGAAGATGAGCTGGAACGGAAGAAAGAAGTGCAGAAAAAAAGAAGAACCGCCGGAAACCCACGAAGAGGAAATTGCACCGCCGCCTAGAAACGGGAAAAGCACGAAACAGAGCACTTTTAGGGAATCACCGCCCGGAACGGACCTGAAGGGGTTCGAGGTTTAACCCAGAAGGAAAAATCGGGGCGAAAAAGGAGAAACCACCGCAGAGGAAGGGAAAGCACGACCACAAGAGAAAAAAAACGGCAATTCTTCGCCCTACGGCCCGGTCCGCTTGCGGAGGAACGGAAAAGAAATCAAAACGAACACCGGGGCACAACGGAGGGATGGCGTCAATCGGGCGAGCAAGGAACCAGGTTTCATGTAAACGTTAATAGCAAAGGGAGGTTAAAGAGAACTGAGAAGGCAAACCGAAGAACGAGAAATCAAGGGTGATGAAAAGGAATAACTGATCAACTAATTCTCAAGCTCTGCCCCGAGAGACGTCCACTAGGGAAGGAGGCAAGAGCATGTCATGGCGGTATTTATCCGCATGCGCAAACGCTGGAGATGCGACGAAAGAAGCTCACGGCCGAGGAAACGCGACATACGGAATAGATAAAAAACAAAGAGGAGGAGGAGAGATCTGAGCCGTAGCGGGATCGAGGAACGTGGAACGGAGCAAAAAAGGACAAGAGCCACGTCCGTGGGCAAGAGGAGACCAAAGAAGATTCATTTTTCTCCGAATCCAAACGCGAAGGAGAGAAGGGGAACAAGGGGAGCGTCCTTGCCTTCACTAGGAGCCGGAGAGCAGACACCGCTGGACCGGCGAAGCGGTAAGGAATAAAGGCAGCGAGATAAACATCAGTGTATCTTGTCAGACAAGGCTTTACGAGGGAAAAGCGGGATAAAAAGGAGAAGCCTCCGCTGAACCTCGTGGTGGGGAAGCGAATGAGGATGGCCCGGTACCGGCGAGCCGCAAAGAGAAGGACACCGGGGGGAATCCCGAAAGACGAAAAGTCGTCTGGGAAAAGGGTTTGGAACACGAAACGACTATTAAGAAGGTGAGCAACCGAAAAAGTGTCAAACTTACGTCTTTTACGTAGACGCAAGACAGTCGCATAGTACGGCGGAACGGGTGTGGGTTACGACGGAAAAAGGAAGGGGGGCGAGAGGGGGTGGCAGGCGGTGAATGAGTTACGTGGCTCTAAAGCACGGGAGCGCACGCATCGTCATAAGGACTAAGACGTCGACGTTGAAAAGTTCGCGCCTGCGGGAAAAGCCCTCAAAGCAGCAAAACTCGCCAACGGGAACAAACGAAGACGTTGCCGAGGCAAGGAAATACTCGCTGATCGACAATAGGCAAAGGGATTATCAAAAAGGAAGAGAAGAAGAACTAGGAGCCCTCACACCGTCTGTGCCGCAAGAACGTGAAAACGGGCTCGCCAAGAAGAAAACAAGATGCGTCACAAGAATGCAGGGAAAAGGGCTTTTTCGAACAAGGAGGTCGCCGGCGGAAGCTGAGGTCCAGATAGGGTCCAGGAAGGGGCGGCCGACCGCGGTCGAACCTGTTGTCTAGTGCCAAAAGGAAACTGAGAGCTCAAACCAGACCCGACTGCAACGAAATAGGCCTTAGAAAGGAAAACCAAAGAAAGAGGCGAAAGAGGGCGCCAGAGGCCTCGACGGCCCCTTGCCGAACCTCGGATAGCGGGGGGTCACACAGACCCAGACAGAAATGCAGGCTCCCTCCCGGACGGAAGGAGACACAAACTCGAAGGGGAACTTGGAAAGGGGCCCGAATAGAAGAAAAAACCTGATAGGGCAAAAAAAAAATACGTCAGATCACAAGAGTCCCAGAAGGTCGGGGGGCGAGGGGAAGGCTAGGACCGCCTACGAAACGCGAACGCGCGCCAAGCAAGGTGAGAGGTAACACATGTTCCAAAAGCCTTTGTCCTAACCACCGCTCTACGGGACGGAAAGAAAAGGAAAGAACACAACGAAAAGAGCGGGAAGTCGGGCAGCATATTGAACAGCGGGCAATCGCTTTGTCAAGGCGGAACGATCAACCAACTCAGTAACGCCAAGCTTAACTAAGCACGCTGAAAAGGCTGCTCAAGGAGCGCCAAAGGAGGCTGAGATCCAAACTCGTAATGAGAAGCCAGATAAAAAGCATGAGCACCGTGAAAAATGCGCAGAAAGAATCAGTAGTCATCGTTCAGGAAGAACGCGGAGGACGATCGGAAGACAAAGAAGGGGGAAGACGGAAAGAGAACGTCGGAAAGGGAAAACGTGTATGATTCGATGTAAGGGGCGAGAGCCCCGACTCCACCAGTTGAGCTGAACAAAACCATCGAAAGGGAGCGACCTAGGAAATCGGGAACGGGAGGGATTAAATGACGAGGGTCCAAGCGTGACCGGAAGCGATCTTTTTCGACGGGCTGCCGGGGTCAGGTGGGGAACCTCGTTGTACGAGAGAACAGGGGAAAAAAAAGACTACTGAACGACGTGCGGGGAGGGGGGAACTAGGTGGACCTCAGGATGACGAAGGCGTGGGCGGCCAGAAAAAACATCTGGAAAAGACAAGAGGGGTTGCCGAGCGAGGGGCTACGACTCGTGAACGAGACTGACCAAGAAGGAACGAGGGGAATTCGTTCCACAGAATCGTCTCGCTCTGAGAAAGAGAGATCCCTTCGGTCCACATCGTGAAAGAGGGGGGGGCGGGACGGACCGCGAGAGGGCTGCGGGGGAGCCTAGAGGGCTATCGACGAGCGGTACTAAGGGAACGGAAGTGCAAGAGTCCAACCGGGGGGGTTCCGATTCGTCAGATCTGAAGAGTTCAAGAGACGTAGTAAAGCTAAGACAAGGGGAGTACAGCAGAGTCAGAATTTGAAAGAATTCAGGGCGGGTTGAGAGGGTAGCACCCCGACGTGGCGGAGAAGGAAAAAACGCACGGCCCGCTGTGACGGAGCCCCTCAATAAACTAAAAAAGCACCGCAGAGAAAGAAGAGCCATCTAAAAAAAAAGGCTAAAGGCGAACTCGAAAGGTTGCGATCGGAAGCGAGCGGGGAGTTTTAGGGAGAGAACTCAAGCGACCCCTGCCCCAACACGACCTGGAGGCGGGGATGAAAAAGAGGGAGACTATATCACCGGTTGGAGTGCGAGCGCGCCGATTAGAAGGGAAGCAGTGGACTAGGACAAAGCCGGTGGAATGTTCACAAGGGAAAGCAGCGGTCCCATAATCTGACCGGAAAGACGAAATCGTCCGGCCTTAAGAGGTCGTTAGCCACCTAATGAAATACGCAGGGAAAAAACCAAAACACACACAAAACGAAACAACCAAAAAAAATAAAATGAAAAAAAACACCACAAAACACAACGAAAACAATTAACAGAAAAAAGCAAACGACATGGAGGAGAGAAAGGTGGAATAAAATCACTCTCGGAAGCTCGAGAACGCGAAATAGGGGAGGAGAAAGCTCAAAAGTGCCCACTGCCCGGCGGCGCGTGGGAGAAGCGCGGGCGAACCCTCTAGGATAAAAGTAACAATCAGGACGACACAAGGGGGGTCTGCATCAGCGAATGTAGGGAGATCGTGAACCTAAGATATTGTCGTTCCCCCCTTGCTCAGGACCGACCGTTCCGCGTAGTGGAAACGAAAAGAGGTTTATCACAAGAGAGAAATATGTCCTCCGGGACCAATCGACACCGGAAAGAGCGGAAAAACAAACCCAAAAACAGAAAACAAACACAGAACACACACAAAAAACTACCATCAGGCCGGGGCCATAAGAGCAAATCAGAAATCTCCTCTCCAAAGCGACCGAACATCAAGGGCCCTCAGCGGAGAGCAAGTCTGAGCCAGCATGGTTGGAGGATCGACGAACGTGTCCAAAGGGGAACTTCCCTACAGACGGAAATCTTATCAAAAGCAGCGAGCAGACTAACCTGCAAAAGGAAGGAAACCAGCCCAGACAGACGCGCACAAGAAGGAAGAAGTTGTAACAAATGGGTAAGGGAGCTCGATGCCGAAAAAGGAAAACCCACAAGACCACCAGTACTCGGGCCACGAGAACTAGTTTGGGGTACTTATCTCAAGAGGGAAGGAAATACAAAGGGACCGAACCAGAGGTCGGTTCAAGCGAATCGAGGGACGCCCTCACGTGGAGTGAATTCACTCCGTCAAGCACCTGGGCCAACGAGTGCCGCCAAGGGGTGAGCAGGCGAAACTAGGAAGAGTGACGGGTCCATTCCTTGGGTGTACGGGACCGCAAAAAACAGAATGCCGCGTGGACCACGGAAGAGAGGAAACGCATACCGGCTGAACGAATTAAATCCTAAAACAAAGGTACTTCCAACCAGGGCCAGGGGGGCCGAAGAACCTGAAGAAAGGATCGGAAGGGGGGCAGAAGCTCGAGAGAAAAAGGGGACCTAATGGCCAAATATTCGAAGAAGAGGAAAAAGGAAGGGTCGCCAGTCTTCAAGCAGAGAAGCGAAATGAAAGGACTCGCAGCGCGCAGGGACACGAACCTCCTGGATGATCGAGAACAACAACACAACCTGAGAGGATGAAAAAAAAAGAAGAAAGAAGAAGGCGGGGAGTACAGAAGCAACGAGGAGGGAAGGAAAAAAAAAAGGAGAAGACAAGAAGAAACTCGGAAGGTCCGGATGTCAAAAGGCGATACAGGCAAGTTCCCCGCCCATGGAAAATGCATTCCATACTCCTGAGAGGGCACTCGCAAAAGAGGAAGAAAGGCTTGAATGGAGAAATCCAGGGAAGGGATACAGATTCCCGGGGTTAAGAAGAGAAGAACGGGGGGGCGTCAAAGTCAACCTGCAAACAAGGCAAGCTGCCGGGAATCGGAGGGACATGCAAAAGAAAAGAGCAGCTTCAAAGGTGGGCCGACGGGGTGGAACAGTGAATGAACCCACGTGCAGGTTGCAAAGAAGGCGCGAAACCACAATGAACATTTTCTTCGACCCAGACGGGGATTGATCGGCGTAGGTACAAGAAAAAAAAAACTGACAGTCCATTCAATACGAAATAGATCCCAGGTCCAGCTACGGATCCGTGATTTCGACCGGAGGGATAGGGCACGCCAAAGGAAGAATTAAGCTTGCATAATGCACGAGGAAAGACACGACGTGAAAACGGGTCCCTAGGGGAAAGGAAAAAGTGGTTTCAACCCTTCCTGACTGACGATGTCTAGGGTCTCCAGAACGGAGAAGTCAAGGAGGGCCAAGGGGAATTAGCGGGGAACCGAACATGCTTGAGGAAGCGCATACGCGCTGCGGCTCTAACAGGATTGTTAAGGGCAGAACTACGGAGAAGAGAAGAGGGAGCGATGCCCGGCCTAGAGTAACTTTCCGCTGCAATTGGTAACATGTGGCGGCGGGTCTAGCAAAGACCAAGAAGCGAGGGATACCAGAGGGACGGTTCCGAGGAAAAAATGCGAACGATAAGGCGAAGAAAAGACACGGAAAAACAGAGTCACTCGATCGGGGACATCGAAGAGCGGATGCAAAGGAAACAACGGGATTGGGGAATGAACTATTAAACGATCTGTACTCCCGAAAGGGTGACGAACGCGGAGGGAAACAGCGCCAGCGAAGAGGGAAGATGTAAGCGGGGAACCGCAAGACAATAATCGCGGTCCCAATGAGAGAAGCGACAGCGAAGAGGTCGTGTAGGAACACACGGCGAAACCTCACTTTCGGGGAATCCTGGAGATTCGGAAAAGGGGGGGAAACTAGACGGGCTGACCGAGAAGGGCCTCCTCGAAGCCAAAGCGCGAAGCCAGAGTCGTCGGGAAAAGGGAATAGATTTGGGAAGCTGCGGTCCCTTAAGCCCCGGCGGAAGGAAGGCGTAAAGAGTGCCCATAGGGAACAGACGGTAACGCCGACGAAACGGCGAGCGCACAGAGGCTGGAAGACATTCTCAATGGCCCGTGTTCCGTTGGTATCAAATCTTTGTCCTCCAAATTCAAAAAAGAATCGCCGTGAAGGACCGATCAAGAGAGTCGACGAACAAGTTTGGGGAGCACCATACTAAACGTTAAACAACTGGTGGGGGGCTTTTAGTCGTCTTGAGAAAAGCCAAGAGAGGGAACCCGCGGGGGAGGTCAAGGCCCGGACGAAGAAAGAAAGGGAGGAGGCAAGGAAAATTCTCAGCTTCCAGTTAAAAAACTCTATGACATGAGGACACAACAACCAGCGAGGAGGTTCGAGGACTAGGTAAGTAAATCAAGAGATGAAACTAAGCTTGACACCCGCGTACGCTCTGGAAGCACGAGAGTGTGCCGGGGAAGACCTCACGCCCGCGAGAAGTCAAAAACCAATCTATCTAGAAAACCGTACGCTCATCACGATGGACCCGGGGGGAGGGGAGAATCAAGGCGAGAAAAGGACAGAAAAGAATCTGGGGTGGGGAGAAAAATTGTTTTCCGAAATTAAGAAAGAGGTACACGGCAAAGTCAGAACGAAAAAGACCCCCAGCGACACATTTATTCCCAAGAGAAACCGTCCGAAGCGCATGAAAAAGGTCCCCCGCACGAAATCGAAACTCGTCAGAAAGAGGAGGTTTATAACTACGAATTCAGCCGAAAATGAAAAAAGGACAAAACAGCCGTCAGAAAAAGAAATTAGGCACTCCTTACGCGATTGGGATAAGACAGGGCGAGGGGGAGAGGAAAGAAGAAAGTCCTAAATGTCAACTTTATTTCGGCCGAACGGGGGGGAGGAAGGGGATGCAAGAGTGGAAAAACGAGCGGGCCGAAAACGTGGAGATCCTAACAGGCGACAGAAAGACAAGGAGAAATTTTGCGTCTAAAGTCGGCGCCGGAGGGGGTTCAAGCACAGTTCCGATGATGGGGGGAAGCTGAAGCACGGGGCACGGTGAGAAGGCGAGGCAAAGGCAAAGCACTGCGAAAGAGGGAACGCGCGGCGCAGACAAATGAACCTTTGCGTTGCTGAGTCAGAAGGAGCCGAACCCAGAGGGGCAGTCGGGCCCGCACAAGTGGGACGCAAGCAATGGAAAGGGCTGAGGCAAGAAAAAGAGAGTTGGAAAGAGTGCTTATTCTAAGGGAAGACGAGAAGTCGAAAAAAAGGGGGGTACAAGGATAGAGGACACAAGTGTGGACCAAAAGAGCCTCGGGAAGACCATCTGCTCATCTCGGACGGTAAAACGGCTTCAAAAAAGAGACGCGCAAAACAATTACGTGAATAGGAAATCAGGGCCCGATGGAGGGCAGGCGAGATCGAATCGCTCCTGCCTTTAATGCAAAAGAAGAGGCTCAGGAGGAGGAAGTCCGCTGGACCAGCCTCAAAATGGCAGGTACGAAACTGGGCGGGAAACACGCGAGCGAGGAAGCAGCCCGCGCTGATCTCCAGCTTCGAAATGAGCTGGGACGCGTCAGAACCAAAGAATTCGAAAGCCACTCGTTTGTTGGAGAGGGAGGAAAGGGTGTAATCCCGAAAAAAGATACGGGAAAGAGTCTCCGCGCGCAAGAACGCACTCTTTAACACGACCGGAAAGATTACCCTCAAGAAAGTCCTTACTGAGAAAGAAAGTTCTTTTTAAATCCTCGACCGTTATAAGTTTGGCAGGGGACTAGAGGGCGGTTTGACCGGAGGGGGACGCCAACCCCCCGTTTAACTGAGGGGGAGAACGCCTGAGGGAAAGAGGGACTTGCTGGCCGGCGGACGGGAATGTGAATAATGAACTTTACCCCATCTTGTTCAGTCAGAGAGATCAATCAAGACACGGAAACCAGTAAGGAAGGACAAACAGAGTGGAAAAGTAGAGGATCGCGGGTATGCACAAAAAGCGGTGCGCCCCCAGGCAGAGAACGGAAATGGGCTGGTCTTGTGACGACGCGGGTTTGGACAAAAAGAGGACTTTGGGAGGACAGATGCGTGAGGTACCAAATAAAGCACAGAAGAACCCCTATCTTAGCAATGCCATCGAAGAAAATAAAACCACAAAACCTCCAGGCGGGAACGTTCGGACGCCGGGGGAAAGGGGGGGGGGGGGGGGGTGAGGGAACGAGCCGCTGTTCCGTGACCCAGAGGGGGGAAAGAAAACGAACGTCGGTGCAAACAGATGGGAAAAAGAGGCGGCCGGACAAGAAAAAACATGCGATCGAGGCCGGAATTCCATGGCGCCCACGGTCAAGGGAAGCCGGATCGCAGCCACGGTACATCACGGAGACCAAACAAGATCGTCCTGGCGGTTCAGGACGCAAAAATCCCGAACCGGGGTAAGAACCTTAAGGGTCGAAAGAAACTGGTCGAGGAAATCGAGAAGCCAGGGAGCCGAACTTCTGACGGAAGGAAAAGTAAGGGTGCTGGAAAGGGATAAGAAGGGGGAAGGGAAACTTAAATAGCTACCGAGCTTTCGCGCGGGAGGCAAAAAAGGGAATGCGTGCGGTAGAATTGCGAGGGCCAACGAAAGGCTAGTCGAAGAGGAAGCGACCCTCAAATAAAATAAGATACGGGGAAAGACGAGATAGACGTAAAAGAAAAACAAGGGATGAGGAGGAAAAAAGGGCAATGATGCCGAAGAATGAAGCCCGTGAGCTGCAAATAGGCGAAGAAGCGGGAACGTTGAAGAGCCGTAAAGAACCGAAAGAAATGATGAAAACCTGGCTAAGAAGACCGATCAAATATCCGAATAGATCACGATCAAGGAAAGTCTGAGAAGAGTAGGGGCGGATCAACACCGGGAGTAAAATCTAAAAACCGTAGGAAGGTTCTGTCACTCATACAGCGCCGATCAAACGAAAGTGCGAAATAAAAAAAGGCAGAACATGGTTTCTGACTCGTACGGAACCATGACACATCCAGACGCGGCAAAAAAGGGTCATAACGATGGGGGTCCCGTGGACGTCGATACCAAACGGAAATACGATGCTAATAAAAACCTCCAGCGATCGAAGGTGGTCACGGTCCCTGGACGGCCCCTCAAGGGGGGGGTCCGATAAGTGAAAGATTT
>Ga0179593_1308973_pt1 | contig 19370 bp, 20 predicted proteins | sample CZODoug2_1_08_16_FD_185931 | JGI IMG/M metagenome (GOLD analysis project Ga0179593, IMG submission 185931) | Vadose zone soil fungal communities from Angelo Coast Range Reserve, California, USA - CZODoug2_1_08_16fungal (PacBio error correction) | ecosystem: Environmental > Terrestrial > Soil >...
TATTTAAAGGGAAGAGCAGAGACGAATCAAAACCAAACAGTAGGAAGAGATAGGGTCCTTGGAAACACCATGATGGGGCGCGAAACTGGCAAAGGACATAGAAGAAGGCACTGACATGAGGAGCAAGAGTCTTCCGCAAGACCGGTGATCGAAAAGGACTCACCGAATCAGAAAGAGCGGACCACGTTTCGGAGGGGGGGGGGAATTGAACAACGGCGATCGCCAACACAAAGTGCCAAACCGAACTCGGGAAAAAATCGAAATCGGTATGCTGCAGAACGCGGACGTCCTGTGGAGAAACAAAAAGGTTGGCTAAAAATTGAAGGAGAAAGCGATTGTTTTCGGATTTATGAGTCCGGAAAGCCGCAGCTTTTGGGGTAGAGGAGAGGGAAAAACCGATGAAAGCAAACGCACGGCAAAGAAAACTTCAACGGCGAACAGTAAGGGGAGATTCGTCAGGTGGGGAACAGGGCAGAAAAAATGAAGGAGATCGGAGCAGGACAGCCCGGTGTCTTAGCAGCGACAAACCCCATGCGGCAAGCGTGGAAAATGGTCAGGGGAGGGGCCCGTACGCAGAAAAACACCTGGATAGTGAAGGGTATCTCGACACGCCGAAAGACGCACATGGCGGTGTTACTAAATGAATGGAAATATTCCACAAAAAGAGGAAGACAGCCACGGCTCGAAAAACGAGGGGATCCTTGGCTCAGCCCGCACGGGATAAGCTTCAGGGGAAGGCGCCGTTGTGGTCCCTCAACTCACAGAAAAATCAAACAACTTCACACGCAGAGAATATCTTGTGACGCCCTAAGACTGAATCGGAACGAGGTCCCTCCAGTCTGCGACGGTTTCGCAAGCAGTATGAAAGTGGACCGGTGAGGATTTTGAGCCCAGCCAAGGTAATCGGGGAATATGCGGGTTCAAAAATGGGAGTCCAGAGGACGCAAGGAAGGAGAAAGGGATATGAGACGACAAGACCTCGAACGGTCGATGGAAAAATTTCTAACAGAAGTTCGATGAAGAAAGAGGGTTTCCGAAGGGAGAGCGGCTGAGAACTGGAAATCCTCCCAACCTTGGCGCTCAGAGTGTGCGCGCAGCCTCATGCCGTCTGATAAGCAACCCGGAGGAACGGGTCCCAAACTGGGGCGTATTAAGCCGGATGGCATGCACGTTAAAAGGAGAATAAAGAAAACCGGCTGGAGCCTCTGCTTACATCCCGGATCCCCAGGGGGGGAACGTATCAGAGAGGCAGAATTCCTTCCATAGGGCTGCATCTAGGAACGCGCCCTAATTATTTGCGGGGAAGGAGACGAAAACATTGGAATAAGCGGCGAGTTTCTCACGGAGAACAATGGGTACGAAAAGAATACTAAACTTGTCGCATTGGGATAGTTCGCAAAGACGAAAGACTGCCCGCCCGGGGAAATTGATAGTCACTCGAGAGAGCCGCATGGACGGGGCTCTCAAAGAGGCTACGCGAAACAAGCGCATCGAGCAACACAAAAAAAGAAACGGGGATGCAAGGGAAGAGGGGGAGGCATCGGTGGATTGAATGAACGCGCGTAAGAAAAGAGAAGCTTCGACCGCTAGGAGGATTTCGCACTGGGTCAGTTGGGATGCACGGCTGGAATGTAAACGCGAAGACTGAAGAACTCTTGGAGGGAGTTTTCGAAAATTTGTTCTAACAGAAGATGGACCTCGCGGAGCGCGTCGTTCGAAGAATAGGTCGGGCAAAGGATCATGAAATACGGAAATGATTTATGGGCATGAAACGGGACTCGCGGCTCGAAGTCTAGGTTTGGCTTCCAATCAGCCAGTGAAGGTCTTTGAAGGTGGCATGACGGGAGGTAAGCATGACAGCGACGCAGTAAGATAACTCCGTGGGGGAAGAGGACCAGATGCAAAAAAATGGACACCACATCTCTCAAAACGCAGGGAGCACCAATCTAGGGCAGGTTAGAAAGGTGCAACCGGCTAGAACTGAGCAAAAATGCGATGGGCGAAGAAAAGGCGCGTCCATGGGGGAAGCCACCCTAGAGAGGGGAGGACACACTCTTTCAGGCATTGAGTCGAAGGGAGAGTTTACGCAAATCTCAGCGTCAAAAGGAACAGCGTATCAACCAGCCATCGCTGGACGAAGACAGGCAGGGTCAAAAAAACGGAAAAAAAACGTCGGAGGAACCATGCGCACAAAGGGTGCTGCGGGCGAGGGGAAAGGCCGCGGAAGTAAGAAGACTGACCAAGGAGACTTGATTGAGGTCACTGTTATAATCCACCTTATAGGCAGGCTTGTTGTTGGAGAATGCCAAGTGGCCTTTTGGGAACAGGGGGCGAGATAAGGAGAAGAGGAAGCGAGGATCGCGTCATTTCTCTAATAGTTTCAATTCTTACGGCTCTTGCGGGAGGTAGGGATACTGGGAATGTGGGGGTTAGAAAAATATTAATCGAGACGCAGTCTCTTCATTTCGTAAAATGAAAGCAGCCGGAGGGGCTTATGGATCGAAGAACAAAAATTTAGATGGCTGGTAAAGGGGTAGGAATGAAACTACACAGACGAAATTGGGAAGTCGGGGGGGGGGTTCGCTGCGAAGGAAAACTGCAAAGCTTGCAGTGAAATAATTGTTGGGGGGGAAGAGGGTTCGAAAATATAGAGAACTGGGCAAAACTCAGATCACTGCCGGGCTCGGTTAGGAGCAGTTTGCTAGGAGCTTGGGAACTTCTCTAAAAGAGACAAACGGATATAAGACTTATTTAAAAAACAGAAAGGGGATTTCATCTCAAAAAGGGGCTTGGTTCTCTCCCGGAAATTTAGAAATTGGAAGAAAAAGTCGTAGCTATATCGAAAAGGGTGGGTTTAAGGGGGCGCATCAGGATGGTCCTGGGAGAGAAAAACCAAGCAAGAAAGGAAGGAACGGTAGTCCGATTCCCAAAATTAAGCTTCGCGGGATCAGAGGACGGGTATTATCAAATTGCATGGCAGAGGAAAGTACAGCAGGGAAGAAAAGGAAAGTGGAAGGTCATCTTGACTTTGCCAGGCTAAGCCGGAAAACCACAACCAACTAATTTCGCAAAGGGAAGGCAAACAAATGGGACAACTGCATGGAAAGGTTTAAAATCCTGACATCCAGGGTCAATCTTCAATAAAGATTAAAATAATAGAGAGAAAATCAAAAACGGAGGGAGAGGAAGTTAGAATGTGGATATTATTATGTAATGTCGAGCAAAGTTTATTGCTTTCTCTTGGGGTAACCAGGGGCTGCGGCGGCGAAATCCATATGCAACTGGACAAGTAAAGAGGAACGTAACAAAGCCCGCCCTGCAGGGCAGAGGTGATCAATTGTATCCTCAAAGAAGAAAGGATAAGAGAGGGGCACCTTCAAGGGGAAAAGACGGAGGACAGACCAACTGCGATGCACAAACATTTGCCGGGTGAAATAGAACAGATGGAAGGTAACAAAAGACGAGATAATTGCCGGGAACGCGAGAAAAGGGGTCGTACAACTAAAAAAGCCAGCTGAGCGACGGGGGGAGGCGCTATCCGGTGGGGACGAAGCAGAATGTTTGGGTTAAAATAGTTAAAGCACCAGTTAAGAAACTGGACTCCTACCGAAAGAGGACCAGTAAATGGGGGGAAGCACAGGGTTCAGGGTGGTTAACGTTTTAGAGTCACAAGTCCAAACACTCTCAACTGGAAGTCCAGCCCTGGGGTAGGTGCGAGACAAAAAAGAAAGCAAAACGGGCGAAATTCTGTGGTAGCTGCTGTTTAAATTGCAAATAAACAGAGAGGGGGAAAAACGGATGTAAACGCGAAGGATGGTAGATCGCGCTGCACGAGGGGGGGAAAAAGAGCAAAGTGAGATGTTTAGGAGACACTTCGAAATGCCTAAACCCATCGGCATATGAAAGAGAGGACGCCTATAAAGGGGGGGAGATCTCCTGGAGATAGCCTACGTTGTCACACTATCATCCCTAATCCAAAACCAAAACTCAAAGGGATGGGGCCCTAAAAAGAGGGCCAAAAGGGGATACTGTTCGGGGGAATAATGAAAGGGAATCGCGCAGACCTCGCGCCAGAAGCGGGAACATCTTCTCGAGGCCCTGAATGGGATAGGAACTCTTGGGACTGGGAGAGGAGTTCTTTGGGGTGGGTTTTGTTGTGTGTGAATGGGGAAATCGAGGTCAGGCTACTCAACAGTCGGAAGGCGCAAGGACACCTCAGCAAGAGAGATCTGAAACCAGGCTGAACCTGGAAGGAAATTCATAATTCACGAATCCGGTGCTCGAACGGCTAGCTCGCACAGATCAAACCCACCAACAAGTGTAACTCAGAACCATTGGCCACGGCCTCGGTGGCGGTCATACAGCATTCAATAATGTTAACACCTGCGAAGGATGGGGGGAAGACGGACCTTAAGGAATCGTAAGAACTTTCCGAAAGGGTGAAGCGCTCATACGCCTTTTCGAGAATGGGGGGTGTTTTGTGCTTAAAGAGTAAATATCACTCAGAAGCCACTTGAAAAAAACCTAATTGGATGCGCGAAAGGAGGGAAGAACTACGCGAATTTTTAATCAGGGAAGGTTCCAAGAAGAAGGAGGAGAAAAGTGAGTGACGAACTAAAAACTCTGGGTACATTGTAGTGTAATTGGACCGTTGTATGCGAGTTCGACCATTCCCGCTACAAAAGAGGAAACATTGGGAGACGGGAAGAGAAAAGGATTGCGACTTTCTTGAGACATAAATATCGAAAATTAACCAGATCCTCTCAAAAAGAGAAAAGAGCAGGGAATTCATCGTAAGACTAGCCAAAGCAAGGAGGAATCGAGAGCGGACCGCGGATCTTCGCACAGGGGACAGAGTCAGGAATGAGGGGGCAATGCCGGAAAAGATTTTTAACCCGACGAAAAGGGTAAATCTAAGCGGAGTGGGGAGGTGGGGGAGCAGGAATCGCCGCATATACATAGGGGGCCGTACAGGGGAGGGGAAGGGAAAGAGGAGAACCGGAAAGAAAAAACGCAATTGGATATCTACGGAGGGAACGTAAACATGGCGGAACATATGGGGGGGGAATCCTTCCGACAGTACCGGACTTGAGAGAATGGAAGGGAAATGGAAGCGCAGTCGAAAAATAAAATCTCCCCGCCTTGGAGAAAAACGCTTCAACTGATGGTAAAAACTGAGACAAAAATCCCTTAAGGGGGGGGAAGCAACTCTGAGCTGCAAGGTGGATCTCAGGATGTTCAGACAGGAAAAAGCGCATCCTGACGGACACTGTCGATGGAAAAACGCCGCGTGAGGGGGAAAGCGATTACAGGAGGGAACTCTTCGGCACCGATTATCCGTGTCAGAGGAGGAGGGACGTCCGCGTGTCCTCGATGGAGACCAGCATAGGCACCGCTGTAGAAAAAGTTCAGGTCACACGCACCTTCCCTTCCCTTCGGGTTACGGGCGCTGAGCGCGATGTAAAAGGAAAAAAACTGGCATGAGACCGGGAACACTAAATACCTAGTTCGGGCCTCACATTTGGATGTAGAGGAAGGGGTGTGGGGGGTTAAAAAAGGGGTCGACGTGACTGCGGCTCAGGGATGGAAAAAGGAAGGCGGAAAGAAAACTCGCGCAACTAGTCAGCGGCTAGAGGATGTCTCAGGTTGCGGGGGGCGCCGGGTTGGATATGAGGGGAGATGTGGTTATAGGAAACCGCTCATGGCGCAAATTGGGTCTAAAACCTATAGAGCTCGTGGAGGAAGGAAATCGAATACAAAAGAGATGGGGGGGAGGGGGCCCCACAGGCGTGAAACCCTCAAAAAACCAAAAATGTTACGAAAGGGAGATTGGGGTTTTTTGCAATCCGCCAAAAAGATTGCGTTGATATCAAGGGATTGAAATAATGTGGGATAAGGCTCTCAGAAGAACGGAGGAAAATGAAAAAGACCGCTAAAGTACTAGGCCTTTTCAGCGTATCCTCTACAATGGAGGGGAGGGGTTATAGCTCTCAAAAATTGGAGCCAGCAAAATCGAACCGGAAAAAAGAGCTGGATTACAGAGAATTTAGTCCAAAAGTGGGGGGAAAGGAGCAAAAGGGGGCCGTCCATAAATGCAGCGGAAAATATAACTTTTCGATTTGGAAATTCGAAAACTAGCCTGTTTTGGGGGGGAGCAGAAATAAATCCGGGAGGAGCTCAACAAGAAGTCCGGAATGTGACGGAGGGAGGCCAAAATGCAGCCTGCAAAAGGAAGTTGAGGAGCTGCACGAAAGTCTTAGAAAACACTGCATGAAGAGGCGGCTGGGCTTTGGGGGGAAAAAGGGACCTTGGACTTGCGCTGAAACTAGAGCCTCAGACCAACCCGAAGCGCCAACATGCGAAAACTGAAGTAAAATAAACGTGGGGAATAGATCATCAATTTGCTTTAGGGCGCTCCCATGGAAAGGACTCAATAAATAAGTCTCTAACGGGAGGAGGAGGTATGGAGGGGTTATTATTTAAAGGAAATTTAGGAGGGAAACCTGGAGAGAGTCAACACAAGGATAGTAGCTAGTAGAAAAGCCGCAACCTGAAATGGGCGTCAAAGGGAAAGGGCACAAGAAAGTCAAGCTTCCTTCAAATATGGCACCCTCCCAAAAATAACTTCAGTGAAGGGGAAAGGGGGGAGACCTCACGACGTCTGAGGGGGGAGCATAAATACTGAAGGTCAAGCAACATGGACATGGGAAAGAACAAAGACAAGCGATGAAACGCAACATGAAAAAATAAGCTCTACCAAACCGAATGGTGAATAAGATGCTAAAAAAGGAAAGGGCGGGAGTTGCAACAGGAGAAGACAAGACTAGTTTGGGCACAATAGGAGGAATTCCGGGGTGGGAGGGATGGTAGCCGCTTACTAGTGCAACCGACCAGACTGAGGAGAAGAGCAGCCTACAAAAAAAGGAAAAAAGACGCGGGGAGGCAAGGGTTGAAGCTTCAAATTAAGAAAGGAACCCCAGGAGTAAAAACAAGGAGAAGGATCTTGGCCTTAGTGGGGGCTTGGAAAACCACGAAAGTCCCTTAAAGTATGGAAGTGGACATGTGTTTCGCAAAAAGGCAAAGCTAAACATATCATCTTTGTCAGAAGTTCGGGTCTCTCGAGTTGGAATCGTAAAAAAACACCCAAAAAGACGGAGCCATGGGCGGTTCTAGAAAAAAAAATCCGCTACGACCCTCGATAACAGGAGCAATCCCAGGGATGCTAGGTCATGGGGGAGAGGGCGACATCTCTTTGACGAAGAATGATAGTACAAGGACAGAGAGCAGGTAAGCCAAAGTAAATCAAAAACCATCTGCTCTTGGGGGACTTTAATAGGGAAGTCCAAAGATGGGGGGGGGCTCAAGACAGTGCTAGGGAAGTTACAACTAGCGCAAAATCTTAGAGATTTATCTGAAAAGTTAAACAAGAGGAGCGAGGGGGATGATCTAGTTGAGAAGGTGCTCTGGTGCTGAACCGGACCGAAAGGGAGAAGGAAAAAGAAAATCGGTACTATGGACGCCCGTATCTTGATTTAAGGCGGGTCCTGCAATCAGAGAAGGGTGCTGCGGTGACTTGGAAGAAGGAGAGGCCCAAAACAAAGTCAGTTGTATTTCATGTGGTGCGGTTTTTTTGGGGGGGGTTGGGGTGGTGGGGGGGGTGGGGGGTGGGTGTGTTTGTGGGGCTTACGGATCAGAAGCCGAGAACCGGAGAGAGGGGGGAGTCTCGTATGCTTTAGGGGGGGGGGAAGGATGGGAGAGGACCGGGAAACAACGAATGGGAAAAACGAAAGTGCGATCCTGGAATGGCGTCCCCATCCGCAGTGGGGAATCTGGAAGGAAGTGCATCGTCGAGGAGCAGAAAATCCATTGAAACCTCTCTGGGGGGAATGAAAAGAAGGGATCAGAGAGTATGGACCAACGCAAAAAGAAGGAGGGGGTTCGGAATAACGCAACAACATTCAAAAAGGAGAAATTTAACTCAAACCATCGAAAAATGGGTGAATTACCTCCGGGAAAGGTTCGAAAGAACAAGCATTGCCAGAAGCCTATGAGGAAAAAAAAAAAGAACATGCGATTCGCCTGCGTCAGGGGAAGTCCGAGCGCGTCTCGCCAAAAGAATGAATTCCCCCATCAATCTGCACTGATATTAAAGAGTACTCAGGTGAAGGCCTTCGGAGGCACATTTCGCGCGAGGGAAGAAAAAAAGACAAGGCGATTCGGGGGACGAAAGGGGAGGAAGAAGCAGGAAAAAGCGGGGAAACGTGGACTCACTCTCAAGGGTTGGTGCAGGAGGAGATCTGGACGGGTTGGAGGTCAGGGGGGAAAGCAGAATGAAAGCATAGGGAAGAAAAAAGGGAGGCGGACGTGGTAAATCAGAGGCACTGTAAGGAAAGAGGGTTGATTTCTTATAGACGGTTGCCCAGGGGAGGAAAGGGCATGGGTGGATCCACTTCAAGATCGAGAATTACCGGGAAAGGGGAGAGGGAGGGGGATGAGAGGAAAAAAGAAGGGGAAAAGAAGACATCAAGTGGTCTCGGGAAAAAGGAATCCGCCTGGCTAGAAAGTAAAAAAAAGAGAGGGGGGGGAGTAGCGCACACTATCGAGAGTCAGGGGCAGGGGGGAATCGGGGAGCAAGTGGACCCCACGCTCGGCACCAAGGATGAGTCATCAGGGAGAGGAATCATAACTTTAAATCGAGGGCACTAGTCTGCCGGTCATCCGGTCCTCGGGGGGGCAGGAGGGAAGAGGGAAACTAGATGGGGAGACTTCCAGAAGCGGAAATTGCTCAACCACAAAAAAGACAGGACTGTCAAACGAAATAGGTGGTCGTCCAAAAGAAGGAGCTAGCGGCGAGAGGTAAAGCAAACGAAGGGAGAAAAAGACGCCACCAAAGAAACTCGATCCTGAAGGGGCCAGGGTCTCCCCCAGTAGTTGTAAGCTTTGGGGGGTTGTTTATTTAGGGGGGGGGCTAAATGTCAGAAAAAGGGGGATACTGTACTCTTTGGAGGAAAAGAGACTAAACAGGAAGAGCCCACGCTATTAGTCTGAGGCTCCTCGATCTAAGTGGCCGCACTGGGGGTAGGGAGGAATAATAGAAAAAGAGAAGGGGCGGAAGGTCAGGCCGGTCCCGATAATTACTCCTACTGGGATCCTCGCATCAGGGGGGAGTTTTCGCCACCTGAAACCTAGAGCAGGGGAAAATGACGCGGTGGTTTTAAAGAAAGAAGAACACCAAGCCCTGGAAGGAGGAATGATCTTGTTGATGGATTGGTTGGGGATCAGGTAATAGGAGGAACAGAAGAATAAAAGGTACTTGGAAAGGGAGAGAGGGGGTAAGCCCCTTGCTACGGAGCGAAGATGGGAGGGGGGGGAGAAAAAGAATGTGGGGGAGACAACAAAAAGCTGACTCTCAGAAACTCACCTGCACGGAAACTATGGCTTGAGGAAAAGTTGGAGACCAACCTGGAAAAGCCAATGGCGTAAACTGCAGAGTCTCGATTGGGGGGAAAAACGGGCCAAAACGGGGATGTAGTAAAGGAGGGGGACTTAGCTCGACCAGCAAGGACGGGGGGGGGAAAGAATGAAAAGGGTCTGGGGAAGAATTAATTGGTGGAGATATATAGGGAGAAAATGGGGTCGCTGCAGAAGAGAGTCCGGGGGGGGGGAGGGGCTGGGGTAAGAACGTGTAAGGAGTGGAATGTCTTGGAATTACCGCTGTAAAAAGAACCCCAATAACGAAGACAGCCTGGTCTCCAAAACGGGCAACTCACTTTGCTCATCATTGTGAATTACCGCATCTGAAGATCGGCCATTCAGAGAGAAACAAAGAACAAACGGGATAGTTATGTGAGTTGAAGATTTAGGGAGCCCAAGGAGAGAAAAGGATTCAAGCAGATGATACCGTGGGGAAGACCTTCAGATCCGCACTCGGTTGGGGGTGGGGTAGGAGGACGAGGGCAAAGGAAAAGAAAAGTGACACTTCATTCTAAAATTCCACTAAACTCAGCGCACACCAGGGGGAATGTCTAGACGAACCGGAAGGGGCAAATCGAAGAAAAACTAAGGGTAAAGGTCAAGTACATTGACTGTTTCAAGAGGGAAACGAGACTCAAAAGTCAGTTCGATCAGTTCGAAATAGGGTATTCAGGAAGGAAGGGAGGGAAGGAGGCCGCTAAATTGAAAGGGAAAAAGATAGTTGGGGGGTAAAAGGTCTGGAGCGGTCCGTTCTATGATCTAGCTATTGGCAAAATCAATTTATGCTAAACTGCCTCTAAAAGGAAAAAAAAGGAAGACGGTAGGAAGTTTTTCGGGGGGAGACCAAAGGAGGAAAAAAAAAATAGGGGAAAGAAGGAGGAATACTTACAGGACTTGGCTGGGAACACAGGAAATTAGGGGTAAGTTAAGGGGATGCAAGTGTGGCAAGTCTAAAAGGAAGAAAAAAAAAAAGATATTTGGGAACAGGAGGGAGAAACAAGATAGAATGTATTGGTTCGCACTCTCAAGGGAGGGGGAACGAATAAACAAATTTCGAGGAAGAAAAAAAAAGATTAACGATTCGAAAGTAAATCCCCGGGGGAGAATACCGAGGTGGGCTAGACTCCTTGGGGATAATTGAAGTCAAGCGGTAATGTTGGAACCCTCTAGAAACTTCGGGGAAGGACATCGAAGTCCAAACTAAAATCCTCGATCTGGGAGTGTTTGAGGAAATAACGGTGAAAGGGGAGAAGGAAACTTTCGGGTTACCTCAGATCCAGGGGAGCGGAGGGGAAAGAGGGGGCGCATGGGAGAGGAGAACCCGAATGGGAGAATTGGACTTTAAGCTCTTCCATACGATATCTTAAGGAAAATAGGCTTTATTTGAAGAGAGGTGGCACTACCGAAAATAAAGGGAAGAGGAAAACGAAATGAAATAAGAAAGAACGATTGCAAGCCTACACTGCAGAAGAGCTCAGCAAGTTCTGTAATGAACAGGAAGAAGGAATACGACGGCCTAGCCGCGGGGGGAAAAGTGCAAATAGGATGAGGGGGAAGATGTCAAACCACCTGTCTCTCTCGGGTATGCACATCGGCGAAGTGGAGAGAAATACCCGAGGGATTGATGTAGAAGGGGGACACCGATCAAACGGAGGATAGGTTTCAAAGCGTAGGATACGGGCCAGGCAAATCCTAACAGGAAGGTACGGGTGACTGTTGCAAGGGCAAAAATCCCCACAGACTTCGAGACCGCTTGGAGGAAAGGGGGGAACGGAAGAAGAAAAGGGGGTCCGGAAATCCAACTGGCAGATTTCTTTCACTCCGATATAAAAATTAGGGGGTACTCGCGGCATTTAAAATCAAAGGGGGAGGGGGGACGAGACGCGGAACCAAAGTGGAGGTGAATAAGAAAAGAGAAGGAACAAAGGAGAGGAAGTCCATTTAGTCTCACAAGAAAAAAGAGCCGGCCGATTCAGGGAAAAATCGGAGAAAGAAGGTGTAAGAGTAATTCCGGGAAAGGGAGGGGAGGGAAAGGAGTTCTTCAAGATAGGAACCAGATTGAAGAAGAGAGATAAAAAACAAACAAGGAGTAGGAGGAAAGGAGAGATGGTAAGCTGGGTATCAAGAGCTTGAAACGCGCGGAGGGAGAGGTACTATTATAAGGCTTTCAGAAAGATAAATGAAAAGGAGAGGGTGATATTTGCGAAAAAGGGGGAGAAGGTAGTCAGAGAACCAGAGGTAGAACTTTCTTCACTCCGGTAGGAAATTCGCCGGTCTCGTGGAAAAACCAAAGGTCGGAAGAAGGAGGGAGGGCCAGGGCACCTTCAACTGGAAGGAAAGCAGAGAGAAGGAAGTGCGAAAGTAAAATAGAAAGACTAAACCACTTGGCTCGTTTTTTAAATGAAACTTAGAGCGCTGGATAGAGGGGGGGGAAGGGGGGGGGGAAGGACGAGAAATAACCCTTACTCGAATCGAAAGAAGAAGAGAAGCAGGGGGGCGGCCCGCTTAAAAAACTGATCACAGACTTATGAGGAAAAAAAAAATAATATCTCAGCTCAAGGCTTTGATAACTCAGAGCGAGGACGTCTTGCAGGGGTGTGGGGAGAGAAGGTGTGCGAAAGTGGGGAAGAAAACGATCAGTCCTCCCCTACTAGGTAAAGGTCATCTAAGGGGAGCGTCCGGGGAGAATAGAGTCTTATGGGGAAAAAAAGAGAACTCAGGGTAGTGTGAACATCTGTAGAGGAAGGAGAGCAGTTAATCCTATCCAATCGAAAGATGAAAAAGAGACACCGGAAGAAAAGGGCACAGGCTTTCCCAGGGGAAAAGGAAAAGCCCATGACCGTGGCGCGTCCCAAGAAAGGAGGGAGGACGCTGCAGGCGAGATTTACTGGGGCGATGACACGTTTCAGGGTAAAAAGCCCTCAGATCCTTTCGAAAGGATTCACCATGAGAAAAACAGGAGGGACGGTTTGGGGGGGAGGGGGGGAGAGAAAAGAGAGAGGGATTCAAGTACGTCTCTAAGGACGAAAGAGGTCTACGAGGGATAGCTTCGGGGGGCTTGGAAGGGGGGGAGAGGGGGAAGAAAGCGGGGGAAGATCGAGTGACATGTGAGAGGTCTTCCTCCAGGGCTGATTTAAGGAAAAAAGGAGAATACATCTCGAAGAGGGGACGAAAGAATAAGAAGAAAAGGGGAGAAGGGGGTGGGTCTGAAAAGGAGTACTGGCAATATAAAAAGAATCTCGCTCCTTGGGTACGTCGGAGCAAAGCACCTCACAAAGGAATGGAAAAACTCTAGCTGAGAGGTGAAAAATTGGGGGGGGTTTGAATCATGGGGAAAAAAGAGCGACTCGTGTGAAACTGAAAAAACATCTCAAGGAAAGGGAGGAGATATGTGGGAAAGACATTTGATAAAAGAGCCGACACTTGAGAGGGGCGATATTTGACTTAAAATCTCTCCAAGAAGTAGATCCTCCGCCAAAGGAAAGATCTTAGGGAAAGGAAGGACAGTTAGACCAGAAAAGGGGCAGCAACGTTAGTGAAGCTATACTCTCGATGTACATCTGTATGAATGCAAATTGGGTGGAAGCGCAATGTTTGGGGTGAAAGGAGCGCGAGTCGTTAAGGGGGGGAAAGGAGGGGGGTCGGAAGAATCATGTACCTTAAACTACATTTATCTCGAAAGAAGAGTTTTTCTGATGAGAGAGGGCCGGTTGGAAGAAGGGAAGAAACAAGGGAAGTGCATCTGGAAAATTGGCAAAGAAGAAAAACCAACGTCAATGGATAGGGCTTTGCTTAAGGGGGGAAAGACGTGGGGAGAATAGAAGGGGTGCTTAGCAGACCAGTCCTCTTCGTTATCAAGCTTAAAACTACAAAACAGAAAATGGGGAGGGGGTACACAGAGAGATTAGTTGATAAGTAACTAGATTGATGGACAAAGAGAGGAGGCACAGAGAGAAGACAAAAGTTTTCCGAGGAAACAATAGTGGGGGACGCCATTAGAACATGCAGTGGGGGGGGGGGGAGGGGACGGGGAGTGGAAGGAGAGGCAATTGTTTCAAGTCAATAAAAGCCTCTGGGGGTAGAAAAGGGTGATAGCTCACGAGTCGCCGGAAAAGTCACGGGAAGAGAAAAGAAAGGCCGGGAAGAAATGTAACTCCGATGATCTAGGCTAAGGGAGGAATTCCAAACATTTTTGCAACACTAAAAGAAAAATAAGTCAAAGAAAATCGAAATCGAGGAATAAAGATAAAAAAAGGACGCAAAGAAACGCCGGCAAAACATTTAAACTTTCGAAATCCAGCGGTGGCTGGCTAACGTTTGGTTACCGTGGCAGGGGGTTGGGTCTAGAAAGGGAAAAAGGGCGCAAAAGCTCCATTACTGGCGAGGAGAAGGAGGAAAAAAAGAAGGCGCCAGAAAGAGACGAACAGTATGGGGGGAATTTCTCAGGGGTGAAGTTCGGAAAGCAATCAAGACAATTCTACGGAAAAAGAGAGACGCCGGAAGAAGAGGGACGAACACCCCACCGAATAAGGGAAGGGAAAGTGATTTGGATTTGTGTTCCTGAAAACGACGGCAAATCCAGTTTGAGGGCGAGTAAGGAAAAACCTCGGCAAAAGAGGGAAGGCGCTGGAAAAGCCAGAAAAAAGAAAGCGCCAGATTGTCGCGAAAAGGGAAATATCAAAATGGTTCCTACGAAGAAGACCGGGGACTGAAAAAAAGGAGAGGGGAAGAATCGAAGACTCCTCGCGGGGTGCTCAGGAAAGAAAGAGAGGAGCCAGGAGGAGAGAGTGCACTTTGAACCAAAGTCACTGAAAAGCCATCGATCAGTCAAAAGAGATTTTGTATGAAAGGGGGAAAAGGGTGAAGGGGGAGAAGGTAGTATAAGGGGGGTCTTGGTGAGAAGAAAAGGAGAGGGGATGGTACCTGCCGTCAGCTGAGAACCTTTAAAAACCAAGAGGACTGTGAAAGCGCGCTTGCGGGGGGAGAGTTTGAAGAGGTCGCTGGATGTGCGTAAAAGAGGGGAAAAGAGGGGACCAGAAGAAGGGACAGCCGGGGAACTTGGGATTGTGCATATGACATCGTGGTTTCCAATCCGAAAAGGGTAGGTGACTTCAAGGGAAGAGAAGGAGGGACTAGGACAGGAGAGAACGGATGGGAAGGAATACCCAAAAGAAGAAGACTCAGCTCGGTGCTACTTTCGAAACTTGAAGAAAAAGAAGATCTACGAGTGGGGAAACCGAAGGAAGAAGACGGGTAACGAGAAAGGGGGGAGGGAGGGAGGTCAAAAATTAGTCCTTCCTTATTAAAAACCAAATTCAAAAAACAACTGGGGAAGTTAACGCACCAAAAAACTGTTCCCGAGGGGCCCCGCGTGAGGTTTCAAAGTCAGAAGAGGGGGGGAGGAAAGAGAATAATCAAACTGGGGCAAGCACAGAGGGAAGGTCGACCATATCTTCTCTATTGGGGAATTAGCAATGGAACTCGAAGGTCATCGGAGGGGGGAAAAAAAAAGAAAAATACAAAGGGCGTTACGCTAAAATCTATTACTACGGGGGACTGGGAGGTAAAAAGGGGACGGGAAAATTGTTGGGTTCGAACTCCTTGCCAGCCTAATAAAACGACCGGGGCCGGAAGGTCGTCTCTAATGCGGAAGGGACGGCAGGGAAAAAAGGCGAGGGCATACTAAAGCGACTATGAATTACCCATGGAAAAAGAGATCTAAAAAAAACGGGAGGGGGGGAAAAAGGAGGGATAGGGGTAATTCATTTAATGTACGATCGAGAAGCCCTATTATGCATAGATCTCACTGGGGAGGAGAAATACCTGAATTTCAAGGAAAGGGGGTTGGTAGGATGAAACTCTCCATGGGAGGAGGGGAGGAAAAACTACACAGGACCGTAAAAGGAGATGGATTAGGGTCTCGCTCAATAACTGGACTTTGGAGGGAGGGGATAAATCGGGCAAGGAAGATAGAAAATGAAAACTAATGAGGGGGAGGGGAAACCAATATTCGAGAATCTTCAGACAGAAGAAGCGATTCAACCCGTTTCTGATTAGGAAAGGTTAGAAGGGGGAAAAAGACCAAAGGTGCCGAAGGGATGGGGGCGCATAAAAGGAAGAAGCGAGCAATCCTTCTTTATTTACCGGGGAAGAGCAAACCAAATAAGGACACCGTACCAACAAGACCTCCGTTGGGGAAAACGTGCACGAAAACCGCCGGATTGGGGAGACACCCCTCAAAAGGAGGGCGGCCGGTTGAAAAAAGAATAATTATCGAGGGGCAGGGGTTTGGGGAGGTCGAAAAGGGGAATAAAACAGCCGCAGAAAGCCGTTCGAAGCAACGGAAGCTTGGGAAAAACGAAACAGGGGAGAGGGACAAACATGTGGGCTTAAGTTGCAGAGAAAAGGAGAAGCGATTTTAACCTTGTCACTCGGCTGCTGAGGGACGAAAAGTAACTCCGATTTTAAGAAGCCATCACGAAAAACCGTCGAAAGACACGCTCGAGGCACGCGTGTCCATTCAGGAGCGGAACCATAGGGAAAGAAGGGGAATCGAGCGGAGCACAGGGAAAGGAGGGGAGAAAGGGTCAGGAAACTCTCCCAATCTAGAGGCCGAACCTTGATTTAGTCCGTCGGATGGATTGGGGGGTAGCCTATAGAGGCGAGCTTGGACTGGGATGGCGGGAAATGGCAGTACGAACCGTCCGAGGTGGTACCAAAGGGACTTCGACGGGCAGAGATCCAAAAGAAGAGCTGTAAATCAGAAGGAGGGCCGTTCTGTAAAAAGGTGTTCCTCTAGGGTAAAGGAGTAAGGGCGAGAAAAAAGAGGGGATATTTGGTTTAGCTCGAAAAGAGATTCTCGTGGTACCAGAGAAAGGAGGACAGAGCCGAGATGGGAGTTCAATTAAGAACGATGAGAGACAAAGTTTCAGCCTGGGGGAGAGGCAACGGACTCAGAGGGGACGCCCTTGCCGCAGGTTTGGGTGGGGTAGGGCGTCAAAACCGCCGACAACCGTGTTGACTGCGGAACCGTTTGAAAAGGGGTGTGTGGGAAGGTCAGCAAAGAAGAGAGAAACTGAAAAACTTCAAAAAAGAACCGCTCACTGAAATGGTCGCGGAGAGGGTTGAGAAGAAGGGGGGAGAAACGGGCTAGGGAATTAATGCTCGTGTGTTGGAAGAGGATAATAAACAAATTCTGAAAATCACAAAGGATTCTAGGAAGAGGAGGAGAGAAGGAAAATTGTGCCAACCTTGTGCCGCGCAAGCGGGAGGGAAGGAGGGGAAGGCAAGGGCCGGGGGGAAAGGAGTTAGGAAATTAAGCAAAGAGAGGAAACGACGTCATTGTGCGTTGGATTTAACTCTAAAAAAAAAGAAACCGTGGACCTGCTGGATGGAGAGAAGAATTGAAGCAGGTGAGGCGCAATACCAAAGGGAAGAAAGGAGTAAGAGAAGGAGGATGGTCAGATCCTCATTAATATCTTCATAGGGAAGGAACCCTCAGCATCATAAAAAAAGGTAACCAGGGGGGGAAAGAAGGTCTTGCAAAGAGAAGAGGAAGACTTGGAACATGAGCTTCGAAGCCAGGAATCATAGGGGAAAGGGGCTAAAAGAACTTAACTCAACTAATAAATAAAAAACAAAAACTGGAGTACTTAAGGGATGATTTTGAGTGAGGACCAATGGGGGGAGCAGAAGGCATGAAGACAGGAAGAGATCACAAGTTCTGCCGGACAAGGGGCGAAGGACAGCCCCATTGGTAGTGCTGATCTGAAGGGGAAAAAAGAAGATGCAGACCTGTATGAAGGGGGAAGGCAAAGAACAGACCAAGCTCACTGCAGGCACAAAGGGGGGAGAAGGAAAGAAAGGCAGGCCTCACCGGAAGTACTGGTCAAAAGGATCATCCCTGTCCTTGGTGGGGCCTTTAAGGGGGGGCGTAGCGATAACAGCACTAAAAAAAGGTTGCAGAGGGGCAGGATCGCGAGGACAAATCGAATCGAGTATAAGAGGCAAGAAAAAAGGAAAAAAAGAGGGGGCGAGGAAAAAAAAGGGGGGGGGAGACCTTAAGGAGAAAGCCAGCTAGTTTTTTTCAAAAAGGAGGGCCGGCGCGAATCCGTTTTGTTACTCAAAGAGATGGGGGGTTAATAGAGGGAAAAAGAAGTCGAACAAGCTCCATTAACGTCACGCGAAGGGAGAAAAAAGAGGCAGAACTAACCGAGAAAGGACAGGAAGGGGCGGTAGTCAGGTGGGGCCAGCGGAAGAAGTGCGCCAAAGGGGACACCAAGGTCAGATCGTCCCGACCTGGGTGCTTAGGGGGAAAAAAAGGGGAAAAAAAAACCGAGTAAAGCGGAGACTTTCTGTTCGGAGGATGGGGGGTTTGAAAGGGGAAACAGGAAGAAAAGGGACGGAAAAATCTCCATCGTGTTTCCTAGTAAGGAAAGAAAGAGCTGAAAATTTTGGGGAGCGCTGCACGCGAACATAAAGGGGGAGGGGAAGAAACAATTCCCATTGTCTCGTACATTACGAAGCAAAGAGGCGGAAAAGGAGAAGGCAAATCCTGTCGAGGAGAGAAGAACCTCCTCTCTGGGGCGATGGATGCGGAGGGGGGAGAAGGCGTCCTGTGAAACTCTGAATAAAGAAGGAAAAAATCTAAATCCCACAAAGTCACAAGCCCGAGAGGGGGGGGCACCGCAAGGTGAAAAGAAAGGCAAGGAAAGTCAGGAAGAAGTGGTTATGGGGAAGAGAGGACGGGGAAGAAAAGGTTTACTACCGAAGAAGGGGGGATAAGGGAACAGGCTTGGACTTGGACTCGCCAGAAGGGGGGGGGGAAAGGAAAGGGGAAAGTGGAACTCTTGGAATGTAGGGAAACGCAGGTCTTTAAAAAAAATACAATTTTTGATGATGGGGGTGATTACAAGGAGGAAAAGACGGACAGTACCTGAAGGATGAATCGGGGGGAACAGGAAAACCAAAAGCCGCCTCGGAGAGGGGGGACCAAAAGTGGAGAACGGGCGCGCCCCTTTCGTTTTATAAGGGGAAGAATGTTGCTATAGAGAAGAAGAGGTTAGGAAGAGTTACAAAAAAAAAACGGAAAGGAAAGAATCAACACAAAAAAAAAAAACACAAAAAAACCAAAACAAAAAAGAGAAAAAAAAAAAACAAAAAAAAACACAAACAAAAAACCACAAAGAGAATCAACAACACACCAAAACAAAAAAAAAAAAAAGAAAAAAAAAAAAAAAAAAAAAAAAAAAAACCAAAAAACCACCCAAAAAACAAACAAAAAGAAAAGAAAAAAAAAAAACAAAAACAAACCACCCAAACACACCAAAAAAAAAAAACAAAAAAGACACGGGTGGGGGGGGGGGGGGAAATGGGGTGTCAGCGTATTTGACAGAAGGGGAGAGAGGGGCTGCCTCATACCCTCGGGAGGAAGAAGAGGGGGGACGAAAGAAAAGGCGGAGAGATGTTCTTTTATGTGTTTAGGAGATGAAAAGTAAAGTCTCAGATACGGAAAGAGGATCATGGAAGCATGCCCTTGGGAGAGGAAAAGGGAGGGGGTACACGTTCAAGCATCAGCGTGATACAAGAAATAACACAGGGGAGACAGGGAGGGGAGGGAATTACAAGTTTAATGAACTTCTCGAGTAGTAATCTCCCTAATAGTTGGTTCTAAGACGCGGCGATATCAAAGAGGCAATATCATCAAAAAAAAGGAGTGGAAACTCAAGCGCTAAGCGGAGCTGAAAGGAACAGGAAGCAAAGGGGGGGAAACGAAAGGGAGGGGGAAAGGGGAAAGTCCCCTACTTAGTCGAGAGAAAGAAGGACATGAAAGGAGAAGAGAAATTCTTGCGCACGAGTGAGGGATCTGGAGATAAAGGGAAAAGTATGAACAAACA
>Ga0179593_1622463_pt1 | contig 19370 bp, 35 predicted proteins | sample CZODoug2_1_08_16_FD_185931 | JGI IMG/M metagenome (GOLD analysis project Ga0179593, IMG submission 185931) | Vadose zone soil fungal communities from Angelo Coast Range Reserve, California, USA - CZODoug2_1_08_16fungal (PacBio error correction) | ecosystem: Environmental > Terrestrial > Soil >...
CACCAGGTTTTGTAGAAAAAAAAAAAAAACGACCGGTGGAGTCTTGTTTGAGTGATGTGGCCCTAACAACAAAGGTGGCGGGGACCGGGCCAAAAGGAAGGGGAATTAAAAGGGGACCGAGTGCCGTCTTGACTGGGAAGGTGCCTTGTTGACAAAGGTCGGGGACGCAAGAGTGAAAGGAAAGGGTGGGGCCCCTCCCCCCCTATTTCCCGCAAAAGGGTCATGAGGAGGTAAATTTCCTGTTGTTGGGGTTGAATCCCCAACTGGGGCAGTGGGAACAAACCTATGTTAGTCTTACACTATCCTACCCATTTCGGCGGGGGGGCCTGCCACGTGCAAACCCCACCCATACGGAAAAATCGTGGCCGACACCAAAAGTTGGGGGGGGGTGGAAAAAAAAAGGACGACTTGGAAGGTGGGACAGGGGAATGCGGTGATCACGGGTAGATTATCGCGTGTTCACTACAAAAAAGGGAAACGAAAAAGGGACAAAATCGGCTTCTTCGAGGGCGGGGGAAAGAAATTGAAAACCCCCGATGAACGGAATCGGTAAGGCCAAGCCCCAGAGGCAGGAGATTTTAACATGTGAAGGGGTTACACCGAGGGACGAGTGAAGCCCGGCCACAAAGGACGGGGTATTACGGGAAAAAAAGGGGGGGGGGAAAGGTGATTGGGGAAAACTTGGGGATCCAGGCGGGGTGGGGCCACCCATGCTGTTGGCCGAAGGGGCAGGGGGGGGACCAATGGCGGGATTGGGGGGGGAGGGGTGGTTGAGGAGTATCAAGGCCCCGATGGTTGCGGATATCAAAAGCGCCCTGCTGGCGCGAGTGTGCAGGGGGGGGGGAAATGGGCCCTAACCGAATTAGGTGGAATTGCGGGGGATGGAAAACGCACTGACAAAAAGGTATAGGGGAGCAAAAAAGGAGTGCCAGGAATGTCTTGATCGAGAAAACGGTTTGGGGTTTGTGTGGGGGGAAGGGGTCGCACGCTGGGCAGTGGCCCGAAAATAGCGCCGGAAAAGAAATCGTCCAACCCCCCAGTGCTCGAAAATGCTCACCACGAACCCCACTTGCATGACCTCCCCCAACGTGTGCAAAAAAAAAATTGCGAGGAGAAAAAAACCAAACACATTGTGTGGGGGAGATTTGACAAGGCCAAAAAGAATGAAAGACAAATTGCGGGGGATACACGGGACAGTGTGGAAAGTAGTTCACGGTTGGCCCAGCCCTACTCGGGGTAAGGTTTGCGGGATGGTGAAGAAAAGACCCAGGAGGAAAGGATTGTCAAATGGCCCGTCAATGGGGTATCGCGATTCAGGAAGGGTGTGAAAAATGGGTTGGGTCATGCAAAGGGGTGGGGACCTTTGGGGGGAGGGTGAGGTCGCAAACGTCAAGTCCGAGACAGGATTTTTCCATTCCAAAAGGGGGGCACGAAACGATGGGCACATTCAACCCAAACCAACCAAAAGAATCCAGCCATTCACACACACAACTAAGGGCCAAAACCGTCCTCCGGCTCTACCCCTAAGACCGCAGAAAACCTTTGAAAGAGAAAACACGCCAACCACTGCAGGCATAAAACGCACCCACAGTAAAGGGAAGGGCATGCCACAATTCCCGCGGCCACGAAAAAGAGACCAAAGGCAAGACAGCGGCTCGGCCCCGCCAAAAACCCAATCAAAAAACAGAAAAAACCTGCCCTGATAAAACAAGAAAACAGAGTGGGTCAGCCGCCCACGCTAAAAAAAAAAAAATGAAGATCCCTGCCAAGGTCCACATTTACCCCCAGCACGTTTTGTACGAGGAGAAATTCAGGGCCGCAGACTCAGGCACACACGTTGAGTAACCCCTTTCAAAATTCAATTCCCGCGGAAAAGCCTCCGCCCCCGCCTCGCCGACACCTGGGATCACCGGACCATCCAGGTGGAAAATCAAAAAAGTAGAAAAGAAGCCACTATTCCTTGACCCTTCGTACATTTGTGGGTTGTGGGACAAATTAATCTAAGCCGTGATAAACCCATTGGTACAGCCGCGAACCAAATGTTGGAAAGGAAAAGAAACCCCAAAAGGGCTCAACGGGGGGGGACCGTTTAATGGGGTGCAAAGGTGACCAGAAAATCATAGGTGGGCAGAAGTAAAGGGAAATAATGAAACAGGGGAAAAAAGTGACAAAAAGGACGTTTTAAAACTAGCTGGAAAAGAACATGGGGAAAGAAGGGGGAGGGGGCCAACCACCACTCTACGCCTAAACTGGTAACGAGAGACAGACACTTGACAGGGTCAAAGCAACTCACAGGACAGCAATCAAGTAACTCCTTCGCAAACGAGTCAGAAGGAAAGAACCCTGGAAAGGGGGCGGAACCACACACCGCAACGACTCCAAAAACATCCGCAAAACGTTTGGCGATATACGAGTGGGTCTCTAAAAAAAAAACCAAACGGGGATGAGGGAAAAAAGAAGGATGAAAAAAGAACAAGGTGTTGACAACCGAACAGGGTGAGTATAGTATTTTTTGGCGACCGGACCCTAGGGGCGGGGCGCTGCCTGAGAGTTGGAAGAGGGGGACTGAGTGCTAAATGGGTGAATGGGGACAAGCTGTGGGGAACTGGGGACTGGTCGCCCGAATCGGGGGGAAAGGATAGTAGAGGGGGCCCACAACCTATTTGGCAAGAGTTCACCTAAAGAAGGAAGGGACAGGGTGTTTTTTAAACACTTTTGAAAAGGAAAAGACTTAAAGGAAAAAGTGAAGTCATGACCAACAACTTTTCCGGCCCTTGGAAAATTAACCGGTGCAAAACGACATGAAAACAAAAGTTTGGGGTGTGCGGGGAGGGGTCGGGGAAAAGGGGGCGGAGGGGGGTGGGGGGGAGGTGGAGCCAAGTTATATGAAATCGCTTGTTGGGGAGAACAAAAATGTACGAAAAAAGGGACAAGATTCACCCTGTATAGGGTTGGTGGGGAGGCTTTACGGGGGAAAAAGAAAAAGGGAACAAAGCGGGGGGGACTAAGGAGCGGCCGGGAAAACTAGCTGCGAATTGGAATGTTGAATGGGGTAATCTTTGATGGTAAGGGAGGGAAGTCTTCAAGACGAGGAGGTACGTTAAAAGTGCTGGGGGGGACAGAAAGGGGGGGGATCATGGCCGGGGGGGGAGCAGGCATGCTGTGTAGGGGGAAAAAAGAAGGGGGGAAAGACGAGGGTTTTGGTCTGGAGGGGGGGAGAAAATCGGACCGCTGTTTGCAAGTATCGGCGGGGAGGGAGGCGCCGGGACAAAAAGTGAGGGGGGGGGGGCGTGAAAAGGATAGGGATATGGGAAAAAGGCGGGATTGTAATATGGCAGGAACGAGAAGAGGGCCGGGGAATTCTTGAAATAGCAGAGGGGGGGGAGGTTTGAAGTCGGAAAAATCTTTAAGGTCAAGGGAAAGAAAAATATCTTTAAAACTGAAAAAATAAGCCGAAGGGGCATGCTCCACGAAAAGAAAAAAGTAAAAAACACTCCAAGTTGGGCACAAGGGCGAGTTCGCAGGGGGGGAAAAATTGACATGGAAAGCACCATTTTACAAAGCCACGAAGGATACCAAAGAACTGGATGGGGGGGGTGGAATCAAGGGGGGGGGGGGGGGGGAAAAAACATGGGGGGAGTCACAAAAGGACCCCAGCCACCTACACTCGAACCGGTGTCGGAGGGGAAGAAGAAGAAGCCCCAGGATTGTCAAATTTGCCAGGATTCAATGGTCCGACGCGAAGGGTGCAAAAGAAAGGGAGTGGAAGAATGGGGGGTGGAACACCCTTTTGGGATGGGATTACCAATTTGACGAAAAAAACAAAGGGAGGCACATTTTTATCCGGGCCACTTGGGACCTGCATGAAAAAAAAAACCAACCCTCGCCGACGAGCTTTCCACTCGCAAAGGAACTTTCCAGGCCTAACAAAGAAGCAAAATCACGTGCCATCGGATATCAAAAAAGAAAGTCTCATGACGCCACCAATAGGATCAGAACAGCCCACCTTGACGCGGCCAAGAACAAGCCCGGCAAAAAAAAAGATCGCAACACCAGCGACTCGAAAGAAAAAAAAAAAACCCAATCCATAAACCTCCCAACCTGAGACACGCCAGCATAGGTGTGACAGCAGGAAACAAGAGAAAATGAGAAAAAAGGGGGATTCCCTGTCCCAAAGCCACCCTTGAACCCCCAGGGGAAAGGGGTAGTCGATGCTTGTGGCCGGAAACTCAGGGGGAGGGAGAGGGGCCTTCAATCAGTTCAGGGGGGAAGGCGCTTTCCGCGCCATGTCTCAGGGAAAAAAAGCCGCAATCGGCTCTCCTTCCCCACACAGAAACCAAAATAGACAGAAAAGGGGAGGAGTGTGACAGGAAGGGAAAAGGTTGGTGGTCATAAGTACCGGAAGGGAAAGACAAAATAAGCGTGAGAGCCAAGGGAAACCAGCCGCACTTGGACAAAGAAAAAAGAAAGCAAAAAAAAAGAGACAACGATAACGGAGTGGGTGGGGCAAGGGGGGGGTTTCAAGTTATTTTAAAAGGGGAGATAGGTGGGGGAAGACCTAACAGCTAGAAGGGAAAAAAAAAAACTTTCAAAAAAGTGGGGGGAAAGAAAAAAAACCAAGGGGGAACGGGAAAAAAGAAGCTTTAAAAACTTACCCTTGTGGGGAGAAATAGGACAGGGCCCCCAGGAAGATCCCATTGGGTAAAAAGGGAACGTCCCAGAAGGTCAATGGTCAAAGCGGCAAAAGGAAAACCGGGTGTCCAGCGCCCGAAGACCTCCCCAAAAAAGCTCAGAACCGGGAAAATTGGGGAAGGGGCAGTTGGCAAGAAAAAAGGACTTAAACCACAAACACAAGTGCTAGACAAAAAAGAGGTGTGTGATTTAAGAAAAACAAAAGGAAGGGGAGGAGGAAAAGATAGGGGGAGGAAAATCCCACTCGTTTGTAGGCCAAAAAGTGGAGAGGGGGTTGCGACGGGCCCCGAGCGCTGAAAGAGTTGGAAAGATAAACTGAAGGAGGAGGGGGGAGGGGGGGAAGGGCCTAGAGAGGTGACCGCGTTGGGGAAACATGAAGTCATGACGCAGAAAAGTGGAAACGTAGAAGGGGGGTTGGGCCACATTTTCTAAAGTGGTTTCATGACTAAAACTCTTTAAAGTGAGGGGGGGGGGGACTAAGGTGGTCCATAAAGGTTAGGTGGTCCTAACCCACCTATCGGCCATGTGGGAAGCCCCCCTTGCCACCCCAAATACGGAAAAAAATGGGGGGATTTGCACGGTGGGGGGAAGCGGAAAAGGGGGGGATTGGAGGGGTGAAGGAGTGGATCACGGTGCGAGATTATCGCGGGGGGGGGAAATAAACAAGGAGGACCAGAAGGGGGCTTTTCTGCTATTTGTGTGCGGGAGAAGAAGGCGATGACGGAAAGATTTAAGGAGAGGCGAGAAGGTCGAGTCACGAAGGGAATGGGGGGAAAGTTTTTACCACCAAGGGAATTCCTGGGCAATCATCGGGGGGTTATTACGGTAAAAAAGTCTGGGGGGGGGGGTGGGCAGAGAAATACTTGAGAAAGGGAAGACGGGGGGGTGGGGGAAAGATGGGCCCAGGCTTGGTTCGAATGGATCAGGGGTAGGGGGGGTCTGTGGATTGGTGGTTTGAAAGGGGCAGCCGCATGTATCCGAATGATTGGGAAAGGAGGGGAAGGGGGAGTCCGGAATTAGGGGGTTGGGCGATGAGGGGGGGGGAGGATGAGATGGAAAAACTTGCAGGATGGGGCAGGGAAAAGAACGGCGTGAACCAGGTGGGAAAAAAAAAAAGGTAGGGGAAAGGCTCGCGGGTTGGGGGGGAAAGGTCGGGCAGCGGGGGGGGGGCAAGACCATAAAGGAGAGGAAAGTGAAAAAACGAAAAGGTGCGAAATGCTCCACGAAAGAAAGACAACTTTTGCAAGGGGGAAAAAACACAAGGGAATTTGAACCCGGCGGAAGACTAACAGTGGACGGGGAAAAGGTGGGGGAACCATCCTATGACAATTCGGTGGACTGAAAAAGGGGGGGGGACAGTTTGGAAAGAAGTTTTCAACGGTGCCAACCTAAGTACCGGGTGTTTTAAAAACCTCAAGAAAGAGGATTGGTGAAGAGGAAAAAATGGGGGTCAAAGGGAGGAGGACAAGTCCGGGTCACAAAAAGGGTGGTGAGGAGGTGGGTTTTTTTTTGGCTTTTCGGTGGACACATCCCTCAAAGGATACGTGTCAAGGAAATTTTAGGCTTGTCCTTGGGGACCCCACTTAAAAAACCCGGGGAATCTCACACCACAACAAAAGGCATAACAGCCATTCAACCCTCGGGGAAAAGGCCCCCTGTCCCCTGGGGGCTCTGCCCCAAAAAGGGTCCGGGAAGACCACCTGCATCAAGCATACAATATGGGGGGCCGCATGCAACCGGGGCACCTCATCGAAAGGAAGAGCAGTATAAGAAAAAACGGAGAGAGCCCCCAAGCCAACCAACCTCAAAAAGAAAAAGACCACCAGCAAAACCTTTCGCACACATCCAGATGTGGGGGAGACTAAACTATCCAACACCAGAAGCAAGGACCAAAACAAGTTAAAACTACAGGAAGTAATCGATGCTGGGGGGGGGGGGGGGGGCATAGAAAGGAAAGGTGGAATCTTGGGGTAGAAACTTAAAAGGCGGGAAGGGAGAGTCCGAAACAACCCGAATCTCCCGGCTCCTTTTGAAGCCGAGAAACTTCCCCCGACAAAAACAAAAAAGAGTACAGAAGCAGGGGGGATTAAGTTGGGAAAAGGGGGGTGGGGTGAAGTGTTACAAGCGATTAAAGAAGTAAATTTTCAAAAGACCCACCTTTTTGTTCCAGACCAAGGCACACAAAAAGCGCAACTTTTTTTTCAAGGGAGGGGGTGCACAAGACATTCAAAAGGAAAAAAAGTGTCGATAGGGGGGGGGTCAGCACTAACTAAGGATGAACGGTCAAGACTTAACTATCTTAGAATGAAAAACAAGGGGGGGGCCCCAACAACTCGCTACCTGGCAAACCAAAAAATCGGAAAAAAAGCTTCACTACTTAAAGGGGGGGCCACAACAACCAAAAAAAGACAGACAACGACACTGAAGGTCCAAGACCATCAGGGGGGTGACTCTTCCAAAGCAAAAATGAAGACGAAAAGACCAACTCTTGGAGGCCCGCAACGGATCAAACACCCTCAAACAGCCAGGGGGGAGATGAATCACAAAACGAGTGATTTATAAAAAAAAAAACGGGGAAAGGAAAAGAGCGAGAAAATCAAGGGGCCAAAAAAAGGGGAAGGGTGAGGGGAAAGGGGGGGAAGTCGGTAAGAAGACCAACACAAGGTTGACCGGCTGCCTGCAAGGGGGAGAGGTGAGGGGGAAAAACGGATGGACATGCTTGATTGTGAGTGGCGTTTGAAAAAAAAAGTCACGGACCCCAGGGGAAAGGGGAAAAAAAGGGTACTTAGATGGGTGGGGGGGACCTATTGAAAAAAAAAAGGGGGTCAGGAGAAAGATTAGTTAAAGTCCTTTGTTTGATAAAGGAAAAAAGGGGTGGGGAATTCTAAAAAGTAGTGAAGTGAACAAGATTCTGTTAATAAACAAAGGGAAAAAAAAGGGCAAACGAGTTGATGGGGTTGGGTGTTGCGGTGGGTCTTAAAAATTGGGGAAAATGACGGTGATACGGCTGGGTTAAGATTGGTAAGTAAAAAAAAAAAGGGAGGGGGTACCACGAGACGGGGGAAAAGAATTTGGGGAGTGCTTGTAGGAGGGGAATTAGATAACGGAGGCGGGAGAAAAAGGAAGCGGCGAGCGATGAAGGGGGTTACAGAAGGTCTTGACTAAAGGGGGCTTCCGAAAAGGGGCAGGTACAGTGAGGGGGGGGTAAAAGGTGGATTTGGCAGTGAAGGGTTCAATTTTACGGGTTCGCGGGGGTGAACCCTAGGAAGGCCGAAGGGGGGGAACGGGGGGGGTTGGAGGGGTATGGGGGTTGTGGGTTTTGAACGAGGGGGTTTTGCGGAGTTATCGGACCCCGAAGGGGGGCGCTGAAATTGGCCGCGGGGATGTTGGTGGGGGGGGAGTAGAAAGATGCAGGTGGAAAGAGGAAAGGGGGAAGGTCAAAGGGGGCAGATGGGAAATTGCAGGAGTGGGAATTGGTGGGGATGCGCAGGCGTTGGGTTCGGTCCATTTCGGGGGGGGGGGGAAGGGGGCAAGTTATAAATAGGCTACAGGGGGGGGGGGAAAAAACTGAAAGCAAAAATTGGAGAATAAGGCTCCACCGAAAAGAAAAGAAAACCCACCCGAAAAAATTCCCCAGGGGGTGAACCGGCGCGGACAAAAAAATGTGGAAAACGCCATGTTGTACCCGAGTGGACCATACAGGGAAAAGGATGGGAAGGGGGGAAACAGTTGGAAAAGAGTTTGAAACGGTGGGGAAACACCTTCTTCGGTTGGGGGGTGGAATCCCGGCAGAGAAAAATTGGGGGGGGATTGTCAAATGGAAAATTTTCAATGGGTCGCGAAAAGCGCCAACAAAATTAGTGTCCATGCAGGGGGTCTTGCTGGGGGAAACTGTGGAAAGCATGAGGGACAACAATTGGAGGAAAGGGGAAAAAAAGTGGGCCGAATCTATTTTCCCTGAACAATTTCAGCCCGACGGCCGATGAAAAAAAAACACCTCCGAAAAAGGATTCAAAGGACCTTCAGTTCAGGGTCTGGGGCAACGAAAAAAAACGAAGGAAAGGGGGTGCCATCAAAGATATCCTCAAACCTGACAGGAAGAAAAATGGAAGGGCCGGCGAGCCGAATTCACAAAAAGCAGCTACAGGGGCGAAGACGCCGAAAACAGCACGGAAAACTCTCAACTCCCATAAAAAGCATGCCTGGATCAAATTCGACAGGAGGGCTTTGGGGAGGAACCACCGCCGAAAAAAGAGGCCAAAGGGGAGAAAAAAAACAGGATCCTGCAAGCCCCCTGTTGAAAAACGTGTGACAGGGTATAAAAGCAAGGGGGGAGGGGGGCAGACACAGGGGGGAAAAAGGTAAATCGGAAAATAAAAAAATTCCAGACGCGAGAAGGAAAAAACCCTAACTGGGAAAAAACGGTCCCCACAAAACCGTCCAACAGCCATTCTCGGAAACGAAAGACAACAAAAAATAGTAAAGGAAGCAAGATGGGAAAAAGAGTTTTGTGGGTAAGTTTTTTAACATTAATGACGAAAAAAAAGCAAAAGGGGGGCCAGTGCACCACCAACGCACAACACCAGGGGGGGAAAAGACAGAAACGGCAAAAAAAAAAAAAGGCAAAAGGTGGAAGGGGAATTGGGACAAAAGTGGTATGGGGTTAAATCCGAGGGGGGGTTTCAGAACTACTACCGGTGAAAAAAAGAAAAAGGGTACAAACAAAGGACTTTGTAAACTAAGACTTTGAATGAACAACACAACAAAAACAGAGAACGAGGGGGGGGGGGAAGGGCAACCAAAAACCCAGAAAAGTAACCCCACTTCGTTAACAAGGGAGGGGTACCCTTGAACATGGTCCAAGCGGCAGACCACACTCAAAGGAAAAAAAGCAGAGAAGTACTCCTTGGCAACCACAGGAGCCGCCAACCACACTTGGGGGGGGGGGGGGCAAAGTGAGGGAAAAAAAGACCACATCAAAAAAAACCGTCGTACTAAGGGGGATGATAAAAACGAGTGTGATTGATCGAACAACAAGGAAAAGAGATAGATAAAATCCAGAACAGGGTTGTATATCGCAAAAGGGAAAAGGAAGGGGAGGGGGGGAGTTCTTGGGGAGACGGGGCAAAAAGGGCAAAAAAAAAAAACCTGGGTGGAAGGAGTACGTCGAGGGCTGGAAAGGATGTGAGTGGCCGATTCCCAGGAAAAAAAGAAGGGACTCCAGGGGAGGTACGGGGAGGGAAAGAAAAAAAAAGGGGGGTGGGGGGGCCACCTCCCCCGGTATTGACACAGCAAAGGAGAAAAGATATTGGGGGAAAGTGTCCTTTGGGGGGAGAAAGTGAAGTGACCATTCATAAGTGAAAGGGGACTGAAAAAAAACCAACTTGTGAGGGGGAATAAAAAGGGAAACGGGGGGAACCCACGAAAATCGGAGGGAGTTGGGTGTTCGGTGGATGAAAATCCCCAGGGGAAAAAAGGCGGTGAACGGTCGAGAAGAGGTAACTTACAAAAAAGGGAAAAAGGGCTTCTTTACAATGGGGTTGTGGACGGGAGGAAAAACAGGGGGCGGGGAGCCTGAGAGGCACAGCCGAGAGTGGTGGGTCCGATAAGGGGAGGTGGAGGAAAAAGGAAGGGGGAAAGAAATTCGGTATTAAAAGTAAAAAAAAGTTGAGGTGGGAAAAAAAAGGGGGGGGATGCAGATCCGGGCTCTTGGCGACGTTAAGAGGGGGCGATGCACACAACAATCCAAAAATGGGATGGGGTGCTGGGGGTGATCAGGGAGTGGTGGGGAAAGGTTTGGCCTGAATCGAGCCGATGGGGAGTATAACTCCTTTGTGGGTCCGACTTAAAAAAAGTGCGGACAGGAAAACGAATGGGGGGGGGGGTGGGCACGTATGAGATGCGGTTGAGGATAAAAAATATGGAACGGGGAAAAGTGCATAATCAAGGAAGGCGGACAGGGAATGTAAGGGGGAGGCAAAAAAAAAAGTGGGGAAGGGGGTTTTGGGGAGACTTAAAGTGAAGGAAGAGACGAAAACACGTCAAAATTGCCGCAAGGGGAAAAAAAAAAGACAGAAAACAAAAAAATTGGCCAGAATAAAACCAAGGGGATTGCAACCAGGCGGGAAAGCGAGGAAAAGAACCATTGACAATAAAAAACGCTAAAAAGAAGGTAAACGGGGATGGGGGGGGGGAAAAAAACAAGGGGACAAGTTGGAAGGGGCACTGTGTCCCAGCCACCTAGAAATTGATTGTGAAAGACCGAAAATCACACCATAAAAAGTGTCCAAAAATGGGCGGTAAAGGGCAAAAAAAGAGGGCCGGTTTGGGAAACATCACCTTGGGAGTAAAAAGTGGGTCCACAGGGACGTCACAGGTGGGGAAAGGGTCGAGAAAAAAGTGAGGAATGAGTGGTTTAAAAAAAAGGAGCCAATTAAGGCCGTGCCCAAATTCAACCGCAATGCCGACGTTCACAAAAAAAAAAAGAAAAAAAAAAGCCGCCCGCCAGAACATCCCATGACCACCCCTGGACAAGAAAGGGTCCTTCGGAATGAAACCCCAGATCTCAGCAGGAAAAAAAAGAAAAAAGAAAAAAACTTGCATTCGAAATACCCACACCAGAGGAGGACGCAAAAGACACCTGAAAATAGCACCAGCCGCCGAAAAGCTACCGCCCAAAAGCAAAACGGGCCAACGATCGAAAAATCACCCCCAATCCAACCACCAAACCGCCCGAGCCCTGACCCCTTCGAAGTGTGGGAAAAAGCAAAAAAACGAAAAAAAAAAAACACCAGCGAAACAGACAAACAAAATGATCCTGCCAATCAAAAAGACCCCAGATGTGAGAGGAATAATCAGGCTGAAAAAAGGGAACAACAAAAGAGGGGGGAAAGGGGTCAATTACAAAAATAAGTCGCGGACCGAAGAATCTCCTCCGGCCTAAAAAATTTCAAATCATAAATAGACCAGGGTTCCCGCAAATAGACAGAGCCCAAGGATTGCAGCAAAAAAAAGGGGGTTGGGGTTTACAAAAGTAATTGAAAAAAAGGGTTCATTTCAAACCAACCCAAAAGGGTTCCAAGAGACAACCAAAAAAAAAAAACCAAAAAGAAAAAAACGATTTTTTTTAAGGTAAGTCAGGGGATTTCAAGCCAAAGGAGGGAAAGGAAGACAAAAGAAAAGGGAGAAGGAAAACGGGGACAAGTGGAACAAAAAGAAGAAAAACTTGAACACAGGAAAAGGGGGGAAAACAAACCCAATCTTACGAGAAAAAATTTCAAAGAAACGTAGGGACATGGTCAAAAAAAAAAAAAGAACACGACCCAGCCAGGAAAACAAATGGACTAATGTGAAAAACTCTAAGGACGGCACGAACTGGGGCATCGCCAACTACTCCACGCCTAACAAAGGGAAGGTTGTGGGGCAGGATAAAAAAAAAAAAGTGATAAAGCAGAAACAAAAAACGGAAAGGGGGAAAGAGGCTGATCACAGGGGGGGGGAGTCGCACCAAAACGGTGACGGTTTGGTGGATGGGTCCGACTGTGCACCAAAAGGCAAGGTGGGGCGGGAGGGCAGAGAATTTGGGATACTTCAACGGGGAAACCCAGGGCAGAGAAATTGGGTGAGTGAGAGTTGATGCAGTCGAAAAAAAAAGGGAAGTAAAGAGGGGGGGCAACCAAAACCCTATTCCTTACCAAAAGGTGAAAAAAAAAAAGGATGGGAAAGGCCCTTTGTTTGGGGGGGGAGGAAAGGGGAAAGTTTGGGGGGACTTCGCAGACCCCAAAAATATCGAAAAGGGGAAAAAGGGGTGCCCCTTGAACCAAACCCCAACATAAAAATAGTGGGGGAAAACGGGGGGGGGGGGACGGGGGGGTCCTGGGAAAGGGGAAAAAAAAACAAGTAGTGGGGGACTAGGTGATCAATCTTAGAGGAGCAAAAAAATGATTAAAAAAACTTGTACGAAGTACTAATAAGGGGGTGTGGAACTGGCGGGAGGAGAAATGGCAAGAGGGAGGAAGCGGGACGCGCGAGAAATCTTTGAAGGGGGGGTTTTTTAACGAGGGGGGTTGTCAACGCGATAAAAAACCCGGCCAGCATCGATAGGAAAAATAGGGTGCAAAAGGTTTAAAAAAGGGGGGGAAATTGGCATGAGGCCGGGGGATCGTGGCGTAAACGTTGGGAACAGGGGGAGAAACAAAAACAGGCTGGGTGCGAAAGGATCAAAATAAAGGGGGGGGGTGGTGGAAGTGGGGGTTTAGAGATCAAAAAAAAAGGGTAAGGGGGAAGCAGACTGCTTGGCCGAAGGAGTGGCGCCGAAGGAATTGGGGGGGGGGGCCGGAGAGCAGTTTGAGTATAAGGGAACTGCGAGAGGAAAAAGGCCGAAAGGGGAAAAAAGGGGGCAAAAAAAAGTGCAAAACCAAGGCGGGGCGCCAGTCACGGGTTTGTGGTTGGGGGGGCGGAAAGGGGGTGGGCATTAGAAGGAGAGGAAAAGACGTCGTCCCCCAAAGGGGGCGAAAAAAAAGAAACCAAAAAATAAAACAAAAAAAAAAACAACCACAAAACCCCCACACCAACCCCCCAACCCCCCCCCCCCCAAACCCCCCCCCCCCCCCTTGCAGGACCTCCAAACAAAGGTGAGGGGGGGGGGGGACACAAAGCAGAGAAAAAAACCTAACAGGGGGGAGAAGCCAGGGGAACAATCCGACGGAAAGGAAAATGTCTTTTACACTGGGGGGGGTGGGGAAAAGGTTCATGGTGCCCAAAAAAAAACACTACGAAATTTAACCGGGTAAAAACTCAGGGGGGGGGAAAAAAAAAGGGGGTTCCATCGATGTGAAAAAAATGGATGGAGGTCCAATGGGGGGAAAAGAACGCCGTCAAGGGGTCCAAGGCCAATGGTCAGTTTGGGTGAAAACTGCGAGGGGGGGGGAGGGGCCAGATTTCGGCGAAAGGGAGATCAGTGAACGAGCCGATTGGGGACTGGGGGGCCCACGGGCAAAAAAAAGAAAAAAGGGTGGAAAGAGGTAAAGAAAAAAAACCAAACCAGACAAACACGCGAACGAAAAAAAAAAAAAAAACCAAAGGGGCCAACGCCCTTCAATGTCGGAGAAAAAAAAAAAAAACAAAAAAAAGAGAAAAGAAAACAAAACTTATCACCAGGGGTTCCCCATCGATAAAAAAAAAATACAAAGACAGGTCAAAACCCACCCCATATTCGGGGCGAAAAAAAACACTGTCCGCGCCAGCAGCGATAAAAGGTCAAGCAAAAAAGACAGAAGAATCAACTCAACAACAATCAGAAACCCAGCAACAAAAAAGAACTTAAAAAAAACACTTCACGAACAGGGGAATGTGGGCAAAAAAAAAAAAGAAAAGAAGCAAAAGAAAACCCCCCGAAAAGGCAACAATGCAACATGAACCCCCAAGTTTACGGTGAAATAATTAGAGGAAGCCGAAAAAGAAAAACGAAAAACAAAAGGAAAACTAAGAAAGCGGGGCTCGGAAAAATCCCGAAAAATGCCTAAGAAAACAACGCTGGGCCAGGGGAAACGAAAGAGGAAAACATTGGGTCACCCCCCGCAAAAAAAAAAAAAGGTACGAACAGAAAGTCTGTCAAAAACCGGTGTGGGTAGTATCATGGTTGACACAAGAGGTCTAAGCCGTGGAGAAACAGAAACGTTGTCAACCAGCCCAGGAAAAAACCGGGGTTCAAAGACTAAAAAGAAAAAACACAAACAATAAAACAAAAAAAAAAAAGAACAAAAAAAAAAAACTATTGGGCCCGTATGGGTGAAACAAAAAAAGAGGGGGGTTATGGTCGGACACACAAAGCCGACGGGAATGGGGGAAACCTGGGGGAAGGAAAAAACTGGGCAGTGTATCAAAAAAAAAAGAAAAGGGGGGGGACACGGGGAAAAATGGGGAGAAAAAAAAAAAACCACCCCCCTCAAAAAGACGCTAAAAAGAACGTGCAACACTGAAAAAGGGTGAACCGAACTGGGGAAAAGGGGGGGTTTCCAAAGCGCAAAAAAAACAACTCAAGGCAAAAAAAAAAGGGAAGAAACTGACGGGAAGGAATCAAAAAACGGTCCAACTCTCAAAAAAAAAAGGCCGGCAAGGGGGCCCAAGGACCAGAAAAACATACGCCAAAAGGACACCCGGCGAAATGGGCAGAAACAAAAAAGGGGGATTTAAAGAGCTCCGCTAAAAACAACAAAAGAGGAAAATCAACGCGGTGGGAAGAGTCGGAAAAAAACGGGGGGGAGTGGCGTGAAAGGGTGCCCAAAAAAAAAAAAAGTGAAAAAAAAAAAAGGAAAAAATGTGGAAGGATTACTGAAAGAAAAAGGAAAGAGAGTTTTGCGTGCAAACGCTTGGGGAAAGGAAAGGCTGGAAACGAAGAAAAGAAGAGGGGGTTGGGAAAAAAAAAAAAAAACTCACAAGGGGTTGGGTCGAGGTTAAGGGAAACGGGGTGAAAACACAAAAAATTGACAAGTGTTAAATGGGACTATGTCAAGAAAAAACTATCAGACAGGGGGGGAAAAAAGCCTGAAAAAAGCACGCAACCCAGAAAAAAAAAAAAATCGTTGACCGTGGTGAAAAAAGAAGAAAGGGGGACGAAGGAAAGGGGGAGCGACTTGGGCAAAGAAATTTTCGCAGGGGGGGGGGACTAAAACAGAAAGGGGGGAAAGTAGGAAAGGAAGGTCGATGTTGTTTTGGCTGAGAAGGAAAAGAAAAAGGAGCAGGGGAGCTGAAGCACACGGAAAGGCAAGGAATTGTAAGGGGGGGGGGAACAACAGAGTAAGTCGGGGGAGCGAAGTGGACCCCAAGCCCCGCATCTATGAAGGTGCTGGGAAAGGTGGATTGACAGTATCCACGGGGGAATCGGCCGGGAAAAAAGGGGGGGACGGAACTTCACATGCCGGCAGAAGGACCAGGGAGGGGATCAGTGTATTGGGGGGTGGAAAGAGACCGAGCCCAACAGAAAGGGGGAAATGAAGGAAAAAAAATCTCTTCAGTGAAAAATGTGGGGGAAGGCAATAAAGGGGGAATTGGGGAAAAGGGTAGGAGATAAAGGTTGAGGATAAAGTAAAAAGGGGAAAGGGCAGCGGTCAGATCCGAGGAACGACAGAATTGTGAATGGATTGGGGAGGAAAAGGGGGAGGTAGAAGCAGAAAGGCAATTGGGAAAGGAATAGAGAAAAAAAAGGAAAAAAGCGAATCTTCTCACCGGTTAGGGCAAACACCAAAAGGTGTCACACTGACGTTTGCCTCAAAAGAAAACATGGGGACATTAACTCCAGGTGGGGGGGACAATAAAAAAAATTACAATCCTTTGAAAATTCAGGGGAAAAATAAAAGTGGTTTTAAAAGGTTTCACAAAGGCGCAACCTTACCGGCCATTTGGGAACATTGGATGGGAATAAAAAAGGAAAAAAACAGGTCCCATCGGATGGAAAATGGCAAAGGGGGGGTCAAAAGGCAAAGAAGAGGAACGTGGACAACATCCCGGTAGTGGCGGGTGGGTCCCTTGGGAAAAAAAAAAGGTCTGGAGCACATCTTGACGCTCAATTGGGGAAGGACAGGGGAGGGAAAAAAAAAAAGCTAAAAAATTCCTGGAAGCCCAGGAACAAGACTTCAAACAAAAAAAAAAAACCGCAGAGGGCAAGCAGGGGGGGAACACCGGAGGCCAACAGGAAGTAAGGAGGGGACAAAATCTGCAAGAAAACAAAAGTTTTTGACACAAACCAAATCGAATAGGACCCTCAAAAAAAAAAACGAACACCAACCAAGAAGAAAAAAAAAGGCTTCTCGAAAAAAGGGGAAAAAAAATCATCTGGAGGAGAAACCAGCCTCAAAAAGAGGATTCGATCTCTCAAACAAAAAAAACAATCCCGCCATAAAAAGGCACCTTCGAAAATTCATTGTGAAGCGCCAACCGACCCAGTGATACAAAACGGAAAAAGCAAAAAAAAAGATTCCACCTAAAAAAAAAAAGAAAAGGGGGGTACGTAATAATCGGAGGGGGGGGCTCCAAAAGAAAAAAAAGTCATGGGGGGGAAAACTTTCAAGTTCCTCCCACCCTGTACGCAAGGCACCTCGTCCGAAAAAAAAAAAAAAAAAGGAAGGGGTAGAAAACCAATTCTCAATTCCCCGCCAGGAAAAGCAAAAAACCACAGGGGGGGCAACCGTTGCGGGGGAGGGTTGGGTCGGTAACCCGGGGGATCCAAAAAATAAGCAAAAACACCGAATTTTGCAAAAAAAAAACGAAAAATTGGGAATAAAAGCAACCACCCAAACAGCGCAAGATTTTGGAAACGGGGGGGTAAAGTCATGGGTTATTGGTGAAAGAACGAGAAAAAGGGTAAAACGGGGGTAGAAGGTGAAAACAAAGGGGCAAAAGGGGATAAAAACAAGAATTGGAAAAGGGGGGGAAGAAGTGGGAGAAAGAGGGGGGGCCAAAAACACTCTAAAGAAAAGATAAAATTGAAAAAAAACGGGGACGTACAACGAAACTTCCAGGTCACAAGCGCATCAAAAAAACTAAAAAACGGGGGAAGAAAAAAAAGCATCACCGTATTACCCGTAAAAGAAAAAAAAAAAAAGGGAACCAAGCGCAAAGGCCATGGGGGAGGAAACAAGGCCAAAACGACTCCAAGACAAACCGTAAAAGGCACCGGTTTGGGAAATAATTTCGGTCTCATCCAAACAAAACAAACACGGGGGGATATAAGCTGGGGGGTAGGAAAAAAAAAACTTTACACGGTGAGTGGGGAGTGAAAAGGTTCCCTAAAACAAGTAAGTGGCTGGACAAAAAAGAGTGTTAAATTAGGGGTACGTTGGAACAAAAAACTGGGGGAGAGGGAGTGGGGGAGTGGAACTGACATAAAGTTCGGCGAAGGAAGTAGAAGGGGTTGTTGGGGCCAAAACCCTCAACAAAAAAAAAACCAAAAAAAAAAACAAACACCCACAAACAAAAAACAACCCAAAAAAAAGAAAACAAAAAGGAACCCGATTTGCAAAAAGGTCGGAAAAAAACAGATAGTTTAAGGTGGGGGGGCCAAAGGGAATGGGCATGACCCTAAAGGGTTAAGAGGTAAGACCAAAAGGGAAAATGTCCGGCGGGGAGAAAATTACACCCTTGAAAACCCCAATACGGAGGGGTGGCAGAGGGGGCGTAGTAACTTGGGGGGAAGTGGGGAAACGCGGTGGGAAGGGGGGGGGGGAATAAAGAAAATTGAGAGAAATCAGGAACTTAAAAAAAAACACTGGAAGAATCATTACATTGTAACTAGTTTGGGGGATGGCAAAAGGAAGGAAGAAATTGCGGAGAAGCCATAGGGATCTAAAGCGCGGGGATTGAAGGTGTGACCCACAAGAAATAGATGGGGGGAAAAAACAAAAACTGCAGAAAAAGCCGGGGAAAAAATTATTTTAAAATTGGCTGGGGGATTGGGAAGGAAAGGCCGGAGTCAAAAGGAAAGGGGCAAACAAACGGGGGGCGCGGGGGGCTCCTGGAAAAAAACTGAGAAGGGGCCGTGACATGCAAAAAAAGGGGGGGGTGGGAAGAATGTGGGGTGGAGGAGGAAAACTATCTAGGGAAGTCACACAATTCAGCCCGAAGGGGAAAAGGAAAAAAAAAAAACAAGACGAATTATTGGTTGCCCGTAAAAGGAAACAGAAAAAAGGTGTGATGGGGGGAAACTTCATGCGGTAAAAGAGAAGACAGGACGCCCCAACCAAAAGGGGGGGAATGGGCGGGAGGCGCGGCAGGAGGTTTTGTGACGGGAAAAAAAAAAAAAACAATAAAAGGAAATGCAAATCTCTCAAAGACGGGCAAAGGGAGGGGGGGTCCACCGAAAAGAGAAAAACCAGAAACACCCAAAGGGGAAAAAAAATACTCCCCCATAATGGAAAAAAAAAGCCAAGGGAGTCTACAGAACTTGAAAACGAGGGGTGAAGTGCCGAGGACATAAAACAGGGGAAAAATTAAAAAAAAAATTAAAAGGGGAAGTTGAGTGCACAACGGTGGGAAAATAACTAAAAAGGAAAGGGGAGGTCAGTTATTTGGGTGAAGGGAAACAAAAAATGGGGCCCAAGGATGACACACATGAGAGGGTCAAGCAAAGGGGGTTACAATGGAGCGAAACGGACACGCGGTCACATCCTTGGAAAAGAAGGTGGGTCCCACTTTCACTAGGGGAGCATCGGCGCTTGGAAGTCAGGAAAGCAAAAGTCTTGGAACCAGAAAAAAAAGAAAAAAGGAAAACAAAAATGCAAAAAAAAACTTTCAACCCAAAAAAAACCAAAAGAAAAAACAAAAAAAAAACGGGGGGCACGCCAAAGTCCGCGCGGGCTAGGGAAACGATCCAAAAAACAAGGTTGGAAAATCAGAGTAACTAAACGGAAAAGTACGAACAACAAATATGGAGGGCCCGAAGGGCAGAAACAGGGAAACTCGCAAAAAACTGAAAAGAAAATAAGGAAAACAATAGCCTGCACTAAAACCAAAAAGGCCAACCCAAAACCCGCAAAAAAAAAAAAAATCCCAAAAAACGGACAAAGACATGATGTAAGCGGGGCCAAAACCGAAAGACGAGGAAAAAAAAAGGATGCCTATCCAAAAAAAATAAAAAAAACCACAAGCAGTGCGGGAGGGGCCTTGGGGACACCAGGCAAAGC
>Ga0179593_1404001_pt1 | contig 19369 bp, 24 predicted proteins | sample CZODoug2_1_08_16_FD_185931 | JGI IMG/M metagenome (GOLD analysis project Ga0179593, IMG submission 185931) | Vadose zone soil fungal communities from Angelo Coast Range Reserve, California, USA - CZODoug2_1_08_16fungal (PacBio error correction) | ecosystem: Environmental > Terrestrial > Soil >...
AGGAGCTAAAAACGAAGGCCGGACGAAAGAGCGAGAAGAGAGGGGCAGAAGATAACTCAAGTATGGGAAGATGAGACGGGTGAAACAGAGAGGGGGGACGCGAAAACGTTCCAAGAGTTGATGGGAGCCAGGGGAGGGGAAGGAAAGAGGGGAAAAACAGAAAAAAAAACGGGAGGAAAATGCAGACGAGTGGAAGAGATTGGGGGGAGGAACGAGAAAGGACTTGAACCGTGGGGAAAGTTCAAAAAGTGGGGTGACATTGAAAGGAGGCGAAGCAGTTGAGGAGCAGGGAAGTAGGACGTTTGAGAATGTTAGGAAGATCAGGAAAAGGAAAGGTAAAAGTGAAGGGAGGGGTGAAGGGAAGGGGTAAAAAGAAAGACGTTCTTACATCGAGACGAAAGAAAAAAGAGTTAAATGGGAAAGTGGACTGCGGATAAAGGGGCTTACCAGGGATGCTCTTTGTTATAAGGCTCAAAGGTCAAGTTGGGGTCATTAATAGGGATTGCAGGGGGGGGACTTAACAAAAAGGGGAAGGGTTTCACAATAGAAAAGATGTTGGGATCAATCCTGGGACCTGGAAAAAGGTGGGAAAGCCTCGGAGAGACATACACACCCAGCACATTTGGAAGACTTTTGAGGGGGGTTGAGGGTGGGGGGTTTACAGGTTCGAAAGAGCGACGTGGGGAAAAAAGAAGAAAAAGGGCAACAATGTCTTTTCGTGGAACAGAGAGGGGTAAATAGCCTACCGCGGATTGGGTGCCAGTGGGGAGGGTCCTGCCTCCAGGGACCGCAGGGGGCAGGGGGGCCTATGGAGAGACAGAGGGGAGTGGTGCCCCCAGTAAAAAAAAATCAAACGAACGTTCCAGACGGAAAATGGTGGGATCCGTGCCAGGGGACAAAACTCAAAGAAATATCACAAGAATAACGAGAAAGGGGAGGGTCCGGTGTGAGTGGAAAACCCGGCAGCCGAAAAGTGTTTGACAAATCCCGCCCCTGGCCCAAGAAGGGGGTGAAAAGATACAGTTGAAATCAAGGTCAGACAGCAAAAAGGGAATGCAGCAAAAAAACGAACCACTGGAAGAAGGGGGCATTAGGTTTTTTGTGTTCGGGTTCTCAAAACATGCGGTTTTGGGGAAAAATGGACCGAAGAGGAACCGCGCAGCGAGGGCTCTGGAGCCGAAGAAAGGAGAATTGAGTGGTGGGGGGGGGGCAATTCGTCATCCAGAGGAACGAAGGGGGAAAGGTGACTCAGTGAGGACAAAGGACCGGGTGATGAACATGGCAAATTTTCGGTACCGCTCAAGGGGACGTGGCCAAAGGGGGAAATATGAGAAAGCTGGGTGAAAAAGAAGAAAAAGAAAGGAAATAGATGGCCGGTATCATGGTTTCGGAGTGTGAAAGACTTAAAATTTTTGAAAGACAGCTGGAAAATAGGTCCCTTCAGGAAAGTTCGAAGGAAGAGTAATCCGGGGGGGAGGGGGAAAAGACATTATTGAACAAACAAAAACTAAAGAGGAAGGAGCTCAAACTCTTGTTCGGTAAACCATGGGTCGACGACAACTGAGTTACCAAAAAAAACCAGTAAAAACCTCGAACCTCAAGTTTGTGAGACGCTTTTAGGGGTCGATTGGCCCCGTGAGGGGGGGCGGAAAGTCGGCACAACACCCTATTAAGCATCGAAAACAACAAAACAGGAGGGGTATTTCTGAAATCAGGGGGGGTGAACAGAAGGGCAATAGGGGTGACAAATAAAAAGAGCCCAAGAGACATTCTTTTGCCGGGAGGGGGGAAATAGAAATCTCAGAGCTAAAAAAAAAAAAGATATGAAGGAAAGAACCTGCCAAGTGGGGGGGTTGCCCGCGTGAAAAAAGCTGGTGGAGGATTTTCCGGAGCAAAAAACAAAGGTGTCCGGTTTTCATTGAAAAAGCCAGCGGGTCGAATTGGTCCTGAGGACAGGGGGTGGCGGGCTGAAAAGGAGTGTGGATCAAGTGTGGGGAATTGGAAGCGCCAGGAGGTGGAAAAAAAAAAAATCATCCAATCCTAAAAAGGGTGTGGGTTAGCAAACGGGGGTAGTCGATGATCAGAACAGCAACTGGGGTTGTGGGGGTTTCGGCGCCAAAAAGGGGATACCAATGGATGGGAAAGAACTCAAAGGCCAGTGTGCAATTAAATGGGGGTGACCTTCGAGAGGAGAGGGAAAAGGCACACAAATAGAAAAAGGGATAAGATCAAACGAAGGGTAATGGAGGAATTTTTGCACAGGGGGGGAGAATTGATGACAAGAATGAGTTGAGAAGGGAACGTGGGGAAACACAAGTGGAAAAAAAATCGCGTGCAAACCAAGAAGGTGGGGGGGGGGGGGTCGACTCCGGTTGGTGACGTCGAGGGCCAGAATAAAAAAATTGGGACGTTTGGGTGACGCCGCCGAGAAAAAGGAAATAAGTCTGGGGGAACCCTGTTGCATAAAGCAGAGGGAAGCCTCAGTTGGGAAGAGGAGCCGATCCCCAAAAAAAAATTAGGAGAGAAGGAAGAGAAGATAGAATAAACCAAGAAAAGACATCGTAAAAACCTCTTGCACGGGACCATGAAGTCAGGGGGCGTAGACCGGGAAGAAAAAAAAACTACCCAACGTCAATTGAAATGCGAAGGAAGGGAAACAAGCTCACTCAAGGAGGGTCAAAAGGCGAACCCGTACTCACTTGAAAGGGAAAAGGGCCTAGAAACCGTAGAAAAAACATCGACCCATCAACTATCAACTGTTAAGTGTGAAAATGGAAAAATCCGCTTCCAGAGGGTACAAAGCATCACACGGCCAGGAGTGGATTCAAAAATCACCGGAGGAAATGTCGGGACCAAAAAACCGTTGGGAAGAAAATCATCGAACCTCAACCGGCTAAAAAAAGGGAGGAGAATCCACAGTCGAAGGAGGGGGAACCACAATGAAAACCTGAATCCCCAAACAAGCAAGGCAAGCGAAAACTGCTCAAGGAAGCCGAACCCTTGGGGATCACAGTCTGGACCGGCTAAGGTAGCCACAACTTAAAGAGGGGAAAAGACAGGGAGTTCCCTGATCGAGAAGAGCGGAGAATTTGAAAAAACAACCTCTAAGCAAGCAGGGCGCGCCTGGCCAAGGGAAATTGACAATTATCCGGGGAAACCTCCCCGAAGAGGTTGGGGACGAAGAATTGACTCGGTGTTCAGAGGTCCGCACGGGAACAGAAAGAAGGGGGGAACCTGAAGCCGTAAAAACCCTTCACCCAAAAAGAGCGGGGTTGGGGAGGGGGGGAGGGGAAAGATAAAGTGGGGTTATCGGAAAGGCCAGAAACGAAGGAGAGCCCCGTACAATTGGGGCAACACAGTCAACCATGACATGCAAAAAAAAAAAGGACACAGACAGGAAAGAAGCCCAAGGAAAGACCAGGGGGAACGAGGGAAACCTTGCCCCCGGGGGAAAAAGACGGAACGCTACGAAAATGCGAGAAGGGACGGAATAAGCAAAAATGGACAAAGGGGGCAACGTATGCCGGAAAAAGGCGCACGGGGGTGAAAAGAAACAGACCAGGGGAAAACCTCCGCTGGTGCAAAACCGAAATGGTAAGGACCCCTCAGTCCTACGGGAGGGGAAACTAATCTAAAAAAGTAAAAGCAAGGGCAGGGATGACTGGCTAAGGCCAGTCGAAAGGGAGGGTGGGGGGGTGGGACTTCCCAATCGGCAGTGGGTAAGGAGGAGGGATGCGGTTGGACAAAGGACGGCTCAACTTTACAAAAGTGGAACCGGACTGGGGGGGGAACAACGAAACCACGGAGAGGATACTCAAGTCCGGAATAATCTACTGGACGGGGAAAAAGAAGGAAAAACACGTGGACCAAGGAACGATACCCTGGAGGAAGGTTCCCAAGAAAAGGATCAATCGAAAAAAGACCAACAGAGAAACCCGTGGGTTAACGGAAACCTGAAAGAAAAAACAAAGCAGGTCGTCACTATTCCAAAAAAAGAAAGGACAAAAGGACATGTACAAGGGCGGAAATTGCCAGCGCCTCTTGGGAAAGGAAAACTGAAAAAAAAAAAAAAAAAAAAGGAAAGGGAACCCAAATGTGGGGGGTCGGGGGGCATTTAGATTGAAGGGCAGTCCAAAAAGAGAAAGGACATGGATGGAAGAACTCTTCACCAAAGGGCCTGCTAGTTAATGGAACTGCCAAATAAATGCCAACCATCCAAAAGAGCCTACACGTAAGTGGAAAGGACAATTCAAAGAACCCAGAGAAGAAAGATATAAAAAAGCTCCCCGCAGGGGAACCAGCAAAGGAATCCCCCGACGTCCGTAAAAACACCGAGGTCCTAAAGTAAAATAGAACACTTTAACCCAAAACCAACAATCCCTTCATGTGAAAAATGGACCAGCTAAACGAGGGATCTACAGAATCTGATCCAACGACGAAAGAACTTACACCGTAAAAACTGTCCCAGCACGCCCCGACTGTAAAAAGGGAAATGCAAGAAGAAAGAACTCTCGTAAAGCCAAAAAAGAAAACGGGGGCCCCAAGTTAAACAAGTCCCTCCCCCGCGGGTTCAAGTGAAAAGACACTGTCCACCTCGGAAGGCTCACGCGCCCATCAGAAAACCAAGAACTGGAACGGAGCCCGAACCCAAAAGCGGAGTGGGAAGGAGATTCAGGGAAAAAAAGATGGATGGAAGATCCGCCGAACGCCTGAAAGCCGCAGACACCTCAAAAAAAAACCTTACGAAGAAGACCAATCATACTTGCGGGGGAGACAGGGAGGAGTACAGAGAAAGGAAACTAAAACCTCGAAAAAAAGACAGAAAAGAACGGTAGGCGGGAAAAAGATAAACCCGACAAGGGGAAAATTGGAAACAAGATCCCACAAGAAGTTGGGTGTTCCCAGAAAGAAAAAAGAGATAAAGTCAAAAACTCTAAAGATAGGAAGGTGCAGGGGGTCCACGTTATAAAAAAAGCCGGGCGAAAGGCAATCGACTCAAAAATTGCGCCCGAATTGGATTGAAAGGAACACCGCCAGACCTGAAGCCCAATAAACAGCAGGGAAATACCCTGCATCATAGAGGGGAGAAAAAAGACCTTCCAATGCACACAAATATCAGGGACGGGGTGGAAAAGATTCACCACAGGCAGGGGGACCCCAGCAGAAAAAAAAATCGGGATCGTGGCCTTTTGTCAAAGGGAAGGGACGGGGACAAAAAAGTTCGAAAAAAAAGAGGTCCAGCCAGAGAAGAGGTCTCTGAGTCCCCGCCCCAATCGATATCAACACAAAAAAAAAAAGGGAAGGGTTAAAATAGAATGGGGGAAGAGAAAAAAGATTTATAAGGTCGGAAAAGGGGGTCCCAAGGGAAAACTTGACCGACTCTTGGGGGGGGAAAAAAAAAAGACAAGAGAGAAAACGAGAAATATATGCAGACACGCGGCCCAAATTGAAAACCAAAAGGCGTGGGAAATGGGTATGCAAAAAGCGAGGTAATTCAGGGAATTGAAGGAGGGGAAGTGGTCTAAGGAAAAGTCGGGGTGAGTTACAGACAAAGCCAGTTGAGGGCTGAGATTTGAGTCGCAGTGTCAGTTGAATTCAATGGAAGGAAAAAAGGAAAGGAAGGGTCGGAAGAGAGTGGGGGGGGGAAAAAGAAAAGGTCAGTTGCGGAATAAAAGAATTGTGGGCCAGGGAAAAAAGGGGGGAAATCCGTTGTGCGAGGGAGGCGGCAAAATAGGTTTCGAGAAAAAAAAAGAAAAAGAGAAAATAACCTCAACGAGAAAAAACGAAGGGGGAGAAAGCGGAGTGGTAGAAGGTCTTTGACTAGCCGTAAGCAACGAGCTAAGGGAAAAACTTTCCAGATCAGAGTCCTAGAGTACAGGAATATAAAAACTTGAAAAATCGATCAGTCAGGGGGAAACGGTTCAAGACCGCGGGAAAAAGTAGCTTGAATGGCAAAGGGAAAAAAAATATATCAAAAAAAAAATGGTAGTCTTGTGGAAAGAACGGGGAAAATCGAGTTGGAGTGGAGAGTGTACTTCTTCCAGCTTGAAAGGAAAAATTTGAAATTCCAATCAAAGCCGGGCCCAGTTAACGTTGGGGATTGATTCCAGAAGGAATCTGAAAGGCGCCCGGTAAGAAAGGGGAAGATGGAAAAAAACTGGGACAAATTGCAGCGGTGGTAGGCAAGTGGGTTGAAAGACGAAGGAGGTAAAGAATCAGGGAAGGATGCGTGGTGTGGTTGACGGGCGGGAAGGGAGAGGGCATGCGATGGGGAATTCCTCTGGGTAGAATGGGGAGGCCCAAGTTCGTCAAAATGGTGAGTGGAGGTGGTGGGAAAACGGCCATGACGGGGTTTCCATAAAAGGAGCCCAGGGGAATTCTCAAAGAAAGGTACTGAATGTTACTGGGAGGCCAGGCAAAGAAGGCCAAACAACAGGTTGGGGGGGGGCCTGGCCCGTGTGAAGGGGGGATGTGTGTTGCAAGGGTCCTTGAGAAAAGGTACTCTTTAAAAAGGTGCGAACAAAATGTCTTTATTACACGTGCTGAGGGGGGAAGAGCAAGAAAAAAACGCGGAGGGGGGGGCGTTCAAAGACCGGGACTAACCCAGGGGACGATGGGGGGGGTTAAATAGGTACGGAGCATCGGGTGGGCTCCCCAACAGAGGAACTCAATAAGGGAAAGTACAAAAAGTAGTAAGGTGCAGTCAAAGGGAGAGGAAGGTCCAAACGGAAGTCACAAGCCGAAGGGAGGGGTTAACGGGAGGGGGGGTGATCCTAAGAGCAAACAGTGGGTGGGGGTCGTAAGACACAGCCACTATTTGGCAACAACGGGGAGAGAAGTTGCGGCTAGTAAGAGCTGCGGGTCCTGTTATCCACCACAACGAAGGAGGAGGGTTTGTTTGGGGGGGGAAAAAAAAAAACCAGTCATAGACATGCAATGGTCACACCTTTGACGGAGAGATAGATTAAGCTCAAAGACAAAAAAAGGAAAACGGGGCGCAAAATGGACTTGGGGTTGTGTAGCCGCCTGCGGCGAAAAGAGAAAAAAAGGGTCAGATAAGATCACGAGAATACGTCAAGACAGGAAACGAAGGGGAGGGCAGGGAGGGGGGAGCAATGGGGAGAGAAAACTAGGGGAAGTCAGCGGCAGGAAGCGGTAAAAAAAGAGCGTGCCAGTTGGATGTGTAAGTCAGCGGTAAGCGGTCACAGGGATCGCTCGTGGCGAAACGTCGATGATATCGCGATGAAAACCCCAAAACGGTTTCGGTCGTGTCTGATACCGACGGGGCCTTGAAGGGCTTTTTTGGGAAACCCGTTCCAACAACAAGGCACGGACACGGGCACGTGCCATAGGGTTGGGCCCTAGGGGGAACTTCCAAAAAGGGCGGCCAAGTTGAAAACCAGGCGCCTGCCCGAGCGTTTGTGCGGCTTGGCCCGTGGTTCACGTGCCACACAGTGCCCGCTGAGCAGGGGGGCACCGATTCCTGCGACGCACGAGCTCAAATGTCCCATGTGACCGTGATTTCCAAAAAAAACACCAACGGCAATATTTACCGGGGGGGCGAAGGGTGCTGTTTTCGGGGGAATGAAGACCAGGTGGACGCACGCAACCGACCACCACCCTGGTAACGTTTCCTTAAACACCAAAACAGACACACAAAAACTGAAAGACTGCTAAACCCGGTATCTCACGTTTTTTTGGAAGTTGGGAAAAGGATTTTTGCCGTCGAGTGGGTTTCCCCCTGGTGCCGAACCACACCATAGGTTTTAGAAATTCGGCCAAACACCAAAAAAGGAATTCACGTCACCGCAACCGAGCACTTTGGGCGGGTGACCGCAAGCCAATTGTTGTTTTAACCAAAATTCCAATGACTGCAAGAGGAACCAAATGGGGGCGCCTCCCTGCCTTTTGGGGGACAATGACCCGTGGGGGGGGTCACCATCGGAGGGAGAATCATCTAGGGCAACTGCCCAACCGTTTCCCCAAGGCTAAAGGAAGGTGGGGGTGGGGGACGGGGAAATGCCGCCCTGTTTTCTTTCCCAAACAAAACGGGGGGGGGGGAAAAAATCCACCCAAAAATTTGGCCCCGCCAAAATGCAAGTGGGTTTGTTGGAAAAAACCGGGGGCCCTGACCTGGGGGGGGAAAAAGCCCCAAAAGGGGTGGTTGGGGAGACCAAAACGGAGTTATGAAAGGGTACTCAAAACCCAAAAACGGGGGGGGTACCCCGGGGGAATTTTATATGATGATGCAAAGACCCGGGTACCAATAAAATGGGCGGGCAGGGGTAAGGGGAAGGCCCAGACATTGTGGGTTTGCAAAAAGGGAAAAAGGGGAAAAAAGGGTGGACGTTTGGACTAACGAATCGGAGGCCAAACAGGACAGAAGAGGGAAAGAGGAAACTAATGGGTACGAATTTATGTTGGGTGGGCCGTCACGGGTTGGCTTCGACCTTACTCTTTTCCAGCATGCAGTGTGAGGGATGGAAAAGAAAACCGGGGAAAAAAAGACCGCTTGTCCAGGTCACCTTTGTGAAAAAGGGAAGCACAATGGCCGAAAAAAAATAGAGTTACGTGGGGGGGGTTGTGTTTTACTCATGCGCCTGTTGTTAAAAAAGTCATCAAAAAACTCCCATTAAAGGGGAGGCAAACCACCGGGGCTATGAAAGAAATTTTGTGTGGGCCAATGGGACCAACCTGCGTGGTTTGTGTTGGTCCCTCCAAACCAGAATCTACCTCAAAAAACAAACAACCAAACGGCGGGAAAGTACTTCCAAAGAGAGTCTGACCTTAAGAGCGACCGGACAGGCACCCAGAGCGGGGGAAACGCACCATACAGTCCGGCAAACCATGGCCCCTGCAGTTTGTCCCCAGGGTTGGGGGAAGCGGACATTCCCGAAAACCAAAACCTAAAGCACGGGTCAAAACCTTGTTGAAAGAGGGAGACGGAAAGTAGACCATACAACCCAAAAACCGACAGGTGGGTGACGCCCGACTGACAAAACCTTTTCCCAACCCATAACCTCAAAATGTAGGTTATTTCCACCCGTAGAACCGGGAAAATCAAAGTAAAACAAGGTAAAAAAACCCAAGATCGAAAAAAATTCTCAGTGTGAACCGTGAAAAAGGCAGGACACCCTTCGATGTTCCACCCCAGGACGAATATCAAAGCCCCAAAATGCGGTCGAACCAGCCGGAAGAACCAGTGGTTGTGCACCCAAGGACTCCCAGGTATGGAGCAGAAAAGAAAAGGATTACTGGGGGAAGGAGAATCCAACATCAGACGAACGGACTAAGGACCACGCAGGGCAACGCCGAAAACAGGCATCCAAAGGAAGTAGGAAACACCAAACTGAAAAGTTCACCGAAAACAAAACCTAGAAAAAAGAATCCAAAATCCTGACAACTGAGGGGAAGCAAATTCCAAAAGGGATCCGAAAAGTCTAAATAGAAAGGTTCCAAAAATCAGTGCCAACCAGCCAAAAGTCCATGCAACGGCCAGCCGTGAGTCGCAACCCTGTAAGTTCAAAAGGCATGATGAAAGGAAGCGTACAAAAGGGTGGCAAACGTGAGCCCAAATGTCCAAACCTATGGGTTGTGAAAACAAAACGAAGGTCCCCCGCACCCCCCAAGAACGGGGAAAATAACTAAAAAAGAGTTTAAAGGAAAAACCCGGCGGGTATTGGGGGCAAACCAGGGGATGGGACGTCCCAGAACGTGGAGAGGGGGGGACTAGCGGATTAAATTCTAAGACAGCCCAGGGAAGAATTGGGGTTTCAATTGAAGTTGAAAACAAAAGATCGAAGGACGAAGTGGGGACCCCACACAAGGCCAAGTAAAAATGGAGGAAAAACGGAACGGGCCTAAACGGGTAAACCCCGTGCCCACCTAAAACAAGAAGAAAAAAAATCGAGAGGGGACTTCTTGAACCAAAGGGACAGGAATCAGAGTGCCAAACGTGGAACCACCGGCCCCGCGGTCCAAACCGGAAAGACAGGTTCCCAATAAGACCGAAAAAAAGGGCGCAACCGCGATGGGGGTCAAAAATGGTCCCTTTCAGTCAAGGCCTGGGAGGACCGATCGCACCAAGGTGGTTGAAGAAAAAAAAACACAAAAAGGGGCCCGGGGGACCCCTGGCCGGGGAAAGGAAAACAACGAGACCCAGGCGTGGGGGTGCGGGCACCCCATCCGGACAAAAACGTGGAAGGGGGTTGGAAAAAAAGAAGCAAAGTGAAAAAAAAAGCAAGAAAGAGCCCCGGGTGGTCACACGGGCCCTTTGTTTTTTGCTGCCCCGCTTAAAACGAAACCGAAAACAGTCGACGGAGGGGAAGCTGGAAGAAGGCAGTGTTCGGGGGACCGCCCGGAAAAAACTGTAACCCACCCGAAAGCCTTCACATGAGTCCCCAAAGCGTCCAGAAAGCCTCCTTTCGGGGAAAAAAGGGACCAACCAATAATGCCAGTGGGCAAAGTGCCCCCCGGTACCTGGGAAAAATCCAACGAGGGGGAAGCAGATGAAAACGCGGAAAACAAAAAACACAAGACAAAAAGTTAGCATGGGCTTGAAAGGGGGGAAAGTCGGTCACCTGCATTGTAAGGAACAAAAAAAAAAAAAAAAAAAGGCAAAAAGGCCAGGCCCCCAAAAATTGCATTTGTCTCTTGGGGGAAAACAAACAAAAAAACCGGCAAAAAGGAAGGGGTAAATGAGACGAACACACTTCAAGCTATTAGAAAAAGCAAAAGGGGCAAGGGGAAAACCCATCAAATCACCTCCACCTGAAACAGAAAGAAGTGGGAACAAAGTTTCAATCCACAACAGAACCCAATGAAAAGAAAAGCCACCTCGCCCACGCGACAGAACCTGAAAAATTTTCGACAAAACTCGTTAGGGACCAAAAAAAACGCCGCACCAAACACGAAAAATTGGGGCAACGCCCCTGTTGCTCCATACCGGGGGGCAAAATCAGTAAAGAATAGGACTCTCACCAACGGCGGGACCAACCAAACGCGAAAAAATTCAAAGGGACAACAAACGCCCCAACGCAAAACTGGAAATGTCAACCCTTGGAATGCACCGACAAAAAAACGAAAAAAATCTCCAAAGCAGACCAGAGGACCTGAAGACCCATGCACCCTCCCCCCAACAAATTGGGTGAAGGAAAAAGGGGAGGGACTCAGAAGGGGACTAAAAAGAGTCAGCAAATCAGCTTTTGTCTAACTTTACAAAACCCCAAAAAAAAGGGGAAAAGGAAAGGAAAAAAGTGTACAAGGGGGGGGAAATGAGGATCCGGCCAACCCTGGAAATCACGCAAAAAACCAGGAAAAACAAACGCGCAAGACACCCCTTAAGAAAAGGGACAATCAAAGAACCGGGAAGTAAAACTTTTGGGAAGGGGCTTGTCCCCCACGGAAATGAATAATCCCCCCAGGAGGAAAAATCGAACGCCTCAAGGACGCCCCAGCAACGAAAACACGCAAGGAAAGGAAATCGACCAAACAAAAAAGGGGGAGGGACACCCGAAAAAGATCTCCAAATCAAAAAACTCGAAAAAAACCTCCCTCTGGGCCGTTCCAAAAAACTCCTTGATAAAAAAAAAAAAAACCAAAAAAAGAGGACGGAACAATTACGCGATGGGTTGGAGGGGGTAAGGGCAAAAAAAAAAAAAGGAACCCAACCCGGGAAAAATACCTCTGAACGACCTTTCACCTGGGCACCAACCGTTTGGCGTGGAAACCCCCAGAATCCATAACAAACCTTAACCAGGAAACCGGGGGCCCCCTTAGGGACCCGAGCACTGGCAGAATGGCTACAAGCTTCACGGAGTTGCTTTGTTAAAAACAGGCCCAAGACGGGGCTTCAAAAAAGTTTTGACCGCCCCAACACCGGAAAGCGGAGAAAGTCCCCCAAGAACCCTGAAAAAAACAACCACCGGATAAAGGAGGAAACGAGAGAAAGGGGGGAGGAAAGTCAAAAGAATTTTCGCGAAATTGGACGAATACTGACCGGGCTTTTTGGGGGGGGGGGGGGAAAAAAAAAAATCAAGAAAAGGAAAAAGGCCGTGTTACGATAGTAGCAACCCAAGGAAAAACGTTTCCAAAGCGAAAAAGTTGCATGGGGGGAGGACGCAAACGAGTTTGGAAGCCAAAGGTCCCCGGGAGGTAGGGGTGCAGGGGAAAGGAAAAAGGGCCTTAAACGTTGGGGGAGAAAAGAGGTTTGTAGTTGGATGAAGCCCTGTGAAGGGTGCGGGCCGTTGGCGAATGAAATGAACCGCAAAACATACGTAAAAACGGCGGCAACCCTGTCACAAGATTGAAAAAGAAGGTTTAAAAAAACGGGGACGGGGGAACTCCCAAAACATTTTGTGGTCGAGGGGGGTCCCAAAAATCCATGGGGGGGGAAAAGGTGTTGGACCGGTGGCCACCCTTTGGCGAACGTGTTGGCGGTTGGATCAAAGGGAGGATGAAGAGAAAACGAAAAAAGCAACACCAACTGCGGAAAACGACCCCCAGGGAAGATTGGCCGGGGTTTCAACGAGGGCGCGCAACGGGGGGGGAAAAATGCGGGAAGCCGGTGACGCGGGAGAAAAAACATGCTACAAAAGAACCAAGTTGAAACAAGTCATAGGATTCCCGGACAGGTGAAAACATTAAAAGGAAAAACCCACTGGGGAAAAGGTTTTCCCCAAGTTTTCAAGGCTCCCTTGGGAAAAAAGTTTGTGAGCAGAAGAAAATACCGGGAAAAACCGGGGAAAGGGCAAGCAAGAAAACGGGAACGGCTTTGGCGGTTTTAAGGGAAGTCGTCTTCCGCGGGTGGGAAAATGAAAACACAACCCAGGATTTAAGGTCCAGAAATCGAGGGGGGCCCCCAGGTGGGGCAAGGGTTTGACGGGAACTGCGAGTTTTTTTCTGAGAGTTCAGGCAGAGAAAAGACCACTTGCAAGGTACGGTTGGCACGAACCCAGGGGGGGTAAAGGTAAGGCAATCGTCTAAAGAGGGAAAGGGGTGCCGTTTGGGCGCGGGATGATTCCATTGTAAGATGGGGAAATTCCCACAGGGGGAGCACAAAAAAAGTCAAGGGTGTTGGTCATAAAAATGTTTGGGGGGAGGGTTGACAAGTGTGTGGGGGTAAGCAAAGGTGAGTGGGACCAGAAATAAAAGAAAGTTGTGGGGGAGAATGTGGGTTTACAGACAAATAACATGGTAAATTAAAAAAGGGTGGGGAAAATGGGGGAGGGAAAATATTAAGAAGGGCCCCCAGCAACCTTTTGAAAGTTTCGTAGTTTGGGTGCCAGTGTTCCTAATAAAACAACGCTGGGCAAAGGAAAGCCCCATTGGCTACACAATGCCTTTTGGGTAGGGGGATTTGAAAGGAGGCTGGAAAATCCGGACCAGCACCCTGTGGAGGGGTGGCGGCCCCAACGAAAAAGAAAGGGAAAAGTGAGTGGGGGGGTCCCTTTTTCCAGGAGCGGGCGTTCAGGGAGACAAAAACCCATCGAAGAGGCCGGTGGTTGGGAGATCATGGGCCATTAGAATGGAAATTATTAAACGGAATCGACCTGCCCCCAAAAAAAAAAAAAACACTCTTGGGGGCGGCTTTAGTGGGTTTTGGTTGGGGGGAAAAAAATAAACGTGCCCCCAACCTGCAAAAAAGTGTTGACTCTGACTTTCAAAAAGCCAGAACTAGTGGGTACCCAGGGAAAAGGGGTTACGGAACCCCCCCCTTTCAGAAGAACACCCTTAAAAATGACACTCAACTAATCGTTCGAATCACTGCCGATTGGACAAAACCCCGTCCGGGGAGGGGGAAAATTCCTAAACAAAAAATTTCCGAAAACTTGTTTGTGGTGGAACCCTCCTCCCAGGGGTTAATTCTGTCAAAAAGACATAAGTAAATAGGGAAGTGAATACGAACAGAAGGAACTGGGATGTTTTAAAACTTTCGGGGACTACACCGGGGGGAATTAACAAAGGGGAGAAAATGGGTGAAGCGTCCTGCCATGTTTTGTGGTTGCAAGCCAAGGCCCGGAAATCAACGCCGGTAATCGGTGGACGGAGGGGTTGTGGGCCAACACGGGGTCCCCATGTGTTGAGAGCAATAACCAGAGGAGGGCAATGGGTCCCAAACGGTGCGGGGACGGAAGGAAAAGAATGACTGGCAAGTTGCAACCCCTGCCCACAAAACCAAAAACGGCCCCTCACCGTTCCGGAATTAAAAAAGAAAACTGGGCCTCCCTAGCACACTGATTCCCAAGGACTATTACCAGGATAAACACAGCTGACGAAGTCACGAGGTTTTTTTTTTTGTGTTTCCTTTGGGGGGGTCAAAGAAAGGGGACGTCGGACAACTGGGGGGAGGGCAGGCAAGGATTTTGGTTTGTTACCGGGTCCCAAAAGGGGACGGGCGGGGAGGCGCAACAGAGGGTGAGGGGGCGCCGAACACTGTCGTAGAAAAGGGTCCTCAAAGGGGAATTTTGCCTGTCAAAAAGCGGCCGGCAAAATTGGAAACCCCCCCCCCCCCTTGCGGGGAATGGGGGGGATTTCTAAACGATCTTCCTGCACGCCTCGGCCCAGACGCCCAGGTCCACACCCCCCCCTGCCCAAACGGTGAAAGCGGGATTGGGTTTGTCAGGGGAAAAGGACCCCAACCACACTTCGTTCCTCCAGACGGTAAAAAAAAATAAAACCACTGGGGGATAGGAGGGTCCCGTGGGGCTACGACACCAAAAGTCAAGGGAAAAATTGGGGAAAGGTTTTGTCTGGGACACCGCGCCGATGGGGGGGAATTCAACCAGGTCCCCAACTCAAACCGGTGTAGCCGGTTGAGTTTCCGGGAGCTTACCCCCAGAAACGGAGCGAAAAGGGACCAGGGGGTCACAAAAAAGTCCATTTTGTTGGGGGCACTGGGAAAGGGGGAAGGTAAACGGGAAGAGAGAATCAGAAACTGGAAAACATCAAGAAATTTTTTTAAAATAGGGGGTCTCCAAACGGGAATGGGGGGGAGACGTTGTGACGAGGGGGGGACGTGTCCCATCAAATGCACGTTGAAGAACCCGGGGGAAGGTCAAACAACGGGCCAAAAGGGAGCTTGGGTTTGGAGACAACTTCCCTGGAGAAAAGGCAACAATAGGAAAGGGTTGGGGGGGCCATAGGCCGCGCACCCAATTTTTCAAGACCCAAAAAACATAATCACCTGCAATTGGGACAAGATCCACGAAAAGAGTTTAAATTGGACCGGGGCGGGGGTTCCAGATACAAAAAAAACAAACAATGGAAGGGAGTAATGAAAAAACAAGAAGAGAGAAGGAAAGAAGGGGCTCACCAAAAAATGGAGGTAAACATCAGGGAACTCGGTTCTGATGGTTAAAATGCCCTTTTGAGCTCTGGCAAGAGAAAAAACTAACCCAAAACAAGGGGGAAAAATGACGAGAAGAAGTAAAGGAAATCGCCCGGGGGGAAAAGACCGAAAAGTTTTTTCCCCGAGAAACCACACAGAAACCCTCAATGGAAGGTGACCCCTGGGGGAGCATTACGAACCAAGTTTCACAAACGCCAGGAAAAAAAACCAAAAAAAACAACAAGAGAAGATCCAACCTGATCAAATAAAATTGTGCCATGAAAGATTCCCCGGCCCCCTGAAACGCCACGGAAAGGATGGAGAGCCCCGGAAGAACCATTTGCAACGGAACGTAGTTGAGGAGCAAGCAACAGAAACCAAAAAGGTGGGCGGAAAGAAAAACGCCAAAGGGGAGGGCCAAACCCCCTCCAACAAACAATGAGGAAACACCAGGGGGCACAAAAGCCGACAAGGCAAAGGGAAGGGGGGAAAGGCGAAACCAACCTTGGGATGGCCCCCAACCAGAGAATTGAGGGGGAAAAGAATCAGAAACAGGACCCAAAGTGTGAGAAGGGGAAGGAAAATACGAGACGCAGTTGCACCCATCCCCAATCCCACGACGAAAAAAAAGTGTTCCCTTGGCAGGGCAAAAGGGGCGGGTCGTTCACAAAGTAAAAAAAAAAAGAGGAGGGTGCAACCCCAATTCCAAAAGCTTGTTGGGGAATAGGGGTTGACTTTCCACCTTAACAGGGAAATAAGGACTAAACGACCGTGAAAAAAAGGGACCGGGAAGGGCTCAAAAAATCGGGGTGTGTCCAACCAATCAACGTCAGGGGAAACTTCCCGTTGGCGCTGAAATAACGTGATTCACAAGTAAAAAAGAAGATGATGGTGTGCAACCAGTTTAAAACAACCAATGAAAAACGGTCCATCCTCTGTCGGGGAGCGCCAAAAATGAACCCAAAAATCGAGAAAAACTGCGACTAACGCGCCCAACCTTGAAACAAGGACGGAAAGACGGGCAAATCAAGCACCGGGGGGACTTCTGACCCAAAGGAAGGAAAACATAATAAGGACAAAAAAAAACGGGGCCCGGGTTTGGAAACCCGAAAGTCCCCCCAAAGGGGAACAAAACCGCACTGGGGCGAACCCGAGAAGGGGAAAAAGGAACCCACGCAGATTGGCCTGAAGAAATAACAGAACCCCGTGAAAACTCCGTGATCAAAACTGGGGAGAAAAGGGCACCAAACACTAAAAAAAATGGTGGGGGTGGTTGCCCACTGCGTTTTTTGGAAGCGAGGAAGTCTGGGTGGGGGCAAAGGTTGGGAGGGGAAGGGTGAGTGGCCTACAAAGCGTAGAAAACAGGGGCGAGAGATAAAAACGAGAGAGGTGGGGAGGTGAGGTAGGTCGATATGTGGTGGGGGGTAGGGAGACCGAGTTCCGGGGTTCGTCGGAGTTAGGTAAAGGGTGAAAAGCTAAGAGGAGCGAGGTGGATACTGGGTGGTCTGTTCAGAAGGACGAAAGGGTGGGGAGTGGTGACTGAGGACGGCGGTGAATTATGGTAACAACTAAAAGCTCTTTGAATGGGTGGGGACTGCCTGTGATTTGGGAGTGGGGAGGGAGGTAATCTCGAAGGGAAATAGGAAGGTGAGTTGCGAGTGGGGATAAGAGTAAATTGATAGAGTCAACTTAGGATATGGGGGCGGGGCGGGTTGGGGGGGGTAGTGGGGTAAGAAGAAGCTCGACGAATGACGAATGGAGTCAAGTGTTGATCTATAAAACTAGGTGGTGGATGGTGTGTGGACGCAGAAGAGGATGAGAGCTAGTGGCAGAAGACGAGATAGGAGGGAGGAGAAGGATTGGACTGGGGGTTGAGCGTGAGGGAAAGGTGTGGGAATGGGGGTTTAAGGTTTGTGAGAGAGTAGGGTGGTAGAGGCCTGAAGGAGAATTCTGGCGTGGGAAGAGTGTGTAAATGGGTGCGAGAGGGGAGAAAAGGGGAACTAAGAAGTGGGTGGTAAATGGGGGTGGGACGTGATAGAATGGGGTGGTAGATCGAATGCGGGCGTGGGAGGGAAGGGGGGAGAAGTAGTGGAGTGGAGGGGGTGGTGATATGCCAGGGAATGGGCCGTCGTTGGTGAAAGGAGAGCGAGGACGAATAGGATAAGCCATGGGGGCGAAATGGGGACATGAAATATATCCAAGGGGGTTCAAACGGAGGGTTGAGAAGAAGTACATTGAAGGGGGTAGGGGGGGCTTGGGAAGGGGACGGATGTGTGGCATGGGGTGGGGTACGAGAAGGGTGGGGGGAGATGGGGATTGGGTAGTCACAGGCACAACCTTAGGCCGCAGCGATCCTGGAAGTTGGAATAGTTGTCAACCAACGCAGTCTCCATAAGGAGCAGTTGTGTGCCAATCCAAACTGAGAAAACACCAAGTTCGGAAATTATGAAGACCAACAAGGCCGCTCCAAATAAGCCAGGTTCTTCAAACAATGGGAGAAAGGCCAGCCTCAAATAAAAAAACCTTAAAACGGGACCCCAACTCGAGAATGAAGGTCCCCTACCACTATCACAAAGGGGGAAGGCCCTCCTAAAAGGAAAACCCCGGGGATCCGTTTCCACCAGAACAGCCCCCCGGGGTGTCAGCGGATTACAAACAAAAACACAAAAAAAGGGGTCCACTGGAGAAAGGGAGCCTGTTGCCCCTGAAGGTGAAACAGGCTCATTGTAGAACAACAAACCAAAACGCAAGAAAAAAAGCCAAAAATTGGCCCCCAAGTGGTCGGAAAAAAGTGGGTAACAACACGCGACCCATTTTCCACACTGCAAAGGGAAAAGGGGGATGCAAAAAAAGCACGAAACTTTCAACATGCGGCAAGAAAAGGAAAGGGGGAAGGTAAACAAAAAGTGCCAAAGAAAAAGAAAATAACAAACAATTCGAAAAGGCAATCCAATGGGGGGGGGGGGGGGGGGAAAACCAAGTTCTACCCAACAAGAGCCCCTCCAGCGCACGGAGCCCGAAGAAAGAGGCCAAAAACGTCTTGAAATTAAAATTCCCAAAAGGGGGAGACCGAACAAGGGCAAAAAGGACACAAGCCTGGCCAAAAGGGAACCACGGCCAATTTTTTGTTCCCAGACCAGCTTCCAAGAATCTGTTGGGGTCCCCAACGCCAGGAACCAAGGGAAAGCGTTCCCAAATTGCCCACCGCGGCCTGGAATAAAAAGGATGGGCCCCAAGAAAAGGGAAAGACGATTAAGGGAAAAAGCCAATCCGAAAGAAACAAAGGATTAAAAAATGTCCCAAAACGCAGGGGAAGACAGAATATGGCTCCCAACAGGCCACGACACTACCAACCCAGAAAGACTGGGGACGGGTCAATAGAGAAGAGGTGTTGCATTCCGGGATACTGGGAATTACGAAAGAAAAAAGGACCGCTTGGCACCGTGCAAGCGAAAAAAAAGCAAGGTGAAAGCACAAGCCCTGCCGAAGACAAATCACCAAATGGAGATCGGGAGGTTGAAGGCCAGTGGGACTCAGGTCCCCCTTCCTTCGAAATGAAGACTCCCACCCAATGCCTAAAAAGGGGGTGGAAAACAAACTTCAACCGGACCAAAAAAAAATGTTTGTGGAGGGACAACCAAAGGAACCAGAAATCTCATCATCAAACTGAGAAGCCCGTGCACGAAAAACCTGGGCGCAAATCCCTAAAATCGAAACGACAAACTGGCAATCGGGAAAGGACCAAAAGGAAAACTCCCCTAAGCAATTTGGGGGTTCCTGTGACAATCCCAAGGGGAAAAAGGGCCACAGTGAAAACAAGGACAGAAGGGAATCAACAACCTCTGGGGGAATGTCAATGCTCAATGCCCCAACAACCGAGGTGGGGGGGGTAAACATTCTGGACCAGGAAGGGTGAACGTGCAAAAAAAAAAATTCTCGTAGGCCTTCTCGAGTGGGGTTTTTCACAAGGGGCGCAGGTCAAATCTGAAAAATTTTTCCAGAAAAGGATCCGTTAAAAAAGAAGTGACCAAGCAAAAGAGA
>Ga0179593_1415539_pt1 | contig 19368 bp, 28 predicted proteins | sample CZODoug2_1_08_16_FD_185931 | JGI IMG/M metagenome (GOLD analysis project Ga0179593, IMG submission 185931) | Vadose zone soil fungal communities from Angelo Coast Range Reserve, California, USA - CZODoug2_1_08_16fungal (PacBio error correction) | ecosystem: Environmental > Terrestrial > Soil >...
AGAAAAAGAAGTCTATCGGGTCCAGACTCGCTCATCGGAGGACAGAAAAGGGATGGACGGGGGGTTTTAGCAACAAACCGAGAGAGACAAAATCTTTTTGAAAATTCTCCTTAAAAATGTGTTAGGGGGTGAAAAAAGGGAAAGGGAAAGTGGGGCAAAGTGGGTGGAAGGAAATGGGGACAATCGCTCTCCTACTCCCGAATAAAGGAAAAATGGATTTGGGGGGGGGAAAGGGGTTACAGGGCATCTTACTGACCAGAATTCTGTTACCTTTGGTATATAACTTGCTTAATCAGAAAGGGGGGAGAAAGAAAAAAGTAGGAGAGTAAAAAACCTTGAACCATGGGGGGACATCAAAGTTGGCGGGAGAAGGGAAGGGAGACGTTGTGCAATCTGAGGAAACAAAGGGGTCGGAGCTATGTAGAAAAACAGGGGAAACGGGAGGGGAAAAGAGAGGGAGGAAAAATTTAAGTAACACGTCTAGAGGGGGAATTGCGGTCTTCGCCTTAAAGGTTTGTGCTTCAAAGATGATGAGAGGGGAAAGGGAAGAGAATCCATAGGAAGGACTTCATAGTAACTCAAATGGGGAATGGAGTGGGTGAAAGAAGGAAAGAACTAAACGAATTTAAGAGGGTTTTCTTTCGTGGAGTCCCTGACTGTGAAAAGGTAGCATGTCAGGAAGGGCAAACTTGTATCTCAGAGACTACGCGCAACAGAAAGAAATCGATCATTTTCCCGGTGGAGAATTACAGGAGGGGAGAATGAGCGTCAGAGCTGAGCGAGCGGAAGGAAAGAAGGCACGGCATTACTCTAGTACTTAACGGCAAACACAAAAGGAATGAAAAAAAAAAAAGAAAAGATCATACCCCAATGACACTAGGCTCAAGGAACTGGCTTCGTACTCTTTCCTGTACTAGTGAGCAAAGAGTGCAGGAAAAAAAAAAAGAGGGGTCGGTTGGGGGAAGCCTATCTGGCGAGGGGCGACCTGCGCGCACTAAAAAGGGAACATGTAACAAGGGAGAAAGAAAGTCGGCTGCGCAAAGTAGCGGGGCGCGGCACAGTCCCGGCGCACAAAGGGGAAACTAATTCTGAAGCAATCGAAAAACAAGGGGAAATCAAGGAGTCTGCTAAGAAAGAACGATCAAGCTAAAAAGTAAGGTGCATTTTACAATCAAAAAAAAAAAAAAAGCTACGAGCAGAGGAAAGAGAAGGGGGGAGGCAGGATGATCTCCCATTTCAGGGACAGGCTTAGGGGGGGGAGTATTGGCTAGAAAAGGAAGACACAAAAAAAAAAAAGAACAAAAAAAAAAAAAAAAAAAACGGGGCAGAACACCAAAGCTCATAAAACGACAAACAGGGGCGCGAGAGGAAAACAAAAACGGAGGAGGGATGAAAAAGGAGAGGGTAGCTTTTTTGCTACTTGGGTAAGGAGTAGCCAGGGTTTGCAGAGGAGGTTGATCCGCTAAAAAGAAAACCAGAACCATAAGAAGGAGATATTCTCATGCCTTTGGCCCTACTCTAGCTAAGTGGCACTTCTTGGGGGAGAGGGGAAAGGGGACTGTAGCTTATAGGGGAAAAGAGGAAGAACGGGTTCCAATTTGTCCTGGAAGCAACGTTTAGTTGAGTAGGGGGAAGGAAAAAGCTTACTGGTTAGAGAAAAAAAGAAAAGAGGGGAAGTAAGGTTACCGGCGCTGCTTCTAATCGGCAGGTCTCAGCATATGATAAAAAACAAAAGAGGGAAAGGGTCGAAAGAAGCACGGATGTCCCGGGAAAACCAAGGGAAAAGAAATTCGCTAGCATCGAATGCAAAATCGGAGAGTCAGTTGGAGGGGGGAGGGGAGAAAAAAAGGAGATTAGGGCAGGGGATGTAACGGAAGAGCGCAGAGGTCGTTTAAAAAATCACGCCACGAAAATAGAGTGTTTCCGGAAAAAGAAGGAGAATGCTGTTCCAGGGGAGAGGGCGTCGATAATATCGCGAGACCTAAGGAAAGGAGATAGGGGAACGGGTAACGTAGGAAAACAAGGAAAAGCAGAGCGGTAAAGGACGGGTCTAATTCGTGAACAGACATAACTGAATATCGTCAAAAGGAGGAAATAGGACTGGTGCTCGGAGGGAAAAGACATCTTGGAACACTCCGAGCATCCAGCGAATAACAAAAAGAACAGAGGAAGCGGACTCGGACCAGGAAGGAAGGAAGGGAGACACCCTTTAATAATCACCCTGGAAAAAAAGAAAAAAGGGGGGAGAGCCGGAGTCACGCGTCCTCACGAAACCAGGGAGTCATATATTTGCAACAAAGTCAGACGGACACAAGGGGGAAAGGGTGAATCGATAGGGGGAAGGGGAAGTGAAGGGGCTTGGTAGCAGTTCTATACAAAGGCGTAACAGCAGAAATTAAAATGGTAAAGAGGGGAAATCATATTTTACATGCGGATTCTTGATGGGGAAGCGGGTACCTGATCCATCACTTGGGTCCCCGTAAAAAGGTGGCCCATAAGGAGGCAAGGGAAAGGGTTAAAAAAAAAAATTTAGGGTAGAGCGAAAGGGTAACAAGGAGGGATATCGTCGGGGTTGAGTCTCCCAAAAAACCCGTTTGGATGGGGAAGTCTTCTCAGATGCATCTTCAAGAGAAAGGGCCTACGCATTCACTTCATAGCAATGGGAGAGAGAACTAGGGAGGAATGGAAAAAAAGATGTCGAGAGGAACAGTTAAGGGATGGAACTCGATCAATTTTAGACGCGAATGAGAGTTGGTAAGAGGAAAAAAGGGAACAGAGACATAACCGAAGTAGTTCTCCGCATCTCTTAATTAAATTGGGTGCGGATGAAAGATAGGGATGGGACCCACGGAAAAACAAAACTTCTCAAGTAGGAAAAAAGAAGAAAAACAATGAAAGACCAAATCCGCGGGAGAGTAACAACTTCGTCGCTTCTGTAGAAGAAAAGGCATTGACTGATGAGGAAAGTAAAGCTTCTTGCGTAACAGCCCTGCCAATTCAGAGGCAATTCCTACGTCACAGGGCTTCTGCGGGGAGGGGGGAGGGAAAAAACAGGTGCACCGGGACAAGGAAAGAGAAAAAAACGATTCAGAGGCATCCCTGTCAGGGAAGTCTGGCGACGAGATAAGACCCAGAAACTAAAAGAGCTCCATTTTGCCGTAAGAGAGAAGGTTGAACAAAGGGAGACCGCAAGGGAAAAGGAGTACATTCGTTGTGAAAAAGCGATGTTAACAGCGAAGAAAAGCAAGACCCGAACCCGAGATAAACGGTAAAGTCGGCATGGAGAGAAACAGAGAGGGGGGGGGCTGGCCGAATAAGGGGAAGAAGAGGGCCTTGAAAACTTTTTTAGATGAAAACAGTTTCATAGCCAGAGTTGTGGACGAGGAGGAAAGGGAGGGGAGAAAATTAGAAAGAAAAAGCAAAAGCAAGCCGAGGATGTGTTCGGCTAAACAAAATCGAACCAACGGCGGCAACATAGGAAGACAAGAACACGAAAAACTAGCAGAGCCACCTGCGCAGGGGAGACGAAACGAACAGCTCCATAAACCTCTGCAGTAGAACCTTATGGGAGAGAGACAGCAAAAAAAAAAAAAAAGGAGGGAGCGGGAGAGGGAGGAGAAAGCAAAGGGAGAGAGAACAATCTGCAGATGAATTTCGTGATTATATTTGACTAATCAGAGATGAATAAGGGCGCAAGGAGTGGAGAGATAGGTTGGGGTCGTGTTGTTGTATCAGTCCCGGGAAGCGTGAATGACACGAAAAAAAAGGGAGGTTTAGAGATCGGAACCTCTCCGCTCTATGGGGGCGAAGTGGACTTCCAAATACAATCTGGAGAAGGAAGGTAATCCTCGAAATGTGGGAAAGCTGCCCGATCACTTTTAATCATTAGGTTTGAAAAAACGAAGGAAAAGGGAAAACATTAAGCCCGAGGAGAGGTAGTCGTAAGAAAGGACGGCATAGTTTACCGGTATTGATTCAACGTTCGGGATTAGGGGAGGGGGGAGCTGTTCACAGCAGTTTTCCAAAACGAGGGACGCAAAAAAGCAGCCACATCAAGACATCTAAGTCAGGAAGAACGCTATTTAGTTTTCCTAGGAGAGGAAAAGAAGCTGAAAAGAAGGAAGGGGACGTTTACTGCCACCCTTAAAACGAAGTAGCAGAGTGGGGAAGGGCAGGGAATTTGGGCTGACGCCCCAGACAGCATTAACCGACCAGAAAGGAAGGTGGGCATGAGTTTCTTTACAGCAAGAAAAAAAGAAGTTAGAGGGAAAAAGAGGGGAAAGGGACTGAAAGAAAAACGAAGAAGAAAGGGGTTACGAAAAGGAAACCCGGGGTCATTTGGGGCTTTATAGGGGGGGAAAGGGAGAAGGGGGGGAAGGGGGGAAAAAGAAGACTTTCATCAAAAAAGAGGTCATTCGAAAAGGGCATGAAGAGGGGGCAAGATTGGAGGGGTTTGGGAAAGGGCAAAGAGAAGCGTCGGCTGCTAAAAAATTAGCACTTAAAGGGTCGGGAAGAGTGACATGGAGTACATTCCAGAGAGCTCGCTCCATCCCAAGCGAGTCAAGGATGCGTAAAAAAGGAAAGACTGATTGAGATGGACGACAGCAAAAAGGCCTGAAGTGGTTTTGGAGCTACAAAACTGAAGATACTTAAATGCTAGAAGGACCGACTGTGGTGGAGGGGGGGGACAATTAAGAAAATAAAAATCTTGGGAAGGATGACAGCAGAGGGGACTCACGAGGAACCGAGCTCAGAACAAGCAGGAAAATAACCTGATGTGCATGTTTTAAAGGGACGAAGACGGGAAGCAGGGGTATAGGGAAAAAGGAGGAAATCAGAATACATGAAAATTTCCCACCTTGAAACATGGGCCGGTGGCGGCAAGGAAGGGGAAAAGGGGCCATGATGAAAAATTGGGGAAAAGTGAAAGAGCGCGACAAGCGGCTTAACCTGATCGGGGGAAAAAGGCGGACGGCAAGGGATCAAGGTTAGGTCACCGGCTCCTGGTGTCCTTGTCTGCGCGGAAAATGTTCTGTTGGGAGGAGGAGTCGGGGGGGAGGCGGGGAATATCCAGATATTCATACCTGGGGGCAGAATCGAAAAGGTGGGCGTGGATGGGGGGGGGACTAATTAACCGGAGCGAGCATTATGTCACGTTCAACGTAAAGTGGAAAAAAAACAGGGGCGGACCGGGAGGGGGGAGAGAAAACTCACTCATTTATCTCCTCGACGAACGGAAAAAGTCGAAGCAGTACGTTTCGAAAAAAATAGGGTCCACGGGAAATAACTGCTCTCGCTCAGTAGATCGGAAGAAGAAATGCCGGAGGAATACGAGTACTTTCTCGGACATTCAACTAAGGAAAGAGGAAAAAAAAGCAGGGGAAGAAAGGGGGGGGGATGACTTAAATGTGGCCAGAATAGAACTAGAGAATCTTGCAACGAAACAATTGCTGTTGGTGACCTAGCTGACTCTTGGCGACCTGGAGCGCGACGATCAACAGTCTAACGAAAGAAGTGAATCGTCGCGAAAAGGGCAGGAAAAAGGACAAGAACTCAAAAGAACGGAAACTAATGGAAAGTCAGATCGAACTCACCCATTTTAACCGCAAGCAGGAGCTCGAGAGATCTCAGCTCATTCATTGCTACAAACAGAGTACGTGCAAGCTCAAGATCTCTGTATAAGGGGCATGATTAAGCCTCCAAATTGCGGGAATTCTGGGGGAGTATTGAGAGAGGGGAAACCCACAGGGAAGAGGAAAAAGGGGAAACACAAGAACGCAGCAAAAAGTCACAAAAAACATTTGGGGGCCGTCAAACAAAGGAGGGGAGGAAAAGAAAGATTCAGGAAAAACTTGTTGAATACTACTTTAGGGGGAGTGTTAGACTAACGGGGTGGCCCGCTAGCAAATACTAAAAGATCGAATAATGCACAGGGGGGGAAGGTATTCAAGCAAGCCTTAAAGAGAGCGGGCCTTCGGAAAGTGAAGGAAAAATCTGGTATCTTTTAAAGCGGAAATTTGGATACGGAGCTAGCACCAAAGGTGAGTTAAAAGGGGGAGGTCTGAAACCTTCAACCCACTTGGGAGGAGGGGGAAGGAGGCCCGAGGGAACAGCGAAAGTGTTAGTCCTAAATCGTTTGGTGAAAGGACTAAGGGGGAAGAGAGGTCGCACAAGAGCCAGCATAGGACAAAAAGCAAAGGGTGTCGCAATTCTCGAAGATTCAGGGCACATCTTACGAATCAGAAAAAAAGGCGCAGAGAGGGGGGGCTGCTGAAAATCGAATCGGAAGGACTTGTGAAGGGTTGACGAAAAAAGTACTAAAGAGAGCCCGGCATCTTAACGGGAAGAGAGAAGCGCGGTAAGCGAAGAATACGCATGTCTCAGACCTAAAAAAAAAGACCTTCGGGCGAAGGAGGGGGACTTTGCGCGAAGGCGGGAAAAAGAAACTCGAAAGACCTTCTCCCAGAATCGGGAACAAAGGGAGGGGGAACGAAAACGCTCAGGGGGACAGGAAGGCGTGATAATTCGGAACAACGGGTAGAGCGGCCAAGAAAAAGAGGAAGGTGGAGCGGATGAAATCTCACGTCAACCCCAACCAAGAAGAGCAAAAACAGTAGGAAACGAATGACTCGCAAAAATCCGAAGGAAGGGATCAAAATTGCATAACTCTTGTCCCACATCCTTGTCCAAAAAAGAACTGGAATAACGGCGTCGCATCTCAAGCAAAAAAGGGCTGAAGATTGAACACACCTGCTTCCTTCCCGGAGACCACGGAGACCGGAAAAGGGGTAGTAGGGGGATCGAGAGGTTTTCCGTGGAAATGCTGAAGACTTGGGCTATCCAAGCGAAACATCATTCATTTATAGTAAAAGCAAGTTTCTTTGCAAACGGGATTTGGAAAAGAACCTGAGCAAAGCGTGGAAAAGGGGTACGGACCCGTCAACAATCTCTGGGCATGTCAATTGTTCAAACTCAACCAAGTAAAAAGAGCCTGAACAAAGGGGCGGGGAGTCGCGGGTTTTTAGCAAACAAAAAAAAAAAAGAGGGAGGTAAGAGAGCATGCCCATCGAAAAAACCGCGTCAGAAAAAGTCACGTAAGTGCCCCGGGGCAGAGGGAGAGGAGAGCGGAATGTATGACAAGATGAACGGCAAAAACTTGATTGTTGAACGAATGAAACCGCAGCGAGACTGACTCTTACTACTAAGGTGTCTCCGATAATCGGGAAATGGAAACTCTTGGGTCTGGAAATAGGGGGAAGCAACCCACAACTACTCAACAAAACACCCAAAGAACAAAAACCAGACACACAGCCGCGAGCATTCTTGCGCTCTTCTGTCAAGCCAGGTCTCGGCGAAAAGGGAAAAACGGAGTGCGGAAGCCAGCAAAAAAAAAAAAACAAGAGGCCCATGCCCCCAAGTCAGAAGGGCTGGCTCGTATGCTGCGCAGGGGGGAAAGATCAGGCAACGACAAGCTTCCGCTACCCGCATAAGGCAGTCAACGTCCCGCGGGCTTCTGGGGACGGGGAAAAAGAGGGGAGAAGCAAGAACAACATAAAAAGGATTGGAGAGAACATCGGAAAAGGGGGGAAGGGCAGGAAAAAACCGAAAAAACCCGGGTGGAACTAAGAAAAAGGCAAAGCAGACAAAAAACGATATCTCACGGGCGTGACCTGGGATGAAAAGATCTGATTGTGCTGCACCGAATGGAAAACCGTCAAAGGGGGGACACTAATTTCCGGCGATCGCCCTGTATGAAATCAAGTGCAGGGCGGTGGAAAGGATAGGAAAGGCACGACAACACTCGAAGGGGGGAGAGTTGTTCGCTCTAACGTCGAACCAACGCGGGGAAAGAGTACTATAACAACCGAAAAAACCTATCAGGGAAAAATTTCGGCCTTGAATCAGTCGCAGAAACTTATACAATTCATCTGTCCATAGTTTGAAGGAGAGAAAGGAGGATCAAAAAACAACAACAAAAGGAGGGGGAAAGAGGAGAGTAAGGTAGCTAAAAATCTGGCAAGTAATTGCTTATGTAGCTGTATAGTCAGAGAAAGTTCTAACTCAAGGGAAGGGTGTGGGGTCGTGTGGGGGGATACAGGACCGTGGCCTCTTTGGCTGAAAGATGGAACTTTTAAGACGAGCCTCCGAGGTTGGAGGGGGGGACGGAAAAGGGGAAGTATTTTCACGACTTTCATCAACCCGGAAGATCGCAAAGGGGAAATCTGTGACCTCTTACCTGGTATCCGGAAACAATTGGGGACAACGGAAGGGAAGGGCGGACCCATTCATTCGACAGCCATCGACTGGGCGTCTTTAATCAAGGCAGTAATAAGGGGAAGAAAAAGAGAGGGGGTTCGGGGCAGGCGTTTGAGGATCTGTGCACCTGCTTGGCCAAAAAAAGGGAGGCTCAGGGGTGAAAAGGGTTCCACTGCCAGATTCTTAATCGCCGAATGAAGGGCCGGATCGAGGGAGGGGAAGAGGACTGAAGCCGAGGTCGCCAAGAAGTAACGGACGTTGACCTCCACCCTGGGGCAAACGAAAATCGTGGGGTGCAAGGACGGGGAGGAAATGATTTCCCCTGAACGAACAAACGCAGTACCAGAGCAATCAATGAGGGAAAATGGGGCCTAGTTGCGGGGGGCAGGGGGACTGGCCCCGCAAAGAAGCTAATTCGCAGAAATTAAGATTAAGAAAGCGAACGCTAAAAGAGCGGTGGAAGGGGAGTTGTTGTAGGGAAATGGAGAATTTTTGTCCGGTAAAAAAGAGTTTTCATTCGCAGTACAGGAGCGGGAGAAAAACTCTGCAGGAGGTATCTGGTACGTTTCCAAATCGCGACGAGAACATATCGAGAAAAAGCGGAGACTCGTCGAACATGACCTTACGAAAAAGCGAAAGCAGATGCACCCTGGCAGAGTCGAACAAATAACGCGAAAGATTCATCTGATCATCGACGGAAACCATGGAAGGGGCCGGGGGTTGTAGCTACAACCGCACGATAGAAAGGTGGTAAAGGAAAAAAAGGGGGGAGTGGGCCATTGAAGGGACATGGAACCGTGGGGAAGTTCACATTGGGACCACTGGAGCAGAGAAAGAGGCGTCAAAATCCAGAGCGAAGGAAAATACTGAGTGCAGGCATTGCTTTTACAACAAAGACTGGGGACGTGGGGGATAGAACCTGCGGAAAAAGAAGGGTGGAAAAACAAAAAAGACCCCCCAGGTATCAAACTCAAGTTAAAACTGCGCGGTAACGGGGTAGCCGGGGGGGAAAGATCGAATCCGTGGGGCGGAGATCGCGAAAGCGGTATGAAAAAAAACTAGTCAGGGGGGCGGGAAGAAGAGATTAACAGGGATCACAAGTCTGGACTGGGGGGCATGTATTCGGGGGGCGGTGAGTTGGTAAAAGCTCGGGAGCGGGTACGGAGGCTGGGGGAGGTCAAAATGATATTGACTAAAAAAAAGAAGTAAGGACAGTGCACTGAAAATTTTTGAACTTGGAGGGTTCAACTAATTATACTAAAAACATGGCCAATCGTTCCGTCGGGGCTCACAAACGGGGGGGGGGCCGCGCAAAGGAAGGGAGAAGACCTCGCGTAAGGCAAAATGACAAAGGAGAAATGACGGGACATGGAACTCTCAGTGATAGCGGTGATTCGCTCAGGACAAGAAGGCTGAGGAGAGCAATGGGGACATTCCGGCTTCACAAAAGTACTTTCGTCAGGGAAAAATAGGAAAAGAAGTGCTCCCGATGGAGAGGAGCACGATAATACGAATTGGGGAACGGCTACGATTTGGCCCGGGAATTACGAGAAGTCTGAAAAAAAAAAGATGGTGGAATGTGTGGTGATCTATGAACTCTTTGCTACTGCGCGCGACAGACAGAGGAAAAGGGTTAACGTACTCATAGACGGAAAAGCAAGCCGACAGACTCCAAAGTTGAAAAGAATTCTGAAGAACACCAAAACCAAGGGGGGGAAACCGCAAGCGTAAACTTTCTAACTGATCAGAAGCAGACGAAGTGCATTAATAAAAAGATTGGAGGTGCAAGGCCCAAGAAACGTCGAGGTAGAAAGGGAAAGGGAAATGATGAATCTCTCCAGGGTGCACTGAGGGAATGGGAGAGGGTCAAAATATGACTAGAGTTCAACACAGAAGAGGCGAAAAATAAAGAGAAAGGGCACAAATTGACAAACAGTGTTCCGGGAGACTCAAAACAACGGAAGGGGAGAGAGATCGGAAAACTGGTTGTGAGACTGGTTTGACGAACGTTGTTTTAGAAAGGTTTGGGACGCTGAAACAGGGCCAGGGAGCTACGAACGCCTCAGGTGGAAGGGTCATCAGCTTTCCAGAGTACCTAGACGGATCGGGGAAATGGTCAATCACACCGGTTTGGGGGGAAACTTTGAAAATGACTTTACGTAGCTGAAAATCAATAATCATCACCGTCTTTCCAAGGTGGAGTGAGCGGGAAGAGAAGGAAATTTGGGGGGACCCGAGGTGCGGACTAAGCCACGGAGTGAAAATAAATCTTGCCGCCACGGGTTACCGGAGCGCTTAAACTCTAGCAAGAAAACAAGAGAAAATATACACCCAAACAATCATGGTCGCAAAAATGTGAAAGGACTAGGATATTGCCCGGGCCAATAAAAACGCCGAAATTCGAACATCGCGCAATGCGGAAAGACATCTTCGACAATCATGGAAATGGTTGAAAGAATACAGGATGCCGGCCTGGGCCGTAATCAAGATCGTAGCAACAGAAAAGAAAGAATGAACGCCTGATGCGAAAGCTCGGGCCCGTCTCCACCTAAATCTGTTTTGCTCAAGGGGCGCGCAACGAGTAGAAGAAACGAGCAAGTTAGAACCAATGGAACAGGCGCTATGGTCAAAGGGAAGGAGGCACGAAAGCCACTCTCGGTTAAAACATCGGCGTCTGCGTGAACACCATCCAAAGAAAAAAAAAGGTCGAGACTTAAAGAGACTCCTCCGGGGAAAGGCTATCTACGGAAGGAGCGTCCACTCCCCTCCAAAGAGCTCCCTTCTTCAGCAAAAAGCAAACCATTAGAGAGGCCGGGGTCAACAGTGCATAATATCTTTGGACCGTTCCCCCACCAGAAAAACGGGGTATAATCGAGAAGCAGCACCAAGATGAATTGGAAACAGGGGCTCCCCAAAGAAAGGCGCCGTGCAAAATGGGTCTAGGGGATAGAGGTGGTAATTTATAACTGGCTTTCTTAAGAAAGGACCTATAAAAAGGCGGAAAAGCAATTAGGTGGCGTACAAAGGTAAAAAAGAGGGAAAACAGGGATTGTAACGAATTAAGGAATTGGGGCCGCAACACTGAGCCAGGGAACGATTGTCACCCATGCTTACACAGGGCAAGATGTCCCTGGTCATGTTCCCCAACCAAAACTGGCAAGGATTTAACAAGTGGACGATACGTCCGTTTAGGCACAAAAAAACACCCCTGGCAAGGAAAGGAAAAGGTCCGTCGGAGGAGGACGATAAACAAGCGAGTCGGACCGTATACGCAAGTAAATGTAGGGAAAACGTATGACAAAAATGCGGGGGGAGATCAAGCGTAAGAATGAATCAAGATGTAACTATTCAACACTTAGGGAATCGAATAGCCGGAAGAGATGAGATTGGAGAGGGAACAAAAGAAAAAAAGCGGCACGACAAAAGTAGTTTTCTCCGGGACATCAGGAATGGACCTCAAGTGGGGAGTAGAAAAAAGAGGAAGGGGAACGCCACACCGGAAAAAAATAGGACCCGCCTGGAAAACACAAAAGAACACAACGATCGGGGCTAGTACAGATTCGACGAGTCTCAAATTAAGTTCGGGGGAGGACAGCCCTGCAAAAGTCAAAATGGACAGGCCCAACCTCCAGCATTGCTGGCTCTGTTCCTAGGTAATAAAAAGAAGAAGGGGAAAAAAAAAGAAACAAAGAGTCGTGCCATGCAGGGTAAAACCCCCGTACTGGAGGGAGACAGCGGAAGCACGAATGGAAAGTAGGGGGACGATTCAAGTGGGCAATAAAGAAAAAAGGGAGCAAAAATCAAAGTCCAGGCGTTTTGGAAACTGCCAGGAAAGCGCCTCGCGAAAAACGAACAAGGATCTCCTAAGGAAAAGATGCCGCCGGGAAAGACGACCATTCGATGGGGGGAGGCCAAGAATGGGACGCCTCATCCTTGTAAAAAAGATTGTTAACAAGGTTTTGGGCAAAGGAAAGGGCAAAAGGTGTCACTTGCGAGGAGTAAGTGCAGGAAGTGTAGAAAGGGGAACCGACCATCGCCAAAACTCACAGGAGGAGGTGTGTTGGCAGAAACTAATCGTGGCAGCCAAAGAGACATAGAACTGAGAAAACACACGAAACCTCCACCTTAATCAGAGAGACCTTGAAGGAAAAGGGGAAACTAAGAAGAGAGGCACCACGTTTTGAGGAAAATAATGGTTATCAGAGAGACTAAACAACAAAAGGGAGGAGTAAAAAAGAATAAAGAAGAGAGACTTAAAAAACAAGGGCAGATGAATGCTTTATGTAAGAAAATGGAAGTCAGGGAGCAAGGATCTGATGGGGTTTCTGTGTGTGATCATCCAGATTGGCCAGCGTTGCTACTACGTTTAGCGCGAAAACAAATCTATATCGATTGTAGGCCCAGGGGTTAAACTATTTCAAGCGGACAAAAAACTTAATCCCTCGCAGCTATGGTGACCTACACTGTCGAAAAAGGAAATTAGGGGAAAACGGCCGAAGGGAGTCCCAGGGGGAGGAAACCATCTATGGTCAGGGGAGGGCCAAGAGGAGAAGTTAACCGAGGGAAACACCAGTTTCGGAACTTTAGGAATTTTCAAGCAGGTTCACAAATGACAGACGCACCTGTCAATCAACCGGGGGCCTGGAAAGCTTCCAGAAGCCAACGGAAATCAGGCATCTATTTAGGGACCGGAGCGATCCGCTTCGAAAAGAACTACGGGACTAAACCAAACAGGGAATGCACCCCTCTGGTTAAAATCTTGAAGTGCCAGAAATAGGGGAGGGGAACAAAAGAAAGGAAAACTATCCAACGGCTGACATGTGGTCAGTGCCCTATTCGAGGGGGAAGCCGGTGCACAAGAAGCTAATTTCAGAAACAGAACGGGGACCTGCGACAAATCGCCTATAATTGTAAGAATCCCAGGCGGTCGAAAGATTGTTTTTAGGCGGGGGGACAGAGGGGATTATGGGCTTAACAATCCAACGGAAATTGAAACCAAGATAAGGAGACGTGAGGAAAAACTACTGCCTGATAGTGTCCATGCGGGGTTAAGGAGGGTCAAAATTCCTGGGGGCTTGAAAGGGATCGGATCAAGAAAAGAGGAAAGATCTGGGAACAATCTTGACAGGGAATAGGTCAACATCGCTCAAGCTGCAACAGGACAGCTATCTGATATGCTTTCACTCGAACAAATCTCTGAAAATCGACGGCAAGCCCAGACCTGGGGGGGCGGAGGACTAAAAACGACGAAGACGCACATTGGGTTAAGTCGCTCAGGAAACGGAAAGTGTTTGAGTTGGGCCTGACAGATATTGCCATTGGTGGATACCTGGGGGACAACGCTTGCAGAGAAAAGAAAAAAAGGCAACAAGAAAGAATCGAAGGAAGAAAAGGAGTGAAACAAGTACCTTGCTTTGTACTACAGGGCTTTGTAGCCGGGGGATACAACGGCTTAGGAGAACAATGGACCACTATAAGCGATTCAACCTAAATGACGGAAGCGGGGGTCCGGCAGAAGGGGGAGCCGGTGTGAGAATTGAACTGGGGTTGTTATAGAAGAAAATATTCACCGTTGAGCTGGGGAAAACGGGAGCGGGCAAGGTGATTCAGGATATAGGGAAGTCAAAGCTGAAGAGGGGTCGTAAGGGGAAAAAAAAAGCTGCTGGGATATAGAGGAAGATAAATCCAGAAAAGGCAGAAAGTATACGTGAGACGAACCAAAAAAATGGGGAAGGACTTAGAAGCGCAATGTCAAAGGAGCTTTGATTGAGTTCTCCCGAGGTGAACCGAAAAACCGGGAAGGGGGAGAAGGGGAAAATTGAGTCCTCGACTTCCCGAAAAAGAGGTCAAAGGTACGTTTAAAACCACGCCGGGAACGCGAGGGAGAAGGAAAAACGGGATGGGGTCTAAACCCGCCGCGGGAACGAAGCAAGTCCCCGAATTACTACGAGTAATGAAAAAAACAAACATAAAATTGGAATTTAAGAAATGAACTCCCACGAGGAGAGCGGGGGGAGGAAATCGTACGAAAATTGGCCAGGGAAGGAGCGATAATCTGGCGGGAAAAAAGATATTTGCGTTTTGGTTCCAGGAAAGGCCTTTGTGGCGAATCTCGACTACAGTGGGGGCAGACGAACAGGAAAGGGGCAACCGAAGGAATAGGGGGGTGAGAACGGCGAGTTCGATCCGCAAAAAACACTGAATGAAACTGGAGGGGAAGACGAAAGGCACCCAGTGTAAGCAGCGTGCTACTAATAGATCCATCTCATGCTCAGGGTCATTGGCTTTACGCTCAAACAAGGTGTGGCGTGCAGGCTCACCGCGAGAAGAAAAGGATGAAGCTCTTTGCATTCTTTGGGTGGGGGGTAGGTAGTTCTAAAAAAAAAACAGAGCAAAAAAAACGGGGAAAAGCACCATCAGGAAAGGGAGGGCAAAAAATGAAACGAAAAGGAGAACATGAGATTGCGGGACCACTTGTGGCTAAATGGGGAGGTACGGAAAGTGTGTCGCCCGTTGGTTTGAACTAAAAAATTACCTGTGGTTTAACCTAAAATACGAACCAGACGAAAAGAAAGAATGGAAATGGGTGATAAGAAAAGTCCGGTTATGTAAAATAAGAGTCGGAACCTGGTAAAAAATCTTGCGACTTGAAGCAATGAGGGGGTAGAGTGGGCCTCTCAAAAAGGGAGCAAAAAGAAGTTCGGTTAGGACGTCTCAAAATTAGAAAGGGTCTGTGCGGGGAAAAAGGCATGCCCGCGAAGATACTTTAGCGACGATACGGCAGAAGGGGGGGGGAGGAGAGGCCCGAATACGTCAAAGCATGTCGCCCAAGACCAATCACAACATCCAACAAACCAAAACCGAAAACCCGCAACACTCTTTTTAGGGGCAATATGAATCGAGGCTCACGATATTCCCGGACCAATCGTAAAAGCCATGAAGTCAAAACGCTGGGAAACATCTGTTCATCTTCATTCAAGGGAGTTGACGAAAAAAAAAGTACTCGATGTAAGAATGACGGAACTTGCAGCTCGGGCATCGGGGGGGAGGGTGAGACACAAAAGATAGAAAAATATAGTTCCCTGAGGAAAACGGTCCCTTCGACTGCGGGGAAAGATCGATTGAAGGGACGATCATCCCCATTCCCCGCGAAACCGGGGAGAAAAAAAAACAACGCTAGGGGAAACATAAGCTGATAGAAGCACACCAGAAAAGTCGGCTTCCAAGTAGAAGGGGGAGGGAGAGGTCACTATATCGCAGTCCACAAAAACAACGAAGCACAAATCAACCATTCGGAAGATAGAAGACGCACTGAACGGATAATGCAAAAAGGCATAAATATCGGGAAGGAACTTTCAAAAAACCACCAGAAGAACGGGTCGCTTTCGGATCTAAACAAGCGGGAGGAAAAAAGGCAAAACCCCCCGTAAACGAAACCTGCCAGTCAAAGGGAAATCGCGATAGTGTTGAATTGTCTTCCATTCGTGGCAATGGGAGGAAAAAAAGGCGTAACAAAATTTCATGTTCGGGCAAGGGAATGGCTCGAAATCATGAAAATGGGAAGGGAGAGGACAGGGTTTGAAGCTAGTTCTCTGACATCCTCTTTGTACTTTAAAAAGACACCAAGTTGCACATCGTCTCCCTTAAGGGGTTTCCCAACGAAACAAGGTCAGGGTAAGGAGAGAAATTGAAAAGTGCGGATAATCTTGGTTGGTGAGCTACACACACGGCAAAACTGAAGGTGTCAGTAGCAGAAGGGATTCATCGTACAGATACGAAACATTCTGAAGGAGTCCCAGAAAAAAAGGAATGGGGAGTGATGCAAGAGGTCCACGAAGGGCAAACCTTTAAGTGCTGGATAGCCGAGGAATGTGTGAAAACGAGGGAAGTGGATAGGAAAAAAGGTAGCAGGAACGACCGGGACGAAGAGAAGAGGAATACCTAGGTTTTCGGAAAGAAAGATAGGATTGGTAACAGAAAAAAAATTCTCGTAGTCAAAAAACTCCTAAAAAACTACCCCCGACCAAAAGCGCGGGGCTAGGAACAGTCTGGAAAAGGCGGCGCTGCGGGGAAGCAGGCATTCTAACGAGGGAAGTCTTTCTGACAGAACCTGCCAAAGAAATAGGCCCAAATGCCCAAAAATCGTCAGCATGGAGATCAGCGGGTACTGCTGTCGGGGCGTTCAGACTAATGCAACCCAAAGGAAGGCTAACCACCCGGGAGTGAAGGCGGGTGGCATCGTAAACCAAGTTACTTCTGGACAAGCGGGGGAAAAACCGGACTAGGACGGGAATTCAATTACCGATAGGCAAAGGGGGGTGGAAGTGACCAGGCTAAAAATCACGAAGGGGGTCAGGCTTTGTGGAAACTTCGGGGTGAACAGCGCAGAAAGAAAGGACCCGAAAAAAAGTAGCCAAGTACTATTCCTCCGGGATAAAAGAACAGGATCGATGGGCTCGAATAATGGGACGCATAGGGAAGTCAAAGAAAAGGGGGCAGGGTGCGATAAAAAAAAAGGGGAGTCCAGAGTAGGGGCGAGTAAGGGCAGATAAGCATGAATTGAAGGGAACCCATCGCACACGCTGGGAACCGGAAAGGGTGTCGAGGAAAAAAAAAGAGGTCACAACCGGCATCGGAAGGACAAACTCAAAACACTGGGGTTTGGGGGTGTTTGGGGGGGGGGGGGGGGGTGGGGGGTGTGGTTTTTTGGGGGTGTTGGGTTTGGTTTGTTTGGTGTTGGGGGGGGGGGGGGGGTTTGGGGTTTCCCCAGGAGATAACATGACTGTACATCGCAAGAAAACATACCAGGGCGTTGTGGTCCTGACTTGGCAGGGGAAAGAGAAAAAAAAACGAGGGCCTTGAGGGAGAATTGGGGATTTACAGGATAGACTTAAATCGGCGAATTCGTTATGGAAAACTGGGGGACTATTGAGGCTACGACTTGATCGGTTTGTCGTGTTGTCCTGGTGGGTTGGAGGAAAAGTGCTGGGATGACACGATTTCGTTTAGAGAGCACACTCCAAACGGCTCGATTTGGGCACGATTGGATCGGTTCCTCACTTGGCAAGAATTGGGAAGGAATTCCCGGACCCTCTCGTCGCTACTTTTGAACATTTCGTCGGGACCCTATCCGAAAAAAAAACAAGTTACGCCTCCTGGGGTGGAATAACAAAGGAAAGGAGGGAAAAGGAGAGGGACTGACAGTCGATAGGTTCGTTGGCCCCTTAGTTACCGTAACGGGAGCTAGAGGGGCGGGGAAAAAAGCGTGGGTAGGGGGAGGTCTGGGAAAGGGAAAACTCTTAACGGGGCGCATGGTCCTTTTCCAAGGCGACAGGCCGCAAGGGGGAAGGAGAGTGAGTTTCCAGGGAGAGGAGAAAGTGGCATAAGGGGGGACTTGACGGCCAACCAAAAGGCACGAAAAGTGGGGGGCTGTAAAGCGTGTAAGTGGCATTACTAACACTAAGAAAAAGAACGAGAAATCATGCTGCATTGGGCAGCTTGCAGTATGGAGGCCTGTCCGCAAGAAAGCTAATTCGGCAGAGAAAAGGGAAAAAAAACAGAAGAAGAAGCAGAAGTGTTATCGCCCATGAACGGCTCGTTTTTCTTGTGGGGAATAGGGGGAAAGGTGTGGGACGGGGGGGAAAATCTAGCTGGTCTGGACCCAATTGTAAATCCCGAGAGGAACAGCCAGGGGAGTGTCGAGGGCGGGGTGAAAAATGCCAATCCACACTCGGCGGCCGGCTAAAAGAAAAGAAGGCAATTGTGCCTCTGGACATCTTGCATGAATTACTTGAAAGAGGGAGAGAATCTGCCAAGCGAAATGGGGAACTTGCAACGTCCGAAAAAACACGTCTGCATCCCTAATCGGACGAAAAAAAAGGGTCTTTGTTGGGGTAGACAAAAACGACAGATAAAGAACTGGGAGGCCTCCTTAAGAAGGGGGTGGAAATTTGGGGAAACATGGAAAAAAGCTTAAAGGGAGTATTTGAACAGGCTGCGAAACAAGGCCTTGAAAAGACAGGCCTTTAAAATACTTAGTGGCAAATATGGGTCTTTACAAGAAAAGGAGTGCCGCCTGGATTAGAAACCATGCTTAATGAAAGAAGAACATGACCACTATAGCTACAACACCTAGACCATGGGCCCGCGCCTGTTTCGTCTACTGGGAGCCGGGGGAAGACAGGAAAATTGGGGCGAGAAAAGAGCGCTAAGAGTTCCCGTTATCAGGGGGGGGAGGAAGGGCAAAAAAGTTATGCAGGGGGGGAAAAAGTCTGCAGAATGGCTAGCTTCTGGGGGGGGGCTGAAGGGGGTGTTGGAGTAGAGGCGCAGCGGTGCTTCCAAGATGGGGAGATATCACAGAAAAAAAAAGAAGAAGGAAGGGAACCGTTTTTGGACGTTATTTGGTGAAACATACCGTGGAGGAAACGGCGGTGTGGGGAGCAAAAACGACCGCTTGGCAGGGGTACCCATGGAAGACTGTGTAGTTCTATGAGATCCTAGAAACAGTCGTATCCCGGAAAAGAATGTCTGGAATGGGGAAGTGGGGCGAAGGAAAACCTATTGTCAGAGGGAAGGGAGTTAGGACTTCTACCTTCCAAGCTCATGGACATCCGGAAGAAAGGGGGTACAGGATCGTCAACGACATGAGGGAAGAAGATCTCAAATTGAACAGCGATTAAGCGAATTTAGGTCTTCGTGCCCGTTAATCGTGAAGCGAAGGAATCTGCGAAAAAAAAGATGGAGTGGTGGGCGTGGGGCGACCTGCGCAAAAAGGGCAGGCGACGGAACAAAGGGTCCCTCGGGAGAGTCGCATTAAAATTAGCGGAAGGAATCCTCCCGACGCATAACTTGAAAAACGAAAGTAAGAAGGCGCTCGGAAAGAACCGGAACAGGACAGGGTTGATGGGGACGCAGGCAAGACCAAGTCGCGGAAATCCAACATCTTTTTGCAAGCAGAAAGAAGCCGGCGGAGGGAGAAAGGGAAAGGCAAATGATAATCGCTCCATTTCGTGTGTGTCGGGGGGGAGGAAGTGGAGGGGGCAACAAAAAGGAAAAAAAGGAAAAAAAAAAGGCACCACCGACGTCATACAAAAATTCCAACATGGTACAGAG
>Ga0179593_1499791_pt1 | contig 19368 bp, 21 predicted proteins | sample CZODoug2_1_08_16_FD_185931 | JGI IMG/M metagenome (GOLD analysis project Ga0179593, IMG submission 185931) | Vadose zone soil fungal communities from Angelo Coast Range Reserve, California, USA - CZODoug2_1_08_16fungal (PacBio error correction) | ecosystem: Environmental > Terrestrial > Soil >...
GTGAAAAAAGGCGACGAGGGACGACAGGGTTTAAGGGCACAGAAAAAGGAAAAGGAGAACAGAAAGAACTAAAAGGTGTATCGTTTTTCCAATACGACGGGGGAACGGTGATTGCAGGAATGAATCGGAAAACAGGGGAGGAAAGGGCTGAAACTAGCTTGGGGACGGTGAAAAGGAAGAATAGGGTAGATAAGGAAAGAAAAGGGAATGGAAACATCTTAGATGGCATTCTGGCCCTTGAAAGTGGGCTGGTTGATCTCCAAGCAAAGCTACATGTGGCAGGCCAGGGAAAAAAAGGTCAAAGGGGAAGTTATTGGGGAAATTGAATGGCCGGGGAGAAAGATGGCGAGAGAGGAGAAGGATTCTTTGACAGAAACAAAAACGTAGGTGAAAAGAAGAGTCGAAAAGTAACGCGCAGAAGGGGACGCCAGCAGCGAGAAAGGGGACAGAAAACGCACGTCCCAGGAGCAGGAAAAAAAACATGTAAGGCTGCCGAGAAACTTAACCAAAAAAACACCACTGACGTAACGGGCAAGATCATGAAATATGAGCGGTGGGGATAAACGAAGTCGTCCTCTGGGACCAGCACTAGAAGATTAACCCAAATCGCGGGAAAAAATTGAATCACCGTGGTTATCGCAAAGAAATCCCAAGCCAAAGGGAGTCCCGGTGGCCACATTAACGGAGGAAGGGGCGGCGTCTTGTGGGAAGATCTGACAGCAGGGTCGAACTAACTACAAAACTCGGGGAGCTCCAAAGATCAGCGACTCCAGAGACCGGTTGTGCTCCCAAGGTCGGGAAATCGGTGCAAGAGCGTGATCAGCACGCGAAAGGACGAGCTATTAAGGCGAGGGCGAAAATTCCCAATATCCGTCCCCAATCGGAGGGGATCGGATTTCCGAAACGCAAGTTGCGCAGAATCCGGCGAACAGGAGTAGATCGGAATGGGGACCACGTGGCTCCGATTCCTGGCACCTTCGTTTTAACCGAAAGGAGGTCGAACGGATACAAGGTCGGGCGTTAAAAACGTAGCGTGGACCAGCGCGAGCAGCGGGGGTGGAAGGGGGCGTGTACCTGCGCGGCGGTAAAGCTCCGAACTTGAAAAGAGAGAGAAAAGGGGTCGGTTTCAACCGAAATCGGGAAACCCCAGCGCATGGCCCGAGTTGCGCCGATGACTGCAGTGTTTACGCTTAGACAAGCCGGAGTGCATTCAGTTCCAAAGACAATTCTAACGGCAAAGGAGAATCTGAAACGTCTGATGCGCCCATCAAAGACGATACGACAAAAGGGGGGGGAACCGCAAAGCTTTAGGAATCAAAGGGGACGGATCATTTTTTTAGATGCTTCCGGCAAGGAGCCCGGCAAAGGAGGGAAGAGGCCGAGAGGATCTCGCAAGGGGAGTGTAATATTGAAATAAGAGGGTCTGCACTCTTCTCAATCCAGCGCGATCACCCCAGAGACCCCTGCCGCAATCAAACTGGGGGAGAATCAATCTTGTAAGAAAGTCTGAACAATCTTCTTCCGAATAAAAAAGTGGACTCGTGATATTCAACGACTCATATCTTTCAGGCACGCGCAGCGAAAAAACAGCTTCGAGCGAGGTGCGCTTAACTAATCGTGCAAGAAGGCGGAGGGAGACTATGTCCAGGAACAGCTGTTTTAGGGGGGGAGGCGCAGGGCAGAAACATCTCCACTCTCGGGAAGTGGTCTAATCGCAATAGAAAGTCCACTGCAAGACACTGGAAAAGCGGTTGAGAAACCCGCAATCAAATCAAGAAACCAGGGGAAGGACGCAAACTCCGGAAGAGACTCCGGAAGACTTTGAACTATTAGGAGGTGCGGAGAGGAGACAAAAAAGGAAGTAAAACGAGGTATCAACAGAGAGGGGGAAGCTAGAAAAATGGCCTCCTAATATACTGGCTATATCAGAGAAAGGTAAGAAGCAAAAGGGACCTGAAAACCATAGGGAATTCAAGTGGAACGGCAAGGGTACCGGTGCTTTCATCGGGGAAAAGAGAAAATCCTGGAAACCCCCTACTTCTTCGCGATGGAAGGGTTGTTGTAAAGCAGATGAAAGGCTAAAAAGCAATCAACGAAAGTCGAAAAAGGTTGTAGGGGAGGCCTTAGAAAACTCTTAGTAAAAAAATCGAAGATATCAGAAAGCGACAGAACACAACTAGGAAGAGATAGAATTTTGTGTACGGTTCGAGAAAATCCGGAGGAGAAAGGAAGAATGCCTCAATACGGCCATGTGCTTGAAAAAGGGATCAGACCGCGAGGGGGAGAAACGTCGTACCCAACCTCCAGCGAGCGAAAGAGAAGGGAAACGAGGACGCGCAAGAAAGAAGACTGGAAGGGTCGAGGGGTATTTAAATGAGAGTAGACTTGGGAGAGGCCGAGACGGATAGAAGAGATTACGCGAAGGGAAAGCGAGCTCGGTCGTAACGAAAGACGCAAGAGGAAAAAGTTCGCCGAGAGAATCACCAGACCTAATGTTGGAAATTACCTATGATCAGAATTAAAAAATCGGAGCGGAGGCGTGAAAGAGAAGGTGGTTGTAGAGGAAAGGAAAGATTGCCTGGTGGGAAAAGAAGAAACATGGGAAAGAAAAGGGGTATGATGCTGTCGAACAACTCCGAAGAGCTGTTCGGAAAAGGGGCGTACTGACAACAACGAAAGTGAGGGGGAGAGGACACTCTGAGTTTAGTCAAACAAAATGGAACCAAAAACGAGGGGAGAACACTCTCACGGAATTGTGCTGCGGGGCACGTGAGATCTGGCGGGGCCGGAGTCATGAAACTCGAAGAAAGTTTTGAGAAAGAAGGAGTTTGGAGCAAATAAGGACAACATCTAAAATGGGCGGGGAAAAGGAGATGGTGGGGTTATCACGACTCCCGTTCAGGTCTCTTCCGAAATAGCTGGCTGCACTCAAAGATTGGGTGCTGGACCTCCGGCCATTCAGTGTCAGATAGGATCGGGGGGAGGGGGGACAGGCCGGAACTCATCTCATTCAGTAATGTGAGGAACAGGACTTGGATGGGAAGGGGGGGGGGGAGAACAAAAGAGATCAATCGCGAAGCCAGGTTTGGAGGCATGATGCGCATAAGAGTTCGGTTCCACGACGAGTCGCCACTAGTCCCTTCAGAGGGGGAAATAGAGAAGGAAGAAAGAGAAATGAAGGGTCAGGCTTAACATAGTCCAGAACAAAGCGTCTCACATGCACTCATTTATCAAAAGGGGGAAGACAATCAAAACCCCGACGTGGTACATTTACCCGTCGAAAAGGGTCTATGAGAGGAAAGCTCTGATCCGTTAAGGGACCTAAACGGCAAACGGCCGGAAGCGGAATCAGCTGGACAGAACTGGGACACTTTAACGGGGGGGGGGTCGTTAGGAAAACGCCGGAGAGTGACGCGAAGCGGGCCACTCAGGAAAATCAACGAAAGGAACCACGAGAAAGGAAGCGAAAAAAACATTCAGACCGGAATCTCGCCGCAAGGACGGAAGACTGGAGAAAAAGGAAAAGCCTAGGCCGGGGTGGAGCTAAGGCCGCGGGTGGGGTCGGGACGAAAAAACAGGCGGGCAGAAACTGAAAAAGTTTCCCTTGGGCCGGGAGACGGGAAGCGTCTACTCGCCGCGGCCTCTTTGCCGGTCTTAAGGAAAAGAGGGACGAAAGGGGGGGAAAGAACGGCATGATACCGCGACGAAAAGAATCAGTAGGAAAGTTACAAGGGGAAGAAACTGCTTCGGCGATCTACACCTGGATTCAAGAGAAGAATGGGGGGAGGGCGTGCATCCCAGTTCCTTCCGGTAGACTGCAGACGGTGGGGGGGTCATCAGGAGAAGGCTGGAACTTGCCAGAGATTGTTGCTTTGCGCCAAGGCAGAAACGGCTATGTGGGGGGGATGACCTGACCGGTGACGGCAGGGAACTGTATTGGTACGCAGCATGCTCAGGTTAGGGGGGGAAGCTGTCTAGCTATTGCATACATTTCGGGTGACTTATCTAGATAAGGCAACGAAGTACAGATCGAGATTTAAAGTCCCGAGCAATATCTCTAACAAGAAGGCCATCAAAGGAGCGCGGCCCAAACCCCGGAAAGACGTAACCTGTCCGGGCACACACCTGCCTACTTATCGAGCACCAGGAAAAAACGGAGTCACGGAATAAAGAATATGACTACTAATCTGGTACAGCACCTGCAAGCTCGGCCTCTACCTCCACGCAACATAGTTTCCCCCACAGGCTCTCCTTTTCATCCAGTTGGGGGAAGATCGGGAACGAGAATCCAGCGGCCATGATTACTTGCCACATCGATCAAATCAGTATTGGGTACGGCGGATGATCTCTTGCCATCCCGGTTAACGAGGGAAGAGACGAAAGCGTCGCTCTGCTCAGTCCCGTTAGAGGAGGTTATAGTCGGAAGTCGGCCCGCTTCTGAGTCCAGAGAAACCTCGCTCAGGACGATCGGAAAAGGGCCGCGAGGGCTTCATTGAGGGGAAGAGCGCCAGCGCAGGAGACGGATTTCCGGTACGAGTTTTCGCAGCTCGTTGCCAGCTTGGAATTACAATAGAATCCAGCGTTTCTCGGCGTCTGGGGCAATCAATAGCGGGATTCATTACTGACAACTGACTGATTAGCAATGCTCAGCATCCAGGGAGTACCCTTCTCTCAAGGAGCAGGGGTGGTTGGCCTGCTTTTGCCTCGCTTGCTGGGAAAAAGAACCGGTCCACGGGTTGCATTAGTCACAGGTTCTGTACGGTCAGAGTACCAACCTTCGACACCCCTGGATTCCAGGAAGACAGCGAAAGGAATGCCGAGCATGGGGGACGACTCGTCAGCCGCTGTCTGTTCAGCATTCCAAGAAGGACTCGTTCCCAAGGAAGATAGCCCGAAGGTATCTATGCCATCACTACTTACGGCCTGGCCCGGGCGAACGCCGGGGGGGGGGGATCGCTCCCCGAGAAAAGACTGAAGCTTCACATGTTCCTGAACGTAGCTTCCGGAACTGGACAAGGAACATTCTTGCATTAAGACAACAATAGCGAGGAGCGAAAAAAAGGTGGAACGGGGTAATAGAAGCGAGGGGAAAGGAGTGCCGCAAAATCATGGAGTCCATCAGTAATGAAGGCATCCGACACAAAACCCATACGACCTGACAATCATTGCTGGCGCGTAAATTGAGCGCAAAATAGGCTCACGTTCTAACGGGAAAAGAAACAAGCCGACCACATGGGTACAAGGTCACCATCAGCTACCAGGCACCGTCGTTGCGCTTATCGCAGTTCGCCAGGGCTCCAGACTGAAAGACGGGCAACAACAAGTTGAACCGGTGGATGATAGGCTCACTGAAATAACACGCTACTCGGAGTGTTTTCAGAGAAGGGTCAGCCGAGGAAGTATGCGGCCCACTGCAACGGGCTGAAAGTCAGAAACAAGCAGAAGCAGTCCTCATCACTCCCAGAATCTTCTATGACCCAGGAAGCCTGGTTAACACGAAAACAAACATGGGGCGCGCACGAACGACAGCTTTCTAGTGGCTCCGGCACGAAGAGCGGGTCCGCGCCCTCTCTAATGTGATCAGAGCAAAGGTCGAGAGAAGAAAAAAAATTGAAACCGAACCACAGACGACCTGTCCAGACAACGCGGGCGCCGGAAGCACTGTCTGGGCCGAAATGCTCGCCGCATTGCCAAAAGGAACTGCTTCAGAGGAGCTGCCGTGGGGGGTTCGCAGATAGCGCGGAGATAAAACGCTGACAGCCATCTGATCAGGCTTGAGGTTCTCATGTCACGCCCTCGTAGCTAATCGAATCTATCTAGAAAAACACACTGTTGATTAGGACAAGAATCTGATCAAAAGCCCATCTAGGTACCTTCTAGCCGCATGAGAACCGCATCCGTGATTCGGCGGTCCGCTGGGTGATCGCCGCGCGATCTGAATGAAATAGGGGGGAACCTGTCATCGAGACATCGTCTGGGGCAACGGCAGATCATTCACGCGAATACATTATTAGCCCCGCGAACAGTTAGGAAAAAAAGGGGTAGGTTTCTGGGATGCTAGAGAGTACTGGAAATTTACTATCCAGACACGCGATATTCGAGTCCGTGAGGAGCGCGACATCAATGTCTTGAGGACAAAGAAAATCAAGGGACAGCGCAGCGCACCCGCCGAATGTCATCGCTTACAACAGGCTTCCTTTCAAAAAGGAAGATACTGGAGTGGGATGGCGCCGGGGAGTAGAAGTGGTGAGCGAAGCCCGATTTGAAGTGGTGGAGCGGACGAGAACGGGACAGTTGGAGTACCCGGTTCTTTCGAAACCCGCGAGCGTGGAGCTTTAAGGGCAAAGTGAGCTAGCACAAAAACGCGGAAGAGGGATAAAGGTATGAGGGGCGCTCAAGACTGCAGGCACCAAAATTAAAACGACTCATCTCCGGGCATGCGAGCTAGGAAAAGGGCAGATTGTCATGGTGGTGCAGTACGCACCCGAGAGTTTTTGACCAGGTGGGCGCGCCCGTACCAGGGCAACAGAACATGGGGAGGCGCTGTCAATGTTGGAGACGGAACAGGGCAGCCGGAGTGTCTCGGGAAGCTGGCGGCCGCCTATGAAATTTCCTAGTCAAGACCGTAACCATCGGGAATCCTCCGACGAAGAAGCGGACATCGGAAGACAAGACGGGGAAGGAGAGTGGGAAGGACTACCCAACTTGCCGGTGGAGGCTGGAACAGTCTTGATCCGAGAAGAGATCAAACGTTCGAGACGGCGGCCCGTTGCAAGATCGTAATTATGGCGAAGAAAAGACAGGGAGTTTCTACGATGGAACGCCCGAAGTACCCGAGCTTGAGGGGAGAAAAGAGCTCGCGAACTCGAAAAAACGAGGTCAGGAAACGAGAAACAGCTTCATGAACTCCAGCAGAGAGACATTACTGAAAACTTTGTAGACGCAACCCGGAAGTGGTCAGCCTTTCCCCGAGAACCAGGGGAGGAAAAAAAAGACGCGGAGAAGCTGGACCAGCCTAGCGCTTCCGAACCACCCCCTCTCGTGCCTTGAGCGGGGCCGGGGGAGGCGAGGGACGCGTAACTGAAGTAAATCAGTGAGAATGAGGTTACGGGGTCAAACGCGGGGTCGCGAGTTGAAAAGTCAGGAGCCCAAAGGGGTATTGTACTTCAAAAGAACCCGGTTGACGGGAAACAAGCTGGCCGGGCGTCACGGCCGTACCAAACAGATAAGAATTGGAAACGGACATAAAAGAGGGCATGGGGGGGGGGGTTGCGAATCAACTGTCTAGGCTCGAGGGGTGGGGTAGATAAATCAGACGAGAAGAAGCGGGGGCAGAAACCGTCGAGCTGGCTTACCTTGACAGGAGTCTACGGGGACGATTATCTTCACGGGCCGCGTTGCCGGAGGGCGGCGGGGGGTACAAAGGAAACGAGATACATCCAGGAGAAAAAACTCCCGCAGATGCACTGATCTCTTTGCGACAGGGAAGAAATGGAAAAGATGAGGATGGAGGGGCGCTAGACAAAAAGGCGAAAAGGTGGCGAAAAAGAGGAGTAAAGACAGTTGCTGGTGGGAAGGGATGGAGAGGACGACAAGGATTTCGTTTATAAACAGCGGAGATGAGAGTCTGTGACCGTGACAGTACGTGGGGGGAAGGTGTGAGGGGCGTCAAAGAAAGGCTAGGGGCAGAGCTACATTTGGTGCGAACTTTTAAGGAACTTGGACCGTGTAGGGGGGAGCTCGGACTACGGACCCTGCTCGAATGTCGAGGCTGAAACTTGACGGGAGGGAAGGAGAGAAAAGCAACCCAACACCTTGGGGGAGAAAAGAAAAATGAGATCAGGATCCAAGGAAAGCATACTCGCTCACCGAGAGGCAGCACAACAAGCGTGAAAAAACAAAAGTAAAACAAAATCGGCCAGACATGTCTCTTGAAGAATACGGAGAGAAATAAAAAAAAAAAAAAAAATCAGGAAATCCGAAGAGTGAGAGGTGAGCAGAGCTCGTCTCGAAACGAAATTGACCCGAAACGAATGGCACGGAAGCGGGGAAAGTCTAGGAAGCCCTGCCAGACAGGGGGGTCAGATAGAAAGGAAAAAATCCAAGCGGAAGGGGGAACTTGGCCACGAGATCACATGCAATTAAGGGGGGGATTGAACTAGAATGATGATCTCGGTTTCACCAAGGGAGGGGACGGGGACAAAAGAAAGGCACACCTTCTCGCGCGCCCAGAAGGAGAAGCCCGAGAGAATCAAAAAATGGGTAATCGAGCGGACAGTAACTGCAAAGTGAAGAATAAAAAAACAACCTCTCCGTAGAAGAGATAGAAAGTCAAACCAAATTCAGCGAGTGGCTCGGGAAGGGGAGAGGGAAGTAAGGATCTAGGCGAAAGAATTTCCGGACGGGCCTGGGGAAAATAGAGCATAGCGAAACAGGAGTGGGCGGGTGATATCCTATCCGGGGCTCAAGAGAAGGCAACGACGAAGGATTTTTTGACGGCCGCATTCTCCGGAGGTCATCATTGGCAGGGAAGGAATCAAAAAACTGCATAGGAAGATCTTGGGGGTGGGATGGGCCGGGAGAGGGTAAAGAAAAACCTTCTAGGTGTGTCTGTGAATGAATTGGGTAAAATTGTAGTAATAAACGGAAGGGGGATGAACTTTACACCTTTCTAAAAAATAAGCGCGCAAGAGGAAGGGAGGTGAGGAAGATGAACTTAAGGGGTACTACATTCTAAAGAAGGACGGACGGAAAAGGAGAAAGGAACAGGGGGTGGGGGCCAACTACTAGGGTAAATAAGTCGCTTACTCGACAATCACGAAAGACTGAAAAAATGGGAACGAAGCTCGCCGTGAGGAGGACTACCACCGGCCCCGACTGTTCCATATTCAACATTTCCTTAAGGTAAAGGGCCCAAAAACCGCAAAAAAAACCATTCTGGAAGGGGGAAGAAGAGTAAGCGGGGGGCGGAAAAGATGTACGGAGATAGGACCATCCACTGCCGCCAGAGCGTAGCCTGAGGACAAAGTGGGGGTCACGATAAAAACCAGAAGAAAAAAGGGAAGAAATCTCTACGGGAGGAAAGCCGGCGGGTACGACTCGCCACGAGGCTCTAAAAGCTTCTTAGGGGGGGGGGGGCATGCAAAGTTGAAACAAACGGAAAAGACTGCAATTCACGAAGCGAGCATCAGAAAGGAGGAGAGAGCGCTTGCTACAGGAGTAGCAGGGGTCGCCGAAAAGAGGGTGCTCTCCAGCTGAAACGGAGAAAGAAACTAATGTGAAATCCTTGGGTGACTGGGGAAAGAGAAACTGGGAAACGAAAGATCACAAAAGGAGACGCGAGTTGGAGTACTCATCAGAGGGGGGGGGACTTCAAAAAGGAAGGGGAGAGATGGAAAAAAAAAACAGGCAATAGGAGAAGGTTATCACCATGCCTCAAGGGAGGCAAATGCCAAGCTCATAAAAACTATGGCACGGAAGCAGGAAAAAGGTTCGGAGGAGAGCAGGGGCGACAAAAAGGGAGTCCGAGCGTTAAACTACGGGAAACACGAAGTCGCTCTGGGGGAAGAGATAAAGAAAAGAAGATAAGGGGAGGCGATCGGCGACTGGACCTGCAAATTCTAGGAACATCACAAGACCGCCAGGAACCCAGGGGAAAGAAAGGTAAAGTCTCTTTCCGACTATAAGGAGTGAAGCGGGAAGAAAGGCCGAGAATTCGCAAAAAGAAGTACTAGACTTCCTTGTGGGTTACGATCGTCAATATGCCGATCGGAGGAGTAACAAGCTGGACAAGGACGACTGAGAAGAGGGCGTCCCTCATAAAAGGCTCTACTTCCAGAGGGGGGGGATAGTCAGGCTCTAGGGCTTCTCACAACCAAAAGAGGATGAAAACGAGGGAAAGAAGAGGATCGGAGATGGGAAGAATAAAAAGAGAAGTCGAGCAGGGAAAATGTAAAAAAAATATCATATGGGGGGAGCCCTCAATTTTTTAAGGAACCGCGACTGGAGGGAACAAACAGAAGACAGTAAGGGTGCTTACGGGGGGGGGAATGCTGCAGATCATTCCATCAAACATCCAGTATGAAACCCCTTCCCTTCCTTTCAAAGCTCTTGGTGGGGGAAAAAAAGTCAGGTGAATGGAAGAAAAAAGTTGCGAGTACCTAAGTCCATACATAAATAGAACTAAGATGTTGCTAGCGAAAAAAAATAGAATTCAAATGGGAGAACAAACTACAAAGAGGGGGAACAGTTCACAGAAAAAAAAATGTTAGGGGGGGAAAATCCGCATTCCTTGCCTATGATTCAAGGGCGCTTGCTGTCAGGAAGAAGGGGGGGGAAGACTGGTTGGATGATGAGGAATCCCTAGAACTTTTGGTTGGGCAGAAAGGAATGGTCGGGGGAAAAAAGAGAGAGGAGAAACAAAGAGGAAAGGGAATGTGGCAGGGGAAATCTATTCACCGGGGACCACGGCAGACATTTCGTTTCGAGGAAAGTCTGAAGGATGTAAACCAACCTGCAGGAACCGATGAAAGGGAGGAAAGGAGAAAAAGAGGGGAAAAAAGCCAGGTCAGAGGAGGAAGATAGGCCCTGGCAGATGTCTAGGGGGAAACTGGGGAAAGGGAGGCAAAAAAAGGGGGGGGTTAAAGAACACCGATGAAAACGGCGTAAAGGGACAAAAGAAAGGGGCGTGAACATGGACAGGGATGGGGGTGAGAGCTGCTGCCCAGGCTGCTCGGCTATGGAGCGGCACGCCAGAGAGGAGGGATTCCTCCGTACTTCGAAAGAAGAGAGAAAGGGGAGAGAAGAAAAAATGAACGAGGGGGAGTGCGAATTGCCAGACAGGTCTCATTTCAAAAAGGCGAAAAAAATAGGTCGTGGAGCTATAGAAGGTAGGAAGAGGGAGGGGGGAAGGGGCGCGCTCGTCGGAAGAGTTCTCATCAGAAGAAGGAGGGGCTACTAGTCGACTTTGAAGAAAAGGAAAAAAGAGGAGTGGAGAAAAAAGAGAATCACTAAGGGGAAGGAGAAAGTAGGAACACGTTCATTGAAATTTCAACTCTTCAAAGGAGAGGAGTAATGACTCATATGGGTCAATACCAACAAAGGGGGGGGAGAATTGGGACCTAAAAAGGTTCGATCGAGGGCAGCTACGGACCGTTACCGAAACCGGCAGTCGCAAGAAGGAAAAAACTAGAGGAGACTCACTTGAGGAAAGGGAGGGAGGGAGGAGGAAGGGAGCATACCGTGAGAGCGAGGGTGAACTTCCTGCCGGAGTGAAAAATGCGCGAGGGGGGCCACTATATAATTGAGGAAAAAAAAAAGCGGGGGAAAGGACAGAAGGAAGGGGGACAAACCAGAAGGACAAGATCAACTCGGGAAAAGCAGCTAAATCATTCACTTCCTACGCTCGAGGCGTGGGGGGGGGGGGAAGATCCGTAGTAGAAGGAGAGCGGTTGGTGACGGTATAATCTAGCTTGCACCAAGGAAAGGGAAGAGGTGGTTGCAGGAAGAGCGGATGAGAAGGATCATTGAAAGAGAAGACGGTGACGGAAAATGCGTAGAGTTAAGGAATGGAGGGAAAATGGGGAGAGAAAAACCGTGTAACGCCAAGAAGAAGGCATGATCAAAGAATGTGGGGAATCAAATGGCAGCTGGATTGGCTTAGGGGAGCTGACCCAATGGAAAAAAACGAAACTATTCTTGATCGAGAAAGAACAGGGGAGGAACAGAGGGGAGGGAAAGAGAAATTTTGGGCAAAAATGCATAGGCAAGGAGGAGAAGAAACACCTTTCGTACTTGTGGGTTCTGCGCTCCGAGGGCAGCTCTACAGGGTGGCTTTCCCTACCGGGAGACGTTTAAGGGAAGGGATCGCAGCGCTTGAGATGTCATGCGATGGAAGTAAACAGGCGAGCTCTTTCGGGAGGCGAAAGGGACATGAAGCCACAACAACAACGTGGGGGGGGAGACATAAAGAGAAGCAAAAGCAAATAACTCGCCAAGTCATTCCATCATCAGTCAAGGAGTCCAATACCCGTAAAGGAAAAGGGAAAGGAAAGGGAAAACAACGTTGGTCTGCTAGGCGGCGCGGGCCAAAAAAAAGCTGACGGAAAAAGAATCCGAATAGTAAGAAGCGTTTGGGAAAAGGGGGAAAGGAAAACGTCCGAAAAAAAGGGACACACTTCTGTCACGAAAGTTTCCGCCACAAAGGGGAAATGAAACAAAAGGGGGTCAGGAGAAGGAAAAGAAAAGAAAAAGGGGATACCGTGCAAATAGGGGAACGGCACGGAGCCTGGCCGGGAGGGTAAGAACGGATGATTCTTAATGTAAATAAGAAAAGAAAAAAAAAAACAGGAAACCGGAAAAAGAGGAAAGCAAGAGAACGCGCCTCCCAGAGACAAGGAGTGTTTACGCCCAGGAGGCAGGTCGCAACGAGAAACAAAGGAGGAACACTCTAAACCCAAAGGGGAAGGATAAAGCGGAGAGGGGGAGGAAAAAAAGGAAGCGAGGTGAGGGGAAGTTCGACGATCATCTGCGTTAGAGTTTCTCGTTATCGTAATGCGCCTAGAGGAAGGGAAAACACCGGGATTGAAGGTACTCGGACCAGCGTGGTCCTCGCGGTCAACGAACTAAAGAGGTGGAACCAGCGATTCGAACGATAATGAGGAGAAGAAACGGAGGAACCAAAAGGCTAAGGCAGCAGGAGAGGGTGTGGCGCGTCCTATCGGCTTTCTTACAAGGCTCCGAGCGTGAGGGGGATAACATTTTCTACTTTAAAAGGGGGGGAAATATGCCTGGTTGAGGAATACAGTGTAAAGAAAATGGCTATGGGCATAAGAGCTTAAAGGCTCACAATCGACATCCGGGTGATTAAAGGAGGGAGAGAAAGCACGAAGAAAATTATGAAACAGCGGGGGTACTCGTAGAAACCTACGCGTCTGATAAAACCATCACGACGAGAAACTAGAAAAACTTCATCCGAACGTGATTAGAGAAAGGGAATCCAAAACTGTGGAAACATTTCAAAGGAAAGGAGCTGAAGGCCGGACCCACTGCTTCAGGGGGGGGGGCATTATTAAAAACACTTAGATCGGATGGACCTCACCTGCTTAGGGGGAGAAGAGGACAGAAAAGCGAAGGTTCAACTCAAAGGGGGAAACGCCCATGAAGCGAACTCTAGGCACACCCCAGAACAAAAAAAAAAAAGAATACGCCGCGTAAAAAAGAGGGGAGCGAAAAAAAAGAGGACGAGGAAACAGAAAAAAACCGCAGTCACAACTACGAAGGCCGAGCGCGCTCGTTCCGCTGCGAGCTCGTGAGGGGAAAACTTCTCGGTAGGAAAAAAAAAGAAGGGCGCGCGGCCAATCTTCATAAGAGAAAAACGAGAAAGGGAGGGGCTGAAGGCCGTGGGCGGGGGTAGCTCACTTGCAACGAAAGCTCAACGCTCAGGGAGGGGGGTCGACCAGCAGCACCAACTTCCATTCCAGGAGGGCTCAAAAAACAGGGAAAGAGGGTGAGTGACCCGGTCAAAACGGAACCAGGCATCACCGAGTCAAGCATCAAGGAGATCAAAGGATTCCTCAAACAAGGACCGCTGCTGTAGGAGAAGATTAAACACAGAGGAAAAGGAGGAGTCTAAGGTCAAAGGAGGGGCCGCTCTCCGCAAATGCCCTCTAAAGTCGAGGGGATAGGGACTTAAAACCAGCCAGTATTCGATCAGAAAGAAAGGGTAAACCTAAAAAAGAAAGGAAAAAAAAACTTTCGGGCGCAGGAATAACGTTAGGGGGCATCGTTATGCCCACGTCCAACCCCGAAATCTGTCATGGAGGGTGTATAGAAAAAAAAATCAAACGCGTAGGGGAGGCCAAAAGAGTTAAACAGGCTTGCGGATTCTCATATTTCGACGGACAGAGTTATGGCATGACGATCAATCGACAACTAACCAATTAGGGAAAAAAAAAAAGAGAAGGAGGTGGACTGAGAAAAATAAAAACTACGTCACAAAGAGAACCGCAAGCCTGACAGAAGCCGCCCTGGGTGATCACGAAGGAGGAGCTGACGATCTGTAAACAGGAAAAAAGAACTACAGATACCGATTCGGAAATTAAAGGATGCCAAACAGGGGCAGCTGCCCCGACGCCCTCCCTTTATGAGACTGGGGGGATGAGTTCAAATGGGGGTTTGTAAAATTGGGAGAGGGAGAAAGTAGCCCGAGAATATTGAGGCCGGGTTCTATCGGAAAATCGGAGATATCGTTGCAAAATTATACAATAGGGGGGAAAGCTGACAGGTGGGTAAAGCCTGCGAACCGCCGAATGGAGTTTACACGTCCTCATTATTAGGGCTTCGGAGGGGAGCGGATCCTGGTTTATCAGAAGGGAGCCAAGGTGGGAAGTTTGGGGGCGAAAAAGCAAAGGGAATGTTGGGAACCGAAGGCTGCTGGCAACAACTTGGTGGGGGGGTGGGGGGAAGAAAATAGGGTGGTGGGAAAGGCTCTAGGGCACCACAAAAAAAAAAGAAAATTCGGGCTCATCTAACGGTAAAGGAAGCCAAGCCTGAAGACTCAGACTACACGAAGAAGCGGGATGAGGGGACTCTATCCCCTGCAGAGGTTTGTGCTTGCCACGGGCTGCTAAAGACGACCTAGTGTATAAAAAAGTGGGGGAGGGCGCAAAGAAGACCACCATTACCCCGCCCACGTCTCGCTTGGGAATTCGTTGGGTGGGGATCGCTCTTTTCCACCTTGAATTCTCAGAGCATGAAGGAGAAACGCAGGGAAAAGTTCACTATCCACGACAAAAGTACAATTCGTTGCAGAATCCCTTAGAGATAAATCATGCAATTTTCGTTCGGCAAGGGTGCCGGCCAGAAAGAGAGGTCAGGAAAAGGGAAGAGCGGGGAGCGGGAGCAGAAAGGTCGAGTCGCTAAACGTTTTGAGAGCGGATGGCAAGGCGCCACAGTTTATCGAAGGAGGAGAAGGACGAAGGGAAATAAGTCGGGTGGGAAGAACTCGCACGCACGCGCTATCGAAGTCCTTAACACTGAGGGGAAATACATGCAACTCGAACATCGCGCTTACGGACAGAAAGGTTGGGAAAGACAAGGAAAGAACAGGAAAAGAAGACCAGGGGTTTCATCCTCAAAGGGAGCCGGTGTGGCCTCCAGCAAGCCGGCCGGCAAAACGAGCCTTATCCGGGTCCGCTGCGGACAGAAGAACTTGAAGTAAAAAGGGAATCTTCGTGTCGTCAAAAGCGGCAGGAGTTGCCCTGCCGAGAGCCAACTAGAGGGCAGCTGTCACTTCACGAACGCTTTGTAAATCTTGCCGCAAAAGCCGTACAGGAAAAGGAAAAAGAAGATCCGGACAGTGTCGATCGGGTGAAAACTTCCATGAGCAACCGCTCATGTGTGAAACGAATCCGCGTACAACTCGGGTGGGGTCGAGGGTCAAAGAAGCAGCAGGACTGCCTGATAGGACGCACCGGACTGATCTCTTTGAGGCTCTGAGGGGGCGCCGCGCGGGGGAAGCGTGGCAACGGTCTTCAGAATACTCTGGCATATCAGCATCACAGGAAAGGAAGAGAAGGAGGGCGATGATACTCAACCACGGGCTGCGGATCTTACTGAACCAAATGAAGACACTTCTTCAAAGCGGGGGAGGAACTATCGGGCAAACGTTAAAAATCGAGCAACGAAGGGGGGGAAATTCATAGGAGACTTCGATTCACGGACTTGACGGACGTGGTGTGAAGGTGGATGCGTCCGTGGGGGGGGGCAGAAATCTCCATGTTGGTCTTAACGATTGGGAGAGGGAAGGGTATTGAAAAACAAAACGCAAGAGCCTTCTATTGGAGACTAGCAAAAGAGCGGCCTGAGGGGACTGATCTAGTAGGCAAAAAAAACAACGGGGTAAAGACTCGATCGGAAAGAAAGTAGAGCCAATAGCTCGCCATCGGAAATAGCCATGAGCAACCGTCCCAAAACGTACGAAGGGAAAGAAAAAGGGGGCAAAAAGGCGCACACCAACCACACGTAGGGCAAGAGGTAAAGTAATATGACTCTCTTGACCGCAAAAAAACTCGTCCTCTACCGACCTGCCCACCACGATAGTGTCCGCCAAAGAGCCCTGGGGTCATCCAGGGGGGGGGAAAGCCGAAGAAATCCCAAAGTAGTACCTGGGCATCAGGGCACTGGCACGGAGGCTGACGTTCCTCATGATGAAGTTGCCAGCCCGACGAACTAAAAGCGAAAACCGGCCCGAGCAAAAACGCCCATCAGGAATCCCGAAGATCCGGCAAGGTGGCAAGCACAGGGCAGGCTCCGCGTGAGTCAAAGAAAACACCCTCCGAAACCGGGAACCTTACGACAACTGGCAGAGAGGGGGCTTCAGGGGTTCGAAGAAAAAAACAGGAGAAAAGGGGGACGGTACGGACTGGTCTCTTCAAGAGAGCGCAGCACAAACGGCAATGAAAAGTTGACTACATCGGAGAAAAGGAGAAGGGCGCGAGGGGGCACTCAGCTCAGCGTTTGAGAAACCGCATGAAACGTACAAAGTTCGATCCTCTAATGATGAAAGAGCTAAGGCCGATGGGTTGCCGGTGGCCAACGCGGCGAACCTGGCTCCGCGGGAGGAGAACAGGGCGATCAAATTAGAAGAAAAAAAAAGGTGTGAGGGAAGGACCCGGAGCCAGTAATCTAGAAGTGCTGCAAGAGGGGGGCATGCCGATGAAGCAGTGGACGACTTCACGCACCTAAGTGAAGAGCGTCGCTCCAAGCAGACTCGGGTATGTGCCCCTTAGATCGTACCGAAGGATGATGCGCACCCACTACTGACGCAGGACAACCGGGGCCAGCCACGACATTATCTGCTCAAAAGCCACGACGGTTGAAAGAAATCCTTAAAGGAGAGATGACATCCCCTGCACACGAGGTCATGATGAGACGCGTAGATATTAACCATAATGTGTAATGATTGGATAGGACATCCCGTATGCAGGACTCTCTGGCTGAAAGGAAAAAGTAAAAACGCGATCACACCAAAAAACCCGGCAGCAGCGCATGGCGGGTACGCACTTCGTTTTCTCGCCCACCCTCTCAAAAATATGGGCTAGGGCGAGATCCCTCTCGATTTCAATTTCAATCTGGAAAGGAGGGGTACAAAAAAGAAAAGCTCGTTGAGACGCCTGTGACCCTCAGGCGGCGAGCCAAAGAGTCAGACGTTCGAACTAAAACGAATTCTTTCCTCAGGGGGGGGAGTGAATAGCGCACTGTAAAAACCGACAAAATCGTGCCAAGAAGAGGGGGGAGGAACAAAGAAACAGGGCAATATAAAAAAAAGAAACCAGGCACGAGGGGGAAAACGATAAACCACGGGCAAAGAGACGCAACTCCATAGCAGTCAACTAAGTGCAAGGAATCGGTAAACCGAGGCGGCTCTACCTAGGAAAAATGAGAGGGGGACGCACGAAATATGGAGAGCTCCTCATCCTCTAAATATCGCGGAGAGAGTACCCTAGCAGGTCCGCGAAGCGAATTCCTCCTACCGTCCCAGGGAAAAGGGGGAGAGGGGGACGCCGAACCGAAAGGGAATTATCCTCTGGCCAGCATACGATCTGCGCGTAGCAATTTTTGGTTACAAACGAGGCAGATCCGCGGGATAACCCGGATCCATTTAGAAAGGGAAGGGAGGGGGACTAGCCGGCTTCACGATCCCTCAAATTTATGTCATCTGGGGGGGGAACTGCAGAAAAGAGGAGAAAGAAAAAAACCGCACAAAAAGCGAGTAGTAAAGGATATATCTAATTCCCAAGGACGATGCCGCGACCGCATAGACCCTCCGGGGGAATAAAATGGGGGGCGGGACCGAGAGAACTCCAGAGGATCAAATAGACTACACAGCTCTCATCGGGGGTAAGGCGCATAGAATCAATCTGACAGCAATCAGAGCGTTGCCCGGCCGAGGAACTTTGACTGGGGGGAGGGAACAGTCGTGCTGATCGCGACCTTCTATGACGCCGAGCCGCTATTCATAGCCGGCTTACTGGACCTCGAGATATTAGTAGACCCTCTAAGCTTGACGCAGGTGGGAAAAAGAAGGGAGGGGAAACAGCAGAATGTTCATTTACCGGATCTGCAGAGGAAAATAGGTAGCGGGCTGCGTTCATCTGACTGGTTTATCTGACCGTAAGCAAGAGGCCTTTGTGGTGCGCATACGCGGCATTTGAGACCCGGTGCTGGTCCGAACAACGCGAAGGGGGAGAGGGGGGAGGGACAGGCGCAAAAGAAACACGGAACGGCAAAACGTTGGAGGAGAAACGTCTGAAGATTAGCAACCGCCTGCAGGGGGGGAAGGCCAAAAATAGCAAAAGAGCACTCGCAAGCTGGTTCATCGCTCGTGCCCTGAGTGCTGCGGGCTGGTGCGGGCGGAGGAAAAAAGATTGTGGCGAGAGGGGGCGCGCGAACCCGTCTTACCAAACAACGGGACAATTGCGGCACAGTAAAAAGTTATAGCTTGGCCAAAGGACGGGCGAGAACGCGAGCTGGGGAAAAGCGATATTCTATCCAAATACAGAAGGAACAGGGGCGGAATCCGCACGATGATAAATAAGACTTGTTCTTCTCAGGTGCCTGAAGCATGAAAAGTTTCGGAGATGACATCGGATTCAGTTGAAAGAGGAGAAGGCGAGCGCGAAAGGAGGCGCGTCGGAAGGCGCATCATAACACTTCAGGGAGACTCTCCAGGCACAGACTTCTGAATTGATATAAGCTAGCAACACGACTCGAGGATGGAACACTAATCCATAGGCATGCAACTCGGCATCGGCGCTTACTGAACTGCACTGGTTGTCAAGCTCAAAGGACGGCATTTACCGCACTGTCTCGCAAAGCGAAGGACCGTTTGGGGGAAAAAAAGCACAAAAAAAACAACAAGCGGGCACCCCCCCTCGATGCCTTAAGGCCGTGTAATACAGGAAGGACGCGAACTTGATAAAAGCCTATCTCGGTTCGGAAGCGGAGGAAAGGAAATAAGCGCTGGATTAAGTGGTCCTTAAAGACGCCGGTGCGATCCGTGCTTGCGGGCGCAACAGCCAGACGAACCCCACCGCAAAGGGCGGTCTAGAACTTCTGACCCGTCGCTCACTAACGGGTTGAACGATGCACAGGAGGTCTCCGGCGCAGCGGTTAAATTACTCCACGCGCACGGGAAAACCTGTCCTCTGGAGGCGCAACTTGGAAGATCTCTGGGCTATATGGGGAGAAGAGAACGCACTCGTGCCCTGGAGTCGCGTGGGAGACTTTCAACGATATCATCCGAGACAGCCGTCCTACCGTGCAGGGGATCGGATGTGGCCAAGGGGCATGGACGCTGGATTGTTC
>Ga0179593_1482648_pt1 | contig 19367 bp, 23 predicted proteins | sample CZODoug2_1_08_16_FD_185931 | JGI IMG/M metagenome (GOLD analysis project Ga0179593, IMG submission 185931) | Vadose zone soil fungal communities from Angelo Coast Range Reserve, California, USA - CZODoug2_1_08_16fungal (PacBio error correction) | ecosystem: Environmental > Terrestrial > Soil >...
ATCGCGTCCTGTACAAGTAAGATCGACATTACGAACCAAGGGGAGTGCATAAAAACGTAAGCTAGTAAGTATAGAGCAAACTAGGAAAGAGAGAGAGACTTCCTCAAAAGAAAAAGTGAAACGCTTTGGTCAGGCCTTGCATGAAAGGTAGGGGGGGGTCCAGCTAAAGGTCGATGACCAACAAACCGCGTCCTTTGAGTCGCGCGACACATCGTTTCTTGACCCTTGTCCCTACGATAGGCGGTTAACGCAAAAAAAACACCTGATTTCCATAGTTGGGGGGCAGAAGGGGAAGAGCAGAGGACCAAGCGTTTCATCGGCCTTTCCTCTTGTGGTGGGTTGGCTGCCTTGCAGCAGTTCTAACACAACCACGGAGGGATGTAGCTCCGCATGGGGTCAGGGAATGGCAGAGTGCTAAAGCTGCGGGGCACAAGAAAAAAGATAAGGAGAAAATGCTCATACCAGGATGGGGCTTGGGTATCATCCCCGGGGGTCCCGTAATCCTAGGCATCAGGTCAGAAGGTTTAATCAAACACTCTACCGACTCGCGCCCTCTGTTAGGAGTAAACAGCATAACATTGATTACGCAACCGAAGAAACTCGCACAAGCACATTCCGTTAAGGCAAGCTAATTCATTCAGGGTGATTTATAAGGTTGCGAAACGGGAACCGATAGCATATCCTGACTCGGGAGAAAGGCAGGGTTTTTAATATTACGAAGGTCCTTACCTCGGATACAGACAAACGGGGAAGTTGGTGCCAGGGATATATCCAGTGACTGGGAGCAAAGTGGTTAGGATCAAGAAAAGTTTTCGGGAGGTGTAGAGCTTCGAAAAAACCCAGAAATGGAAGCAAGGTCCTACGACAGGCGGAACTACCGATGCGATGGCTAGGGTGTTTGGGAGAAGCCGCCGTCAACCACAATCGAGAGTGTGGTAACTCGGAAGAGGGAAAAGGGGGTGCGAAAGATTCCATCTGTGTGTAGGGGAGGGCACTGCGGCAAATGAATGCAAAGGTTCTAGCACGCTCGGTGTAAAATGAATGTGGGGGTAACGGGACGTGGGCCCCGACAGAGGGCAGATTGGGAAGCAAAAATAAATGGAATTGACAGGTGGAGTATTTCAGTGCGAGACACGTCATTTTGCCCCTCACCGGAAGTACTTACTCCTCCCTTTTCGTGGGGGGATCTGTTTACCTTTCTCGGGCAGTACAGCTTTTAAGAACAAATGGCACGGCCAGAATGCGGAGCAGAGTGAAATCGGGGAGTTGGCCGAAAAAGAGGACGCCAGCCGCACACTACAAAAACGCAAAGTCGTCCTGACCGAACCGAAGGGCCACATGTCCGGGAACAATCCATTCAAAGACAAATGACAGTTCTCAAAAACCCCACCCGCCGGCAACCAATAAAGCACCGGGGAAGAGTTGAAGGGTGAACCCCCCTGACAAGGTGCTCTTCACACAGATGAGAGCGGGTGAGTCGACCGCACGCGCTAAACAAAGAGGTGGCCAGCCTCGTTATAGGAAGGGATTCGGCAAGCCTTTTGTCAGAGAGGAGAAGGAAGATATACCGGGGGGAAAATAAAAAACCGAAAAAGATAAACGTGCCGGGAAAAACTCTTGGGGGAGGTCAGGAGGCTAAAAGGGATTCGTACTGGAGGAGGTGCAGGCCTTGAACCGAACACAAATTGGGACAGCATAAAAATAAAAGAAACTGTCTCTGGGGAAGGGATTTAAAGCCCATTTGTGACACCTCCCATACGCCCCCGGGAGAGCGAGACATCAAGGTACGAAAAAGGACAATCAGGGGGCTTGACATGAAATCCGGAGACCGGCGCTGCGAATCGGGAAAGCAGCAGAGTGTCTTGGTCTCAGTCACCCAACAGAGTAAGAGTTGCGAGGCAGGGGGGGAGAAAGGGGAAGGATGCCTAAAACTAGAAGTCCATGGGAAAAAAAAAAGGAAGCTAAAAAGGCGAGGTTAAACCTCCCGCTGCAATACGCTCCGGTACAAATCCTTGATCGACAACGGGCGCCGGGGAGGCAGGGAAGTAAAAGCGGGAGACGAGGAGGGTGAAAGCTGTACCTACTTTTGCCAAAGTCGGCCAGATGGGGGAAAGATTAAATACAGTGCGTACAGACTTGGTGACGTGGGCCTCAAGGGGCTGTGGGGAGGCAAGCGCCGAGAAAAGGAATCGGGGTCGACGGCGGACATGGAGGAAAAGAGGGGGCGGCGAAAAAGAAAAGCAGAACGTGAGCACAAGCGGGCGCACAACCAGAAAGAAAGTAAAAAATATAACGAATTGTGGGGGGTAGAGGAAGCGTGACAGGGAACAGGGTGGCGGACCGCGCAGTATTTGCCCGGAAGGGGGATTCTGAGTGGGGGTGCGGGGGTGGGATAACCACAAACAACCAAAATAAGAATCCAGTATCACAGAAAACAAAAACCTTCTCAAAACCGGACATTTCCATTTTTCATATCCCCACCCGAATGCCATCAGGGGGAAGGTGGCTCAATCGCTCTCTGGGCCGAATTATTTTTTTGGAAACCACACCTTTAATATTCAAGAACCCAACATAGGAAAGGACGGTAAACGAATTAGGGTCCAAGGAGCAAACCGTATCCAGGGCAGTGGAATGGTAATGACGAAGACAGGGAAAGTTTCGTAGACCAGCCTCCGACCAAAACCCAGGGGAAAAACTTGGGCCGAAACACGTGGCAGATTAGTCGGACACAAAGAGAAAAGGACCTAGTTAGGGGGGATGCAGGCTTGGGACGGGACGCCACCCCCTCACATTAGAGAAGAAAAATCGTTGGAAACGACACTAAAACAAAAAAGACAAAGGCGGGGGTCCAATAAACTGAGAAATAACTCTTCATCAGGTCATCTCATAACCCGCCTGAGCTGTCATCGATAAAAGTTTCGGACGACTTGCCAATCCACCTGGTGCAATACAAGTTATACGGATGTTACAAACTATCTTAAGGCACACGACAAAAAAGTTTGAGTGAGACACGGGCAAGGAGCTAATCGCCCAAACAAAAAAAAGGAGGCGGCCCCGGACGAGCGCTCCGGAAACGGGAATCCTCTAAGAGATGTTCTGGAATAATATCGGATCCCTCAGGGGAGACGGAGAATCAGTCTTGCCGCGAATCGAGGGATATCCCGGGAGCGAAAAGAAGCGGAAATGGGGTAAATTTTAGGGGGGCACTCGCATTGGGTTGTGTTTCGGCGGGAGGGAGGGAAAAAGAGGGGAGGGAGTCAATTGGCAGGGGGGGGGGGCAAAGAAGAACTGCATGCAAGTGTCGTGAAAGGCGAAAAACGGGAAGCCAGGCACCGGTGAGGCTTAGCGAAGAAAGCAGCAGAAAAAAATGAAAACTGAAATGCGACGATAGCATCTGTTGGAAGCAGACCGTAGACTTCCTATGTCGGCTCTGATGGATAAGTAGTAACGGGGGGGTCCACACCTACATTCGTAAGCTCTCAGACCTGATCAAACAGAGGCTTAGGGGGGAAGAGAACAGCGAATCGTTGGCTGGCGCAAGTGTGTGGGTGCAGGTCGATCGGGACTCGTGTGGGGGGGATGTGGGTGAGGTGTGGGGGAGCATAACACGCCAACTCCGCCATTCACTGGGAAAAGAAAAGATCCCGTAGGTGAAACCCGAAATGGATCAACCAGCGAGAAAACGACTTCGTGAAGGTCTTGCTTATTAAGGGGGAGCATATTGGTGTCGACACATCAGTAGGTGCCTAGGAAAGCTCACGGGTGACACGATCGGGAGGAAATCCAATCGGAGACGAAGAGCGGTCAACACATCAAAAGACACATGCAACAGTCAGCGCGGGAAAGTACGAACCCTAGGTCTGAACGAGTCCGCATAGGAGCGAGGAAGGAGTCGAAATTCACAACACTATATACTTAGTCGACCATCCCTCACCTCATTCTGACTTGGTTGGGCCAAAAAGGTCGGAAAACGATCTGGTTGCCCGGCGATGGGGGAGGTAGGGGTTGACCCACAATCGGAGCTCGAATCCAGACCGTGGGAAGACTGCTGCGATGAAAAGAGGCAGATTCGAAAAACACGGAAAAGCGGGCTTACTGAGAAACATGCGAGCCGGAGCGAGGCGGGCTGCAGAAAGAGGGAAAGCAAGGGGGGGGGACGTTTGTAAAAAGGGGAAAAAGGGATCGAGCCGAAAGGGGCGGGTCTAGTGTTGTAAACACCAATGGGCTGGTAAACGAAACTAACCGACCCAAGAGGCCCTGCGAGAACGGGCTTCTAAGGGGGGCCGCAAAGGGCGGGCCGACGAAAAGGGGATTCAAGCCGAAGAAAATGCAGAAGTGGGACGATCTCCGGGGGGTTTCTGAAAAAGGAGAAAAAACGAATAGGCGCAGGAATCTGAAACTTCGGGGGAAAAGCCAGACTCGCGGAGTCAGGAAGACTCTGGCAGGGTTGGTATCTAGTATTCTGTGCTTCAAAAAGGAAATCCAAATTAGAATACGGGGGCTCAAAAAATGAGAGCACCGTGGGTGTGCACCTATAATTGCAGTCGAAAGGGCTGTGATCGGGGTAACACTGTGGAGACGTAATTGAAGGCGTGTGCGAACAATGGCACTGAAAGGGTAAATTTTCAGGAAGAACACGTGCGAAGAGTCGTGTAGTCGGGGCGAAAATAACTATGTGGGGCGGCAACAGACTAAAGGGAACATCGGGGTCCTGCTACGAAGCAAAAACGGGGGAAAAAAAAAGGTACCAAAAGAGAATGTGTAGATCAACTTTCAAGGAGGTCTTCAGAGGTCGTGGATGGACTTATGAGGGGAAATACCCACTACCCAACTGTGAAAAGGACTTGAAAACCGTACTTTTTCGAAGCCGAGGTTGGCGTCCACCTCCGTACCGCAAAAAGGACGGGAAGCAACAGACGTGAGATGAAGGAGGCCTATTGAATAGCGCCAGGAAACACGCAAGGACAACGGGGAGGCCAAATTCGAACTCGGGAGGCGAAAAAGGGGGAAAAAAAAAAGGGTATTTTGGGTAAAAAACAAAGTGATCCAACACCGAAGGTACGGGAGAGGGTATTGGGACCAGCCAACGGGGGGGGGCGGGGGGGGGGAGGTTCGTCCAGACAGGAGGAATGAGCACGCCGCGAACTACAAAGCCCGTACAACCTTGAGGATACTACCCAGGCAAGACCGAAGAGATGGACTTCAGCCGCGGGGCATATCTATTCGGCAAAGACCAGGGCTCGACATAGGGAAAACACAGAGCACGAAGGAGTCAGAAAAAAGGAATCGGGATGAAGCGGTCGCGCAGTCTGTCGTGAACTCTCCACCCAGGTCAAAGGAGAGGGGAAGGGGGGAAAAAGGAGGTTTAACGGGGCAATGGGGAAATTCGTAGGAGTCATCAGAGGAGGATGAGGTGACGATCAACACGAAGGGCAGGCAAAGCGTCGCTGGGAGGGGAGAACGAATCAGAAGAAGATTTTCGATGCTAACATGGTCTAAGGGAATAGGGAAGATCCAAACAAACACAGCCGGTCAAAGGGAGTCGCTTCAAGTGAGGAAAAGGACCTCTCGAATCGAAAAATGCCCGGCCGCGCTAATCGAATCGACGGAGAGGTTCAAGGGCCAGGAAAACAACGGGTATGGAGCCACGATGGGAGAAGGCTCAAAGCAATCAGAAAGCCGAGGGATGCTCAGGAAAAAAAGAAGCTCCTGTCAATGAGCATCAAGTCCTGAGGGGCGGAGAGGGGGGGAAAGACGCGGTGTCAAGGACCGGCTCTCGGGGACTAAGAAAAAAAGGACGAAAAACAACAGGGTGGGATTGGAGCATACAGATCGGACGACTAGGCGAAGGTGGGTTTGAAACACGACAAGAGGGGAAGACCATACAGGGCGAGCTCAACAGAACGTGAAGAAAAAAAGGGGACTGAAGATAGAAGAAACAAGGGGTAGAGGATACAATAGGCTCGCGTGAACTGGGCGGCAAACGGGGAACTCTCCCTTCATTGCTGAAAGGGACGGGCATCAAACAACGGTTCGTATAAGATATATAAGGGATAAGGCTGTGTTTGAAGTTAATCTGCGAACTACAGTAACACGCCAAGACGGGAGAACGACAGGTGGGGAAAAGGAACCCGAGGGGTAGAAATTTCGATTACCACGAGGCCGTTGAAGTAGAGCTACGTAAAAGACGTAAATGATACCCTTGGAACCTACGATAGGAAGGTGAGAAACGCACCAATCGGATTGGAAAAGAAGGGGCATCAAGGGGTTAAAGAGTGCCAAAGCATTTTGTGACAGGAATTTCTCGGGGGGGGGACCTGGCCGGCATGTGCAAAATAAACGATCAGGGATGTATCGAAGACCTGCAGGGGCGGGTGCCTATGCCCGGAGACTGTAGGGTGACAAGAAGGAAAGGATATAGAAGCAGAGAAACTGCTGGGGATGAGTCCCGGAGCCCAGGCATGAAAAAAAGGGAGGAATCGACGCTGATCTTAGGATAAAGCGCCGCACCGACCACGGACGCGAGAAAGAGTGGGTGAGGCGGAACAAAACCTAGAGTGAGTCCGTGGGCGGGAGAAATCAGAACCTAATTACAGAGCAACCAAAGAAGGGCACTCCGGTAGGAAGGGGTGTGAAGACCCGAGGGGGCTCAAACAACCACGCATCCGAGGACTCCTTGATAATATGCTCCTGGGTTGGGAAAAATCAAAAAAAACGAGGGAAAACGAGAAGCGACGCGCCCGGGGCCAGGAATCGTATATCGGAGGAAGGGGGGGGGGAGTATCAAAAGGTGGTGTGTCGGTGTAAGATGCGGGAAAGACACAGCAGTCAGAAAAAGAAAAAAAGGCTTCCCCGAAAAGCTGAGATGGAAAAAGGAGCATCAGTGTTTGCGGAGCATCTCCGTAAACAGCTAAAAGGAGGAGGTCCTCTGAAGAAACGCGGTGAGAAAGGGTACTCCATCGGGGGGGGACTGTAGCACGGCAATGCGCTGAGAAAAAAAGAAGGGAAAATCCCAGTTGTTGCCACTTAAGGTGGGGGTGAGGGGGTACGGCGGGACCGCCAACCGGACATAGTGCTTGGGGGTGGGGAAACGCCGGCAGCTTTGAAAACAGAGAGTTAGTCGATAAATCAAGGCCAAGGCAAACTTCCTTCTGAAAGGAAACCGTTCGGGATCTTTGTTAAGGGGAGGTTTGGGGGAACCAGTGGTGGGGAAAACAAAGGGTGCGGCGAAGGGGGGGCGGAGAATGTACAAGAAGATGGGGTGGAAGAAACATCTGCCGCCCGCCGGGAAAAGAGCGCCACAAGGGGGTACTGAACAGCGGTGAAGTGCCTATGGTTAAAATGCAACAAAGACTACGAAAGGGCGTCTCCAGGTAGCCAAGTTAACGTAACAGGGGAGCCCTTCAAGGTATAAAGGGGGCAAACCCCAGGAAAAAGAGTCCGTGATCGGGAAAAAAAGAGTGAGTCAAAAGAGAAGAAAGGTTCTTTTCGGGAGTGCAACAGAAACGAATCAACGCAAAAGAAAAACCCAAAAAAAAAGGGTGGAGGCCGGGAAACTGGGGGAAGCCGAAAAGTAAGGGCACGAACGTTGTTAGAGCAGAGGCACTGCTGAGACGAAGGGGAAATAAAAAGCAGGGCAGACGTAAGATAAAAAGGACTGCTTGTTGGTCATTACGGGTAGAGGAAATAATGAGGGGGAAAAGACAAACCGTTTCGCGGCCGGCCCACGCAATTGTCCCCAGAGCGAGCAAGTCCTCATTGGCCGGTAAAGGACCAGCAAAAGGGGGGTGTCCAACCTATCGAGACCGCAACCTGGCTGCTGAGAACTCAGGACGACAAGGCAACTCTGGAGGTAAAAGAACTCTGAGCAAAAGAAAACGGAGCCAAAAGGAGCTCATCGGTTGTAAGGAAAGCCCCGCATCGGGAAGAGGAAAATCGGCAGATTCTGATCCGCGTGACTCAAAAAAGCGGCCGTTCGCCGCAGAGAAGAGTGGGGGGGGGGTAAAAGAATCAAAATATCGCCGGGACAAAATAGAGAACTCGAGCGGAAAAAAAAGGAAGAAAATGGGGGGCTGGGGCGGGGGTAAGCAAGTCGAGTCGTGTTGGGGTCCTGAAAGGGGGGGCACGGGCACGTAAAAAGGCAAGAGGAGGAAGAGGGCCCATCATACTGTGCGGAAGAAAGCAGCTCGGGGAGGGGGCCGCGCCAGGTGGTTATTTTGGAGAACCCTCGGGGTAGGAAAGATAAGTGGAGGTCTTGCCGAAGGGGGCTGGTATCGGAGGAGTGTCCGCAAAAGGGGAGGGTCGGAAAAACAAACTGCTCAAGTGGGGGGTGGGGGTAACACACCCATCGCAACCGAAGCATGGAGGAAAAGATAAAATTAGACGAGTTTCATGGGGTTGGGCGAAATGCGGTGTTCGGTAGGGTTTCCGGAAAGGCGAGTTATGGAAAGGAGGACGGGGGGCAGTAGTGTGAAAACGGGGTTGTGAGAAAAAAACCACATACCCCAAAAGAGTCCAGCGCAACACACCAACAAAAACGTCTCCAAAAGCAAAAGAAGAAGGGGTCAAACCTCTGGGGATAATCAAAAGAAGAATCCTGGCGAATACCATCTTCGAATGTACCAGGCGAGTTTTGACCCAAAAACCCCCCAGTTTAAAAGGGAAAAAAGAAGGAGAAAACAATCTTATACGGGCCTGAAATGGATTCCAGATTCCACGGATGGGAATTGAATTGTAATGTCCAAGCAGCCCACTTGAATGTAGGATCCTCAGCTACAAGGGGGCGACTGGGGGCGACCAAATGTCCGCAGGGCGTCTTGAACAAACGAGGCACCGGTAAGAAGGTTGGGGTCTTCCCGGCGAGGAGGGAAAAAGGCCCGCCCCTGACAAAACGCCATAAGGGGGGCTGGAGATACAAAACGAGAAGAAAACTAAGGAAACCATCCATCTCCTCGTTCGGAGAGAGCCCCGCCTGACAGCGATCAGAGAACACGAGTCAGGGACGAAAATGGATTGAGCACGTGAAGGGGACAAAAAGTATAAGGCATCCACCCTCTTGGCTACGTCCTGGGCAATTCTGAAAGTAAAAAACCAAAAAACGTAGGGAGAGGAAAGAAGCCATCAGGGGCAGATAGGGGAATGATAGGTTCTTGGGAGGACTAATAGTGTCACATAAGTATCCTGAACTCCAAGGGAGGGGCCTCACGTGTATCGATGAAGCTTTCCGGCTATCGGAAGATAAGAGTGTGGGGGGGATTTTGAAAATTGGGGCAGGGGGCGGGGTAGGTAACGGGCACAGCTTGAGGGCGGCAGTGGGAGTTACGGTGGCAAGCTCAATGTCAGAAAAGACCGAGGACTGTTATCGGGGAGGACTCCTAGGCTGGCCACTTTGGAGGAAAAATCGACCGGGTGAGGGAGGATCTAACTACATTCCAAGGTCGTCATGGAGGAGGGGGAAAAACTTCATCGATTATAGTAAGAGGTAGTAGCAAATTCATACCTCATGCCTATGGAGCGCGATAGGGGATATGACTTCCTGGTGTGTTCCAAACACCTACTTCGGGAAAAAAAAAAAGGGGGAGAAGGGGGAAACAAGGCATGGCGCGGGGGGGATATTAAACCGCTATAGTCGGTGGCTGACCGGTTGGGTGGGTTGATTGAAATAAACTCGGTACACTCTGACGTTGGGCTTGGTAGTGTTTGGGAGACCAAAAAAAGAAAGCCTAAATCCTCTCCGGTTCAGATCAATTCTCATTCGCCAACCCTGCCTGAAAATCCACCGCGGCCGCTAAAAAAGAAAGGCTGGGAATATAGGGGACGCGGGACCTTTTGGGGGCTAAATGAGTTTTTTTCTCAAAAAGCATTCGGGTCAACCATAAAGGGGCTCCATAATCGTAAGCTAATCATGTCAGGACGACAACGTCAGCGAAAGAACTATTGAACAGAACTATCGCAAAAAAGGCACATTACAGCGGAGGGAGGAAAAAAAAAAAGTCATTCTTCGATACCGAATGCTGCAAAGAAGTGCCAGCTGAAAACTTTAACAAAAAGAAGACGCCGAAGGAGAAAAGGGAGACCGCACGAAAGGCAGGAGAGTTTAGATTAAAAGTCTTGCAAAGGATATAGAGGGAAAGAGGTCGGTTGCCCCACAATAAAAAAGGCGGCGGAACTACCGTGTGCGAGTGGTATCAGACTCATTCGCTACAAGACTCTCGAGGAAGTGCGGATGACTTAGAAAACAGAGCACTAAGATACGCCGAGAGGCTCAGAGACAGGTACAACCGTCGTTTGGAGGAAAGAGCGCACCTAAGGGGGGGAAGGGAAAAAAGGGTAACAACCCCGGGCTGTCCTGCCTAAAGTCAAAAAAGAATAATGCTAGGAGAAAGGTCTTGCGGCTGGAACGCAAAGGTGTCTGCCGACGATCATTATGATTACACGATCAACAATCACAGGGGATCTGAACGTAAAATGACTCTTTTGCGGAAAAAATTATCGATAGAGGAAAGAGGGGAAAACGTCTGGGCATAACTCCGTCCGATTCTGGGGCTCACTTCTGAAGGAAAAAAAGAGTGCGGGGAAGCGGGCGGGGGTCTTCATGAGGGAAGAATTCAAGACCGCTTTATCTCTGGCTGAAAGGAAAGAAAACGATCACAGGGTTTGGAACCTCCTCGAAATTGCTGTTGCGCCAAGCTGAGAGTTTTACCAGCGGTGGGGCGAAATAGTTGGGGGGTCTAGGGGTGCCAGAAAACGTCACTGTAAGGTCGTAGGAGAACTCTGGGAAGTCGGGGAGGGCGGGGCGGACCCGATGGTGGGAGGACAACAGCTCCTATGGCCTCTGATCAGAAAAATCAGAAAAGTTCCAAACTTAATCCCAAAAAAGTAACCGGGGGGGGGTGGAAGTCAGTAACTTTCAGAGTCCGATAGGGGAGTGGCAATGTATGACCCATAGCAGTGAAGGGAGTTCCGGAGGGGAGATCAAAAAGGACCAGCATATTCGTTGCGGGGCTCTGCAGGGACACAAACATTAATGTGAAAACAAGAGCGTGGAGAGAACATGTCCTAGGTCTTAAGAAGCAGGCCTCCCTGGAAAACGAGGGGGGGGGGGGAAGGGCTGAGGGGACCATCGTGTCGTCAGAGGGGAAAAAAAGAGATCTGGGGCAGGCGCCTACGAAACACCTGCAAAGGATCGGGAGGGGGGGGGTGGGCGAAGGTTAGGAGGGGGCAAGTGAGTCACCTCTGAGGACGAACGCCCCGGGAAAACCCCCCAAACAAAGGATGAGCTCCACAAAAACCGAAGGGGGGGGGAGCTATCAGCACAGCGCGGGGTTAGAATAGAAGGAGTCAAAAACGAGGGAGCGAAAATTTTGAAAAAAAGAGCGAGGGAGAGGGGAGTAAATAAGGTTGATGGTCGGGATAACCGCGGTCTTAAAAGAAAAAAACAGAAGCCCGGGAGCGGGGGGGGCGTCAAACTGAAATGGGAGTGAGGAAGGGGGGGGGATGGGAGGCTGAGTCATCAGCCTGAATATATTGTAGCCGAAAATGGCGGAGCGAGGGAGGGAGTCGTTTAGAAGACGTCCTCAAACCTACGAAGAAGGTAGAGCCTATGGGGAGGACCTGTTCTCAACAAACCAGCGTGGGAGGCGACTAGAAGAAGTAGTTACCCAAGATCGCCGACGCAAGAAGGCACTTCCGTCGAAGACATAGGCGGGGGGTCGAAAAAAAAAGAAAGAACCAAACCAAAACGAAAGGACTGAGCAAAAAAAGGATACTCCGAAGATAGGGAAATAGTAGACAGTGATAACGACAGGAGGGGAGGTTAAGGTACTCATCAAAAGACTAGTGTCAGCTGACGTCCTGCAGGAAAGCATGTAATAGAAAGGATCTCTATATAACTGACAAATTTCGAACAACAGGAATGCCACAAAACGGAGGAGGCTAGCCACCCCACCAGAAATACAAAAAACACAATGAAAAAGAACCTCCCATCCTACCTGGTGTTGATAAAAGAAAATCTGGTCAAGCTTCCGGGCGATCAGAAAAAAAAGATTGAAGGAACATGCCGCGAGAGAGATAAACACAAAACGGGAGGGGAGGAAAAAGATATAGAGTAATGCTTCAATATGGGTGATCCGGCATGGAGGGAAACTTGTCGGCACCAAGGGGAGGGAGTCTTTAGGGAATGGGGAAGAACTATATTACCTTCCAAGGTTAGGGGAATGCGCGGGGGGAAGTCCTTGTTTAAGAGAAGGAGATGAAAAAATCCTTGACGGGTCTACATCAGGCGGGGTAGACGGTGGCACATGAAAGGATTCTTGCAGAGGAAAAGGAGGATGAGTTTCTTCCTTTCTCTAGAAAAAGGGGTTTCTCATACGGTAGTCTGTGGGGGGGGGGTGGTGGATTGCAGGCATGTCCTTCGAACCAGAGATCCTGAGACAGGGGAAATTTTGCATTGGGCGATGACCTCGATCGTCGGTCTGGAGTCGAACAAAAATAAAAGGACGGTGGTTTAAGGGGGTGAGAGAACTTATGAACAGCCGAAAATCAATCTAACCGGAAGTAGGGAATACGGTCGGGGAAATCATTTCCAAGACCGCGAAGGCTCGCGGATACCGTCGTGGCTCTGAAAGATCATTGATAATCGCTACTCATAGTTAAAAAAAGAAGAAGGGGGTGGAGAGGGGAACCTGGGTCTAAATCTAAAGGGGGAATCGGTGACGTTACAAGCTCCGGTTCTGGAAAAAGAAACGCTGGAAGGCCATATGAAGTTCGAGAAGAGCCCTTGGGTGGGAGGTCCGAAAGTCGTAGGAAAGACGAGACCAGGGCCGATCGATCCCGGTAGGACAAAGGGGGTGAAAGGCATCAAAAAGGGGGATGGGGGGTGGGGAGTCTGGAAGGTCATCTTCCGCAAGGACGAAAAAAAGGGCCGGGAAAATAAAAGGCTAGGGGAGGGAGAATGGTGGGGGGCGGAGAGAACAGAAAAAAAAACCAATCGATCCGTGTGGGATACTACGTACAATAGAAGAATATTTGGGTGGATAACAAGAACCTCCCGATTTTTTGAGGGGGTAGCCTGCCCGTCTGCTGAAGAAATAGGTAGACGAAAGAGAGGTTGTCAAAATGAATTTTTGTGTCGGTACTGGGGGGGGGAGACACAGAAAAAACCGGGAAAAAGATTGGATGAGGAAAGGGGGAAAACGTAAGACCACTTTGACACTTGTAGTAGGGTAATTTCTAAGAAGGAAATGGGGGACAAAAGCACAGGAAGGTGACCTTCTAACAACGTGAAGTGGGGATCAAGTTTCAAGGTCGATTTTAAGGACCAGGTTTGGGGAAGGTCTGCGAAAAAAATGGGGAAAAGTGAATGGGGCACTAGGGGGAGGATGGGGGGGAACGTGGTCGGCAGAAAGGGAATAAAACGAAGCGTAACACGGGAAGTGAGTCATGGAAACCGGGAATGGACGTGCAAGTCTGCAACCAGCCGACTAATTAAGGAGCCAAGGGCCGGGGAAAATAATAAAGGAACAAGGGGGGGGGAACAGGGAAGAGGGGCTCTCTGTGCCCCCGTTCTCTCCAGGGGACTCTGCAGACTAGAATAAGCTGAGGAAAGCAAGGGAAGCTGACGGGGGCAGCAGCCGCAGGCCGAAAAGCAAAGTTTTGAATTCCGCCGTGAGAAAAAAAAAAACGGACGAGAGGGGGAGGCACCGGTGGGAAGAGGGAGTACATGATTCGTCTCCGTGGGGGGGGCCGAACCGAGGGCGCTCAGACGTCACAGGGACGTTGTTTTCTTCGGCGGGGCATCAAATGAAAATGGTCGCTTCAGCGGGAGAAAAAGGACGAAAAAAAAGGGGAAGGAAAAAACAGACAAGGTCTCTTTGGGGCGTGAGATGAACAGCCAGGTTACAAGAAAGATTACTCGAAATGGCGAGAGGGGAAAAAAGACTCCTTGAAGAAAACTTCAACCTCGTTTCTGATGGGGGGAAATCTTGGCTATTACCGCATAGCTATCTCTGAAGACAGAAAGAGGGGGATCAGCATCCCGCCCGAGTGAAGGAGGGCAGCAGGCGGCATAGGTGGAGAGCCGTCGGCCGAAAATCAATTGTAGTTTCTACATAGCAAGAGATCTGGCGGGGGAACCAGGGAAAACCTGAACGAGAAATCCCTGAAGGTATGGATAAAAAAGGGAAGCGCCGGTGAGAGGGGTAACGGAGAGGCGTGGGGTGGTTGGAATGCTTGTAGGAAGGGCACATTCTCGAAAGAGAGGAAAAATGACAGAACGCGGAAGACGCAGGGGAGGGGCGGGGGGGGAGAGAGAACGTTCTGATGACACCATCGCGAGGGGAAGGGGCGGCGTGGGCAAGGCTCCTGGGAGAGGAGTCCTAAGCGAGGGGTAGGAAACATAAAGCTCGGGAGACCAACATAAAAAAGGGGACTCACAAACAGTGATCAGCGTACACAATAGATGCAAAGGGGTGAAAACATATTTTGGGTAGTAGTCGCCGGCTGTGAAAAACAGGGAAAAAACTGGGTGGTCAGATCGGAGGTGAGTTTGGACCTGAAAACGGGGGGGGAGGGGGAGGGTGCTTTGGGGATACCACACAATCCCCAACCAAAGAAGAAAGTCCCATAGGCACACATCCCAAAAGCGGGGGCGCCATCACCGTACGAAAAGGGAAGGTACTCTTTGTCAGAACCCCAATTCCAGATTGCAGGTGGGAAGGGGAGGGAAGAGATGTCTAAAGCGAGGTTGGGGGGTGACAAAAACCCAATTAAGACAATAAAAAGAAAGAGTCCGCTAAGGAAAGCTACTGAACGTGAGAGAAGAGGAAGACGATCTGCTGTGTGTAATGTTCCGACTACCCCTGCCTAAACCTGGAAAAATGAGGGAAAAGGAAAGAAGCAACGCTTAACCCGGGAGAAGGGTAGGAAAAGGGTCACGATGGCCGTCTGTCAACAAGGGGGGGGGACTTTAAGCCTTTAGGGGCTGCAATGGGAGAGATTGAACGTCCCGAAGACAAAGGACAAGCTGTGACCGACAACCCCACAAATGAGAGGAAAAAAAAATTAACCAGCCCTCTAAAATAAGAGGAGCTAAAAAAGAACCTTACCAGCTGTCCAAGAGAAGCAGGAGATTCCCTGACAAGAACGGGAATTCCCGAAGGCCTAAGGGTGAAACCAACAGAGAGTCAAGCCAAAACATGGGATTCTAGCTGGTCAGTCAAGTATACTCTCAACCCCAGAGTCGGAAGGGGGGAAAAACAGGATAACTTGCACAGGGCTCAGGCAAAGAGAGGGTATTTCTGACGAAGAGGGCTGTCCATAAGGATACGGGGAAGCCAGGGCGGGGGCCGGGACCAAGAGGGGATGGTCCTGGGGCGCCTATTGCATTCTTGAGCATCCAAGGGGAGAAAGAGCGTGCGTTGTTTTTCCCTCTCAGGGGAGCGGAAAAAGGCAGGGGGAAAGAATTGACGTCAGTGGAGGGGGAAGTGGCAGAGAAAGGGGGGGGGGGGGCAGAAAGAACCGAAACTTTGATCGTGAAACAGCTTCCCCGGGGCCGGCCCAAGGCGCCCACCTTAGAGGGGAGGGTCGTGAAAATGAGGTAACGAGTCAGGAATTAAAACAGGAACCTCTAGAAGGGGCCTCTGGATATCAAGCAAGACCGCTCATTTCTTTGAGGAGGGAAGGGGAGAAGGGGGGGGGTACAAAAAAATAGATCTTGACATCGAAGGAGAAAGGGGCACTTCCAGTGGTGCGGGGGATTCCCCTCTAAATAGGAGGGTGAGGGACTCTTGGGGGGTGGTGGTGGGAGGGGTGGCAGATTAATCGGGTTGGGAGTGTAGTGGGGGGGTTTTGATAAAACCGATGCAGCGCGGCCCTTCGCCTGTCGCCAAAAATTATCGTTATCCAAACCTAGCGGCTAAAACCTTCACTTCTTTCAAGCATCTGGAACTGACTCGTAGCTGTTTGGGGTAGGCACTTCGGTTGGTTTGGACTGAGACCTATCATTCGGGGTTCACTAAAAGGATTGGTGCGGCCAATAGGAAATAAGCATCCGTAGGACAAAAGACTTCGAGAAGAGCGAGAGGGGGAGTAAGGGACAACGCTAAATTTACTAGAGAAAGAACATTGCATCGCGCTGGCAAGTGGGTCCAGGGGGACTTAGCGGACGCAGAGGGGAAATGAAGGCAACATCGACAAAGTGTCAGGGAAAACCAACTATCCCGATCGAACGAGACGCAAAAAACTCACTGCGATAAAATGTGGACGAGGAACCCGAGTCTGCCTGATATTTCGGGACATATTCGGGTCCCCGAAAGAGGATGACTGCGAGAACGGTACGTCGAGTGGATAGGAGAGATATCGATCATAAGAACAACATAAACAGCTTCTGGAGGACTGAGAAACAACTTCTCGAGAAGACTTTCACATTAAAAAATTCGGACCGATGTTTAGTTTCAGAAAAGGGGGTGTCGCCGCAGCCAGTGGAGGGTCATAGGAAAAGGGGGGGGAACCCCCTGTTCTTTCTCAACCTGGAGACCGGGCTCGTATATGATTACAAGGGAAAAAAGTCCGCACGGAAGTCCGAACGCAACCTCAGTAAATGATGCAGAAGGGAAGCGAAAAAAATCTTGGGGAGAGGGTCGGGTCGCTGCAGCTTGGGAGGGGGAAAAGGAAGCACTCAACATTCCCGCCTGAACAAGACGCTTTCGCCCGCCGAGTTAGAACTACAAAAGGTCGCAGTCACACTCGAAAAGTGAAACGGCTCTGCCGGCAGGGAATTTCGACCGCTTATCAGCGGGAGAAACCCAGAAAAAGGGGGTGGGGAAACTATCAAAAAAGAGTGCGGGCTCCCAGTGGAAGTTAAAAAGAGGTACCAGGGCGGGGGGTCGACGGTAGGCGGATGTGTCATAACCCATGGGCACGGACAGAGGTTCATCCCTGGATGGAAGGCGGAAATCTGTTAACGGTTAGGCACGATGTTTGGGAACAACAGATCACATGTCCATCGATCACAGCACGGGGGGCCAAACGGGGGAACGACAAAAAAGACGACCGTAAAAGATCAAAGGCAGGAGGACTCAGAGAGGGGGGGGGGGGAATGGAAAAAAAAAGGGTGGAAACATAACCACTGGGGTAAAAGGAGGTAAATACGGGGATAGCAAAGACCCTTAAGAAAGATGGTCGTTGGGAAGGGAACTAAACCTGACCGAAAACCCTTAGGGGACAAACGTGAGAAGTCCGTAGGGACAGTCAAGGCAGGACGGCTAAAGAACAACCGGAGGGGGAGGGGAAACCGAAGTCGGAAAAAAACATTCTTCGAGGAAGAAGGACCAAGATACGATCTGGGGGTGAAGGGAGACTGAGACCAGAAAACAATGAGGCCCATCGCAGCGGTGGTGGGGGAAAAGGGGCGGAGGCCACATTTCTGAAACCAGGGTATCCTAAGACGAACACAGAAAATAAACCGGTAGGGGATCCTAACAAAAGGCGCCGGAAACCGAAAGCGATCAACGGCATGATGGGTCGAGAATAGAGCGTCCTAACGATCGACTTATCTTGGGAAAAAAAAACCACAGGACTGAGAGGATAAAACAGGAGCGTGCTGAGCGGGAGTTCGCAAAAATCATAACCGCAACCCGGACGTTCAACGGGAGAGGGCGTGAAAACCTGGGTTGCGGGTTAAAAGGGGGGGGGGCGGGAAAAAAACTGAAGAAGCATATCGGGGTGAACGCACCCCTGCAAAAACGCAAAGAAGGGGGAAGAGGTCGGGTGACCGTCAGAAGAGAAGAGGTGAAAAAATCCTAATGGAGACTGGGCTGGCAGTGCGATAAAACCAGAAAAAACTATAGTCGTATAGGCTCTACAGGACCAAGAAGAGGCCGGAGAGGGAATCACAAGAACATAAAAGAGCCTACAAAAAGCGGACGAAAGAAGACGCACAACAAAAAAGAGAAATTCCTTGGCAACCCAATACGGGGGGTCAAAATAGCTCAAAGAGACCAATGAAAGTCCTAGTTCGCGGCTACTAGAGTCCGGGAAAAAGGGTTAACATCCCCGCAAATGAAAGACGAAAAGAAGAGGGGTCAAGACGACCAAGCAGAGAAGCCTAGAGGGAAGTAAACAATTTCGAACGTCGGGGGGGTTTCTTGGAGCAAGAAGGAGAGTGATAACTAGGCAGCAGGACTACTCTAATAAAGGGGGGTGATGAACTACAAAAAACTGGGGAATGGCAAGTTCGAGACTACCAAACAGCACATTTCCTCCGCCGAGATCGCGAACAACAACCGGCGTGGAGAGATCAAGAAGAACGTGGAGAAACGCTGGGGGGGGGAAAGGAGAGCACCTGGCTGACCATTTTCTGGTCATTTCGAGTAGGAGCGGCGGGGTCGAGGCTCTGCGAAATCAGAATAAGTCACCGGACGGGGGGGTCAGGTCCTTGCTTAGTGCCGAGCCAATCGGCCCACCCGTCCTGGTCAGGAGTCGACCGGACAAAGGGCTGGAAAAGGTAAAAACGACGACAGTCGTTGAAAAAAGCGAAAATCTGATTGCGCGAGGGCCAACCTGAGAACCAGCTTGTGGAGGAAAAGAAGGAAAAATCGGGGGTGGGCTGGGACCTGGCAGGGCGTTCAACCCCAGCAATGAGGAGGGGAAAACCGCAGGGACATGGGGAAGGGGCGAGTGCAGGGCCGGGTAGGAAAGAGCATAAAGGGGGAACAGAGAGAAAAGTTTTGCGGGGATGACCGGATGAAAAGGAACAAAAGTGGAGCATCTACCTAGGAGGCAGGGGAGACGTAAGTGCATGGAAAAAAAAAAGACAGCCGACAACTCAAAGGGGCCCTTAGTTTCGAGGTACAAAGATAATAAGGCGGAGCAGCCGCTACAAAAGAGTCCCGGGAAGACCTTTGGGAGCACGATAAATTTGGAAGGCAGGGGTGTCCGGGTCCACACAAAGTTTGAAATAAGACGCGGGAAAAGCAACGTCCGGCTCTGGAGAAAAGAGAGAGAGGTTTTTGGACGCAGAGGGACAGTCCGTTCGAGGACGAGAAGGGAAAAGTAAGGTGACCAAGAGTACTCGTGAGAAGCCCATTGGGGGGGGGGGAGCAAAGGGGGTGGGATTTGTTTAGAGAGAGATAAAGACAAAAGGGGAAGCAATGGGGAGGAAGAACCTGCCTGCCACTAAGAGTGCAAAGCGAATTGGGGTGGGGGCGATAAAGGGCTAATTAAACAAAGAGCTGAGGGACAGAGTCCCCGAAGACGAGGGGGTCGAGAGAAAAACGCCAAGAGGGGTGAAGGTATCCGCCTGCGAAATTAATGATAGGGAGATTCGCGCAAAGAGGGGTTGTCCCCCTGTAATGTGGGGCCTGTACGAG
>Ga0179593_1394915_pt1 | contig 19366 bp, 29 predicted proteins | sample CZODoug2_1_08_16_FD_185931 | JGI IMG/M metagenome (GOLD analysis project Ga0179593, IMG submission 185931) | Vadose zone soil fungal communities from Angelo Coast Range Reserve, California, USA - CZODoug2_1_08_16fungal (PacBio error correction) | ecosystem: Environmental > Terrestrial > Soil >...
AAAGGGACGAGTAAGAGAGGATGGGTCGGGAGAGGAAAAAGTTTCATGACCCCCCCGATAACGAAATTAAACTATGCATACAACACCCACTTCACTAATTGCTGAGAAAACTGATCTTTAGGGAGCAATAAGAAGTGCCTTTGCATGCACCTGTCATTCCGGGTAATGAAGTACGGCCTCTGATGGCGACTTGTTTTTGGGGAATTCATCAATGGGTTGTGGGCCGTCCAACGGGACTGCCACAGCCAGCAGTAAGATCACATGGAGCGACGGAAGGACCCCGTAGTCTGCGCCGATCAAAACTTGGAAGCGGAATACAACCCGCGGAAAGAATGAAACGCCAAAACTTCAAGATGGGAGGGGGGGCCGATCTAAAGGGACACCATCGTAGACAGCGGGGGAATCCGGCTGAAAGAAGACAGACAGTCCAGTCTCAGTCGGAAAAATTGCACCTGATCTGGAAACAAAACAACGCTGGGAGCTAGACATGGGAAACCTTTTCGGAATTAAGGCCAAGATTGAACGAAAAAAAGACTAAAAACGTTTTCAGACTACGCGGGATCGCCGGGTCGTGAAGCGGGACAGGCATGGGGGGGGGAATCTGGATTGGAGGGGAGGTTGGGAAGAGGGGGCTGGAGCACAGGGCCAAGACGGAGAAACACTTGGGGAATGACGGTTGTCTTGGGCAACCAACTCGCACGTAAGACCCGCATCACATAGCATGATGTTAAATGGATTTATATTCACGAGGAGAGCCTGGGGGAAACCGACACAAATACTTGAGGGGAGAGCTTACGATTCAAACGGAAAAGAAAGTATGAAATTTTCCGTGACCACTGCGGGGAGGGCAGGCCTGAAGGTAATTATTTAGGATTGGGAATAGGGGAGTACCTTGTTCCATTCTCTGGTCGAACAGGTGATGCATAGGGAACTTGACATGGGGTTTTCAATTAGAATTGATTCCTTAAGTAAGGAGGGATGGGGTTAGTAGTAAAGAGATATAAAAAGGCATTTGAAATAGCTAATTATGAAAATAAAATGTTAGCGTCAACACGGCTTCTAAGGGTTGGAGGTTTGGGGAGGCATAAGATTCGAACATTGGAGGAGCTGAACATAGGGATCGGCTGTGGATGGGTCTCAATGCGAAGAGAGGGGAAGTAGAAAAAAAATACGAATCCGCTGGGAGAGACGCTGTTGTCGACAAGAGAGCAAAAAGGGGGAATAGGTGGAAAGCTGGGGCGTCGGGGACTAAAGGATCAAGCAGGGAACGTCACAGGTGTAACGAGACTCATGCGCACCAACCCGGAAAAAACAAAGTCAATTTGGAGGGGCGTACGTAGTCAAAGGCACCGTTGGACGAAGGAAACTGCTGTAGAACTGGTCGAGCAGTGTTGTGTCAACGATCCTGCACAAAAGGCAAGAACGGCACGAAAAAATGGTGGGGGCGGGGGTGTCGGGGAGAAAAGCGTTGGGGAAATGGCTTGTACAAGTAGGGGATGGCGTAGAAAGTGGGGGGAGTAAACGGGTAGCCCCAACGTGAAGGCGATAGGAACAGCAGGGACGTGGTTGGGGGGGAGGGCCGATGGAGATGGAAAACAAGATTCAATAAGCCCTTGCGGCCGCGAGCAAAAGAGTTAGAGCTAATAAAAAAAAATGTTGTTCGATAGCCGAAAGGGTTAAGGGGAAAAAGGTCGCTTGGGGTCCGATCGGAGGAATATGTGCGTGCTCTGGAGCGATGGGAACGATGTCATTGAAGAAAACCCCGGAGAAGATTTGATGAAACTTAAAACGAGAGTAAGCCTAAGATTGTGTCGTACAAGGAAGGGGGACCTGAAATTGGTTGGCTGGGTTGAGTGGGGGGCCTGTCCAAGAAAAAACGTAGGTAAAAAAACAGCAGATCGCAGGAATTAGTGGGCATCGAACAAGTCCGAGTCTGGGAAGGGGAAATGAACTCTTGCGTATGAGTAGCAAGAAGAAGACAAACTTGGGGTTGGACTCTCAAATTTGGTGTTCTTTGCTGGAAGGAGTCACACAACGTTATTAAATAGAAAACAAAAGAGACAGTGGTAAAGAAAGTCAAAAAGACACAGTGGATCGCGGGGTGGTACCGGTTTGGTAGGGGGGATCCAAAAGAAAACAGAGTTAGAATAAAAGAAGGGGGGGGGATATCTGAGAGAAAAAAAAACAACCAATATGGGGGAAAAGAGTAAGGACGAAGGGCAAAAATGTACGTAATCTAAAAGTCACCGGCAAGGGAACGAAAAACTCGAAAAAGAGAAATTGCGGGACAAACCGATAAATGTGATAGCTGCATAGGATATAAACGATAGAGGATTCGGAGCTGAAAAAGACCGTTGAAGGGGTGAATCAAGGACCAAAGGAAAGAAAAAAAAACGGAGAGAAAAACCAAGGTGTGGGGGTCCCAATATTGAAAAAACAAGGTAAAAAAAGCGAAATGACACAACGAAGGGGGTCTATGAATAAGCTCGTGAAGAAAAAATCTGCAAAGAGGTGGGGGAATCGAAGGTGGAGAAAGCAAAAGAAAAAAAAACAACAAGGTGGGGAGTCATGCAGCGTACGAAAATCTGGGGGGGGAAGCAATATGGTTTGGAAGCGGATACAATCACTCCTGGGTTCGGGCAGGCATCAGTAACCATCGGACGGGAAAAGAAAGACCTGAAAGAATAGGATCGTAACCTGTTAACAGTGAAGTAATGACTGAAAAGCGAACAAAGTTGAGGGAAATGAGAGAGAATTTTAAAAGCAGATCCAAAGCAAGTTCCGAAAAATTAACAAAGGATCATCACCGGCCACTCAAAAGCACGAAGGGGGGTTTAATAGCAGGAAAAAGGGGGGTCAGGGGTAAACCCCGGCGACAAAACTTGGAAAGCGCCATTCACTTTTGCTACAATGAGAAACCAAGCCCAAAGTAGGAGGCGCGTGGGCCTTGCCGTTGAGAACTTAGTGTACACACTGCTAGGGAAAAGGAGAACGCAAAGGGGGGTATTCTACAATGATGGTTGAGGCAAAGCAAGCAAATGGGTGTGGGGGGGGACGGGGGGGGGGGCGCATGAGTGACGGAAGGCTGGACCTTCTCACCCGGTATACTCGGAGTCAACGATAGAAATCAAGAAGGTCCCCAAAAAACACTGATAAAGGCTCGTTCCGACAATAGCAGGGGCATAGCGTCTCAGGAAGAGGGGGAGAAACTGCACGAGAAATGGTACAACCGCACAACTATCAAAGGCACGAAAGTGGGCGAATCACAGCAAAGCAAATACGCCCGCGGGGCGCTAGAGGGCGATGAAGGAAGGCGAGACCTGGAATACGGGAAAGGGGTTTGGGGGAAAGTATGCAACGAACAGAGCCGACGGGAAGGTAATTAAGCATTCCAAACGGGCCGAGCGCAAATCTCAGCACGAAAGCGCTAGGTACTGAAAAAAAGGAGACAGCGGCGCCCAAGACCAGATAGTATACGGCCAGGAATAAAAAATTGGGAACGGCCACAGGAAATACATTGGCTGGGACAGGGGGAGGAAAAGACTACGAGCGAAAGGGGATAACGCAAAAGAGTTCGTGCTGGTTTGGAAAAACAATTCTCCTACCAGTACCAGGAATGAAACGAGTAAGGAGGGTGGAAAAGTCGAGTGGTTGGGAGAACGGGGCAAAAGGGTGCGCGATGCAAAAAATGACTGTCTTTTAAAGTAGCGAAACACATACGAAAAGAAGACAACGGGGAAAACAGGCAGGCTTGGGACATGGGAAAAACACGGAGATCAAAGAGGAAAGGTTCCCTGAGGTTCAAAGTCTTGGGGTACTGTCGTTAAAGAATGAACGGGAAAAAGGGGGCTGCACGCCTCAGATGAGAGAGACAAATATAAACAAATGTTGTCAAGACTTCGGACGAGAAAAGTTGTCTGCCAGAAGAAGACCCGCTGAAGTGGGAGGTACACGGGGATATTCGCAAACAAATAACATCAGGAAAAAGGGTGGGTCTGCGGGAGAAGACTACGGTGGCAGCGGGAGGGGAGGGGGAACATGTAAAATAGAAATTGTTAAGACTCCGTCTCGCAGCGCCCGGAGGGATGATGGCTGGGCATCGGGCAGCGAAAACACCCAGCATTTCAAAAGGAAGGAATGGGAAAGATTAAAAGGTCATTGAAAAGAAGAGGGCATTCAAGAGTCTTATTGAAACTACCCTCCAATCAAGCGCTTCTCTCATCATAAGATCTTGCTTAGGGGGTCTGGGAGAGAGATACAACAAAACTAAGGAGGGAGGGAGAGGGGGGGAACAAATGGAAGGGGGGGAGAGTCCCCAAAAGAGATATATCACGATTCAAAAAACAAAAAAGAAGAGAAGGATGAGATAAAAAAGAGGAGAGTTGAGGTTATCATATAATAAGGGAATGACCCGACGGGTAGTCAGAAAAAGTGGGCAGTTCCCTCGTAAGAGGTTGTTAAATGCGAAAATGGTTGTTTTCAAAAAAGAAAGACTGCCCATCAACAAGAAGGAGGAGAACAAACTAGGCAGGACGACAGGTGAGGTCTGGGACCCTTGGTAACGGCAAAACGACACTCACCCGGGGATTCACAGGGGTAGAGTCAGAAAAAGCCACCAACTGTCAAATTAAGAGGAGGAGAAAACAGGAAATATCAAGGAACCTCATAAACATTCATCTGGTTGTCGGTGCAGGAATGATGTCAGACAGGCACCGCCGGGAGAAGGCGAATTGAAACATTGTGAACCACTCAGGGGAAGAGAAAACTCTGAGGAAGGGGCACAGGTACGGATTCGGTAAAAAGAAAAAGATGGCACAAAAGGGTTCAGGGGAAGACCGAGATCACGGGGGGGGCGGTGAAGGAAAAACAGGGGGGAGTGGGGGGCCCCGTGCGGTAGGGATTTTCAGGGGGGAGGGGGAGTTAAAAAAGAACAGTCCTAATCGAGCACAGGTACACGTTGGTTGACAACCAAAAGAGGGACGTTTCCTCCGAAAAAAAAGTGAGGTTCAATGACTGGAATGACGAGTACTTTGAGGGTACAACATAAGAAAGCAACGGCTAAACTTATAGTATAAAGAGGAGAAAGGAACGCGTGATGAAGGGGCAGGAAAAGAACGCGATTCCTTTTGCAGGCGTATACTAGGTTCGGATGGTGCAAAAAGAAAAGGGAATAGATTGGAAAGGAGTAGTAGTTCCAAACGTTGAGGTGAGATGAGACTACTTGTTGAAAGATATAACTGAAGGAAGGAAGTCGATGGGAAGCTAAAATAAAAAAGGCCAAGGGACTGGGAAAGGGCTCGACGAATTACAACCTCTGCGAGTCACACTCAAGGACGGGACGTGGTTTTGCAAGAAGTGACCAAGGTCCTTGCCATCAAGGGGAGCCACTCAAATCCGGGTACGTCTGTGCGGGGGGTATCGGGAGCACGCCGATGAGGGGATCCAAGGAACAAGAAGGAACGATGGATGGAGGGTCTTACCGAAGGAATAAAGTTGGGGGAAAGGCGGGAGGAGGGGGAGGCAGTTGAATCCCAAGAGGGTCAAGAACGAGGGGACGGCAGCGTGTCCGCATCGAAACTCAAGTGAGAACCAAAAACCCGGCAAAAAGTAAATGCGGCGTCCGTAGGGAAAGAAATGGCCACAGGGACTGCTTGGAGTCGAGCATTGGGGGGGCATAAAAAGGTCTTAAAAAGGAAAGACCGATCAGAATGGGGGGTGCTGGTCTCGGGGGGAGGATCCGAATGAATGCATCTTTCAAAAAAAAGGCAGGAAGGGAAATGGGGGATGGGCAAGGGGGGAAAAAGGGGGAAGGTTAGGAACACTGCAGGGGGTGTGGCTTTGGGGGGAGGAATCAGATGATTCGATTTCACGTCGTTGGGGAAAATGGTGCAGAGGACCAGGGGAGAGAAGGGTTCTCAAGGTGAATGTAGAAAAAGATCCAAGGGGGGGGAGCTCTGGGAAAAAAAAGTTACCAACTTCAACGGTCGCGTGACAGGGGAAACGTAGATGAATTAATATGTTGAAACGGTCTCTGAGAGGCGGAGGGGGAAAAGTGGCAGGCAGAAACCGGAGACAGTTGAATGAAGGGGAGCCCAACCTTAAGACAGTCAGAACATGGTGGTGGGAAAGAAAGGCTGGACGATCCCCGAAAGGTGTGGTAGGGGGAGTTTTGCATTCTCCACCCTTAAGTAAAAGCAAGAGAGACGCTATTAACTAGCTGGAACAGGACACCAGGACAAGGATTACTGGCGAGGGGGGGAAAAATGAGCGGTAGTAAAATCAAGCAACTGGGGTTTCGTCCCCTTGTGTGGGGGGAGGCTGAAGTTAAGGGAAGGGCACATAGGTATCAGATCAGACAAAAGTCAAGAAAACATCGTTGATAGGGGTCGTAAAGCGATCCCATGTTCGCAGCTGTTGGGTACCAGGAGGGGGGGGTCAAGAGGGCGCTACAGAATCAAGAATGAATGCTTCGACTCTATAAAAAACAAAGAGGCGTATTCCAAATAGTAGGCGGGCCTTCAGTCGTATGAGAAAATCTTTATGCGCACCTCACAAACAGGCTTAACAGCGAGGAATGGGAGAAGGGCAGAGGAGGGATCAAAACGATGGACGCTTGAATTGAGGTCGGCACACTTGAGACGGTGATCAGGGGAGAAAGAAAGAACAAACCGGGGGGAGGCAAACCAATTTGGCAGATGTAGGACGAAAGAAACAGCGCATTCATACACTGCAAGAACGGAATTTGTCTGGGGGACACACTCAGGGGGAAAGAGAGCGCTCTGAAGATTGGACAGTTGTAGAAAGGCAAACGTAAAAAAGACCACAAAGGACGGGGGGTAGTAAACATGAGGCGGGACGAAGGTCTGAAAGGCTGGCGGAGCTTCATCACATCGAGAACGGGGGTGGCCAAGGAGATTGACAATAATAAAAAGAAGCGGACGGTAGGAGAATTGGAATCAGGAGGGGAAGTGAGGGGAGGCGGGTAGATAGGGGAAAGAAAAGGGGGAGAAAGAAAAGAGCGGGATGAAAGAAGGAGAAGGGGGAAAAAAGAAGAGGCAGGGGACGGAGAGAGAGGAAGGGGGAGAAGAGGATGAAAAGGAGAGAGGAAAGAGGAGAAAGGGGACGGGTAAAAGCGATAAGGGGTAAGGGGAGGGAAGGGTGGGGGGTGAAGAAGGGTCTAGAAGAGAATGGGGTATAGGAAAGGGAGTAGACGTGGGGAATAGGGGAGAGGGATGGGGGGGGAGAAGGGGAGAGTGGGGGCAGAATAAAGGGAGGGGGAGGGGAAAAGCTAGGAGGAAGGATAGGGTGGGAGTGTGGGGGGAGAGAGGAAAAGAGAGGAAGGAATAAGAAAAGGAACAGGGAAAGAAAAAAAGGTGGGAGAGAAGAAGGGAAACCGGAGAAAGGGAGGGGGGGGAATGAGTAGGGAGGAATTAAAGGAGGGAGAAAAATGGAAGGGATAAGTAAAAGGGGTGAAAAGGGGACAGGATGAAAGGAAGGGAGGTGAGAAAAGGGGGACGAGAAAATAGAAGGAGGGAATAGGGGAGGGGGAAGGGGGAAGAGGAGCGGAAGTGGAGGGAAGAGAGAAGGAAGGAAGAGTGAAGTAAGGGTCTTGGCCAGAGGAAAGAGGGAGAAGGTGAGGGAAGAAGGGGGGGGGTGGGAGAGAAGAGCGGGTAAGGAGAGGGAGGAAGTAAGAGAGGGCAGAAGGCGGCGTGGAAAGGACGGGAAAGAGGGATCGGTTAGAGGTAAAAAGGATGAAGAGGGAGAAGGAGGGGATAGAGAGTAGAGAACGAGAGAAAGTAGAAGAGGTTGAATGAAAGCGGGCGACGGAGTAAAAAAAAAAGTGTGGAAAGGGGGAGAGTAGAGGGGGGGGGGTAGCAGATGGGAAGAAAGGGGGCGAACTAGGAGAAAAGGAGTGGGAGGGGGGTGCGGAAGGCGGAGATCCGATTACGTACGAAAAAGACGATAGAAAAACCGCGACACTGTAGGTGGTAACACCGAAAAAAAGAAGAGGGCTAAAAACCAGCTGAAGTTAAGAGAAACTTTTAGCCACGCGCCGGCAGGGGACGAACAACATGAACAAGTGCAAGACGCATGAGTGAGCCAGCAAAAGCAAGATGGTTAGAATCTGGAGGACAGTTTGTTCTCCTGAAGAAAACGGTTCTAACAATCATCCTGAGGGCCATTCCCAACAGGCTGTGGGGAAAGAAACTGGAGAACACTAAATTCAGGGAAGGATAGGGGCTTGGCCGGTGAAGACCTTAGTGTAGACCAAACGGCGCGAAAGTGCGAACTGGGCTTCGCAAACAGTTTTATTTCTACGAAAGAAAACTCAAAGGTGGGTGTTGGCAGGGGGGTTGTTGAAACGGAAGAAGGAGAGGAGGAAAAGCGCAACGTCGACGCTGATTGACGACAGAGTACAAAAAAACTCCAAAAGTTACCCAAAACAATGATGAAAGATACGTGGGGACCAATACAGCTCATCGAAGCGCTCCGCCGTAGTGAAGGACACTGGGCTAAGATAAGTGTAGGAAAAACGTAAAGAAAATAAGGACTGGCAGGGTTGTTCGGGGAAAGGAATAAAAAGAAACCCGAGATGAACAGTGGAGAACGAAAAAAGTAACTTGGGAAGGCTCAAGGGAAGTTACTTGGGGTACGGGTGGATATGTAAGAAAGAAAAAGGAATTAAAACAGAAAGAAAAAAAGTTAAAGGCAGAGAGCAAAATGAACAACGGGAAAATAAAAACTGACAATGAAGGGAAAGATGGAACATCTTAGGGGGACCAGCAGAAATATAGTAAACGACTTCCCATTAATCGCATCGAACTTGAATAAAGGGAAAGGGGGGGGGTAAAGTGCGAAGAGGGAAATCAGAAAATAAGCCTTTCTTTCGGGTGCGTTGAACAAAGTCACCTGGGAATACGAAGGACAAGCTTGAATCTTTGCTGAGGTGAGGGAAACTAGAGGTGGTGGCAAAGAACGTGTACAGAAAGTGCTCAACCAGGACGGGTTTTTAGAAAATCAAACGTCGCAACAAAGAAAGAAAAAAAACGACAAGAAGGCACGGTTGGCAGTCACTAAAACGCGCAAAGCGATGGGGCCTCCAGGCGGGGGGGTCGTCAAACTAGGGAGCCCGGGAAAAGAAAAAAAGGAGGCCCTGAATCATAAGAGAGCTCAACAGAGTTGGGAGCGGGGGAAATAGACTACTAGCAGCGGAACAGGGTGGGGGGGAAATCAAAAATGAAAGACTAAAACTGAGGGTTACAGAGGGGAAAAGTGATATGGATAGGAAACAGAAATCTAGCAATAAATTGGACATGGGGGGGCTGCGGGTACTGAATCCTATGGGGAAGAAGCGGTGCGCTTATCAAAGGGTTACAAAAGAGGAGATCGGGTGAATAAGAAATGGAGGAATCCAAAAAGATGAAGAAAGGCGGGGGGGAAGTAGGGGACGGGGGGAAAACAACAACTGAGTAAGTTCAAAAACTGGTAATGCAGAGAACCTAGCAAAAAGGAGGAAAGGGAGCAAATTAGGAGATGGACGAAAGCAAACTGAGAAAAATGGTCTAGCAATCAAGATATTGCGGATTGGTGGGGGTCTTGAAGAGGCCTCTCTCCAAAAAACACGGGTAGGTGCAGTCTGAGAAAAATACGGTGGTATAGAAAAATAGGGCCAAGGGTACCCGCCAAGAAGAACGGGGATTTGGGCATGAGGAGTATGGGGAACCAAAAAGAAGAAAGAAAAGGAAGAATGGGAAGTAAAAGGCATTGTATGAGGAAAAAAAGAGAAAGAGGGTAGAAACGGGGGAGGGAGTGGAAGGGCAGGACGTGGGAGAAGGAGAGGGAAAGTGGGAAGGAAAGATGGGGGGGAGGACTTCATGGGGGGGAAGGTGGGGGGGATAATGGAGGGAGGCTGGCGCAGGGGGCGGATGGCAAGGTGGGTGCGGGTGGGAGGGGGGCGGAGGAAGGGAGGGGAAGTGGAGCGACAAATTGAAGGGAGCAGAGGGGGGCCGAGCGGGAAAGGGAGCAAAATATGTATAAAGAGGCCGATGGAACGGAAGGTGGGTGGGAGTGGGGGGTGGTAGTCATAGGGAGGAAGGAGAAAGAAAAAGGAGAAGGAATTAAACAGGAAACGGGGGAGGGGGGAGGAAAAAAGAGATGGGGAACAGGGACTTGAGAATAAGAAGAGAAGGGAGTCAATTGAAAAAAGGGTTTGTGAGAGTAAATGCCCTACGAAAACAGGTCGTCTCTTCCCTCGTTCCCGTAACCCCACAGGCTGCACGAAAATCCGTCATTGTATATAGGAGGGAAGGAAAGGGAGTCTGTGGGGAGTGGGAACAATAATCAGTGGAAAGGGGGGCCAGCTCATCAGCATAATTCTTAACCAAAGTCCTCGTAAGTTTGGGAAAAGACGGTGGGGGGGTTAGGAGCAACAACTGAAAGAAAAAAGCTGATAAATCCGGGAGAGAGAGGGATTCGTACCAGTGAGTAGTGAAAACGTCGCCTGGGCGACGCACGGCCCAACGGAGACACAGTAGATGCAAAACAAAGGGAAAACACATGGCCTTAAAAGGGTAAAGGGAGGGGGGGCCTAGCAGTATCACGTGGACACAACTCGAAAAACAGCTGGCGGAAAAAAGTAGGGGGAATGATTTCGACAAAGTGGAAGAGAAAGAACAAAGTCCCCATAATCTGAAACATAGGGGGAGCGTAGGGACTATGGGCCAGAAGAAAGTGTTCGTCGGTCAAGATTACTACACTGGAAACTGGGTGAAGGAAAAATCCCTGGGGGGGATAGGGAGCGGTTTTTTACAGTGAAGCAAAACATGGGGCATTGGGGAATTTTGGAACCAGGTTATGATTTTATCCGGTTGCACGTTAGTTTGAAAGAACCAAAAGCAGGAGTCAACCTTTTCTCTAAGGGTTTATTGCCAAAAAACCACACAAGTTGCATACCCTAAAAGGCATGAGAGGTTCATACTTAGTCTTCGGGCAGAGACTTGGTTAACAAAAAGAAAAAAAAACAAAACGAGGGGAAGGGCGAAGGCGAGCGAAAGGACAGAGTATGACGGTGGCAAGGGCACTGCGGGTCGAGTCCTGCGGACAAATAGGGAGAGGAGGGAACGAAAGTCAGGAAAACAGATGGGGAAATAGGAGACGCAGGTCTTTACGAAAAGTTGAGAGTGCGATAGCCGTTACCTTGGGATGATTACCTGATAAGGAGGCATTGGCGTCGTCCTAATAGAAAAAAAAAAGAAATTAAAGGAGATCAAGAAGTTAAAGAGGGAAAATAAGTGTAGAGGGACCACGCCGGCTTCTCGGGGGCGGAGGGCGTGCAATTCGGCAGAGGTGTTTGGTATGGAGAGGAACGTACCGGGAGAGGAGTTTAGTTTTACTAGGCGCCGCCGAATGATGAGCCACTACGAGGAATAGAGGGGAAGCGGAGGGGGGGGCGGACACGAAATCAAAAATGTTGGGGGGGGGGACTGGAGAGAGGAGGAGGAGGGTGAATCATCCCCGGGATCAATCACGCAGGGAGAATGCACGTAAGCCTATACGAAGAGAACAAAAAACCGGAAAAAATGAAAAACAAAAAGTTGGGACGTCTATTAACGGAAAGGGAAATAAAAGAAACTGGCGAAGACAAAGGCATGCAGTTGGCCGTCGAGAGGGTGTCGAACGACTTTCTTCAACGGACGATGAAGCATAAGTGGTTTGGGGGGATGGTGTCATGGGTAAAACCGGGATCGATGGAAGTAGGGCGGAAAGAAAGGGATGATGACGAACAAACGTTCCTCCACCAAGCAAAAGCTTTTGCTTGATCAGGAAGGAGGGGAAATCGGTGCAATGGGTTGAAGGAGGACAACAGGCGGAGGAGGAGAGTATCAAAGTCTCTGGGATTTCAGCACGGTTCGCGCAAAGAAGGTCATGTGTTCCTGCCGTTCAGCTTGAAGCACGATCAGAGGAGGAAATATGGGACCAGAGGCTCTTAGTATCGAGGGAACGGAGGGGGCAGAAGGGAAAAACAAACGGAGCATTGATGAAGGGACCAAGCTCCCCGAAAATGGTGGGGGGCTTAAAAGAGTACATAAACGTACGGGGGGGGGTAGGGGAGTGTTGCAAGCGCCACCGGCGAAAACAGCCAGCAGAGAAATATCCAAGATGCAACGAACAATTTAACAGCTGCTTGGCGAGGGAATGAATTCGCTTTCGGGCGCTAACAAGGTGAACAAACTTGGGTGGTTCAGATCCCGGTGGGTGTGGGCATGTCTGAACTGAAGAGTCAAAAATCCAACGGTAGCAGATCGAAAGCAAGAAGGCAATAGTGAAAATCGAACGTAACGACAGAGAAAAGGAACCCAGAAAAAAAAGGGGGTTCCGCATGAGTTTGGAGGAGAGAAGAGAGAGCAGGGTTTGAAACGCCGACATGATGCGAGGGGACGACGCTCAAAACCAACGGATTATGAGCAGAAAGGGAGAAGATGATGAGGGGGTCTACCGTCCAGGGAGAAGTGAGAGCCCTCGAAACACTCCTACGGACAAAGCGATAAATGTGAGAGAATGGAGATCGATCAACATGCAGGATGCGGGAAGAGGGGAAAGAACTTGGGAAAAGTGACTCTGCAACCAAAGACAAGAAACAAACCAAAGCAACCAGGGGTCATCTGAACGACTCCGCAGCGAAATGAATCAAATCGCCAAGAACGTGGTTAAAATCAGTGAAGAGAGCAACTGCTGAGGGGGGAGCGATGTTAAGGAAAACTCAAAAAAAAACCAAGTGACGGGGGATCGTCCCATGCAGGGGAAGTAAAAAAACATGTCAGCGGTATAGGGGGGGATCTTCCAAGAAGGCGGCTCAGGAGGCAATGCAATCTGAGTTCCCATCGAGAACGAAATAGCCGAGACAGAGAGATACGTGAGGAAATGAAAGCTAAGTGAAGGGGTAAAAATGTGAAACGAACCCCGGGGGGAAGGAAGGAAAAATAAGAGAAAGGGTGGGGAAACGAGAGCGACGCAAGGTTAAACAAAAAAAAAATACACAATCGAACATAACTGAAAAGAAATCCAGCAGGGGGGGGGGAAAAGCAGGAAAGGGGGGCAAAGGAAAAAAAAAAGGGAAAGAAGAAGGGCTAACTGGAAAAGGCCAATTCCAAATCTTGTTCTCCACGGAACACACAACAACACTTCTGAGGGGAATCGACGTCACTTGGAACGGGGTGGGAAATGACGGTAAACAAAAAGAGAAACCAGGCGAAACAACAGGTATTGACGAAAAAGGAGTTTTAAATTGTGGAGCTTAAGACTAAAAGGACTGGGGGCGTTTTTGTGTGGACAAGAAGCGGGACGGAAAAAAGGTGAAAGGAGAAAGGTGAAAAGAGGTGACAGCGAAAACGGAGTCAAAACTAGGAATCTCTAAGAAGGTGTGCCCAAAACACGGATGAACTTGCTCGGGTCAAGACAATACCGAGCATAGGGGAAGAGTAGGGGGGGAACGGAATCGGGAGGAGGGAAAAAAATGTATAAACCGGAACACATACCGAAGTGGTCAGCAGAAAGTGGTCGGCAAGTAATTGAAAGGATCAAAGAAACACGAGAAACCCAGGCGTAAAAAACTATTTGAGGGTAAAGGAAGGCAAGAGACACAGGGGAAAGGTGAAGTGCCTTTTTGGGGATATCTTGAACGACAGAAGCCTTAAAGAGGCGGTGCTAAAGGGAGAAGGCACTCAGAAAGTTTAGAAAAAAAAAGAAGAACTTGCATCTGTAAGAAAAGAGAGCCCAGGAAGAAAGAGTATGCCGCACGGCAAAAAAGAAGAACAAAGCAGCGCACGCCACTGCATGTGCGGTATTCAAGAAAAGAGGAAGAGAGAATGAAAATTCGGGGGGAGTGGGGCGGTGGTGTACAAAAGTCTCAACGTACGGTACCAGGAGTGACCTAGAATGGGCTCATTTGCAAAGGGTAAAAGCAAGTCAGTGGGGGTTGGGCCAAAAAGTGGAAGAACAGGTGGATCATCCACCAGAAGGTGGGACTTGGGGGGGGGTCAAATAAAAAAGTCGAAAAGAAGAAAAGGAAGCACCGAGAGAGGAGGGAAAGGCAAACAGTCGAGCAAGAGGTGGGGGTCAAGGGAAAAAAAAAGGTGGAAATGATTGCGTCAGATTGGACAGGCCCTGGGGAAAAAAAAGTTTCCGGCTGCAAGAGATTGAGAAAGATCAGAAAGTCCTCGGGTACAGGCAGACGGGAAAAGCTACAAGTTGTCGAGGGATTCCAGACATAAACGAGGGTTAGGAGTTGAAACACTGAAAGAGGGGGGGAAAGAGCAAAAGAATCTAAGAAATAGGTGGGGAGAGTTTGGAAATCCTAAGGGGGGGTCAGCGGGGCTCGTACAAGTTACCAATGCGAGCGTAAGACGAGCAGCCGGCGAAAATAAGCTGGGAGGGGATTCCGGGAAGCGGGGAAAAACAAATGGGAGGGGAACCTTAGATGCAGAGTAACTCTAAGGACATTGGAAAAAGGAAAAGTGGCATGCAAAAAAAGGAATTCAAGGGGAAATCAACCTCAACGCTCCCTCCAAATAATCATCAGAGAGTCTTGAGGTTTGGGTTTGAGGGGAATAAAAGGCCTATCGACCAACAAAAAAAAAATGGGGGGGGTGAGGAAGGGGATAGGGGTCTGCATTAATATGGGAATGATGAACAAGTGCGGAAAAAAAAACCACGTCAAAGTGGGTACATAGCAGGGGGGATCCAGTAGAGACATGGGCGGGTAAAAAGGGGGTGGGGCGAAGGGGTAGATTTCCCGGGATGGGGAGGGCGACACAAAGAAGAGAATTCCCCTTGAAAGAAAACACAATCAAGAAGCGATGGTATTAATAAAAAAAGCGGTGAGGGAGAATAAAATTCAATGGGCAAAATGCCAAAAGCTAATTCCTGCAAGGGGAAAGTATCGTTGCCTCTGAAGAAGAGGTAGTGTTTTGATGAAATCACGTTGGGGTTGGGGGGGTCAGATGACACCGACTGGCCCCAGCCAAGCCGGAGGGAACCTCATTTAAGGGATGAGGGAATGAGTGAATGTCCCTTAAACACGAGAGAAGGGGGAACGAGAACCGTCGCCCAGAGAGTCAAAGGGGATTTCAGAAAAGCAGCCCAAAAGTCCTGATTAGAGGGATGTTGCCGAGAAGGAAAGCGGGAACTCAAACAGTCGCGGGTGACTTCGGACTGTCGACAAATTGGCCGCGTATAAAGGAGGGGGGGAAAAATTGAAGCCAACTGGTGAAGATCGCATAGGGCAGGGAAGAATGGTGCAGTTCAGTCAATATTGGAACAAGAGGGAAAAAAAACGTTTCAAGACCAGAGTTGTGAAAACGGTTGGGGAAACGGGTGAAGCAAAGAGGCATGTTGGGAAGGGGGGAGGAATGGGATAGTGTTGGGGGGAAAGGGATGTATAGAAGTAACCGTAACCCTTCGAGAACACAATTGGAGGAGAGTGGATGGTCAAAACACCACTAAAAGCCCGTTGCATCCAAACGAGAGGAAGGGTCCCTCTGGGGAGATGAGAGTCGGGGAATAGGGGTAAAACCACAAAAAAGAAGAAGGCGTTATCAGGCAGCAAAGATCGGGACTGTAACCTGAAAGAGGATAAGTTCCGGGGGCCACAGGGGGAGGGGGCGAGACGGGGGGAAATGAGAGTTAAACAGGATTTTCCGGATTGAAAAAAAAGAAGATTTCCTTAAGAGTTCAGTAAGGAGAGAGGGGTTGATCAGTTGAAGGGGAGAGGAACTTTAACGTTTTTCATATATGATTCACCTAATGAAGGGGAAAAGGGCGGACGTCTAATATATAAAAAAGGAAAGGAAAAGAAGGGATCAGGAAGGAAAAATAAGATAATCGAACAGAAGGGTCTTCAGGGGGGGTTAGAGGATGCAGATAACACGTAGCTGCCCAGGAAGGGTCGGGTACAAGGGCAGGGGTGGTCATGCGCCAGGAAGGTTAATTGCAGGGGCCACTTAATCAGGAAGACGAGCGACGAGGGGGTTTCGTCAGAGAGGGAACAGTGTGGGGGGGGGGGGAAATTGGACGAAATGTTATGAGGTTTGACTCCCGGGGGAGGTAAATCACGAATTGAAAGGCAAGATTTTCGCCGCGAAGCTACGCAAAAAAGAAGCCCAAATCAAGGTTTGCGGACATTCCTAATCAAATAAAAAAGACATTTACGAAACCCGGCGGGCTTTAGCAAAGGTCGAAGCAGGGGGGGGGCTAAAAAGGTAGGAAAAAAAAACACGAAAAGGAAGGGGAATCACAAAAGAAAAGTGGGGTGCTGGTGGACCATCAGTTGTAGGGGAAACAAACGGGGGAAAAGGGCTTTGAAAGGCAAAACTTCAGGGAAGTGGATGGAAAAATCGGACCACCTCAATGCGATTATGAAAGTCTTGGGATGGGTTGCTGGGGGGCGATGAGGCTATTGGGACGTTGTGCAAGTTTTGACGCGTAAAAAATGTAGGGGGGCGCTGATGTCGAGTCTCTAATTCCTCCACGGGGGGAGAGACCAAACAGTAAAGGGGTAACCAGACAAATGGTCGATTAGGGGGTCCGGGATCGGGGCTTCGATAGGGAAAAAGGGGGGGAGACGGGGAGAGGAGGGAATGTGCCCAAACCACCCCAAGGCAGGTGAATGAAAGGTCAAACAAAGCGAAAGCAAAGGGGGGGGAGAAAGCTGGACGAGCCCCAGACTTTGGTGGGGTCATTGGGTGAGTGGTGGCCAGTCACCACAAAGGAAGGAAAAATGAGATAGTCAAGAAGCATAAGAGGGAAAAGGAAGCTTATTTGGCGGAATTTGATGAATCGAGTGAGGAGTCGGAGAAGAGGAAAGGGGGGGGGGGGGTCTAAAACTCACCAGACCGTGTGGGCTGTCACGGACTGAAGATAAAAAAAAAAACAGGTATTCATATCTGAAAAGACCAGAGCGCAAGTGGAGGGGGGGGCGAAAAGATCGACCAGGTATGAGCGTTGGGTAACAGAAGTTGGGGGGGGGGTCGAGGACGAGAGAAAAAACGGTTGGGAAAACCGCATGAATCGGCGTCTCGGAAAAAAAAAAACTTAGGAGTAGGAAAAGAACTCAAGCATGAGGACATCTAAAAAAAGGCGATGGCGCCCGCGAATAGGCGGTGAAAAACGCGATACATGGAGAGGGGGAGAGCGAAGGGAGCAACGATGCGATGAGTGGCGTCGATGAATACCGGTGAACTTGTGAATCTTCAGGAAAGACAGAAAACAAACCTAGAAAAACAAGTGGTCCACGGGAAACGAACGAAAGACATTATAAAAATCGGGCAAAGAGACGGGTTGTGGCATCAGAGAGTGAGTCGCGTTGCAATGGCTTTTTAAAAAAAGGGAAGGGGCAAACGTCAAAACCCAAAAAGGGACGGGGGGGAAGTTCAAAATTCCAGTACGGGAAAAGAAAACATGGAGAAGCGAAAGGGGGAGGCTTCAAATGAAAAATGCTCGGCAACGGGGTGCGGCAAAGAAATGCCTGAACAGATGACCGCCGAGGACCAGAATGGAACATAATTACGAAAATAAGATGCACCAAAGGAGTCAAGTTCAGGTCCCCCGGACACGGCTCTCGAAAACAACAATTGTAGTAATTAGAAAAGAAACTTGTGCAGCCGCGAAAAAACGGGGGGCAAGTGGAGAGCAAAAAATGGAAGGGTCAACTATGAACAAGAGCAGCAAGGTACGCAAAAGACCGCAGGGGGGAGAAGCAAGGGGGGGACCGTGTTCTAACGTGTAACCCCACGTTAGACGAAGCCCTGCTTACAAAGAGGAATACATTAAAAACGCTTGGGGCCCTACCACGGAAAGACACCAGAAAAAAAATTTTGTGGGCAGGAGGGGTGGAAGTTGAAGTGAGGACAGTCGGGAGAAAACACGGCTCACCAGGAGAAAGCAGAAGGGGATCCAGGAAATATTTTATAAAAAGACGGGGACGAAAAGTGTTGAATGTGGGGGGGGTGGGGGGGGGGGCGCCTAGCGAGGGCGTACAGGGACCGTCCGCGGGATGACTAATAAAGAGGGCAAAATGCGAGATAGTCTCCGAATCACCAACACAGATGAAACTGCTAGGAAAAAATACAGCGAAAGAGGGGGGAAGCGGGAAAAAAGGGAACGCGTAGTGAGAAAACTGTCATCGGAGGGGGATAATTGAGTAAACAGAAAAGACCGAACGGGGGCAGATAACATTTGTGCGGGGGAAAGGGAATTGAAACCAAAAAGGAACAAAACGGCACAATTGGGAAACGCTAAAAATGGATTGGACTCGGGGGGGGAATCGGACTGGAAGTCCTTGGGGGGGGGGGCCTTTGTATAATGAGAACGACGCAACCAGCAAGCACTGTGAAGGCAGGTAATTCCAGCAGGTGACTTACGGACAGATACGGCAATAGAACGTGCACCGGAACAAGCGAGGATTAAGGGAATAGGAAGCATAACGGCCCCCTAAAAGTAGTGCGCTCAATCCGGCCCGAAGAGCCCGCAGGGGGGCACAAAAAAGGTAAAATAATGGAACGGTACAGTTACGGAAAAAGCTCGCCTGATTAGCAGTCTCAGGGAGGGCATTGTACCAAGAGGACGTAGCGAAGTCTTACCAGAAGGGAACATCTAAAGGAAAATAGGGTGCGAGGGAGGAAATAAGTGGGGGGGCCAAGACGGCAAAGAACGGAATCGATTCAATGACGGTTCTTGGGGCATAGGAAAGCAGAAAACCGACAAAGGACAGCACATGATCAAGGGGAAGCTCCGCTAAGAACCGTCAAGTAAAAAGGAGGTGACTCAGGGGGGAAAATTCTGTCGCATAGTGAAAAAGAAAAGGTACAGAAAAGATGCCCCTCACGAAAATAGTATAAGAGAACAAGGGGGGTCAACGATGGGGGGAAAAGCGAATGGAAATCTACGGGAAATTTGTCGGGAAACATGAAAAAAAACAGAAAAGAAAAAGAGAATGTTTACAAAGGGGGGAAAAGGATGGCTTGAGCGCAAAAACCAAATGAAGAAAAGTGGGCCTGGGCTTGGTGCTTAATACTTGAGCCGCGGGGCGAATTAGCAGGGGAAAGGGCTAGCGTGTAGACAAGTTAGAAGCCGAGAAATGAGTGGGGATAAAATTTGCTGGGGCAGTCGAGAGGAAAAAACACCGTGAGGAAGGAAACTTAAGAATGCAAGGAAAGAGCGGCATTGCACCTGCCGGAGAGGCACTGCCAGGAGGGAAAACTTTATTAAGCAGGAAAACAGCGGCTTTCTAGGCATCACTTCTGAATTGAGGGGTGGTGTTTAAACGGCCCGAGGGTCTCTCGCAAAAAGACACAACAAAGGGAGGAGGGGA
>Ga0179593_1415222_pt1 | contig 19366 bp, 22 predicted proteins | sample CZODoug2_1_08_16_FD_185931 | JGI IMG/M metagenome (GOLD analysis project Ga0179593, IMG submission 185931) | Vadose zone soil fungal communities from Angelo Coast Range Reserve, California, USA - CZODoug2_1_08_16fungal (PacBio error correction) | ecosystem: Environmental > Terrestrial > Soil >...
CTTACCAATAAATCGTCACATCTGGGTCCTCTGGTGGGACTAGTCGTAAGGATTCCATTTCCTGGGGAACGAGATTGAGGGACCTAGAATTTTGTCCCTTGGTCATTCCTTTAAAAGTTCGCGGGACAAGCCCCGAGTAGGCTGGTGGAGACAGGGTCCAAGAGTGTTACAAACCAAAAATCGAGAGCAAACGCCTCAGGCCCCATGAAAAAAAGCAAAATTGAGCCTGGAAACCTTGGGGGTATTGACTCAGTCCCAAGAGGAAAAGGAACACACATCTGCACAAAATCATCAATCGAGAAATAAAGAGGGGGTGGATTGCGTCGCACAGGGGAAAAGCGAATAAGTCGGTGCTAACAAAGGAAAAAGATCAAGAGGGGTAGTGAAGAGTAACGTCGCTGAGGGAAAGGTAACGTTCATAGGGAGGAGGCGGAGGTGGGTGGTGGGAAATAAAGGATGGGCGCGAAAAGAACATGTTTTCCCAAACGGACGACCGTTAAGGGGAAAGCGCGAATATTGTAAACAGAAGGGAAACACCAAGGCATTGGAACCAATGAGCAACAAACACAGCATAAAAAAAGAACTATCGCAAAAAAAAGAGTGAAAAAAAAAAGAAGGGGGTAAACAGGGAACTCTCAAAAGAAAAGTCCTGCAAAAACTTGAAACCTACGATCTGTGGTAAAAAGGGTATTGGTCATCCAACCAGCCAGAAATCCAGCGCTGGGGCACCTGGGAATAATAACAAGCCATCTGTTGGAAAAAAAGTTGGGGTCGCCCAGATGACGGGACAGGGACCCGGGGGAAGCAAGGGACACTAACCAACTCAATGTCATTTTAGTGGGGTTTATGGGTATGGGGCCGCAGGACGGGGGGGGGGGAAAGGGAACGGTGGGCAAAGTGCTTAAAAAAAGGACCCAGGAGGCCGAAAGGCCATCGGGGCAGGAGGGGTTAGAAACAATGGTTTCAAAAAGGTGGATGAAAAATATCACCAGTTGCCAAAGGAAAGTTCGGACACCGATGGCGCATGGGGAAAAGTGGGTCCAGGGGGAAAAGCCAGCGGCCATGGGGGGTCCAGGCTGGACATTAAGGAAATCGCGGGGGAAGGACAAGGGGGGGCTTTCGGGCAAGGGGACGGTCCCGGGGGGGGGGGGAACACGGGGTGAACTCGCAAGACGAGCGGTGAAGGAAAAAAGGAACGGCCCAAGAAGGGGGGGGGGGGGAAACCCCTCGGGGGAATACAAACGACGGCTGGAACGGTCATCCATAAGAGTCCAGGGATGTCGAAACGATCTAAAAGGTGAAAAACAGTTAATTTACTCAAAAACAGATTGATAATGAGAAGATGTTGAGCTGTCCGCGAATGGGTGTTGTGTCCTTCCATTTGGTTTTTTTTGGGTGGTGTGGGGTCCAACCCCCTCAAACCAAACCCAAGATTGCTGGCAAAAGAAAAATTGTTAGCATGGTGGGTTTTTTTATGGGGGGAGGGTTACAAAACCGGCCAGACGCGGGTTTCAAAAAAAAAAGCAATTCGAATAAAAAGGTCCGACTCGACGGAAAAAGGGGCAAGAAAAAAAACCATTCAGGAACATAAGGTTCTTTGCAATAAAGACTGCACCCCCACGAAAAGCGGGCTTTGGGGGACAAAAGTCCCTGGGAAAAGTGAGACAGAATTCACATAACAGGTAGTGGTTCTCAAGAGGTACTGATACATGAGTATGGGGGTGCATGTGGAACGAAAAGCATGAAATCCTTCTCGTGTGGGGGGGCAATTGGAAGAAACAGATGAGAAGACTGTTTGTTATATGGGTTCCGGTTTGTGCACGCGCTGGCGAGAATACCCAAAAATGGTGGAGAGTGCTGGGGGAATAGGGAGTATAGAGAAATGAAAACAGAAAACCAGACAACATGGAAAAAACCCTAAGCGAGGGCCCCCTAGCTTTATTAATTCTGTGGGGAAAATGAAAAACGCAAACTGGGGGGAAATCTGGGAATAAATCAACCGCAAAACTTTCACATGGGGTAAGGAGAAAAAAAACGTTAAAGTCCATTAAGTTAATGAATCTCATCCTATAGCCGTGGCAACGGACCGAACTCGTTGTCTGTCAAAGGAATACGGTACCGCCAACAGGGAGCTGGGGAGGGCGTGTGATTCAGTCAAAAGTTGGTGTTTGTCGGAGTGGCAGGGTGGGGTGTCTCCGGCCGAAACTGGGTTTCCTGGTTAACAGGGATGGGGAAAAGGAAAGAGGTGGGCTGCCGCACAATTGTTCGAGAATGTCCAAGGAAATGCGCGAAAAAAAAAAAAAAGACGACCGAAAAAAAAGGAGGAAAAAAAGGGGAAGAAACAGTTTTTTTTTGATGGGGGGGGACGCCGCTAAAAAAAAAAGCACGCCCTTCGGAAACCGCGGTTCACGCTTGGGTACGGGATGTCTAAACCGAACACGCGGAGGCGCACCTACTAAGCGAAGCCAGAAAACACAGCCCGGGGGTGAAAAACATAAAGGAAGGTGTTGACCGAAAACCCTCGGATGGAGGAGTTAAACCCTACGAGTCAGTATGAAGGGGGTGTAAAAACTGGGGGGCACGAAATTGTTTTCAAAAAAAATTCAACGTGACGCCAACCGAAAGGGGAGGCATAAGTCGAAACGCCCAAAAGACGTAACTGGGGTGGGGGGGAACGCCAACTAGGTAAAAAAGCACACTTGGGACGAACAAGTGTGGAATGAGAAAAAGGATCGTTTAAAAGTTTCAAAAACGAAATAAAATTTAAAAAAACCAATAACTGACACAAAAAAAAAAGGGAAAACGGCTTGGCCATACAAAGGAAGGGGGGGAATCCAAAACAATTTTAGCTAGAAAAAAAGACTTGGTGAACTGGCGAAAACGGAAGAATACGAAACTGGTGGACAAGTGAAGAGGAACGCGAAAAAACCAACCCAGCAGCTTTATTGATGGGGATAAAGCGAAATTTGACAAAAAAGTGTCCAGGACGGTGCAAGTGTGGGTCTCATGGGGGTCAAAACGGGACAGAGAAACGGAAAGGATATGAAACTGTCGGAAAGCCTAAAAACAAACTAACGCCTAAAAAAACGATCGGGAACAAAAAAAAAAACACAGGTCCAATTTGCGGTAAGCGGGATATGTCGAACGAAATTCGCCCAAATTCAACGGTAGGCGCCGGGGAACCAACGTTGAAACAGCGGAGGGAGTAAACGACGGAAAAACCCGCTCAATTGGGGGAAGCGAACCAGGGAAGCCCCCAATCCGCCAATTTCTAAAAAAGGAAAAAAAAGCCAGTTTGCGACAAAAAACTTTGATTGTTACTTCCATAGCATTTTCCATAGACCAAAACATCCATTCTCTCATCGATCTAAACGTGGAAGATTCAAGCACAGGGGTGTGGGGAAGACGGGACTCAAGACCGGGGATTTTCCTTAAGACATTGAGGGACTGGGGAAGGGACCGGGTAACCACTTGAAACTCAGAAAAGAACAACGGTAGGGGGGAAGGATGAAAAAAAAAATGAAAGAAAAAAGAATTGTGGCGTTTCCGATATTTCCTTCAACTAGGTTAAGGAACCACTCGTTATTGGCAGGGGGAGGGTCAACAAGTTGTGTAAGCATCAAAAGGGGGGGTACGGGAAAAAAGGAAAAAAGTGGGACCAGTCTGTAGGGGTAAATGATGATACGACACTGTTGGGGGAGAACCCGTCTAGGGTGTTTAAGGACGAACAGCACTGCGGAACCCGCTGGCTCGAGGTCCGGGGGGAAAATCTTTGGGGCCCATCGAAATAATGAGGCCACCAAGGTGAACGGTAGAAAGAGAAGGGAATAATGGGCGGAAATTTTTCCACAGCGGTCCGAACAAGAAGGAACAGGTTGTGGAACGAGAAAAGCAATCCGTCGGAGGACGGGGCTTCCGAAGTTAAACGGGACGAATGGGGTACGGAAATTAAAAAAGAACAAAAAAACGCCGGGGGGAACGGCGAACTAGTTAGCGGACACCAATTATAGCGTTGGGGGGGGGTGACAGCGTATTCCTGGGCAATTGAAATGATTTCACGCCCGTAGGCAGGTGAAAAAAAACAAAGGGGTGTTTCCCGAGGGCTAAACTAATTGATTGCCGCAGTATTGCAAGCCAGTGGGGGGGCAAGGATGGTTCAAAACAATTCAAAAAAAAACTTTCAGTCGTGGGGCACTGGGGATCAAACCCAAGTTTCGGCAGCGGGCGGTTGTCTGCCTATGCGACCAACAGTCTCAAAAGCAGTCGTAAAGTGGTATGCGATTGAAAAAAAAAAAATCAAAAATACAGTGTTTTAAAAGTCATGGGGCCAAGCACAAAATGGAATCAAGGGGGGGGGGACGGAACAGGCAGAATCCAGAGGAACACGACCTCGAATATCGAGAGCGGGTGCACAGGGACTAGGGGCAACCCCCAGGCTGTCCTGTCAGGGGCTCGAGGAAACCGCTGGGAGTCGTGAAAAAAAATGCTTTTAAAATTCCTTGTGTCTTCAAGAATGGGGAGGTTCAAAGAAGGAGAGAAAGCAGACAAAACTCGAACAGTGCGCGACCGCAGAAGAAGGAGCCAAGCTCAAATCTTCGGCCACACACGAAAAAAACGCGCCCAGAACATGAGGGAAGATACAGCACGCGTGAAAAGCGCCGGAACATCGGAAAAAAACAAAACTTCCGACACGTTCAAAAATGGCAACCTGCAAAACACCTTAAACCATTGGCCAGTGTGGGTATGGTGTTTCGAGGGGGTGACCAATACAGGGGCCGTCCTCAAAACCATTCCCTAGCTAGGCCATGCGCGGTGTTGATGAGGGTGGGGGGGGGTTGACCCGTGCGCCTACAGAGCACGTCACAGGATGGGGGAATGAAGGCGGGGAGAATCGTGGCACTCAACATTAAACCAAATTGCCAAAAGAAGTAGCGGAAGGGACGGTCAAAAACGCCGCGAAGAGCCCTCGGCAACCATGGATTGACGCGCAATAATGTCACCACAAGAAATTGGGGTGCAAGGAAAAATCCGGCAAGAGCACATGATTCTGAATGGGGGCCCAGACTAAGCCCGCGAAGATATCAGACGGGAAACGAGGAATTTTTGGTACGCCATCAACACACCGCGTGGGGACCCATACGAAATGTTTTGTGGTGGTTGGTAAAAAAAAAAGGGAAAAACAGGGGGGAGGGAAGACGAAAAACCGCCGATCGTTAAAAGGGAACCGTGTTCCCACCGGAAGATGGTCAACACTGACTTGATTCTTCTGTGGGCCCGAAAGGTTTTCCATACCGTTGTTTCGGGTTGAAGCTTGGGAACCGTTGGACCAGGTCCAAAACGCAGATAGGGTTCTGCCGGTTAAAGAGTTAAACACGACGTGTGCCGAAAACTGTGAAAGGGAAGCAACCGCCATGAGAAAAGTCAAGGGCCACGGTACCACCCTGTTAACCGCCAGGGAAAGGCAGCGCTTGCGAATTTAGTTGGGGGGAAAGAAGAGGTGGGGGACGGAAAAGGTTTTGTTCCGAAGGAAAGGAAGAGGGGGCTCAAGGTCCTGTCCAGACCATCAGATAAAAGTGAAGGGTCGATGCGGGGATAAATGCACACACAGTGGAGGGAGAGGGGAAAGAAAGGCAAAAGAAGCAGCCGATGACTATTGCGGGGGAACTGCGCCACCACGCGGAAGGAAACGGGGGTGGATCGAAGGAAAGAGTTAAACACGAAAAGGGGCAATATTGCGGTTCAGAATTTCTTCTTTCTGTGGGTACCAGCGGGTGGGAACAAACTCAATCGGTGATTTCAAAACGAGGGTAGAATTGATGCACGGTCCGATGGAACCGGTCACATATCAGGCATTGGGGAAAGAAAAGTGAATATTTGATTGAAGTTGGGGGTTCACCGGGGGGGGGGCTCAAATAAAAAAAAAAAAGGGCAAAAAAATAACCAAGAGACGCCAACAAACTTACTTTACGGACTCGAATAGCCGCCTGTTCCCAATTACGGTCGCTTACCAGTGAATGAGAGGGTCACAAACGAAAGAAGGGAGGTTGCTGTCTGTTGGCATCAGAAAAGCGGAAAGCCTGTAAGTTGAAGGGCGGCAAAGAGAAGGGGGTGTACCGCATACTTGGGGCCGAGGAACAGAGAAATCCTTGGAGCTATAACAAAGTGTGTTGAGAAGAGAGAAGGGGGCCGTGGAGGGACAGTGGAATAGGAATGCGGGGGCCCCGCTCGAGGTTTTTTGGGACCTGCTGTCGACTCCGGAGAGGGGGGGGGGGGGGGGGGGGGGGCGAAGGCCAAAAGGTAAAAAGGAAGGAAAGCTGGGAGGGATATTTCCGTTATGAAAAAGGAACGGTTCGAGCCAAAGAATAGACAAGCGACGGTGTTCAGCAAGGGGGGGCTGGGAAAAAAAAGTGGAGAAAGGAGTCTTGGTCCCGAAAAAAGGATAACCATCAAACGAGCTGGTTTTGTTTAAAAAAACACAATCTTGCCTGGGCCAGCCCATCAGCAGACCACCGGAGGGGCAAGGTCGGGGGGAGGGGGAAAGAAAGAAAAAGGGCCTGGTGAGACAATTTAGAAAGTAAGTATTTCCGAAGGACACCACCACGTTCCCTTTTGTATCCGGCCCACGAATTAAGCTGAGAAAACCAACTCAGCCGCGCTGTGGCTTGCAACAGGTTCAACGAGGGGGGAGGGCAATTGTTATTTCCACAATAAACTCGGATCGAAGGCGCGGCTGGGGGCCTTCCAATAAAACAACAGAAAGAGCGCCAGCCCCACGTGTGGCATCCCTTGATGTGGGGGGGGGCTTAAGAGAAGCGCCGAAACAACAAACAAACGGAAGGGAAAGGAAAAAGGGAAAGAAGGGGGGTATCGACAACAACAAAAACAACAACTCAAAAAGGGGGGGGGTGAAAAAAAGTCATGCGGCGGTTTTGTGTACTCGAAGCGGAAGAAAAGAAGAAGAGTAAGAGAAAAGAAGGGGTTACTGGACAACTAAACCGCCGAACTTTGGTCAGCAAAAGCGGCGCGGTGGCGCTTAGCAAGGGCAGGAGGAAAGAATGCCCGCTGGGTTGTGTGATCAAAAATAAATCCGACCCAGAAAAGAATATGTGAAATACAAAACACCACCAAAACAAGCGGGCAGGGAAAGAAATCGAAAATGGACGGTGGCGAACGGGAAAAGGGAGGGTGTGTCAAACCGAGAAAAAAAGCAAGGCGCAAAGAAGAACAACAGAAAGTACAAGGGGGGGGTTTAGTACAAAAATCAACCTTGAAAAATAACCGAAAGCCGCGGAAAGACAAAAAAGGAAGGATCCAATTAAAAAACGAGAACTTGAACGCGGGGGCGAAGGTGGGGGGGGTTTTGAGGGGGAGGCTACTTTTAGTGGGTTCGGAAAGAGCTTAGGAATAGAAAAATGGTCCGTCCTTACCGTTGAAGAAAAGCAAACCACGAAGGGACGAGAACGCCAAGGTGTGAGAAAGATGTCCCAAAAAGCAGCGCCCGGAGAAAAAGATGGTGGGTCCAAAATGGGCGAAAAAAAAGAAAGACCTGGCGAAACGTCCTTTACGCAAACCGTTTGGTATATTGTAAGAGGACTCGCGAGAAGGAGAAAAAAAACCCAGTCTGCCCAATCTAACCCAGGAGAAAAAAGAGTGGGGGGGTGCAAGGAAAGAAGGAAAGGAAAGCGGAAGGGGGGTACTGCAAATCAAAACCATGCAAGGAAAAAGCGAGGGAAAAGGGGGTGTGCGGGAACGACTTGGAAAGGAAAGGAAAAGGTATGTGGATAGTACCGTCTCAATAAACTCTACGAGGCAAGAAAAGTTCAAGGGTGAAAAGGGGGGAAATACAACGGGGGGGGGCAGGTTTTGGCTGCCCAAAAAAAAACACGGGGAGACTGAGAAAAACCCACGCTGAGGGGGCCCGGAAAATATAGATGTTATGGTTATCAAAAATAAAGGGAAAAATGTAAGAAAAGCGAGAAATGTTCCTTTAACGGGGTGGGATATAAATAAAACCTCGAAGACAAGCCCTATCCGATCTGTACCCTGCTGGTGTGGGGAGTGAAAGTAGAAAGAAGTCCAATCGCGCACGACGCGACAAATATCCTTTAAAACGAAACTTCGTAAGAACTGATGGTTAAGTATTTCATCCCAGCGCAAAACGTTAAAAAACGGAGGAGTGTGAAAAGCAAGAACAAGCCAACCGCCCAAAGAGTTCAAAAGACTATTGTTTGTGGGCAGAATGATCTCAACTGCCCTCCATTCCAACCAACTACAAAAAATCGGTGGCCAGGTGTTTTTTATTTGTTGAAGCAAGGGCAGAAAGTGGAAGGTGTACAAACATAGAGGGGCCGGGGACCTCATCGAAAACCTTTTAGAGAGCAGCAGCAAGACACAAAAAGGAAAAAAAAAAAAATAACAGTCGAGGGTGAGGGAAAAAAGGTGAACATGTAAGTTCGACAAATTTGAAAAACGGCAAGGGCAAAAAGCCTGGAGGTTACCAACAAGAAGGGGGGTAACGCATGCTTTTCCAGCGTGGTACTTGAGGACCGCCGGAGAAAAAAGGGCAAATTCCCCAAAGGGACTTTTCACAAAAAAAAAAACAGGGAAAGGTCGTCGCATTGCTGAACCCAAACCTGATCTTGAAATCTACTTCAAAGAGGGGGGGAAAACCGACTAATCCAAAAGGGGGATGAACGCAGTCCCACCATATAGTGCTTTCAGGATTTTCCCGTCTGGCAGCAAAAGGGGTTTGCTAGAGGCAACCGATAGAAAAAAGGAACGCAGGTTTTGGTGCGCCAAGGGGGGGACCACGAAAAGTTGTTTTTTCTTCTTCAATGTGTTTTTCCTCTTGGTAGACACCTCAAACCCAAACCCGTTGTTGGCCGGACGAAATTGGGCCCCAACGGCGGTGGGGGTGGAAAAAAATGGGTGGCTGTGTAAAAATGGAAAAAGGCACCGTAAAAAGAGTCATGCGTATATAAAAAGCGTGAAAAAAGCCATAAACAGTCAGATACATTGACGAAAGGGGGGTCAGATCATCACTTCCAACAAAGATGGGGGGTTGGGGACCCATCCCTTTTTCAACGGGTAAACGCCGGAAAGGACAAAGAAAGGGGGCGGGGCGCGGAGGGGCTGTCTAAGGACGTGGATTCGGGCCATCAGGACAATCCTGCTCGTACTTGGGAGGGGGGGGAAGAAGAAAGAGGTCACCTATTTGACCACCTCGGCGGGAAAATACTGGGGGGAAGGCTGCTGCAGTACATCAAAACGGGGGGGCACGAAACCAGGAACAAAACAGACAAGACCAGCGGAGGCCCAGTCACTAGCAATTTTATTCACGGGGGGGGGGTGACGCCACGGTTGAAAGAAGAAACAAAAAATCAACCGCAACCTGAAAATGGTAAGGAAAAGGAAACGGGGAAAGGGTTGCCCATGGCTGGACAGCCAAGCGAAGCAAACAGGAACGGAAGACAGATCAGAGTCTTTTGTGTCCAGAGTGCACAAGTCGGGTATCGGGGTTCATTAAAAAAAGGGGTTGGTTCTGTTGGTTTACTTTCAGTGTTCAACCTGAAGGGAAAATAGGTCACGCGGGGGGTTTGCGTTGCGTCTGGCACAGGAGGTTTGCCTTTTGCTAGGAAAAATTGCTGGTCACGTAATGGGGTAACGAGGGGACACGAGGGGGTGCCCAAAACGCGGAACATGTAAACGGATCACACTCCGGACTTAATACAACCAGACAAAAAGGAAAAAAAGAAAAAAAAAGGAAAAGCAAGTTTTGGGGGGGGGTGGCCATTGTTTTTTGGGGGGTGGTTGGTTTTTGGGTTTCTTTGTTTGGGTTGTTTTGGGTTTTTTGGTTTTTTTGGTGGTTGGTTTTTTTTTGAGGGTTGGTTTTGGGTTCTGTTTTTGTGGGGTTTTGCCGGCCGGAAAGAAACAAAAAGAAGCTGGGGGGGCGTACTAAAGAAACCGCCAATTTGGGGAAAAAGGAGCTGTTTTCAAGGGTGAGGGGTGGGACTAACCGGGAATATCCAACCTGAACGCCCCGCACTCCTACAGGAGGAAAAAGTGTTCCACACTAAATATGTCGCGGCGGTGGGGGGAAGGGAAAGATGAGGGGCAATGTCAACTGGTGGTGTCCACCTCGAATGTGATTTTTTGGGACTTGGGTTTGGAGTGTGGCCGAGACTGTTTGGGGGGGTCAAAACACCAAGTGATACGACCTGTCAATCAAAAGAAGACAAGATAAACTTACCACTTGCGGGACAGATCCAGGTCCACCCAAACCGATTGTTGGAGGGGAAGAGGAAAACTACACAAAAACCCGAGGGTTGGAACGGGAAAAAAGTGGGGCATGAAGTGATAGAACGGTCAAAACGAAAAGAAGAAAAGGTGCAAAAAACCAATCCTTGAAAACAACTCGGCCTGGTGGAAACACAAAAGCGGCGAAAAAAGATCAGGAAAAATAATGCACTCCGGGAACGGTTGACACTGAAGAAACGGGCGGGAAAACCTGGGTCATTTGTGGTTAAGTACGAAACGGAAACCAACAACCTTGTAGTGGTGGCGAAAAACCTAGAAGTTTCCACGAAAACTTGTTAAGAGGGGCAGTGGTTTCTGGGTGTTCCAGCCCGCGACATTAACGAAGAATATTGAACGGTCAAGCTTTCAAAACGGGGAAGGAACGCGGGACGATCGAGGTGGCCTTGGGGAAAAGTAAAAAAAACCAGAAAAAAAAACCCAAGGAGTTGCTGGGTTTTATCGGAATCCGGTTCGGGGGAAAAAATTTCGCCATAGCCCGGAAATCTGGGGGTAAGAAGGGGGCAACTGTTCATCATCTCGACTGAAAAACCACGAATGTCAAAATGGGAAACAAAGCACCAATCTAAAAGACAGACGAGGAAATACAAAGAAAAGCAGGGTAAGATTTTGGAAGCAACTGACCGGCATCGTAGCTTAACAGCGGTTCCACCTTGGCCCATGACTGCAAGGGGGGAAGAAACCCCCGAAAAAAACGTGGGGAACGAAACTGGGTTTCTTGAACGGGGGGGGGGTCGCGGGCCAAATCTCCACCACCGGGAGGGGGGGGTCGGGTGTCAATTCATCGATGGGGGACATAGTATTTCCAACACTAACAGGGAAAGGAAAAGCTCTACTCAAGATAAAAAAAAAAAACTTAAGGGAAGGGGAAGGGAAAGATGATATGTTTGGTCCGGTTCACGAGTAATATGGAAGGAGACTGAAGGAATACCAAAAAAGACTTTATTCGGAGGATGGAGGCAAACAGGGTGAGAAAAAACACCGTGTGTTGGGTCTAGAAAAAAAAGGCGGTTTCAGGGGGAAAAAATCGGGAAAGAGGAAAACAAACTGCACGTTGGTTCAAACCGGTCAACCCAAAATGGGAATTGGGGGGCCCGATGTCTTCGCCGAACGCCGGGAGGGGTGCGGGGTCGATGTCAACTTGAATCTTGGGGGGGTGGTGAATATAAAAACCTGTCTGCACGAAAAAAAACGCCGCCGTCGAACTGTGAAGAAGGGGACAGAAATTGCTTTAGACACTTTTCAATACAAAGGAACCCATTTGGCCGTGCTGGGGGGGGGTAACGAAAAAAAGTACTGGACTATCAGGGATCCGCAGGGCACCCTGAGGTGTCAAAGATCTGATTGAAAGATGTTGAACAACTGGGCTGAAAGAAAACTGCAAAAAAAAAAAAGGGGAAAAAGTCAGGGGGGGGAAGTTCTCACCATTCTCAAACGCCGAATATAAAAGGCTGGTTTTGGGGTTCCAAAAGCGTACGGGCAGAAAAAAAATTGACACACAGGTGCGCACGTAGTACCGGAAAAAAAGAACAGGGGAGTGGCTGATAGCTGAAGATGTAAAACAGAGGGGGTAAGGTCAAACCGGAGTTTTGTGAACAGGGGGGGGGGGTTGGTTTGGGCATCTGGGACTTCAAGGAAGCGTGTTCCCAGAATCACTGTTAATCAAATTGTCATTAGCGGGGGGGCAGGGGGGGTAGTCGATGCGCAAACAAGTTCTCGCACCCCCCCCCCAAACCCCCCCCCACCAAAAGAAGAAAAAAAAAAAAAGGGGAGAATCTGCCCAGTCTAAGGGGGGGGAAAAAAATACGGACAATCACATCAATGCAAGAAAACTAAAGGGAATTCAAATCCGAGGGACAACGCAAGCAAAAAAAAAGATAGTGGGAAAAAGGGAGAAGAGGGCATTTTCTGATGGTCGGGTTCGAACAAAAATCTACAACGGTGACCCTCGGAAACAGATGGGAGCAGGCGGAAAAAACCAAGGAAGGGGGGGGCTTAACTGTGGTTGTTAGGCAACTAAATTTGGAATTCTTCAACCAAAGTTACAGTTAACATGAAAAAACTTCGGAACAATATGACACGGAAAAATGCCAAAAAACCATATAAAGAAACGAAGAAAAAAAAAAAAAGGCGAAAAGGGGAAAAAGTTGGCGGCAATAAACTGCAAACAGCAACCTCCCTCACAGGAAAAGTGGAAAATAGAAAAAAAAGAAAGATCACAACTTCCCCAAGCCCAGAACAAAAAAACAAAACTCTATCTGCTAGAAAAAACCAGGGGGGGGCCAACCAAATGGAACATGCACGTCCCTGAAACAGGGAAACAGGGTTTGCTTTTTGGTGGTCCCACAAAAAAAGTCTTCAGAACACAGAAGGCATACGGAGAGGGGGAAAAAAAAAAAAAAAAAAGGACCGCAAAGGAGGGGGATGAGGGGTTGGGATGGTTCGTGACAGCTCGTCCCTAAAACACGGGAAAACTCGAAACCATGATGGGGGGATGAGCGAAGGGAAAATCAAGAGATATCAGCGTGCTTGAAGTCAGGGGGGAAAAAAAAGGGAAAGGAAAGGGATCTTATGGACCTTCAAGCCTCTGAGAACATCCCAAAACACTGAGCAAAACAGGGGATAAGCGCGCAACTAAAGGGGGATGGTCACACAAGGGAGTTTGTGACGTGGCAGGAAGACTCCGGCAAAAAAGGAGACACATTAAGTACTGAAAAGGTCCCTTCTGGTCGGAGGGTTCTACTATATCAGGCGTGGAACGACCGATGCCAGGTTGTGTACAACAAGCCAGAAAAAAGAGTGGGGGGCCAAAAAGTCGCAATCCGACGGTTTTGTGTTTTGCGGGGAAAAAAGAGAGGAACATGAAAGCACCTCAGAAAAGATAAGAGGGGCACAAAGTGTCACAACAAAGTGGGGGTGACACCTCAGATCCGTTCAAGCCTGGGAGAGCGGGGGGGCTGCAGTGAAAGAAGCCCACGGGGGGGGGGGATGTGGGTGTTGCAAATCGTTGCCTGTCCTGTAGGGAAAGAAATCATTGTTTTGCACGCGTTGTGTGTGGCCCCTACGGGGCACGACTTTCCAACGGGAAGAGAAAAGGGGAAAGGAAAAGACGATGAAAGGGAAGGAGGTAACGACTTAACCAGAGGGGGCATTAAGAAATATTGTTTAAATGAATCCGGCGAAACCCAGGGGGAGAACACGGGGAGGGTCCCGAATGAAATTGGGTTTCGAGGAAGGGGGGGCCTGAAGAAGCGAAAAGGTTGAATTGGGTCATAATATAGGTTCCCAGGGAAAGGGGAGGGATATAAAGTTCTCACAGGTTTGAAGTCCGTCGTTACCCGGAGTAAGACAGCAAAATCGTCTGCACCAACGAGGGGAGGGGGGAGTGCGCAGAGCAATCCGAAACTGTGCTAGGTCGAAAAAACTAGAGGGGTAACAAGGATTCCTTTGACTCTATTGCGATTCGGTGCTCACGCCGTGTGTTAAAAAGAGGGCGTCAAAAGCCGCGCCTCCATAAGTCAGAGTGAATGCTCACTGTATCAACAAGTTTCCATGGGGGAAAGGAACAACACGTTTGTGTCACATAGGCCTTACCCGGGAAGATGGAAATTTAGGAACAGGGTTCGGTCGGTGGTGGAGGGAAAGCAGACAAACACAAAGGTCCACACAAAAAAAATCACCAACGTAGCGCCACAAGACTGAACCAGTTACGTGCAAGGCGAAAGCTATAGACGACTATCCACATCCATGGCGTTCGGTGCCCTGTTATTTGCGAGTGGAAGGCAGCAACTGCCCGAACTGGGGGAAAGCGTGGAAGGGGGGTACCAAACTGACCGAGAAATCGCCTGACTTTGGGAGTTGGGAAGATTCGCTGGCAACGCGATTTGGGGACAAGGGAGACAGTTGGTCGGCCGGCCAAAAGGAGTGAATCGGAGGGACTAAACAAATGGTGAGAAAGAAAAAGCCCAGTGGGGCGTGTGGTCGTTTTTATGCATGGAGGTAGGGATGCGGGAGACTCAAAAACGAATTTGGGGGGGACCAGTGAAATGAAACAGTCAACAACGCCGAAAAGCGTTTCAGGGGAAAAGCGAAGAACGGTAATTACTTAAAATGCTTAGGAACATCTTTCAAACCGAATGAAAGTCATGCTGCATCCCGCAAACACTCGAGGAAAAAAGGGGACGTCAGTTCAAAGGAATAATTGGGGCGTGGTCGCCTGTTGGAAGGGGTGACAGGGGACGAAGTAATGGACGCCGTGCCGAAGTTAAAAGAAACGAGGGAAACGCGCGGGTTGATGTTTGCCCGCCGCGAAAAGAAGTTGCCTTGTAAATCAACCAGAAGAAACGCACCTTCGGAACATTGTTCGATGGCCGAGTAAGACCAGAGTGTCTGGGTGATACAAAAGATGAAGGGGTCGGGTCGGGGAAGGGTACAAGTTTCAAACAACCCCAGACTTTCATGCCTGAAAGTCAAATTCCTCTAAGTGGGGGGCTAGGCCCGGACTCCGAAAAAAGCTCCCGCAAGTCTTGCTGCAAAAGTTCGCGAAAGGGGTTGGGGGTCAACAAGAAAAGATCTAATTTAATCAACTCGTCCTCTTATTATCCCATTGAGGGATCCACCGAAACAGGACAATACCAAAAGGAAAAAGACACCTGGGGGGGAAATTGTGGTGCTTGACCGATCCAATAGAAAAGATCAAAAAAAAAAAAGTAAGTAGGCCCAAGAGAGGGAAAAAAGAAAATTTGGTGGAGCGTCATCACCCACTCAAGGGGGGGATGCCAGCCGTGGAATTTCGCATGGTGGGGGTCGGGGGGGATAGAAGAGGAATCCCTCAAACAAACAAAAAAAAGAAAATTCGCCCAGATAGTATTTACGAATTGTGCTGGGGGGGGGAAAAGACACAGCAGCGCCGAAAAATTGGCAGCAAAGCGGGAGTGGTACCGAGGGGGGGGACGAAGGCGCTCCGTACAATATTTCACGATTGAAGGTCGAAAAAAAATGATCCCAAGCAGGGGGGGGGGCTAAACAGGGTTAAACTCCAGAAAGAGAAAGAGGTGGGGACACACAGCCAAACTTTCTTGAATCGTTGTAACCACAATAAAGGAAAATTTCTAAAATTTTTGCGGCTGACAGGAGGGTTTCACATCAATTCGGGCGGCGCAAAGCAACACATCAAAAACGGGGAAAAAAAAAAAAAAGGGGGGTTACAATCTGACAGGGACGACCGCAGACTCCGACGCGTCAATTTCCAAAAGAAGAGCCAAGGGAAAGTACGTCAACGAACCGAGAAAAGGCTATCACGAGTTTGCCAAGGGAGGAAAACCTGGGAATGGGCCTGGAATATCATGGGATTTGGTCAAAAAATTGTTCAGGTCCTTAACCGTTGCTCGGGAAAAGAACCACACCGCTTCGTGTAAGGTCTTAGAGGGCCGCAAAATGGGCCAATAACGGAACAAAAGAGAGCGCACCCCCAAATAAAAGGAAAGTACCCCACCAACCAGTCTAAAAAACAGGAAAAATCACGGGGGAGGAACATCTAAAAACCCTTGTTGGTGAGGGGACTTCATGAAAAGGGGACTTCAGCGGATGGACGGGAGGAAACCCAGGGTCTAAGCACAAAGTGGCGGCAAAAATTCATCTTTTGCCGAAAAAGAATGCTAAGAGGGGGAGGAGGTTTCTTTTCAACTGGGGAGAAGAACAAATGCAACTCAGGAAGGCGGAAGTGGCACGGGGGGGAGGGATCGTCCCTGGAAAGAAGGCAAAAAAAAGGGATGGGGAAAAGAGGAATCAAACAAAACGAATAAGGATGCACGTACACGGGCATCGTGGATGGCGCTCCTGGGGGTGTTGACTACACCCCAAAATGGGGGGGGGGGGGGTGGCTCTTCAGGTCCAAGGGACAACATTTTCCAAGGACAGAATAGTCCGTGTGATCAATCACGATCTTTGAGGCACCGGGATGGGGAAACCGAAAATGTAATGGAGCAGTCAAAATCCACGGGGAACCACCTCCCGAGCTCGCGGTGAAAACCGGGGGGGGAAATAACGGAACAAAAACATCCATTTGCAAAAAGTCCCTGAACTTCAATCAAATCGGTGGGTCAACACTGGTTGGGGACAGCACAAAAAGCGCCAACGGGTCATTAACGGGGGGAAGTGGGGCGCAGTACCACAGCCATCTGTGCAATACGGTTTTGCGAGCTCGAATTACTCTGTCGCCAGGGGACAACACGAAACACGGACTCAAAGGTAGTGCAGGGGTTTTTGGTTATGCATCTGGGACGGGACGTTTGAGGACCAGATCGGGAATGACGAAGGAAACACCGTTTATCAGAGCAGGAACATCTGTGCGAGGGTGGGAGGAAAACCGGGGTCAAATTCACGCACGAAGGGTTGGGGGGGGGGGGCAAACCGTACAGGGCAGAAGACCTCTGGGGGGGGGGCAAACAGTGGGAAACCTAATGGAAACAAATCGGTGGGGAGAAGTGGACTGAGTTCGCAAGGGTCAGCTAGTCACAAGGTGCCAGTTTTGAAGGAAAAAAAGGTGGACTCGTGGGAACTTAAAAATCGGGCAAAGGACACACTGGATCGCCGACTCGGAAAGGTCAAAGGCTATCTGGGCACAACCACCCCTCGGAAAGTGGAGATAGGACCAAAACACAAGGACAAAATAAAAGTGATTTTAAACTAGGATGCAGGACCGGTTAAGTGAATGGCGAACAACGAGGGATCGGGAGCGAGTTTGGGGCGCAAGGTCAAAAAGAAAGGTGTTTTTTTTGGGGTAAATTGGTTTTTCGGGGTGTTTGGTTTCCGGTTTAAGTTGGGTGGGGGCACAAATCAAACCCCCAACAACTCCTTGGTGCGAATGGGGTCCAACGGGTAACAGGGGTGGGGGGTGATGAGGGGTGACAAAACCGACAAGCTTCCACGGAGAGAAATGATTCTAAAACTCGGTGAAGACAGAAACATTGAAGAAAACTCCAGGGGGGTGGTCTTTTTGGGGGGGGGGGAGGAAGGGGAGCCTTAAAAAAAAAGTTCCCCCGGTCCACTTTGTTGACCATCCAAGGTTTCGTTCGGGCCAGGGCGGTTTACAAAAACAACATGTCCGGTGTGGGAAAAGAGGACTGGGCACTATTCGCGGGGCTTGGAATTTACGCCAATCATGAGTGCACTGCCGGGAATAATGGGGAAAATTGGGGAAAGGAGGCACGCTGAGCCTCGCAGGTGGGTTGTGCCATTAGAGAAGAAACCTCAGGGTGAGCGTGGGAAACTGACTGACGGGAGAGCACTGGGAAACGAGAACCTACAACAGAATTACACCAAAACAATAGGAGACTGGGAAGACGGTAGGGATTCGGGGGTGATTCCTCCAAAGTGGGGAAATCGAAAAACAAGAAGAACCAACCGAAAAAGTGGGTAATGTAACTGTGCAAGGAACAGTTCTTTGAAAAGGAGCGAAGCAAGAGAGAGGGTTACACGCTCCCAGACGTTTCCTTTCAAAAAAGGCTTGGGAAAAAGGATTAGGGTACAGTAAAAATGTGGGTTTCCTGTCGTGGGAAAAGGGGCAAGCGGGGTTTTGGTTGTTCGGGGGCCGGGAGATCCAGTGTTTGTGTTCCTTTAGTGCGGAGAGGGGAAATATGGGGGGGGGGGGGCAGCCAGCCAATAGGGGTGGGAAAAAAAAAGACTCTTTGACATTACCTACCAGCTGACTCGTGACGGGAATAATATTAGGGGGGGGAAAAAACACAAGGGGGAAAAAGCAAAGGGTTTGGTTTGGGGGGTTCAGGGGGGGTTAAAGCCGGATTAACCACCCCGACGGCTTCACCGAAAAGAAAAAAAACGGCTTGGAGAAGGATGGGGAACTGGAAACTAACAACGAGGACCAGCCTCCCTCCTACGGTTGTGAAAGACACACGAGACTCCCGGTAAAGACCGCCCACATTCCCGGCCAAAACAGTTTCCAAGAATCAAGGCGAACGGGGAGTGGTTGGGCCAACTCCAGGATTATGAAAACTGATTAACTTCACTGAACCAGGTTCAGCCCGGATTGGACGTTTTGGTGGGGTGAGTGTGTGGCCATCGACGGGTGTGGAAAACGGGGAAAACAAAAACATTCGAACTGACCATGCATATAATCATACACTTTTGACAAGGAGGACCATCCAACTTTGTGGGAGGACAAGCTAAGGAAAACAGGCCCCGAAGAGGGGGGGGGCCACCAAGTGGATGAAGTGGGAAGGTGAAACAGGGGCAAAAAAGAAAAAAAGATAATTCAACCCAAAGACTGTGAACAACCCTTCTTGGTTGAAAGACTCAAAAAGTCCAAGAGGGTACATGGGATAGAAAAGCGGGGTAAACGTGGGTTTGGGAAAAACTGCCAGGGGAAGGGCGAAAATCCGGGTGGAAATTGAGGAAGTACGGACGGGGGAAAACAATCCCAAACCACACTAGGCTACTTGGGCATGAGGCTAACTTGGAGAGTTGGTTTTCCAACTACTGTTCCCCGGGGGCGGGAGTTGCTTTTGAAGGAACCGCCAGAAAAAAATATTTCACGAGAATCGTGAAATTCCTGGAAAGCGGGGAAAAGGGGGCCGGTCGACGGGGCCTTGAAAGAAGACGGGGGAAAAAAGAAAAGGCCCACTTTCTTTGGTAGAATTGGCCCGCGGCGGGACGCCATTCGCACATATGGCCCCGGGAAGGGGACGTGGGGAGACAACGGGGGGGTTCAAAGTGCAGAAGGCTTTCGAACTGGGACCCCCCACGCCGGAACCGAACATCTGACCAGCAAACACTTAAGCATCAACGAAGACCGTTATTACTAACCAAGCAGGGTGGGGGAAGGAAAAAAACCATTCTAAAAGATAGCGAAAAAAAAAAAAAAAAAGCTCAAATCTTCAGACGGGTTTTGGCGAAAAAAGTCCTGGGGGGGGGGGCTGAAACCAAAACGGTGTTCTAAAAAATGTGGGGCCGTGCAAGACACCGCAAAAATAAACATCTGGGAGTGACCTTTAACAGTCGCTGAAGGGAATAGAACAGGGGTGAAAAAGAAAAC
>Ga0179593_1299376_pt1 | contig 19364 bp, 28 predicted proteins | sample CZODoug2_1_08_16_FD_185931 | JGI IMG/M metagenome (GOLD analysis project Ga0179593, IMG submission 185931) | Vadose zone soil fungal communities from Angelo Coast Range Reserve, California, USA - CZODoug2_1_08_16fungal (PacBio error correction) | ecosystem: Environmental > Terrestrial > Soil >...
AGCTGGAGGCGTCGATAGGTAGGGCATCTCTCTCACGCTGGCTGTCAGGTCCGAAATCTTTTGGATTGGATCGCTCTGCGACAAGATGCTTGAGAACCCGGGGACTAACTGTCGAGTGAGGGGATCTGAATTTGGGAGGGTTAGAAAGGATGGCGTTGCCTATATCGACTCCGATGATCTGGGAGACGAAAAGGAAGGACTGGAATCATCTATACAAAGGGGCGAGCAAAGAGCTTCTTCTGTTATCAGAGGTGTGTTGGTGCGACATCGTCCAACTTCGACGGGCCTCTCCCCGTGAGTTCTCATAGAAAATGGCTATGATGGAGGAAATTGGTGGGGGGGGGGGGGGGGGGGGGGGACTAAAATTCTAAAGTAATGGGTGAAAAGATGGTAGGTACACGGGGTGATAAGGGCGAGGTAATCATCACCCTCATAATAAGAAAACAAAACGAGGAAAGAGGTGTTTAGGGGGTACAGGCGTCCTTTCTCTGTACGAAATAACGAAAACCACACGCGGTTACTGAGAGAAAAAAAATAGGCTAAAGTGGAGCATGGCAAGAAAGAGGGGCGTTGGGCAAACCAAAGCTCTAAATCATAGGAGACTTCTAAAATGATAAATCTCTGCAAAAAGGTTGGTATATAATCGTTTCACCTGTCCATCAAGAAAGAGCTAGGGTGTGGTGAAGGAAAGAGTCCTGCACTCCGTGCTCTTGAATAAGATAAAAAAGAAACTGGATGAAGAAGCAGGGATAGAACCTTCTTGAGTCGCAGAAGGGTCGGGCGTTTGTTTCAAAGAAAGCGAGGCTAACGCGGACGACACGGGGAGGATATGAGTCAATGTGCTATCTAATTGTGCGGAATAACTGTCGAAAGGAAGAAGACGGCATGAAGATTTTAGGGAGGGCAAAAGTGCAGTTTTTCCTAGGAACGCAAAGAGCGATGGTCGGATAGTTACGAACTGTATTACGGCGGCTTTTTGTGGCAGGGAGAAATGCGCAGGATGGGACGTTAATATCAGAACCGCGATATCCGGGAAAATAAAAAAAAGGGCACAACGGAAACGGGATCAAGATGGCATCAGGAAATGATAATGGCAGAACGATGGTAGTTCTGGAAAAGAAGAGGATGTCCTCAAACGTCTCCAGAAATGGGGGAGCTTCATTCATAATAAAATAGCCGATGAGAATCGAAAGGAGGGAAATGTGTTCTCACTTTGAGAGTGGTTTTTTTTTGGGGGGGGGGGGGTTGGGGTTGTGTGTGTGGGGAGCGTCGCGGTCTAGAAGGACAGCAGGGAAGAGGAATGCGGAATTGCAAAAGCGGTGGGGGCGCGACACATCTCCTGAATTATTGGAAACATTACCTCATAATCTAAAAGAGGGCCGCAGGCAAGAAAGTAAGCGCTGCCCACTCTTACGGAAGGATTAGAGATCATGGAGATTTATATCGAAATGCGAACTTGCGGCGTCTGCCTTTCAAAGCGATCTTAAGAGGAGAACCGACATATGGGGGGGGGGGTCAAGAAACCGGGGGATGGAGTATTGGGAAAAGCGCAGGGAGGGGGAACATCCTGGAAAGAAAGGCCCGACGACGGGGGGGGTTCGGCTTGCGTCGGAGGTCTTTTTGCATCGCGAAAGCGGGGAGAATCGCAAAGTGGGGGCCCCTCATGCTAACACTAGAGCGGAACGAAAAGAAGAAGAAGGAAATCGGTGGGAAAGAGGAGATGAGTCATCGTGTCTGGACTAGACTAAAGTAGGGAACAGGGGGGGGGGGGGGGGGGGGGGGGGTGGGGTTGGGGGGGGAAAAAAATCACTAACCAGTCGATGCAATTAGAGTTCTCAAAGTCTAGAAAAGCTAGAAAGGAAGGTATTTCCTTGGCAGGCCTCAAAAGGGAGGATAGATAAACATTGCGAGAAAGAGAGACAGCCTAACGAGAAGTCGTGAGGAGAAGGAGAAGAATGTCCATCATATCTAGGGAGGGAAAGGAGGTCATTTTCGATTCCTGCAACACAAAAATCGAGGGCAGAAATGGGAAAAGAATTAGAAGGAAGGCGGAAAGACTGGGGGGGAAATATAGAGAGTGGGTTCAAGCTCATGTCAAAAAAAAGGAGTTCATCAAGCGAAAGCGATCGGGAAATTGTCGGGGGAAGCTCTCAACCACTTAGGTTGTATTGTCAGAAGAGAGGGAGGGGCCAGAAGACCCCTGTGAGATGGGGGAAAGTGTGAAAGTGATGAACGCCTTGTTGTGCCTGATTTAGATCTGACGAAGAGAAGGGTGGCAAGCGCGTGGAAGGGGGGGGGCGAATGTCGAAGACACCTTAGGGAAAATAGGGAAACGGGCGGTTATTGAAAGAGCAATTGGGAAAAGAGCCTTTCTTCAGATGAAAGCGAGTAGGAAGCGACCACTGAACCCTAGAGGGAGCTAGGACGCCTTGTATAATAGGAGGAGCAAAGCAAAGGAAAGAATAGAGCAGTTGGAGGAGAAGAGAAATTCAGCTCCGACATGAGGAATAGAGTGAATGATATCAGAAGCAAGGACCAAGGGTCGGTCATCTCTCGTCTTAAGACTAGGTCAAGAAAAAAAAGCCGTTGGAGATAAAGTGGGTTATGAAGATGGGTTGTGGAAAAAAAGGGGACGGGCGAAGCGGAAAGGAAAGGAGGGCATCTAGTACATCAGCAAAAAGGACGGTTTTGAAAAGAATGTCCGTAAGGTGTGAGACCAGCAGGGAAAATCGAGCGTTTTAAAAAGGCAAGAAAATTTCTCAAAACACTCAGATCAATGTCGTCTCGAGAGAGGCGGACGACCTAGCGAGGGCGCAAAAGTCAAAAGGCCTGTCTGTTCTATATTATAAGCGGGAACAGGTCCTCGCCGCTCACGATGAGGAGGCGTCTCGCGCTTCAGGGGGTCTGGTTGCAAGGAGAGGGGGGGAAATATTATGAGCAGAAGATCAGGGGTAAGACGGATTGTGTCAGCACAGGGATGGGAATCGTGCAGGGCTTGGGGCCTGGACTCGGTAGGACAAGTACGCTGATTGGTCATCCAGAGAGAGAAAAAATTACACAGGGGAGCAGTGGATCAGGGATCATTGAAACTTTCTTACTGAAAGAGCAAAAACAGACAATGGGGCTTTTCTACTTTATGCGGCTGAAGTCATTAGAAAGAAGGCCATCGGGGCAAAGACAGTAGAATACTTACATGCCAGTGGTGTGTTGTAGAAGCCGCGGATACGAATATAGGCGGGGTAAGTTAGTCATAAAACTAATCGGTCGTCGAAGCGCAGAACTAGGGCAGAGATGGGGGGAGGCAAGCTTTCATAAAAGAAACCGCATCTCATCAGGAGACGGCGGCAGGGACCACGTCAACCTCTGGCAACATGAAATTTTGGACAAGAATGTGCATTGAGGCTGAATACTTTCTTACGGAGCCTGTAGAGCAAATAGTGGCATGGAATCGGGGAAGAGAAAAACCTTTTGTACTTGAGACTTGAGAGGGGGAAAGAAGCATCGCGAACCCCGAAAAAGGATCGAAAACGCCTCACAGATTTAACTGGTCTTAAAATAGGAGGCGGAGGGTGTAGCGCCGACGAGGGGGTGACTCGCACCTCAGTTGTCAAAAGCAGTGCAGGCTCACCCAAAGATCTTTCACTTATATGTTGTGGTAATGTTTCAGATGTATAACGGTCAGAGGAGTCGGCGTCGCTGATGAAAAGGGGTATAATTTCAAAAGGGTGGGAGAAAAAAGGGGAGGAAATGGGGGTTCAAAGCAACAAGATTAGTGCAGTTGCACCCTTTTTCTTATTTTGACGAAACATTTGGTTGCAAGGGGGGAGAGGTTTGTCTGGAAGACAAGGAAGGCGAGGTCATCAAAGATCCAATGATTGGTTCGGGGGGGGAAAAGGGGGGGGTATGGGGGAAGGGGGAAAGGCAGAAGGGATTCCAGCAAAAGCCCTTTATAATTAACGGTGTCAGAGCTGGATTGCAGGACAAAATGAAAGATAAGGCATAGAAAATATTCGTGCGTAGCTATGGCATCAACTGGGATATTCTGCGAATTGTGGAAGGAGACAGCCGAATCAAAAAAGTAGGGGAGAACTCCGAAAAGAACTGAATCATGTTCTGAGGATCGCACGGAGGGACTGAGCCGAGAAATCGGAGGTGGAATTCGGCCACAGTTCAGCGCGAAAGGAACGCCACAGGAATAATCGAGGAAGGTTAGATGAAGAAGTGGAGAAAGGTCGTCTCAAATCCCTTCTATCGAAGAAAAGCAGGCCGAGGAGGGTGACCGGACACGACCTGTCTCTCAGGAATGGGAGCGCTCAAATTAGAGACCTAGTCAAAGATAGAGAAACCATACAAAGTAGGAGAAAAAGAGATTATATTGTGAGCTTAATCGCGTAGGTAGGTTAGAGAGTAAACAACAGTTATGGGAGAAGTACTTTTCCTGCATCTTCTCGCTTCGTCGAATAGAAAGGATGAGGTGAACGCTTCCAGGATAACGGAGGAAAGTCGAATTTAGTTTTCAGATACAAACTCGGTGGAGGGTAAGGAGAATTGCAATGTGGCGGATTATCCTCGCCGAGACGAGAGAGCAACGGGACTCTAATCAGGAGGAAAATAAGTTCGTAGTGGAAAGGAGGTTAGACTGGTTTGTTGGTGCAAATAAAATCAAGAAAACTTCGCTGTCCAACTTGCTCATCACAGGCAATAAAGAAGGGAGAGTCATATAATTGGTGAGATGAAAGTCTGAGGGGAAAAGGGAAATGTCAAAGGCGATGGCTCCGTCGTCATCAAAAGAAAGAGGAAGAAAAAACGCAGAAAGCGGGGGAAAAAGTATTGGATTTTTGCTGAGCATTCGGCCGACGGAGCAAAACTAATGGCGCAAAAAGAAAAAAATGAAGGGGGGGGTTCGCAGGCACAAATAAGCAAGTGGTTGGAGGAAGAGGAAGGCTAGAAGGTGCGGGTGTCTAAGACCATTTAGATTCTAAACCTGTACATAACGCGCGGCGAGAAAAAAAAGGGTTTGGTGCGTAGGCAAGTAAGAAAAGCTCTGTGGCGGGGAAAGCACGACTTAGTGGACCTCCCTTTGAGGGGATCTTCGCGAGAAAATATCAGGCCGAAGACACCAAAAGGGGGGGCATAGAGACACCTAATCTTCAACTGGGAGGAGTTGGAAGGCGAAAGTTTCTTGGTTGGGAAAAAAAAAAACGAGATCAGTCGTCTTCAGCCCGTACTGGCAGGGATTCGAGCAATGCACATTGTTGGACAGGACCGGGAATGTAGAAAAGAGGTAAAACTATGGTCCGAGCCGAACGGGGGGGCGGGGGTAGCCTAGAGAATTAAGAGAGGCTTAAACTGGAATGAAGCGGTAGATGCCGGAGTCGGACTACTAAGATTAGGTAGGGGAAAGATCAAAAAAAAAGCTATTATCTTAAGCGCTTCGGTCGTCAAAAGGAGAAGGCCGGATGTAAAGCATTACGGAAGGACATTATTTCCCATTTAAGGAAGATTAGAAAGAAGGTTTCGAACTATCACTTCAACCTATAAAGGGTGAATCGTCGGAACGACTAGCGGCAATGAGCAAACTCGAAAGAGGCTCAGGCGGTGTTTCGACTTAATTATGCTGAAATGGATAGTAGGGACGTCTCAACTGTCAGCGGGAAGGTGACGGAATTTCAAAAAAAGCAGGTGCTCAAGCTCAGAGACGCCTGATTAAGGAAGAGAAGAATGCGGAAGGGGCGCTCTATAACCATAAGATGGCCAAAGAGGTGTAAGAGAGGGCGAGGAACTGGCGGGACTATCGCCACAAGTTCGGGCGTTTGTCTCAAAAACCAAGGGGAACAAAACCCAACCGCGAGAAGCGTGAGGGTCAGCTCTAGGTAATGGTGTAAAAACCTGGGATGGAAGCAGTGTAGGGATGTGAACGCGGCGGCAAAACCCTGCCGACAAGTTTTCACCGGCAAATTTGAATTCATGTTGGGAAAACTAAAAAAAGTTGAGCGTGCTAAGCAAGAGGGTTGGGATCGAACAAACGACAGAGACCGAGCACGGATAGCAAGCGGTCGGGGGGTGTCGAAGGCACGGCTATTAATGATCATTGTGGACTAAGGGTCTCAGAACGTAGGGCTTAGGAGAGGAAAGAAGAGGCTATGGAATGCGCGAGGCTCGGAACGCTGACGGAAAGTCCAGTATGGCAAGGGGGGAGTCCTCAACCTGAGGCTAATGGAATACTACGAAAGAAAAACCGAGTGAGTGGTTAAAGTGAATCATTTGCCTAATATACACTTCAATCTAGGACAATGGATCGAATCAGGGAGGATACTCAACACAAAACTCTGTTAAACATAAGTCCCGAGCAAGGAAGAGGAGAGGGAAGCTGTAGTCTCGTCGATGGTAAAAAAGACGCAACACCAACGGCGTGGACATAAAAATCCTGCATAGGAAGGGTCGGCAAGCATAAAGACGCGACCATAGGCTACTCAAATAACAACTGATTGAGAGGACATAATAAATATAGGTTTGCAAACGAAAGAGGATGGGCTATGTAGTGAAGAAATCAGCATTGGTGTTCATTCTTATGGGAAAAGTTGAAGAGAACTAGAGAGTTGGGATAGAAGGCAGACAGTGCAAGCGGAAATGTCAGAAGGCCAAGAAAAACCGAGGCGATGTCCTTGTGGATCGCCAGATGATTATAAATCGGCGAGATCTCTGGGGGAGAGGAGAAGGACAAGCAGCGAACTATTTGAAAAAAGGTCGGATGGGGGGGGAATCCGATAGCGACTGGAGGCATGGAAATCCGCCTGCTTCGCCCGACCCCAGGAGAGGAGGAGGTTTTACGCACGATTAAATAGCGAGCTTCGGGATAAAAGTGCGTCGTCCGACTGGGATAAAAAGTACGACAGCCGTAATGAGGAAGACTCCGGGGTCTGCTGCGAACACCGCTAAAGAGGAGCGAAAAGTCGTATAGTTAGGCGTTGGAGGGGTGGGGGAAATCGGGGGTGAGGGACGGCCGCAACCTGGGCGAAAGCGGAAAGGAGGGGTGAAGGTTGTGAAAAAAGAAAAATCAGGAAAAAAAATCCGAAGAAAAAAGCTTCAGTAAATCGGCAGTGTCGGAGCGGGGACAAATCTCTCAGGTACCGATGCCCCGAGAAATCAAAATGGATCTGAGAGGAGCTGGAAAAAAGCGCGCGAGGGGCGCAACACGAAAGCAAGCTCTTTGGTTAGATAATGGACCGAGGGTCCAGTAAGAAGAGGGAGGCGATGCAGGATAAGAAAAAAGCGCGTCAACTTAGGTGTGGCCGGCTGTTGAAAGAGTGAGGAGGTCATGACTCGAAGGGGGACGGGAGAAGGATTGGCTTTAAAAGACGTGGTGGGGGTCGCAGTGGGGACTGGAAAACGGAACCGGGAATCCGGCGAAATGTAAAAAACGAATGAGATACGGCCGGTGAATGAAATGGATGGAAGGCTAGCTGGGTGGGATAAAGCAGCGGGGGGAGGTATGTGAGAGGGGTATAATGTGGGGGGGGGAGGAAGTGGGGAGTAGGGGAGTAGGTGGAGGAAAGAAGAGTGAGGGGGTTTGTGGAGGTGAGGACAAAAGCTGGGGTGGACTATATGGCAGAAGGATATATGTGGGCGGCTAAGGCGCTGGCGACGTAGGGGTAAGACGGCTGGTACTGGAGTAGGAAGAGGAGGGGGGCCCGCTGTCTTGATGCTAGGGGAGGGAAAGTGTGCAGGTGGGGTCATAAAGACCTGAAGGGGAGAGAGAATTTACAGGAAAAGTGGTCGACTTTATGGACTCGTCATGCCGAAGGAAAGTAACTGAAACTGCGTTGCTCAGGCTAACATTCTACATTAAAAAGGAGAAAAGAAGGGGGAATTTTAGGGGGTAGACTTCAAATCGTACGATAGGCGGACTGTCGTGATCAAAGAAAGACGAAACCGGTGTATCAATGCGAAGCATGCAAATCCGGAGAAGCTATCCTCGTCAGAAAAGGAAAGGCAGCATCGCGAGAGGTGCGGCGTCAGATGGGCAAAGTACGTCGCGTCGGTATTACAAGACACACCGAGGAAGGGGTCTTCGACAAAAAAAGGTTAAAAATGACGTCTCTCTTTGCACGAAAGGTGGAAGTGAACGATGAGAGGAAACAGTGGGTAGGCGTTCCGGATTTCAAAGGAGACAAGAAATAAACCCAGGCGAAGCCAAAGGAGGGAATAGAGGAAATGACTCAAGGGTCGAGGGAAAAAAACCGGTCGTGAACGAGGGAGCGCCGAAATGGTAGTTGCCACCGAGTCTTGTCTTTCAAAAAGCCGTCTCCTTCTTCGATTCTCAGCTAAGTATGGGTGAAGGATGGAATCCCCTACCCTTCTCTCACGTTGCGGTGAGGGGGGGTAGGAACCGGCCCTCGCAGGTTTAATAAACACCAGGGGCTGACGCACGCGAGTGATGACATTTTAATCAGCAACTGCGGTGGATGAAATTTGGGGGGGACGCACACGCAAACTGGCAAGGATAACAACTCCAGTTTTCAGAAACCCAGCGTGGCCTGTGGCGCAACGATTACTGAGTAAAAGTCCACGGACGGGGAAGACGGCAAAAGAAATAAGGAAAGAGGTGCAACACATCTTCGGTGGGGAGGAGGGGGGTTGAATCGGGGGAAGGCCCCATGAAAATATCGGGTCCCACGTCGAGTGGACGAGCCTTGAGACCAGGACGAAAGGAAAGTGGAATGCGAGGGTCTGAGTAGAACGGGGGCAGAAGGAGGTCGAGTGGGGGAGTGCAAAAACACCCGGACGACCTCCGAGAAAGACGCCGACGGGGGGAGAATTTGAATAGGTAATTATCTCGTTCTCGGCGGGCGTGGACGTCAGGAGGAGGTGAAATTCCACAGGGCTTAGATATAGTCCAAAGAAGAAGATAACTAGTACGGGGGGGAAGGGCATACCTATTGCTGAGCGGAAATAAAATCGATGCTAGAGGCAAAGAGGAAACGATGGACAGGAAACATCGTAATCTCAAGTGGAGAGAAGGGAGGACTCTCTAAAACGGGGAAGACGCCAGTCTCCACAAATGAAAGGATGGGAGACGGTGCGAGGCGAGAAAGAGGAATCGGTATGAGAACCGGAGGAGATGTGAGTCTAAATGACGATTCAAACTGGGCGCATGGACGCGCATCTCTTTCATCCACTGGGACGAGTTAAGGGCAAGGGAAGGTGGAGATTTATGCCGGTTCAGAACTAAAGAGAGGAGGGACGAGCACAGGCTCGATATCACACTGTCCAAAGAAAAGGCCGGAGTGGGTGAGGTCGTTACTGTTTGAACCATAATAAAAAAAAGGAGGGAGGACTAGACTGCGTGCTGGGCGCCAGTAAGCAAGGGAAGGGGCTGTCTTTCTTCATTTGTGGCGTCTCATCATACAGCGAAGGACTAGATGTGGGCGGTACATGGGGGGGCATCTCGCTTCGGCAAAAATTGCTAATCGAAAAAAGAGAAAAAAAAGGAAAGGAGGGGGACGGGGGGTTGTGCAAAGCAACTAAGGACGAGCAAACGATACTGAATGCACAAGGAAAAAAAAGGCAGGGGGTATAGCCTCGGCAGTGAGGTCATCGAAGAGAGGTGGTCGTCGGGAAGAACAAATTCACTAACTGCACAGGGGAGCTACATCAAAAGCATCAAGCTAAGGAGGAGAAGGTGTAGATACATCGGGGGTGGGAGTACAGCCGGAATGCAGGAGATAGGGGGGGGGGATAGGGACCTCAGGGGGCGCGTTGGAGGACTGGTGACAAAATGTCTGCGTTTAAAAAAACGGAAACGTTTAGGGACAGAGAGGGAAAGGGAAAAGAACGTGGGGAAGATTTCTCAACGGGTCGGGGGGTGGGGGAGGGAAAAAGTCCTTGACCGACCGCCAAACACTTGTTCAATTCGATAGGAAATTGGTAGGGAACCGGCCTGTCAGAAAAATGGGGAGACGGAAGGAGATGTAATGTAACCTCGAAGGGTGGGAAAGGCGACAGACGCTTCATACTATGAACGTGTCATAAGACGGGAGGGGGGGGGGGGGGGGGGCGATTCGTCTTGATACGGTAGAATTCTAAAAGGTGGGGCGAGAATCACCGACGCTAAGAGTCAAAAAATCCGAGGAGGCAGACAAGGAAAAGGTTTTAAAGCGGCAAGGGGGGATCAAAGGGGGACCGGTCTATTTCAGTGGAGGGATTTCGAGACGAGTATGCGGGCTCAAAAATAAGCCAAGACATGTGCTTAATTCAGTTCCAATAACTTCCTGTGGTCAAGAAAAGAGGCTATATGAACTTCTGAAGAAGCTGCATTGGAAGACGGCAGGGAGAGAGGGACGAAAAAGGGACGGAAGGCCGTATTTGCAAATCCAGTTGGCCGACACAAGCAGAGAAGAAAGGAGGGGTATTCCGCAAGGGCCGGAGACCATACTCCTTAAAAACACTAAACCTTCTAGGAAAACATAAAGGGGGGGTAAGCTGCATTAGACAAAATAAGAAGGGAGGGCGTTAAGACCCCTTATCAGAATCTCGCGACCAATAGAAGAAGGGGAGTGTGGGAGACGGCATTGATGTAAGTCTACGATTTCGAAACTCTTGGCTGAATGGCCGAACAAGGGGGGAACACGGGGACCGATTGTCGAGGGGTCAGGGCGTTTTTGTGGAGCAATAATGTACGCTTCGCGTACGCCCGTTTGGAAACCTGCACTAAAAACGCATCGGAATCCCAGAAAGAGCCGACTTATCTATCTACTAGTTCGGCGGTTCGGGCAGAGAAGGGGAGAGAAGAGGAAAGCATCCCTTCGGATTGCGAACATAATTAATTAAAGGAAATGAAAGCGCTATTCTTCTCTTCTCTCCAAAAGACTCTTGAACAGTAGGAGGGAAGTAAGGGTGGGAGAGTGGAATGAATAAAGGCATCATCTTCACATTCTGTCAACCGATACTTAAGGGACCGGAAACGGCCTTTCTCCTGCTTCAGAAAGAAGGCAATCTGCTGAGGACAGGGAGAAGGGACATCCCATTTAAGAAAAAAAAAAAGAACACAAACAAAAAAAAAAAAAAAAAAAAAGAAAAAAACACAGACGTGGGCACGGGGCGCCAATTCCGTTTTGGGGACGGCCCATTTGTAGAGGCCCCTCTAACAACCTCCTCCCGAAACTCTCGCAAGTCCGACTCGGTTGGCCTATACTGGCGGTGCGATCCCCCTCTTGTCTCGGCCAAGCGGGTATTAAGACTCCAAGGTTAACCACCACTGTTCCCCTTGGGGGACCTCATCCTCAGAGCACCTTGAGCGGGGAAGAGGGTGTCCCGGAGACTGAGTGACTGCCCTGCGTCTGGGTCTTGACGTTGTAAAGGGGGCGGTTTTGGCAGCGCTTGCTGCCGTCCGCCACACCTAATGAGCACCCTCGACAGAATTATGTCGGGTGGAACGGGAGGGGTAGTTAAGGAGGGGGGGGGCGGGCTATGGCTGGATCGGGGGTGGGGGGAAAACGGTGCCAGGGTCGGGTGGCGAGATGTGTCCAGGGCGCTTTTATGCTCACGGGGGGCTTAGTAGAGGTCACAGACGGGCGCAGGATGGACGGTGGGGTGGCGGAGGATAGTGTAGTAGAGGGGAAGAGTATGACTGTGTGCGGGGGGGGAGGTGGGGTGTGACGGTTGAGGGTGAGAGAAGGGCTGGAGGTTCAAGTGGCGAAGAGACGGGTGGGGTGGGGTCAGGCGGAAGGGGGGGTCGGAGGAGAAGTAGGGTAAAACTGGAATGGGAGTCAGGAAAGAGTGGGTAAAAGAGGGGGGTGGGTAAGGTCGCCTGCTAGGGGGGGGAGGGGTGAAGGGGAAAGAAAGTCGGAAGAAGGGAGGGGCGATAAGTAAGGGAGGAGCGGGTGAGGGGTAGGTACGGGGGGGTGACAATGATGGGGGAGAAGGTGGGAAAGGAGGCGATAGAGCGAGGAGGGAGGAGGAACGGAAGGGGGGGGAAGGGAGTGGGGGGGGGGAAAAAGGGAGAGGAGTGGAGGGGGGAGGAGGGGAGGTGGCGGGCACGGCAGGGGCGAGGAGGTAGGGGGAGAGGCAGGGGCTGTGAGGGTAGTAGGAGAAAGAGAGAGGTAGGGAGAGGAAATAGCGGAGGGGGGGGGAGGGGCGGGTGCGAGGGGGGATGGGGGGGGAGGGGATGATGAGGGTGAGGGGGGTGGAGAGAGAGGCGGGTATGGGTGGGAAAGGGTAGAGGTGAGGGGAAGATTGGGGTGTGGATGGAGAGTGGGGGAGAAAAGACACGAAAGGGGGGGGGGGGAGTGAGGAAGAGGGGGCGGGATGAGGTGGGAGGCGGCGGGGAGCAACGAGGGGGTGGGGAGAGCTGAAACTGTTCAAATCAAATGAGGGAGGAAGCGACTCACTTTTCCTACTAGAGCACCAGGCAGGTCACTGGGAAGACGGGCTCAGAAATCAAAAGGCGTGAGACTGCGACCAAAAAAATGGAGGGCAAAAGCCTATCACCAATGGGGGTCTGGCCGCAAGTTCGACCATTTTTCTCAGACACCAAAAAAAAAGGAGGAAGGGAAATAAGAAATGGTCAGGATATGGGCGGCACCTGCCAATGAATGTAGGGGGAGCTCGATGAACACCTTGTTGTGCATAGGGAGGGGAGGCCGGGGAATCGGCTACTATTTTGCAGACTTCGAGCGGCGGAATGGACGAAAAATATTGAACAAAGGACGGAATAGAGTCCGATGGTGGAGAAAAGGCCAGAGGGGAGGGTTAACTGGTCCAGACCAGATTGAAATCGTTCAGAGGGAAGCGTCTGTGCCACTGACGTTCTGCTGGTGGCATAAGGGTAAGATGAAGGCATGATAGACTGGTGAAGGGCTCAAAGGACAAATTTACTTGAGAGGGGAGGGGCGAACGGCGCGAATGTCTAGACTCGGTGCTGAAACGAAATGTAAAGTGTGATTAGATCGAGACCGGAAGGAAAACTGATGGGGGATCTAATCCGCATAGGAGTAGAACAGAAGACTCAATATGAGGACGGTCTTGCTAGCGGGTGTTTCGTAGCGGGGTGCGTCTTCCCACCGTGGGGCAAGAAGGGAAAGAAATCGAAAGGAGTGTATTTCAAACGAAGAAGCATAGGACTCCCCCGGTCGTGCAAACATGGGAAAAGGAAGCCGGCGAGGTAAAATCCGCAAGCGTTAACCTCAAGCCCCGGTTTTAGCAAAACGTAAGTTGATCGAAAAGGAAAAGCGGAAGAAAGACGAGCTCTGGTCACGCAGAGACTTCGTGAAAATGCAGGACATTATCAGAGGGAAGGAAGAGCGGGGGGAGCATGCATCTGAGGAGGGGGGGCCGGCGATTTAATTGCGAAGACATTGCGGGCTCGGTTGCCAATGGCTGTGGGGGAAAGTAAGTGAGCGGACTTGGGTCAAGAGGTCCATCTACGGTGTCACGAGGTGGAAAAGCCGCGATTCGACACAAGTGATTGATACTCTCAGTGTGAAGCTGCTGCAGTCGCCGGGGGGAACCGACCTCCAGTTATGGTAAGGGATCGGACAATCAGAAAAAAAGTAATGGGAGGCATCGGGGCTCAGGGACGGAGGGAAGGCGGGAATACGGGGACGTGGCTCGTTGTGGTCAGACTATCGCGGTCGGTGATCAATCAAGAATCAAAGTTCGCCCTCGGCGACGAAAACCCGGAAGATCCGCTTCATTAACGAGGCCAAGGGTCGAGGGAGGACAGGGGGCCACGAAGAGACTGACATTGCAAATAGTACATGAGTAAAGCCTCAGCAGGTTCTCAGTCGTTCGCCAGAAAAAAAATCTGGGGAATTGGAAAGAAATAGGAAACCGTTGGTGAGGTCGCGGCGAGAAGCCTGTTTCTCAACAGATTACCACTTCGCTGTCAGAAGACGAAAGAGGGGGGAAAACCGATAGGGCCAAAGAAAGACGCGTGGACGATCGGAGGGATAGGCAAGGGCCGGGGGGGTGGGACCAAGAACCGCGGAGAAACGCAAAGTCGGGGGGCCTGGAAAACTGCACTCCGAGCGCTGTCTGATGGGGGTCGGGGAAGTGGTAAAAGGAAGTCTACTCACCGGGGGGGAGGAGCAGGAAGGGAAGTTACTCCTCTCACAAAGGGTCTTTCTGTCCAAACGAAAAAGAGCATTAGTGGCCAGCTACTGAAACGGCGGGCGGGAAGCTAATACAAACCAGGCATGGTTGGGGGCCTGGGGGGGTCAGCATGAAAAGGGGACGTGTTCTCTCCTTGGGCGGAAGTCAAGGGGGGAACAACCAAAGCACTATTTTCCGCGTTGGGGGGGGGGGGGGAGGGGAGGGGTAAAATGGTATTAAAAAAAGCCCCTCACTCATATGAGACAAGACTCGGGGAGAGAACCTTGAGCGCACCAAAGGGAATAAAAAGGGGGGCGGGTCGATCTTGGAACGGGGAGAAAGAGGGGAGAGTTGTGATTGTGCAAAAACAACAGTAAATACCTCACAAAAGACCGGGAACGTAGGGCCAGGTGATCGAGGAGAGAAAAACGAGGAGGCAAAAGCGTCTTAATGATTGTGTGAGCAAGGCGTAAAAGAGAACATGAAAGAAAAATTACGCGGGGATGCAGCCGATGGCGAAGGAACATTGAAAAAAGGTCGGTCGAGCGAAGAGCGACCAGCGCTGTGGCGACTGCTTCGCACAAATCAGGTAGGAGCTCGCGGAGCATGGAGGAGAAAGAAAAGTACGCATCAGAGACTCAACAACCAACATGATGATGAAGGGGGGAGGCGGGAGAGAAGGATTCCTGCTCGCAACATCTGGCTGTCTGTGTCCGGAAAACAGAGGGGGAGAGTCCCTGGCCCGACGATGAGTGTTGTCTACGGGCGAAACAGAGAAACCTATGTCAGAAGTTGAACGGGAAGGGGGGGGATAGAGCGCGGTGAACCTTTTAGAGAAATCTCCGAACTCGGGGGCGGCAGGGCCCGCCGCGGATGACGACTATACCCGAAGAATGCCAGACTGTATGAGTCTTCCTGTTTTTGTGCCCATGCCTAAAAAAACTTCGACAGGAAGGAGGCCAAGGACTGCGCCCGTGAACGAAAGGCCAGACAATAATGCTTCAGGAAGTTTGTGAACACGCAGACGGCTTCGCGACACGCGAAGGGGACGAGAGGGGGGGGGCAGGGAAGGGGCAGGGTCTAAGTCGGCAGGCCCGAAATCAGCAAACGTATCGCAACATCGTGAAATTGGGGGACGAGTTGGGGGGGACCGGCCTAGGCCAGGGCAGGACGAAAACACTTTCAAAACACCTAAAGGAACAGTGGGGGGGTGGGGGGGACGTGGGGGGGGGGGTGTGTGAGTTGTATGAAGCGAAAATCTGCCTAAATGATGAAAAACGAAAAGGCGGGGCGGGGGGGGTAAACATTCCTCCAGGCAAGTGGGGTTTGGTATGGAAGGAAAACGCCGTACGGGGGTAATGACGGTCGAAATGAATAAGTCGCTTCGTGGTGGCAGCCTAAGGAACTAAATAATTTCGAGTGATCGGTCGGAGGGAGATCGAAAGGACGCACACGGGTTTCGCCTAGGATGACCCAAGGCAGGACGCGAAAACTGAGAGGGTCGGCGGTTGGAGACAAAAGCCGGAGGACTGCAGCGGCGACGGCGACTTTTCAGGGCAGAGTCTGATACGAATGCAAAGAGGGGGTCAGACGTGGCCTTGTCAGAAATGAGCAACAATGGGGAGGTAATGACTGGCAGGGGAAGGTTCAGGTGGCCGCAGCGGGGGGGGGGGGTGGGGCGATATGGTGGGGGTGTTGTGGGGGGTGCTGGGGGGGGGGGGGGAGGGGGGGGGGGGGGGTGGGGAGAAAAGGGGGTGCGTGGGGGGGTGGGGGGGGGGGGGGGGGGGGGGTGGCGCGACTGGGCTATGTCGGTCTATGTTCAGGAATCAGATGGGAGAGATGCCGTCGAGGGGAGAAGATGGTCTGGGGGAGGGATGAGACAAGGGGGGGGACGGGAGTAGAAGCTGTGTTCAGGAAGAAAAAAGGGAGCGGATGTCTATTAGACGAGTCTGACAAACGAAGTCAATACGGCTTTCGAGAAGGAGATGTCATCACGGAGGGAAAAAGAAAATAGGGGGAGGAGGCCTTCTACACTGGCATCGTTAATAGCCGAGACAAGCGGCTCAATGCGGCATCGGGGTAGAAATCAGGCATTGCTAGAAAGCGCTCGTCCAGCAAAGCACAAAAATCTGAGGAACAGACGGAATTGGCAAAGAACCAGTTTTGAAACACAACTAAATAGTTTCGTTCCAGCACAAGGAGGCATAAAATCAATAAAACCAAAGTCAAGAAAAAAAAAAAAAAAAAAAAAACACCTAGAAAAGAAGTACGTCGCCGCGTGCGCACGCTAATGAGCTATGGACGTTTAGATTATCATATCGGGAGAGGAAGGGAAGGGTGGTCGCGCAAAGGGCTGCAGGAAGGACGGCCGTAGGCGCTCGAGTCCGCCATGGGATAGGGGGTTTCTGAACTTACGCGGTTCGATTTAACTTTGCTGGTCCAAATGTGACGAGCCAACGGGTGGGCAACTGAGACTTGGTCGTCTCAAGTTCTTTTGGCACCTTGAAGGGGAGGTAATCATCGAGAAAAAATGGGCACAAGGCTCGAAAAAAGCTCGGGAAAATATCATAAGAGTCCGACCAAAGATTAAAAAATCGGGAGGGGGGGGGGGAAAGCCCGGGGAGGGAAGAACATAGGTGTCACATTGAAAGATGTGCGGATCTAACAAGGGCGGAAACTCGGATAAAAGGGCGCTATCGGAGGCGCGGATGCTACCAGAAAACAGTCTAAAACGGGCAGGAGGTTCGACGGGGGGGCTGCGAAGCAAAACGTGAAGGAGATTCTCCCACGCTACCTATCATTAAATACAAGGAGTGTAGACGGGTTCTCCTCGAAGGAGGAAGTGAGACAATAAGGGGAACGATACTCAAAAATAAAAAAAACATCAGCGACGGGGGGAAAGTCCCTTAAACAGTACGCGAGGAGCGCATTTTCGTCTACTACTCTCGGGTTCAATAACAAACAACAAAGCACAAACACCGTACAAAAAACACAACACCAAAAAAGAAAAAAAAAAAAAAAAAACACCGCCTGCACTTGGGAAGATAAGAAATCCGAGTCAAAATATCGGCGAATTGCGATCAAACAATACACACGGTGATTGAGAAGAGAGAGGGGGGGGGTTCGGACGATTGACTAAGGAAAATGTGAGATGGGGGGTCAGATGGGGGGAGGACAGGGGGTGGCAAGCGGTTGGGGTAGGTTGACATCTGGGGCTTTGGAGAACGCGAGGGAAAAGAGTGGGGAATTCGCACAATCGATTTACGATGGCTGTGAAGTTAGACAAGATTGGGAAGGGCCTCCGAGATTACGGTGGGAGGGAGTCGCACGCGCATGGACCGTGTCTGCGTTCCTCTGGAGGGAACTGGAAGGGGAAGAAACCGAGAAGTTGCGGAGTCCAGTAACATAGGGACGTCTAGAGTCTGGGAGGAATAGGCGGACTAATGCATACGAGTGCTAAGAGGGCCTTGTCCAAATGCGACCGTGGAAGATAAAAAGTCACGGACCATATTCCAAAGCGCCGAGCTGGCGAACAAACTTCACAAAAATTAGCGAAGAGGCAGCGATGGGGTGGTTGCGATGGGGCGTCGTCCACAACAACGGGAAAAGACGGAAAGCAAGAGGGAAAGAGGAAAACAACACACAAATCAGGATACGTGTAACTTTGCGAGTGTCCTCGGAAGGGAAGAGAACAAGCGCAAGAAGGGGGGTCCAATCCAAAGGGTTGCTGCCACACTATGGAGGCTCAGGAGGTCCGGGAGGAAAAGAGAGCTCGCAGGGGGACCGCAACTCGACAAGTCCTCCTGGAGAAGGGGATAATACGGAAGATAACTCCTCGGATGACTGAAGGGGAGTGCAGAAAAAGCGGTCAGGCGTCTGGGGTGTAAAACTGCTCGGGGGAGATTCATGTCCTTCCCGAAGGAGGGGGACTCATCAGATTGAGAAAAATGCTTGAAATGAACAGCGGAGGTGATGTACGAGCGATCGGGACGAGCAAGTGGCGTCAGTCATCGAATACCCTCTGAACCGATACGCAGTGGCGCGGCTCCGTGAGGCATCGCCCTTATAAGATCAAGCCATGGGACGGAAAACGTGAAGACACTCGCGTCACAGGAAACAGAGAAAAAGAGGGGAGCATTCGGCGGACTGGAGAATACAGGAAGTGTGCCGTTGGAGACTCGAGGGAAATACGATATCGCAGGTCAGGGATGCATCCCGACGAAACTGTCTCCCTCTGCAGACAGAAAAAGGCATCGATCGTGCGTCAATCAGGGAATAAATCACGAAGAAGAAGGAAGGACGGACATTTACCCACTCTGAAAGTCTCGCGAGGACATTTCAATATAGCAAAGAAGTTTAGTGACATAGGAAGCCGCTGTCACCAAAATCGGGAGTAGATATCTGAATTAAACCGGGGGGGGGGGGAGTACGGCTAGCAAACTGGGTTAACAAAAAAAAGAGAACTCTGCAGGGATCAACTCCCGGGTATCATCACTTCTTATATAGAAAAATTGGCGGTACGGAGTATTTAGGTCGAAGACCTGTGCCAGTCAAAACGCTTCACTAGGTCAGTTTCACCCTGAAGCCACTTCATCAAAAATCTGCGAGCGCTGGGCATTCTGGTGAAGAAAGGTCACCGGTCGATCGAGCGCGTGGAGGAACTAGTGGAGAAGCTCACGGGGAATATGAGGGGGGTGCCCACGCCAAAAGCAATGAGTGGAAGAATGCCTCCACTTGAGAAAATGGAAATACCCACGGCAGGGGAGTGCAAAACGTCCGGGTTGGCTAGGAAGGAAGGAGCCTCAAAACGGCGCACAATTTCACGCGTCCACAGAGTTGGCAACGGTGGGGATTGGGGGGAGGTATAATGGAGACCTGAAAAAAGGACGTCCAAGATCGCTCAAAGGATACGGTCCGAGCTTTAGACACCAGGATAGGAGCGCCATTGTCGCTTGCGGAAAGGATACCGGCACGGGGCAGAGGGGGCGTTTATTTATTTTAATCAAAAGGACACATCAAGAGAACGACGGGCGGCGGGCTGGGGAGGTAAGATTAATCAACTGCGGAGAACGGAAGAGGGAGATAGGGGGGGAGATCAGGTCAAATTAAAAAGAGACTCTCCATCTAGGACTACGTAAGGGGGGTATCGGGGGATCCCGAGTCGAACGCGACAAGGAAATCTCGTGGCTGGCGAGGAGAAAAAAGATGTGGGCAAGGACACGGAAACGGGGGGGCAAGAAGCGAGACTCGCCACTCTTGGACAGCCATCAAGA
>Ga0179593_1308076_pt1 | contig 19364 bp, 22 predicted proteins | sample CZODoug2_1_08_16_FD_185931 | JGI IMG/M metagenome (GOLD analysis project Ga0179593, IMG submission 185931) | Vadose zone soil fungal communities from Angelo Coast Range Reserve, California, USA - CZODoug2_1_08_16fungal (PacBio error correction) | ecosystem: Environmental > Terrestrial > Soil >...
GGGAAAAAAAAAGGGGCATAAACCCTTGGCAAAGTACATTTGACATAGGAAAAAACACAAGAAGCACTCGACCTATTAGGCCTGTCGGCAACCCAGTATTACTGTTTGGATGTTAAGACGAACAAGGTATTCGTAGGGAAGGGGGAGTGTGAAAAGCACGGGGGGAGTGGAAAGAAAAGCGGTCGCGTCAGGGTCCCACTCACTAAATAAAGGTGCTCTTTTCCAACAATACGCAGGGGTTTGCGAAAGAAGGAAGGAGGGGTGGGGGACTGGTAGAGAAAATAACCTCCGAATCGGCAAAACAGTTAGCTGGGTTCCCGGGGGGTGAAAGAAATAAAGGGCAGAAAAGGGTTGCAAAGAGAGCGGGCCACTGTAACGTCAAGAAGCAAAAGGGACTCAAAAACGGTCCCGTCAACAGCTGGTGAAGGGGGGGGGAAAATAGAGGAAGGATCAAGAGGGGGGTCCCTCAATTACTCAGGCAACCAAAAAATCACTTCCCAGGGAACACTTCCAAGGGGTAGTTATTGCCGGGGGTCAGCGACCGACACAACAAAAAAACTGGCGGAGCCGTGTTCGCGTCTAATGGTGCAAATGAACACGAAAACCCCAAAAAAAAAACTCCTGCCTGGGGGGAAAAGAAACTAATCGTCAATAAGAAAGGACACCGCAGACACATGAAACCAATGTACATGTTTTTTGAGGGAACAGACCGCGCCCTCAGGCCCGCTGGTGTACTGTGGGAAAAGAGAAGTTTCCAAAGAACAAAGTGACAAACAAAAAGGGACGGGGGGGGAATGTGCAGGGGGAGGGGGGTGCAGATGAGAGTGAAAGGGTGAGAGACAGACAGGGTACTCGTGGAGGAACACGAATGACACAAAGAGGGCACTTGACACGTGTATCAACACAAGGGCGTGAACGCATGTGGGCTTTGGGGGAAGAGGTTGCCAAAGGAAAGGGGAGACGGGAAAAGAATGAAGGCTCCAACAAAGGAAAGGAGGAGTCAATCAATCAGGAGTCCAAAACACGGCTCACATAGGGGGGGTTCAACGGAAAAAGGAACACGCCTACACGACAGGAACCCAACAACCAAAGGAAAAAGGGAAGGTGACAAGCTAAGAGAGGACGTGGGGAGCTCCCAGCACGTGTAATCACAGAGCCGTCCCAAAGTCAGGGAACATAAAGTCAATGGGTGAAAAAAGGAGATAACTGCATTCAGGTAAGGAAATTGCAGTACCTGAAACGAAAAAAGGGCGACAAACACAACCGGGCACGGGTACAAGGAATTCCTCTGGTCAAGATGTCATAAACTGCCCCATACGTGACATGAAATTAACGGGGTACAATGGGAAAAGTGATGATTCAGAAGGAAAGGCCGCGGGGAAGCCTCCGGCACTAACCTCAGGGGAGGCGAGGTATCAATGGGAGCTAGCGACATGGATAATCAGGTAATGCAGGCTGAAAAAGAACAAGAAACGAAAAGCGAGAAACTGCCGTAAAGGTGCTTTTATGACCCATGAGATATGGGTTCACAAAAACCTCCATGTATAACGGCAGGCGGGTTTGAGGTCTCGGGGAGGAAAAAAGGAAAACGGGGAAGACGGGGACGGGCAGAGAAAGTCACCTATGCAAACAAAGAGTAAAAATAGATTGACGGCACGAAAAAAAAACAACGCACCAGCGGGGAACCGCACGATAGAAGAACAAAAAAAGCGCGCGGGGGAAAGGAAAGAGGGGGGGGGGGGGGGCCACAAAAATCGTCTCAAAAAGCATCACACTGTAAAGGTAAAACGCGGAGTATTACTTGCGTGGCCCCAAAGAAAGTCCCGACGCGAGGTACCGAAGAAACCACAAAAGGAGCAGCAAGACTGGGGAAGGGGGAACAGGTACGCTTCACCCAGGAAAGGTAACTGGCAAGCGGCCAAGAAGGGGCCCGGAGTTAACTTCAAGCCAAATAGGAACACACCAGTCGCAGAAAAGAAGGGAAAAAAAAAGACCGGACGGGGGGCACTGAGGAGGGGGGGCCGGTCGACCTGTGCGTCAATCTGGTTCACTATACTTTCCTTCGGGGTTGACACCACTCCAAACAGTTCGGGAACAAAAAAGGATAGAAATAATGTCTTTGCGGCTATTCAAGACTCCTATGTTTAGGAAAAGAAACACAAAAAAAAAAAACAGACAAACCGCAGCTGAAACTCGACGCAAAAAATGGCGAAAATACAAGGGGGTCGATGAAAAAAAGAAGGGGAAATCAAGAGAGGCGGCTGGGACAAGGGGAAAAACCCAGAGTCCCAAACCCCCTTTAAAGGAATCGAGCAGACACTACAACACCTCCCCACGGTCAACCCCGAAACAAAAAAAGGGCCGTTGGCCGGGGGGCAGTCATCTAATGCAACCTGGGGAGGTGGTTTTCTGCAGGAGGAGAGTGCGTAAAAACAAAAAAGAGGCAAATCCTAAAGCAGTATAGCTCTTCTCTATTTCACAAGTGAAGTGCCCTTGAGGGAAAATGGTTGCACTCTTGAATTCAGGTGAAGCGGGGAAGGGGTTGAAAGGACGGAAAGAAACGTGACTGCCAGCTTACAGACCAAAGGAAAGGGGATGCCCAAAAATCTCCCACGGAAAACATGACTCAGGTATCTAAAAAGAACGGAAAGGAAGGAAAGCATCAACCCTTGTGTGCAATTCAAGAGCTTAAAATGCCTAATCAATTGGGGGGCATATTCTAACACCACAAAAGGCTATGAAAGCAGAGGACGTTCCAAAAATAGAAGGAAAAAAACTAGGCCAATAACAAATAAAGGGGGAACTGTACCAGAATCAAAAAAATCCTCCAAGTTTACGGAAAAGCGGAAGCCACATCGATGGGGTTTCACCTCAGGGAAAAAGGGGGAAACCTGGGGGGGAAAGGGGGGAAATCGGGGGGGAAATCGCAAAGGGACAAGACGAGAAGAGGGTGATGACATCTAACTTGCCGTTGAGTCGGTTGGGGTAAAAAAAAAAGCAAAGTGTGCCATCGATGGGTTCCAAGCGAGAAAAACAAATCAGGCGAAAAGACAAAGGAAGGCATCGACTCGGGCAGGAGGTAATCTTCGAATTCCCTCAGTTAATTAGGGAACTCAAAACTCGGGAGATCAGTCAGATCGACCTCAAGAAAAAAAATAGAAACACTATCAAAAGGGGGGGGAAACGCGCATTACAAAAAACGCCCTACCGCAAAGCTAAGTCGAATGCTAAACGCTCCTTCGTCGCCAGGTCACGCAGGTTGCGGAAAACGGAAGGGAATCTCGAATTGAAAAAAAATGGGTCTTGTAATCAATCGGCACGGGATTACGAAAAAAGGAGGAACAAAAAACCACAAAACGACGTCACCTCTCTGAAAACAAGGTCAAAACAGACATCGGAAAAGCGAAAAGGGAGAGGAGACGCAGCTCCGAGGCGCGCCCAGGGACCGGACCCCGCAGGGCCAACAGAAAAACGGAGGTGTTCAGGGGACAAACCGCAACCGCCCCAGTAACCCTCTGCGAGAGCACTACACCGAAAAACACAATCAATACCACCCGGGAGACATAAGGAAAGAACGTCACAGGGCTATGAAAAACCCCAAGCTTGGAGCATGGGGGGGGGAGGGGGAAGAGGAGGAGAAATCGAGGTCCTAGAGGAACGCACTCAAGCAGGTATGCTGTACATCGTAAAAAACGGGAGGGTTCCCAGGGACTCCCGTTGGGTACCTATGGTCACAAAGACTGCGATCCCGCAAAACCCAACGCCACCAAGAAAAGAAAAGGGACCAGGAGGTTTCGGGGGGGGGGAGAAGATCAAAAACAGGGCAGCGGGGAACGCTCCCGTGGACGCCGAAGCATTGACACGGAGCCCATGAGTATGTACACAAAAAAAAAGGAAGAGAAACACCGGTAAGGAAAGGGGACTAGGGGCGCAGAAACGAAAAATACTACCATCTCCTCGATGAAAACCTATCGGGCAACGACTCCTTGGAAAGAAGTTTGAACTATAAAACTCAAAAGAAAAAACGATGGTGGGGGGGACGGTTTCCCATTTAATTCAAATCTTTATTTTCAAGAAGTTCAGGAGCAACCCCTCAACTAGCCGAGGAAATGGAGAGGGGAACACGGGCAAAAAGGGAAAAAAGAAGTATCCTACAAACTTAAGCAATCACAAAACCGCCAACACTGTAAAGGGAAGTTCTGATGACTTCTCAGGGGGGCGGACAGGCAATCCAATATAAGGAAGCAAAACCCAAGACTGGAATCAAATTCTAAGTCCCTTAAAAAAAACACAGAGAAAACGGATCGGACCATCAATATAAGGCACAAAGATACGGGGAACACTTGATCCAGGTCAAAATCCCAAAATCAGTCTCAACACAACAAACAAAAAAAGGAGCGGAAGGATTGAAAAAAAAGAGGAAAGGAGGGGGAGGGGGAACCTGAAAAGACAGGGATTAGTTTCACTCTTCCTACATGGGGAAAAAGGCTCTGGCCGGGGTCTTCACGGAATAGACTTGCAAAAATGGGCACCGTGTGACGCTCCACGAGAGAAAAAGAAAACGTGAAAATCACCCAGCGTTTCAACTTGCCTCGGGGAAAAGGTCGTGAAACAAATCCGTGGGACAAAGACAGCAAACAGGCAAACTCGGGCGACAAGTGGGACGAGAGAAAATAAGGAAAAAAAGTCATTCCACATAAAGGAGCACCTCAAATTCATCCTCCATGACAAAACCCCAACAAAAACTGTTGAAAGGGGGGGGTGGCGCACCGGTTAAACAGGGGGGAAAAAAGGCAAAGCACTCAAAAGCGATAGTCAATTCCCATCCTCAGTCTCTAGGTTAAAAAAAGTCCTGAAAGAGGGGGGGGGACAGGTACCCGAAAAAGACAGCAACGCCAGTAGATGGAAACGAAGAGTACCTGCTAGGCCCTCGAGGCCACCCCACTTAAAACTAGAAAGGGGCAGAGCGGGGGGGGGCCACGAAAAAAACAGAGGAAAAAAAGAACACAGGACCGATCACCCGAACCGACAACTACATGGCAAGCGAAAACAGTATCGCGGACAAAAAATAAACCAACGCACTGGACCCCCGACAACAAAAAACTAGGCCACCGGAAACAAGAAAAAACAACAAGGCACACTTGGAGAGAACCAGAATCCCGGACACATGGAAGGAAAACGGAGACTTATCGTCGTATAACCAAAAACCAGGACACGGAAATAAAGGACATAAGAGGGAGGTTAAAATAGACTACGTTGGACAGTGAGGTCATTGAACAGGGGTAACTGGAAAACAACGCAGGATGGGGAGTCAAGCTTTACTTAAAAAAAAAAAAAGATGAAAAAAGTGGAGGGGACCAACGGGGGGGTAAACAAGAGGGGGTCCCAGAGACGGACGAAAAAAAAGCTCAGCCTTCCCTTGCACCGAGTGGCCATCGGAGGGCGGGTGAGTTGGGGCAAGAAAGGACGCGATGTGACTAAGAAGAGGGACCTCGAGGGGAAAACAAGGGGATCCTATGGCCGGCGAAACCACACAACCCGCTACTAAAACCGGGGGGAAAAAAACTGACACACACACACACAATCACAGACCAATCGTCGTCCAAAGATTACTAGGCGAACACGGCAGCCAGATGGAAGAAAAAAAGGAGGAGTTTTATCCAGGGGGTAGAGAGACGATAACGTGGAAAGTGGAAAGAGGGCAAAGCCTCGTGGTGTTCATTTCTTCTTAGCATCGACACAAAACTCAAACATACAAAGAGAAGAAAATGTCACTAAGATTTAGAAAAAGAAAACTGGAGACTGACGTGTGTACGATCTTGTGTCCTCCAGAAAAAAATTTGGTAGCCCAACGAGGAACTGGGACTGTGTAAAAGAGAACCAACTTGTGTCTGGGGGGGAACGAAGTGAAAATGGGACCAAAAGATCAGAGAAATTTACAATTAAAGGGGCAAATTATTGCCCAAGAGGACGGGTCAACAGAGAAAAACACAAAAAACCGGTGACGCACAGAAGGATACGGTGAACGGAAGCAACCAATTAGAAAAAACGGGAACTGAAGGGAAAACTACATTTGGCCCTGTGAGGGGCGGCTATCGTAGATTCTAATAAGGAAGAGAAACAGACGACTGTGTTCACAGGAAGACCGTCGGCGGAACATGATCACTTTTCCAAAGCCCAAAAAGGGGGGACAGACGGAAGGGGGGTGTACTCTAATACGGTGGAATGAAAAGTTAGAAAAGCCCGGCAGGTCGATTGGTGATTACTGGTAACTTGGGACAGAAAATATTTTTTTCGTCCAAACATACAATCACCATGTTCCGCTTGGTTAAAAAATGACTCGAAACCGTTAAGGCCAGGACAAAAACGCCTACGGAACCGGACACGGTCAACAGGAGAAAAAAAAAAAAACAAAACAATCCATCAAAAAAACCACCACCGGCCAAAAAAAACCTGGGCCCACAACCCAACAAACACAAGCCCCCACCCACCCCCCCAGACACACAACCAAGCACCCAAACAAACCCCTGAACCCAAAAACCACAACAAAAAATTACAAGAAAATGGCACATTTCAATTCACACGTGGGATAACAAAAAATTGGGAAATCACCATACAATTAACGTACAAGCAAGTGGGGGTGACTCAAAAAAACATCTCAAGTGGGACCGACATAAAAAAAAGCTGTAGTGACAAACATCAAGATCAGCCCCGGGAAAAGGACACAAAGGGGGGGGAAAAAAACACAATCGAAAGACTTCACAAAGTATTTTCGAAACGCACTGGGAGGGACACTTGCTAGGGGGAAAAAAGAGGCGTCCTCAAGAGAAAAATGAGGCACAGGAAAAAACAGGAGCTGGTTCAGGTCGTCCAAGCTCATCATGGGGAAAGAAACCCTGAACTGGGGAGGATGGGAAACTAAAAGGAAAAAAAGTCGGTCAGCAGCAGAGGAGGGTGGGTAAAGAACACCGGTGAAAAGGGGGGCAGCAGAACCGATCGTCAATCCATGGAGGAGTAGACCCAACCAAAAAAGGGGCTCAAAAAGAGAACAAGACCAAACGTAAGCAAGTCACAATGAAAAACGGGGGGGGCTAAAATAGGGTCACAAAACATACAGTCAACTTTCAATATAACTACTAAGGGGGGACCTAAGAAGATGACAAAAGAGGGATGACTACAGACCACCTGTAAGGGGAAACGGACTACAAATTGAACGAGCCATACACGTATCCAAAGAAACCAAAAAGAGGGGCTTACACTTCAGGGGGGGAAAAATGGCCTTAGGATCCGCAACGAGCCAAAAACAGCAGAAAAAAAAAGGCCTCGCAGGGAATACTTCCAAGGGGAAGGAGACGAGTGGGGTTTTGGACCGCATCGTATCACGCCCAAACAAGGCAGCCCGTAGGTTGGAGAATAAAACGTAGACAAAAAGAGGGAAAAAAAGGGAACGGTGTCGCAACTCGCCGCCCTACAAAGGGCAAAACACAACAAAACCGAAAACAAAAGTAGAGAAGGAGGGGGGAAAAAAGGAACGCCGGCAAAACTCTAGTCATACAACACTCTGGACGCACAACTAGGGCAAAAAAGTCCGGGGGAACGATCAAGGGGGGGAGCGGGGCCACTGGTCGGGAGGAGAAAGAATTACACGGGAGGGCTTAGCGTCGTCTGTCAAAATGGTCACCGACGACTGTCGAGGTGCTCAACAACGCCGGGTGATGGAAAAGGGAGGGGGAAGGCGAAGAGGCCTCGGAGAGCAACAAAAGGCACAAGGAGAAATGGGGAGAAGGGAAAAAAAGAAAAAAAAAGACACATGCGGGGGAAGAAGGGGGCCGATCACCGGCCAACGCAAATCCTCGGGGACCGTTTAGACTGTGGAGGACGATCGGTGGCCCTGGGCACGTTGAAAAAACGGCAAAACAAAAAATGGTTGACTATTCCCCCAAGAGGAATCGGGGCTTCCGCAACGCGAGGTAATCTCACGAGTTTGGAAGCCAGAAAAAAGTTGACAAACTCCACCTGGAAGGCTACAGACCTTAATAGACGGTCAGTACTTGGAGTCATGAAGCCTGGACAGACCGCCAGCCGAGGGGGGGAACAATACATGAAAAGATTGTGTTCCACGGGTGCCCGTGATGACATTCCAAGGGGGGGGTTAAAAATATTTCGAGGGGAGAAAAAGGGGTGGAGGAAAACGATGGGGGGAGAACGGTCACAATATAAAGTTCGTCGTTTTCCCTTGGCACTTATTTTGAGTCGGGGGGAAAAAAGGTGAGGTGGCAACCGCCAGTGGTAGACGTGTGAACTCGGACCAAGAAAAAAAAGGTTCGGAACCAAGCTTAAGGACCAGCGGGCTGATAAGGATGCCACAAACAAGGAGAAACACGGACAGCAAAGAAACGATGGAACGGATTCTCAACTGGCATACACCGGTAGGTAAAAGGGGGGACAGAAGACAATTTCGTGGGGTAAGATTTAATACAAGGACTTGGGCAAATCGAGAGGACCTAGAAAGGGGGGAATAAACATAACACACAAGTGACTGTACAAGCGAAAACGGAGCTCACCCAAAGGGGCCGCCGAAGGGGGGGCCCGGCTCATGGTTTTTGTCCGTTTGGAAAGGCCCGCAATAAGGGGGTTTTAACGGGATTCCGGGGAAGGAAGGGGGGAAAAGGAAACTTCACGGGGGAAAAAAAAATGGTAGGGAGTTACGTGAATAACACCGCCGAGATTCAGTGCAATCTAAGGGACATACCAAAATTCTCGACCGACGAGGGGGGTGAGGGGAAAAAGATGTGCACTAAGGGAAAAATTGTAAGCTGAGGGTCGGACTGATGGGAGGAGGCGGGGGCTAAAAAAAAGAAGAACAGAACACAACAACGCTCAGCCCTCGGACTACTCATCCACGTAGCCAGAGAAGGAGTGCAAGGGGGCTCAGGAAAAAGAGACGGGCGGCGGGGGAGAAAGCGCACATTGTGGAAGAAATTTGAAGCGCGAAAGATCTACAGGGTGGGGTCTTGTGGGGTTATTTCGAAGAGGTCGGGAAAAAAGAGAGGGACACGGAGACAGCAACCTCAGGGCCCCCCTTCAAGGGAAAACCCAGAGGAGCGAAGAAGACTGAGTAAGGCGACCCTCGGGTATTAAGCTCAACACGCCGGAGTGGGCCTCCACCCGAAAGTGGGGAAAAGAAAAGAGAGGTTCTGAAAAGGAAAAAACAACGGAAAATCGACGGACACCCTCGCGGTTACTCCAAAAGGGAAAACAAACCCGCAGGCCACCCACCGAGCATCGACTACTAACGGGAGCAAAAAAAGTTTTTTGGGCCCCAATGTAGCATCAAGAGAGGTCAACACCTGCATGGGAAAAAAAGGGAGAAAAAGGAGGAAAAGGGTGGCAATGTCGAGGACATGTAAAAAGAACGCCGCCCCCGTGACCCTCTTTACGAACGGCAAAAAAAAAACATGCTGGAATAAGGGGCGGTTCAGAGGGGGGGCACAAGGGGAGATGAAAGGGAAAAAATACTCAATCCCCGGCCAAAGAAAAGGGGGAAAAAAAAATCTTGTCAAGAATGTCAGCATTAGAGGAGGGGGGCCTAATATTGGGGGGGAAATGAACCAGTTTATTGGATAAAAACAAGTACAGACGAAGTGGGAAGGTTCCGATCGCAATTACAAAGAAAAGCAACAAAGTGCCACAGGGTTAATAAACCTTTCCGGTTGGGGGGAACCCTCACGGAACAATGGCTGGGGGTTGGAGGACCAGGGGAGGGTAGGCACAAGCTGCCGGGAAGGAAGAAGGCGAATTACAAGCGACAAGATTCTTGCGTCTGACAAGTGTGCAAAAAACACGTCTAGAACAAGGAAGAATCAAAGTCGAAAGAAGGACCATGGAAGGAAGGGGGGGGGGGGAATTCTGGGACCTACTCGCAACGGCACGTACCGACAATAAACCAAACTGCCATGCAAACTTTCAAATCAAATTTTTCCCCTTAGACCGAAATGAGGGTAATCTCCAAGAGGACACGAGCACAAAAAACAAGAATAGGATGATGTTTCCAGGAATCCATCTCAGAGAACAAACACATATTATTAAAAAGATATATGAGTGGATGCCTTCCATTATTTTAAAAAAAAATTGCATCTTGTTCTCCAAACGAGCTGGGAAGGGGGGATTGGGAAAATTTCCAACACCGACACGGGGGAAAAACGGCCCTCCAGGCCAGGGCAGGGAAGCGGCGAGAAAATCACCCAGTCCAGCAGCCAACACCGAACTTGAAAAAGTTCCTCGTCAAATGTCTCCAGTGGGAATCATTAAAGGGTGGCCGGTTACCCTCCGAAACGGGACACTCCCTCATATGGTGGATGATGGGAGCCGTCGAGGCAAAAAAACTCAAGGCATCTTCTGACTGGCAAGAAAAGGGAAACCAACAAGAAAAATCAGGGGGGCAAACCCAGGGGTGCGCCATTGGTCAACTGGAAAAAAAAATTACCTAGAGGGAAAAAAAAATGAGGGGATTTACTCTTACACGGGGGAAGGGGGGATTTCCCTAAAGAGAAATAAGACCCGGGCAACGCTAGGATGAGGTTGTTGAATCGAAAAAGCAAGCAGTGGAAAAAGGTAATCGGCTAAAGAACTTAAAGAAGAGGGGGGACCCCAGGGGGAAAGGGGGGTGGGTGGGACCCGATCAGGAGGAGGACAAATCAAATCAGAAACAAACCTCCTCTTGGGAAGGGAGGAAAAGGGTGGCCTGGAAAGCGAAAAAAATCGGTACCAGAAATAAAATCCTGGCTGAGTTTACAAATGCTCGAACTGAACTGGGTGAAATATGCGCCAGTTCAAAAACCAAAAAGTTAATGAACGAGTCGTGTGAGACGAGGGGACAGAACAAACAACAAGGGAAAAAGGAAGAATTCTATAACACTAAAATCAAAGCGGGAAAGGGAAAAATGGGGGTTTAAGGGGTGTGAATCCAATAAAAAACGACGAGGGGGGGGGGAGGCTAAACTCTCTCTAGAGGGTTGGGACTTCATGCAAAGGTAAAAATTGGGAAGAGAATAGGGAACGCGGGGGACGAAAAATCAGGACAATGACCATACTACCCGCAGTCTTCACATCCGCGTTTCCAAAAAAGTTTCATGAGTCTTTGGTTAAAGCCTTTGGTGGGGGGGAAGGGGAGAAGGTGACTAATCGGCGTTAGACCGACCCATACCACGCCCCTATAATAAAAAAAATATAATATACGTCAAATAAGCAAAAACAATTTCCCATCTCACGACCTACAGGTCCAAGGCTTAAAAGGAGGAGCGGGGAGGGAAAAACCAGACGGTAGGGGTTCCTCTTACCGGGAAAACTCAAAAGATGTTCATAGATACTCAGGGGGGTGGTAGATATTGAGGGAAAGAAAGAAACAGGGAAAAAGCATCAATGGGAAGAAACGCCAAAATACAAAAAGAAAAGTTAATTATTTTCAAAAAACAAATCCCAAGGGAGGGAGGAAATACGGGGGTATGAAAAAAAAGCATTGGAATAGTTCCTCGGAATCCACTGTGGGAAATAACATCGCAAAAATTATATGACTAAAAAAAAGGGGGTCACTTTAATCACTACAACCAGTCGAAGTGGGGGGAAAGGAGGGACCGATTATGACCCCTTACTGCACCCACAATTTAATTTACAACGAAACAAACCCTCAAGACCCACTAGGGGAGAACCATACAAGAAGGGGACAAAGAAAGGCCCAATTATCTACGTGGGGTAAGAGGGGGGAACAGAGGAAACTTTACGGGGGGGGGGCTTGGGAAAGGGGGATAACAAAAGAGAAACTTTAATAACAATCATCTTCAGGGAAAAAAGGATGTGGTAAAACGGAGTTATGGGGAGTGACTTCCTAAAGGGGGGGGGGAATTGGAAAGGGAGAGCAGAAGGGGTGATTACGACCACAGAACATGTGTAAGTGGGGGGACATGATAGTTGCCTCAAGTCAAAAGGCAACCCTAAGGGAGAGGGGGAAAACTGGTGTATCAGCAACGGGGGGGGCAGGGGGGACACTCTCAATTAATGCTTTGGAAACGTCCAGAAAGCACCTTCAATAAAAAAAGGGATCTTCCAAAACGGGGGGGAAGTGGGGAGGACGGCAGGATGCAATCCCTTTGGGACTGAAAAAAAGGACGAGGACATGAACGGAAATTCCAGGCACGGGAAGAAAAGCAACACGAAAAAAACGGCAACCCGGAAAGGAGGGTTGGCTTTCTTGACTGGATTCCCCAAACCTTGCGGGAAATGCGTTGTAAATTCAGAAGACGGGACCTGGGATCTACCAAAGACATTATTAGAGGGGACATCTATTGTGGAAATCCTGAAATTTATTCCATTCACATGGAAAGGGAAAAGACTCAGCCAAAAAAGTCTTACAAGGACGGAAACGACAAAATCAGGGGGGGAATATGCCTAAAAAAAAAAAATAGGCAACTACATTTCCCCGATAGGGAAAACTCAAAAAAAGGGGTTCTACCCAGGTCTAGAAACCGAACTCATATCACCTCCTTCAACCTAGATTAAACTCGCCCGGTGTTTTCTCCTTTACGAAACAGTGCGCCTGGAAAAAAAAACAAGGTGCCTCCTCCGAAAGCCGATCTACCATAGGAAACAAGTGGGAAACATAAGCAAAACCTCAAGTTATCAAACTCAGGGGGGGAAAGAACAAGGGTCTTCTAACATTCTTTAACCTTCACGAGGGAAGGACAGGGAGCCAGGAAAGAAACCAATCCATGCAGGAGACGTTTGAAAGGCAACCAAAAAACGCCGAAAGTAGAGCGGTTGGTGCAACTCCTCTTGGAAAAAACAAACCCCTTGGTTGGGGGGAAGAGAAGTCGTAGCGGAGGACCAGCAGCGGGGACCAAGCATCCAGATAAATCGAGAAAAAAAACCCAAAAAAAAAATACCAACCAAAACACAGAAACAAAACAAGGAAAACGAGGATAAGTGAAATATTCGAGCTCAGCCTACCAAAAGGGAAAAACCCGCTTCCAAAACATAAGGGGGAGGGGAAGGGGGGGGGGAAAAGAAGGCAGGTTCCCAAGCGCAAAGCGCTGGGGGCGCGAGGGTACTCACAACGCAGAAGTTAGGGGTCGGGCGCTTCCACAATGCTCTTCTAAGGTCCCTCTAAGGGAAAAAAAAATTAAAATCGGAAGAACACAGACCCAGAGCGTTGGGAAGGCAAACGCAGGAAGGCCGAGGAGGCCTTCGAGCCGGACGAGGAGCTGACGCCGAATGACCCGGCTAGACTTTAAAAAAAACAAAGGGGAAACTGCTCAGACGGGAAAGAACGGAAACACATGGTGTGCGAAAACTGGAGGACGGGAAACAACTGGGGACTAAAAAAGTTGCGCGAAGGGTACAGTCCCCATAGTGCTCACGGTTCGTTCGCGGAGAACAAGGTCTGTCAAAGGGGAAAGTGGGGTTAACTGCAAGGAAAAAACCACTGCGGGAACCGAAAAAAGTCTTTACTGACCACTGACAACACTAAATTTTACTCCTGAGAGGAGAACGCCTTTATGAAAAAAGGGGCAAGGGAAAGGAAGGAGGAAGCTGAAAGAACCCAGGGTTGTGTCACCACGGTGCCTTAGGTGACTTAGTGATGGAAAAAATGGTGGGGGGGTGGTTGGAATGCAGCAAATGTTGCGACCAAACATGCTGCTCTGTCAGGGGCACAGGGCCACTGTGTTTACCGGGGGGGGGGCAAAGTGTCAGGGCCGGGGGCCCTGTTGACTTGGCGGGGACGTCGCGCAACTTAAACAGCGGAAAAAAAACTCCCCATGGTTCGCGCGGACCTGGGGGGACAAAAGGGAGGGGACCGACTCGGAGACCACAATATTTCAAAGCATCAGGCAAAAACGTAACAAGAAAGGGGGGAAGCTGCAAGAAACCTTCACAAGGCGAAAGTAGGGAAATTCAAAAAAAAGTAAAACATGAGAGCAATTGGTGTTTGGGAAAATGGAGGAAGACTCTCAGTTAAAAGAGCGCTCCTAAGAAAGAGCAAGACAAATAAAGCTTGAGAGGGGAAACAAAGGGGTAAAAACTCAGAAAAGGGGAGAGCCCGAAGGAGCCTCGGAACGGGGTGGTGGTCTCTGACCGGAGTAAACCGTGGAACAAAGGGGGACCCAAGGAATGGAACGAAGTATGGGGGAGTCCCCAATGAAAAAAAAAGGGTTGGAAACAAAAGTATTTATGTAAGCTTACCATGGGAAGAAAAACCTTGCAGCGAAAAAGCGAAAAGAAAAAAAAAAAAAAGGAACACACTACCATACCACGTCCTTAACAGGGGCGGGCAGAAAGAGAACGGAAAGGAAACGGTAGCCAGGGGGGGGGGGGAAAGGGGGCGGGACGCAGATATGGGAAGAAGGCAGACGAAAGAACGAAAAATACTTGACCTAACGACGGAATCTCATTAATACTAAATTATGCTGGTGCGAGACAGGAAAAAGCGAACCGGGGGAAAAAGAGGACCGCAGTTGGAAAGGCGGGAGACCGATGAACTCGGCCGCTGGGGGGGGGCTTTCAGATGGGGGGAGAAGCGTGACAACGCGACGAGAAAGAAGTGATGAAATAGGGGCGCGAACGCTGCTGAGGAATACAGAAGTCATTATCTCAGGTGCTTGGACTGGCAAGGATGCACAACAGTCCATAACACTATCTGTTCGTAACCTAAACAAAAATAAACGAAGAAAACTAGGCGGGACAAACTCCCACAAGAGAAAAACCTAGCACCTCAGACCAAAAACGTCAAAATGGGATTGTCCCTCGGGGGAAGTCAATAGAGGGGGGGGGGGGGAAACTCAAAGCAGCGTAACCCAGGGAAAAAACCGGAGAATCGAAGCAACCCAGGTGAACCTGTTCAGTTGCAAAAAGGGGGGGGGAACCATGAGACAGAGCATGTCAGAAGAGCGAAGGCGATCCATAGGTTCCTCCCACACGGAGCAATGGAGGAAAGTTGGGAGGGTTAGATCCAGAAAAAAGGGAGCGGGCACCAAAAAAGCTTGCAATTCGAGTGATGATGCAGGGAGCAAAATAATCGAAAAAAGACTTATTCCGTATCAAACCATCACAACGAAGGGCAGGGAAAAATTCGTCTCAGAAGACCAGCCGGACGCCCGGGCAGGACAGATGAAATCGGCGAGACCCGAGGGGGGGGGGACGAGACAACAAAATCAAGGGGGAGGGGTATGCGCTGAAAGAGGGAGGGGGAAAGTGGCAGAAAGAGGTACCGTAACGCCCAAACTGAAAAAAAGGACTACGCACCGGGAGGGCCGAGCACCTATTATCCCCCGGGGGATAGAAAGGCGCCACACAAATGCGCCCACGGCGCGTTGATAGAAGGGCCCTGAGAGAAGATGTCAAACCCCGCCTGTCTAAAAAAAGGAAAAAATATCGTAGGTTAAACAGGAACCAAAGAAGAGGAAGGAGAACAACGGAGCTCAACAGGGGACGTCAAGGAAGGGGGCACAAGATCGCGCCGCCAGGCACCAGGGACTCTCGCAACAACACCCTTTAAAGGAATATAAGGTTCATAAAGTGACCCAAAAAAGAAAGAGGGGGCTCTTTAAAGAGAGGGGACGAAAAAATGGAGCTCAACTATGCAACGTCTGATTAAGTGGGTCAACAAGGGAGGGGCCTCCAAAACCCTCGGTAGGGAGGGGGGGCGCACCCAGGTATAAAAGGGAAAGTGAAAAAGCTCCAAGAGTGGCGAAGGTCAGTGGAAAAGTGAAGACTTCTTACTTAGGCTGATCATCTAAAGAAAAGCGGAGGAGGTTTTGCGCGTGGTACGTCGAAAAAAAAGTTGAAAAACTGACACTAAGGGGCATGGGCACGAAATTCAATCCACCATCCACACAAAAAGAAAAAGGAGGGGGGGGCGAGGGGGTATTTCCAAAACCCAGTTCACGCCCCTAGCTATGGTCCCTCCGAATTCCTGCCGCTTGTACTGTCACAGGGGCACTGAGAAAAGAAATCGACAAGTTAAAGGAAAAAAAAAAAGGGATCAAATCGGCCTGGTTGGAATCATCCAGGGGGACCGTCGAGAGTCTTTCCTCAAGTCAAGCAGAGCGGAGTTGGGGGGGTGGGTAACCAGGAGCCGGCGAGACCCAACAGCCAAGGAAAAAAACGCGATACACAGAAAAAAGGGGAACGTGTAAAACAGGGGGGGGGACAAAGAAAGATTCGACGCATCCAAAAAACTGGGGAAAAAGAGAAGGTCGGCACGGCTCAAAAAAAAAAGGCCAACGGACAAATGGGGGAAATTCTAGGCAAAAGAAGGGGACCACATTGAACCGGGACTAAGAGTAAAGGAACACCATCGAATGCAGCCAGGAGTTCGGTCCTACGACTCATTTCTGAGACTTGGGGTAAGGGTGGTGGGAGTCTCGAATACAAGGGGGAAGTTTAGTCGGGCGGGGGGAGAACGAAAAAAAACGACAAGTAATTGGCCTTATTGCAAAAAGGGATCAAGGCCACCTTCTAACAAACTGCTACCTTCATCCGAACCGGTCCAAACTCAGCTCACGTCAAAAACAGGATCGGGAAGGCGGAGGGCCAGGGGGGGGGGGTCAGAAGTTCAGAAAGGGAACGCTTGGCCGAACACCAAAACCACTTGCTACCAACACCAAAAAAACGCATACACGAAGGGAAGAAGGAGCAGCCCAACCCCACACGATTTCACTTAAAAAGATGTCGAGGGGGGACAAACGCCTGCCAAAAAAAGTAGAGGGCAACAGCGCCAAACCAACAGGACGGAAAGTTCTCCTGGGGGGGGGGACGCGCCCGCCACAAAAGAGCCAAAAAGACAAAGTGTCAAACGATATACAGTTGGGACGCAAGGTGCCGGACCCCAGCAGGAGGGCCCCCATCCCCTAAAAAACCTTTCAAAACCGGGTGGAAAACAGACCGCCGGAGAATACACACAAGTGTGAACTGGTGCTCTCCATTTGGGGGAAGTACTCACATTTGTGGGGTGGGGGGGTTTGAAAAGAAACGGCTGGTAACAGTAAAGCCACAAACAAAGGTGGTAACTGTGATAGGGTCACGGAACAGAAAACTAAATCTAAATTCGAAAGGGGGGGAAAAAATTGAATAAGTTTAGAAGAATCTATAACACCAGTGAATGACCCCCTCTGTACCCGGGTGAAACCCCAAAAAAAACTTTCACAAATCGCTACGGGCACTTATAGGGGAAGGTAGAAATTTAACAGAGTGGTGGTCACAAGACAGGAGGTGGTTCCAAAAGTGGTATCGGTAGCTCCATGAATACTCCCTAGGGGCACATGAGGACTTAAGTGCTTAATGATTGTTGGTACCAAAAAAAGGTGCAACGGCATGGGGGGGAAGAAAGGTGATATGCAAATGATAAGAAGAAGGGGGTTCCGAGGTCAGGGGAAAAAACATGTTTAAGGGGGGAAAGGGAGATAAGGGGTGTTGGCCAGAGAAGAGGGGCCAAACCCAAGTTTCGCTGCAAAACGTAAGCCATTGCTTGCGAAAAAAATGCGAACTGAAGGGGATAGGAAGGAAACGGGAATAAAAAAGCAACAAGGGGGGCTCCAATTAAACAATATTAAAAATCAACATGTGATTGGGGAATAACTGAAAAAGGGAAGAAAAAGGGGAGGGTGGGGGTGCGCAACAGGCACAAACCGGCCATGAACACACCAGAGGGGTCAAATCAAGCCAATCATCATAAAGGAAAAGGCAAACAAAAGAGGGGTTCAACTTAATAAAAGCACGCGTCCCAGTGGGAGGGGGGAATTGCCGTGCACAGCCCCAGAACCCTAGTACCAAGAAAAAAGAGGGGGGGGGTTCAGTCCTGGCGGAAAAATGGGGGGGGCCACACCCAAAAAAAAGTAGGCTGAGTAAGCAAGGTTTCGACACCCTAAACAACAAAATTCTAACCCAGCGGGGAAAAAAAGGAATAGGTACGTACTTGTGGCCAAGAAAAAAAAGGTTATCACCAATAGAGGAATTCAACCCCCATAGATGAAAGAAGTTCCCCATTCGGGAACAACGACGAAGAAAGACATCATGCGTGAGTATGCGCTCAACTCCCATCTTCCGAAAAAAGCCGCTTCAAAAAACCCAGGATTCAGAAAGAAGCTGATGACTCTCAGGCAGGTCCGGAACCCGTCCGGGGTATGACCCCAGGTCAAACAGGGGAAGAACGAAAATAGTTTCATAAGCCTCCGAAAGCACGGGGACCGGTTCCGAAAGAAAGCGGAGGGAAACCCATCCAACCAAATGAAAGCGAAAAAAAGCCCAGGAACGAAAAAAGGAGAGACTGAGTTAGTGCAGAATCGTAATCACCATAGCAAAGAGAAAAGTAAGGGGGAGGATCTCTGACGTAAACAAGAAAGAAACCAATGGAACCATCGCACCGGAATACAGGAAAAAAAAGGGGGCATCAACAACACAAAGACAACCAACAACAAAAAACAACTTATGAAGTAGGAATAATAGATAAAGGGTAGTCCCAAAAGGCGCCCGCCGACGAACAAATGGGAACAATCCAAAATAAACGGACTCAACTTACAGGAATCTTCCAAGGGAGTACACGGGGCACAACGAGGATGCACGACAGTAGCGCGCCTGGAGGGAAATGAACTCTGAAACTGGTTGTCGTGCCGGGATTTCCGCCAAGAGAAAACGATGTGTTACAAACGAAACTAGACACCGGGACCAGACCTGTGTGAAAAAAAAACGAAATAAGGAAAACCAAATCACGTTAACATGGGAAAAAAAAAGGGGTCAGAGGCTAAGGGGGGCCACGAAGAGGCACGGACGGAGGATTTTTGGGGACCAAAGATTACAACGTTAGAAAGTCAAAAAAGAGGGAAAAAAAAAAAATGATCGACTATAGAAAGAATGTTACGAACAGAATGGGGGGGGAGGCCCTTGATTGAATCTGCGGCCAAACGTTTCCACCCAAAAAAAACAGGGATCGGGGGGGGAAACGTCGATCGGAGGCTGGGGACGCTAATGACCTTGAGCAGAACAGGCTAGTCAAACCGGTTGAATGAAAAACCATAGGCCAAAAAAATTATAAGACAAGGTGTGGTGAACTGACCTGGGGGAACAAAAAATACCGCAGGATCCAGAAAGACCAAAAAGATGGTGGCCCATAAGGAACCCAACGGGTCGGAGTGGGACACGGGGGAAAAGGGGAAAAAGGGGTTTTAAAGGAAGAAATGAGGAAAAACTCTTCCCTCACGGGAGAGCAAGGCACACTTTTTGGGTACAATGAAAGAAGGGGGGCAGGGAGGCCCCACCTGGTGGGACTTCTGAACGTCCGACAGCGTAGATCGTGACAAAAGAGGAACAAGGTTTCT